>Ga0058701_10000979_pt1 | contig 19684 bp, 14 predicted proteins | sample AgamicOrMae_FD_97039 | JGI IMG/M metagenome (GOLD analysis project Ga0058701, IMG submission 97039) | Agave microbial communities from Guanajuato, Mexico - Or.Ma.e | ecosystem: Host-associated > Plants > Phyllosphere > Phylloplane/Leaf | place: Guanajuato, Mexico | collected 2012-06-04
CGTGAGGGAAAGAGATGGAAGATACGAATCGCTGTGTGCGCAAGAGAGACAGACATATTCGCTTGACGAGGAAAAATGTCGGCCGCTCCTACACCGCCCATGTATAGCGGCCATTTTTCCTCATGCGTTCATGGATGCATTAGCGTGTCTTTAACTATACAGGGCTTTAGCGATAGTCGGCCAAAGTCGGGAACAAGGTGGATGGATAACGATGGATAACCCACCTTGGTCGGGAAGTGGTCGGGAAGCGTGGTCAACGGCAACCCGACAACCCGCGGCAACCTGTCTTTGCCAAGGTGTCGGTCGGCGTCGCTATCGAACAGCTGATCAAATCGAAGAAAAGAAGTGTGTTTGTTCGTAGGAAAACTCTGCAATTTGTGGTTTTATTGTACGGTTCAACCCATAGTGAACTAGAGAAAAATACTCACTACATTTTGCGTTTAAGTTGACCAGGATAACCGAAGCTATCCATGGTTGTTTAGCGAGAACTTCGCTTTGAAATGGCGAGCATTTTTGATCGGGACAGCGTTCGTTGTCTGATTAATTCCAAATACATACTAATATTTGGTGATTCAAGTAAGTATAGCAAGGATTTTTTCACCACTGCCGAATGATTCAAAATGATTCAAATAACGGGCACGCACTGTCTCCATCCTTTGTTGGCTAGGTTAAGTGGGGTTATGTCCACCAGTGTTGTAAGGAAGTCAGAAGTCATGATCAGTTTGTTTTAGTACAGTGGAGTTTTTGTTTACCCATCAGAATAATGATTCACAATGAGTATCTTATCTGTTTTCAACTAACAAGGGATGGGATGAGCTGCCTGATGTGATGTTACTTATAGTGCCATGTTATGGAGGGCTCTCAGCTATATTTTTTGTTTTGGTAACTAAGGATATTTGATGCTACATATATTTCATATTTCCTGCAGGAGCAGGAACTGTAAAATATTCCGAAGCAGCATTGCAATCTATGGTACTACTTAATGAACATGAATCCTATGCAAAGCTGTCTGTCTGTACAGACCTTGCTAGCAGAAGGTGCATAAGACCATCAAAATAAACATATATCCGTGTTCCATTTAATCAATTAATCCTCATACAGGTACAGTAGTGAAGAAAGTGCTGTGAGATAAGGCAATCTATTTTGTTTATATTTTTAATTCTCTCTAAATAAGCAATATCTTGCCTCATATTTCAAAAATGAATAAAAAAGATAAATTTCTGGAGAACTTGGGGGAAAAAAAGAAAAAGTTTAAAAGGGACTTTTCCTTTTTTTTTTAACTTATGAAACGCACGCTGTTCAAGTACAAAAATATAGAACGATCATTTTTCGTGCCCGATCAGGTTTTCGTTCGGAGTGATAGTTTTCCTTTTTTTTTAACAGATGTTAGGGCCCTCTATAAGGATTTGGTGACCCTTTTCAGCTCAAATCGGTTGATATCGCAGACAGCTTTAAGTAAAAAGGTACGAGGTCAACGTAAGAGTCAGCCTTCATACGACTTTTGGAAATAAAAATCTTTTCAACTCATTTCTTTTTCCAGTTGGAGCCCTCCTTTTTGGGAGATTCTCTGGTGCAAGCAGTCGGTCTTACTCGCGGAAGACATTTCAAAGAACATCGAGTCTTCACTGTAAGGATCCAACATCTCATATTTATTTTTTTAAACAATTATTTTAATTCAACCGTTTGTTATAGTTTGGTGAAACGGTGATCGAGTATTTTTTTGTCACGAAGTGCCTCTGTCCTGATGTAACCAACACATTAAATGAGGTCCGCACTGGAGAAAGGCGTGCTCCAGACGTTGTAGTGATGAATTCAACTTTATGGGATATCGCACGGTGAGTAGAACAGCGGATTTAACTCATTTTTCACGTTCATAAATTCCAAGCCGCGAGTGTGATAACTGTTCCCGTCGTAAGCAAAAAGCTGGAAGGCTTTCTTGCCAAGAATTTGGCTGCAATTTAAAGTTCCCGCGCTGTTACCGGAACCTCCTGGATGAAACATCCTCGCGTTAAATTGCATGGAGGTAAAGGAAGTCAGGATCGTCTTGAACGCGCGGTTGTCTGAATGATTTCTTTTCAGGTGGGGTAGCCAAAGTGTTCAACTCTTCAAGCGAAATATGAAGAATTTGGTCGAGGAGTTTGAAAAATGCCTGCCCTCTAGCACGCTTGTTATTTGGCTGACGGCACCGCCTGTGTCACAGACTCATCGTGGCGTTTTGATCGAAGAGGTAAATCAAAGCATACTGGTAGTATAGTGCAGGTGGCGACCGTTCTGCTATTTTGGACGCCACCGCTAAACTTGCGTCGAAGTCTCCATTGAGATCAAATTTTTATCTTTTCGCAATGCAGTGTATTTTAATGACATAACGCCGACTTCGCGGAACTTCGTCATCCGGTGAACAAACGTGGGTTAACTTTGCTCAATATTTTTTCCGCCGAAAGTATTTTGTCTGATCGGATAAATTGTTTTCCTTTCATTTTGTATTTTCCTTTTGTCCTTGTACACTACTCTCTGATACGATTGAGGTTGTCCCGTCTCGAAGGTCAAAGTTGTTTTAAAGTCCTAAAAATTTCACATAGCAATCTTTGAGTTAACCTTAGTCGAACAATCACAAGAAAGGGGAAGGACAACGCAGAAAATTGTGAACGCGATGCGGCTACAATTTACATTGGTCTTATGGAAAAACTTCAAAATTTGAAGTTTTTTTTTAAAAAAATTTATGTAAATGCCTCAGAGAGCCAGAGGCTCTATACGAGAGGCAGCCAATACATTTTGTAGCTGTGCGGGCATGTGGTGGTGCTGTACTCGCAGCTCTACAAAATAAACATTAAATCTGTAAACAAATTTACGATACAAAAATAAACTAGACTGGACACATGAAAAAGTTGTCCAAAAGAAAAAATCATACAATAACATTAAATAATTACACACATAGATACACACATGTGCGCACACCCAAACACATATGATATAAACATATGTGTAACAAGATGGAGGTTCATAGATTACGAGTTTATCACAGATTACAGATTTATCACAGACCAGACCACAGTTAATGAAAGAAAGTTTGAAATGCATTTTTTACATTTTTGTTGCGGGCCGAGTTGTTTCTAGTTAACAAAATGCTGGGTGGTAGAGCACCAAAAAACCTTTATTTTAATGCATTGAAGAATATCTGTCAACGAGCAAACTGCAGAACAACTGTTGCCCAAACCCGTTTTATTTTTTAGACGAAATTTCGGCATTTGGGCGTTTTTTGTGTTTTAGGAGCTCTTGTACTCACCACACATCGCCGTTGCGTAAATTCAAAATGCACCAAAGGAAAATATAGACTTTTCTTAGCACTCAAAAAAAATTGGAGCGCGTTTTAAAGCAACTTTTTTTTTTTTTTTACCCGTCACGCGGATCGGGACCAGGCGCACGGGACAACCTTAATATTGTGAGTGTCTTACGTTCCTCCTGTTAAACAGCTTCCACCTCAGAGCTTTGCTCTCCGGGGCTATGTCTCTCTTGGCCAGAAAAAAAAAAGAAAAAAGAAGTTATCCTTGGTAAGAGTAAACGAATTTTTGCAAAGACTTCAATCTCCTAGGAAGGACCTCGGGTTCACGTAGCGGTGTTCCCCATCTCAATCTTAATTCAGCGCTCCAAAAACAATGCAACACGTTATACTCATTATCACGGAGGTACATTCTGAGGCCAGGACCTTCAAGTGGAACTCAAACTATGTTTGTTTCGATATAATTTTTTTTTTATAATAGTTACAGTCACTGCCGGATCAAACAATACAGACTGGTCGTTTACTTGCACGATTATTCCAAAAGGTATTGTCCAGTTCTGTTCGCGCAAGAAAGATTTCGCCTTATTGGAAAGAATATACAGCACCGCCTCGTTGCACAAGAGCCAGACAAAATCTTTTGGGCTGATAACACTTAACTCGCAAGTTATTTCCTTGTCGCATGGTTTTATTACGTCGTCTGAAACATTACGCACCTTGTTTTCAAGATGCCAAGCTGCCACGTAGTGTATGTTTGGAATGCTCACAAGCATATTTTTTTTCGGATAATTATTTTTTTTTCATTCCAAAAACAGGTGGAGTTTCTAAGGCATACCTTCAGATTCGACGCTTTGGAAGCCAATATTTTTGCTCACAGGCTCATCGCATCCCACGGATTTGACGTTTTAGATTTTCATTATTACTTGAAACTAAGTATTCACAGGTTAGTAGTTCCTCGCACTTTTTCGGTGTACCTTTATTAACTTGAATTTTTCATCCTAGAAGGCTTAAGGACGGCGTCCATTGGACAGCATTGGCTGTAAGATACATGACCAACATTTTACTTACTCATATATGTACGTTTATTTTTCCCGCGTTTTTTGTCGATGGATTGATGACGAGGTAATTATGAGAAATTTATGTTTAGGCCTCTCTTGGGGGAGAGCCCTACCTAGCGAGTATCCCCCGAGCATGGAACTGACAAATCTACTCGACGATCTTGACAAACCCTCTTCGACAATGGAGGTTGACATACCGGCAGCGCCCGAATGCTCAATGCCAAGTTGTATACCAACTATTGTCACCAGAACTGATCGAGACGAGAGCTACTCACCAGCGGAAAGTTCTCGAGGGACAGGTGGGAAAGTTTACAACTCAGACAGAGCAGGTTGGTTGATGCTGTTCAAGTGCGAGCATGCAGGAGTTCAAAGCGGAACTGATTCATGCGTTTACCCCGGACCTTTTTTTAGTTATTATTATTTTATATGATTGCCCTGTAATTTAGGATTCACGAATATTGTGTAATGAATATTAGATGGCCAGAAAACACGTTTCCGATTTAAACTGATATGGAGTATAAGTGCGCCATGTATAGATTTGAACGGTGGATCTTTCCGTTTCTAGTTCCACTTTTGGTCGCTACTTCGAGCGAAGTGAGGCACAAGGTTGAGTTCGCGCCTTGTGCCTCGCTATATACGCTTGGCAACCGTTAAGTTAACCTTACTTACGCGGAATTATGTCGTTTATATACGCGTAATACGACGAAAAATGAAATCAGGGTGGATTAGATACAAAATTCCACCTTTGAAATTTACGGTGTATGCCACCTAGAGAACCTCATAGGGAGAGAGGCGGTGTGCGCTGATTTGTGGGAACCAACAGCACTGATAAGGGTGACGTGGCGGTTGACGCCTCTCTCCTTGTGAGGCTCTCTTATGCCAACCATTAGCGTTCTTGGACAAACTAGAGACCCTTAGGCTCTCTAGGACAAACGAGTGAGGTACCTAGTACTTATGTTCCTAGACGTTACTCTAATGTTAGCCTCTAAAACACAATTCAGAAAATTCAGAGAAAAGCAGTTACTGTTCTAAAAATAACAATGTTACCTGCATGACAATGACATTTTTTTCGTCAGTTGTTTGTGGTGGATTTTGCCAGCCCTTGTAAATATTACGGGAAACGCCCAACTCTTTGCGAATATAATGATCGCGTTACGCGGCCCGCTGAAAGAGTTGTCTAAGGGACATCTTCGAGCGGTGTTCTCGCATCCCAATCTTCTCATTGATCAAATGATCGATATGATTGAGTTTTTTCATCGTTTCATATTATTTTGTGTTTAGATTATCGGGGCTCCGCGGCGAGGGCAGGACGACGTTCTAACCGTACTGACGACACTAATCGAAGGTGGAAACCGGGTGGTTCGAGAGGAAGGTGGAATCCATCTAAATACAACGTCCCTAGAAGTAAACCTCGTAAAGTACCCAGTGGGAGGAACTACTGCAATAGTTTCCGAGTTGTTGGTCAGTCTAGAGGCCACGTGAACCGGCGGAGCCATGGCAGCCGGTCGAATATGCGCAGATCGTATTGGCGCAACTGATTTCAGCAACTGCCGAGATTTTGGTAATATTGTTCTTTTGTGATGTTTCTCTTTGAATGATTTTTCGTTGTGATTCAATAATCGGAGATAGGTTTCTTGATTAGCTTTGTAAATTCTGTTTAGATCTCATTGTAAATAGTGATTTCTTTGACGTATTGATGATGCGCTCTTATTTTTGTTCGAATCCTGTTCCCATATAGGTATTTTTAACAGCCACTCGTATTTATTTACCCTGTTAAGAGAATGGCACCTTTAGTAAGTTAGTTAATACTCCGGAAACGTGTTGCTTGAGCAAAAGGTTTCGAAAGTTCTGTTTTCGGTACATAATAATCTGATAGTGTCAGCGGAACGGAGGACCTACAGGGAGGACCAGAGGGACAAATGGAAGACGCACCTATGCTACGCAGAACTTACCCTCCCTCCTCATGCCCCCTTCCCCCCTCCCTCCCCCTAGAGCCCTTATGAAGAGCTCTACCTTCCCCTCTTTCTCCCCCTCCCTTTTTCCCTCCCTCACCCCCTACCCCTTGTTAACTATTGAGGTCCTAAGGGTCGTATCGCCTCGAACCATCATAAAGCACACCGATGGTTGCCGTTTTCCGTGGAACAGTTAAGAGGAGGAATGTGGCGTGAATCATCGCTATTCCAAAGTGAGACGTCGTCAGTTTCACACCCACTCGGAGTTTGGATGCGGTTTACCTGCCGACAGCCTTTCTCGCGTATCCGTTCATCAGCTGGGCGGTGCGGGGTTGTTCGGGTTCGTCCGGCACACTTCGGGCCGCCCTCGCTTAGAGCCGTCCAAGGCCAAACAGCTGATCCGCCAAGATAGTGTGGTTTGTGTTGCCTTTTTGCCTTGCCGTAGAGCAAGGAAGGACTCATGGAGACGCCGCTTTTACAACTTCAGCTGGAATTTTCAAGATATCGCGTGCTAACTTTGTTTGGGATCGTGCCATGGCAGCTATTTTCAGTTGCGATGATTTCCGTACTCTGGTCGATTCAAAATATATGCTGATATTTGGAGATTCAAGTAAGTGACCATCTTATGACTTACATGAGTCATTATTAATTGTGAGCATTTTTGTTTACATCTATCTACATACTGGTAGGGAAAATGTTATTCTCGATGATGTGGTAGTTAATTTGATGCGTATTTGTCAAGTGATCGTTGCTAATGTTACAATCGCACATGAGATTTTCTGAAAAATCTTTTACAATTTGTCAAATTTTACAGTATTTTCCTGTGTGCATGATTTTGAGTTATAAGTGTAACTTATTTGATTTTATTTTCAGTATCATTAGGGTAAGCCAAAGATTATCTGAAGTCGCTACCACTTGCTCAGCTCACTCTTTCTGTGTTTTCCATGCTGCAGCTGCATCGGCAGCTCGCTTCCCCCTCCCAACACCCCGTTCCACGAACTGCAGAGCAGTAGCGTAAAATTTCTGATAGCGTACGTTGACGTTGACCACGCAGTACTGCCTCGACCTCGTTCGTAAACAATCTCCCCACGATACTCCGTCAGTGTTGCCAGATTCCGCAATTTGGTAAATTTTAATCGCGTCTAACTTTTTAACCATTAAAGATAACCTAGCATGTCGGGTATGTTTTGGATCGCTCTCGAGCTGAACGTTCCAACAATAGGATTCAACATTATGTTATCTTGAACGGTTAAAAAGTTAGACGCGTTTAAATTTGTCGGACTCGCGGAATCTGACAACACTGTACTCCGTCTATTTTCCTTTCATAATACCTCAATGCGTCAAACATATTGACGCATATATCCACACGCGGATATCCACCTTAGTGGATACTCGCGTGAGGAGTTCAACCATTTCCGTACATTAGTCGTAACGTCTTAAAACGAATAATTCCTCCATCACACCGTGGTAGAGACCCCCCACTCAACCACTCCTCGCCCTAGAATGTTCAGGCGACCGAGAAAAAAGAAAGGAAATTAGCGCAAACTCCTTGCCGTAATTGCCGATCAAATTATCGAATATTTTCGCATCATGATGCTGCTTCCTGTTAGAAATAGCCTTTAAACGTCAATTTAGCTGTTTCTCAGCGCTTTTATTTTAATTTTTTGATGCACCAAATATTTTATTTTTCAGATATCAGATCGCTGTACAAAGACTTGCTCACGCTCTACAGATCAAATCGACTCATAACAGACGGAGAATTAAGAAAAAAGGTAAGTTGTGAAACGATCATTGTAATGGTCTGGAATATCATTTGAGCTCGAATTTCTCTCCTTTTCTAGCTGGAGCCGACATTTTTAGGAGATGAACTAATTCGCTGTGACTCGTCACCTTGGCTGACCCGCGGGAGGGATTTCAGGGAACGCCGCGTGTTTTCCGTAAGTTTCTCGTCGTATCGTAAATTTGGAAGATGGAGTCTTGTGTTCCACCTTTCGTCACTACCCTAGGATGCGTTCGGAAACGGTACTCGAGGATGTTTTATCTCTCTTCCACATGGAGCTATCATAAAAGAGAAAGACAGAACACCCTTCGAGTGGTGTTTTCGAACGCAGTCCTGAGCGGAGCGACTCGCAAGGTAGCTAACCTACCTTAATGGAGGTCAACCCGCTTACTCCTCGGCGGCAGTGACTATCTTGTCACCGGTAAGTAAGCGACATCAGGCTTGGCGACACTCAAAGCAAAACAAGTTCTGAGACAGGTCAACTGACCTACCTCCAGACAGGTCAACCAAGTTAACTCACCCTAACTAGTAACCTACGTGGTGCTGTGTGTCGTTCATCCCCATGATGTAAAGGCAGTGTGTACTAGGTGGATCACAAGAGGGAGAAACCTCCACTTTTGAAATCTTCTGCACTCTAATTTTTTGAGGTAGTAATTTTAACCTTTTGGTTCAACCTTTCGTCGTTTAATCGAGCGGAACGACAGCGGAAAGAGGCAAGAGACATCCCACCTAACATATCATAACCAAGCCCCTTGCCGTTTACCAAGATTAGTTAAGGTCACTTGTGCCTCGCTTCGCTATCGCTCCGCTCGGCTGTCGCCAAGCTTGACGCCGCTTACTTCTCGGCGGCCGATTTAGGGCCGCCGAGAAGTAGGCGGCGTCAAGCTTGGCGACCGTATAATTAGGCAACCCGAGGTCAAGTCAGGTTACGTGGCTTGTGCCTCGCTTCGCTCGGCGTTGAACGTCGTAGGGGTTGAACCAAAAGGCTGAAAATGCAACTTTAAAAATTTAGAGTGTGTTTACCTGAAATCTCTTAAGCTGTGCTAATCTGGAAGTCCGCGTTGCAGAAGGAGGAGACTTGCATCGAGTATTTTTTCATCACGAAATGCCTTAGTCCCGAAGTAACCAACTCATTAAACGAAATCCATTCGGGAAAACGGCGTACCCCAGATGTCATAGTCATGAACTCAACCTTATGGGACATTGCAAGGCAAGTACTGATATAGAAACCTCACAGCCGCTATTGCTCGCACTTTACCTCTAAAAGTAACTACACTTTTTACTCGGTACTCTTTGTTCTTCCCCTTCAAAAGTATTTTTGATTTACACGCTTTGCTGCTAAAAATCAGCGTCGTTTTTAAGCCCGTTTTCTACGGAGGAGAGCTTAGTAGTTTTGGTCGAGTCCGTTTTTTCCCCATTTTTGGTAGCATTGCTCATGTCGTCGCGGAAGGTTTGTGTTCGATCCCTGCTTCGTGCGAGCAGATTTCGCTTCATCACCCACCTCACATCTGTCAGATGAATAGCCTCATCTTAAAATGAATTAAGCGGGTTTTTAAATCGAAATCAACTGTGTTTAGTTAATGTGAAAACCTACCAACAATGATTGGCTTTGCTGTTAGGTTAATCCACTCGCATGTGACACTTCCTTGAAAAAGTTTGCTGACGTTTAGGAATGTATAGTAAACAGGTCGGGTGAGCCTGGCCGATTTTTCAATTTGAAAAATATTTTTCATTTAAATGTCATTTAGCTTTTAATTAGTCTCGTTTCACTCGTCTTCTGTCTTGATAGGTATCTCTAAAGATATTTTTGATTTACACGTCCTAGACCTCTAAAAGCAGCCTCAATTAAGTCATTTTTACTTAATTTCTAAACTGTCTTCTCCTTCCCCCCTCAAAAAAATTTGCTTATCTTTCACCGCAATAAAATAGCCCCACTCGTTTTTACCTCAATAATAGTTTTGATTTTATAATTCGCTATCCTCAAAAATATATCCCAGCCCTCCTCTGTGTTTTTCTTAGGACGCTTTCTTGAATTATTTCCTGCTTTTCAGATGGGGCAGTGAAAGTGTTAAACTTTTCAAAGAAAATCTGAAAAAATTGATGGAAGAGTTCCAAAAATGTCTACCTCCCAGTACTTTGGTCATTTGGCTGACCGCTCCGCCTTTGTCGCAAGAGCAAAAAGGTCCTTTATTTGACGAGGTAAGGCACTGAACGCCTTCGGTTAAACCTTGTTTATTCCTTAACTATTTATAAAATTCCGTAAAAAGCAAATTTTTGCGAAACTCAAAATTCAACGAGAGGGAATTGCACATGAACCGGAATTTCGTCGATGTTGCGCAAAATGATTTGATGTTGGCATGCCTCTTTTCATGGGCGTACAGCGAACTGTCAGGGGTACACATACCCACCAAGTTTGGTTTGCAATATTGGCGAGGGAGTAACCGTTTGCTCTACGTCCATTAAAAGTGACGTGCGAGAACATGCGGCTTTGCTCTACCACGAAGAATTAATTCCGGTTTACATTCGATCCACCCTCGTATGAATAAACATTACTTTAAGTTCGTAACGTTTCATCTGGAAGTTTATGAAATTAGCCGTGTTAGGTTCGCTGAAGAACGGTTACTTTCTCCGTGACGAAAGTTCTGAGTTCATAATAGTTTTCAAATCATACGTAAATTCTTAGATTATTATTTTTATTTATTTATTTGTAATTGGGAGTATTAGTTTTCCAGCAGCAGTAGGGACTTTTTAAAGGACTTGGCTATCTTTGAGAAAGGACCTGCAATGTTCCTTCAACAGTGTTGCTCTCATTGGGAGCAAGCCTAGCCATTGTTGAAAAATAAAACTCATCTCCTAAAAAAAATAATTAAAACGACTTGATTTATAGGTGGAATTCATTAAAACAACCGTGAGATTTGATGCGATGGAAGCGAACCTTTTTGCCAGCCAACTCGTCTCAGATTACGGTTTTGATGTCTTAGATGTCCACTACTACTTGAAAATGAATATTCATAGGTGAGATAAATATTAGTTTGATTGCTTTGCTCTGACAGTTTTCTCAGTTAAACTTGAAGTTTACTTTGTTATTTTTTTTTCCTCAGGAGAGCAAGTGATGGGATACATTGGCAATCTAAAGCTGTGCGATACATAACAAATCTTCTGTTAACTCACATAAGTATGTCTCTCTTTAGATGCTACTCTGTAAGTGGATTCACTGTAAACTGATAGATAATGCTTGATTTTTAGGTGTTTCGTGGATGAAACCTCTCCCAAGTACCGGGGAACCTAAGGACACAGCTTTATTAAAACTTCTTGAAGCTGTCGACAAGCAACTGGAAATAAGCTCTAAGGGTAATGAAAATACAGTAGCCTTGAGGATGTTTTATTGTGAGGACGTTTCCACAGACATAGAAAGGGACGAAAAGATTTTTCAACTCATATCGTTAAAATATCCTCACAACCGTCTTTTTTTCTAAATCTCAGACTCTCCACAGAGATGTGTGTTACCGTCCTTGTAAAAAGCACACTTTTTTCCGCCCTCCCCCCGGGTGTACCTTATGTCTGGATGAAAAGCAAATAGAAAAATTTAGATATGAATTAAAATTAATCCACTACCGCCCAGCGATGCCGTTCGGAAACAGAAAAAATTATCTTAGAGGATCTTTCCAGTTCAGTATTGTCTCAGTTTAAAAAATATCACCCCTCTGGAAACCTGAAATTTACTAACTTAGGCATTTTCCAAAGCTTAAAATAGCGTATTTTTGTGGAAAAAATTCTTCCAATTTCTCTTAATCTAAATATCAGTCCAAATATTTTGGGCTGTTTTGGGTTAAGGAAAAAATCTAAAAATAACAATATTAATTACTATGGTACTACATAAAAATTGTGATAAAAGTACACACACCAACCCAAACAACCTCTCAGCATGAATAACTAGGGTCGAAGTACAACGGTTGTGAGAAGAACGCAGTTAAGAGGTTTTAGTTACCTTCATACGACACCCGGCTAGTTAAAATCGCTCACTGGAAACTGGACTTGGTGGAGCTGCTCGTTGGAAACTGATTAATTGCATTTCGGGCTGCCGGTACTGCATTTCTGTCAAGACTCTTTTTTTATTGTTATATTTTTTAACCGATTTGCATTTTGATTGGTCCCATCTGTAGATTTGACGTCGATCTACAGTTGGGAACTATCGAAACGCAAATCGAATGAAAACTTTTTTTTTCGTAGCGACAGAAGTGCAGACCCTCACTGCAGCCAGAAATGCTACCAACCCAGTTTCTTACCAGTTCAGTTTCCAACGAGCTCTTTTTTATTCGTCGAATATCTTATGAAAGTGACGAAGCAAGTGATGAGGGCTTTTAGTGCCACCCAGCATCAGGAGGTGGACATATGATCGTTGTCAATACTCTGCGCAAGGCTCAACAAAGCTCTCGCGACATATTTCCCGGTGTGCCTTATAGTCGGGTGATAACTTGTTTTCTCGAAAAGAACCCCCAAAATCCAGGTGCCCCTAACAGGTCCCCTCTTAAACAGACATGGGGGTGCCGAATACACGGAAAAATACAAAATTTAGCTTTCAGTGCTCTGGCTAGCAACAGAAGCACCACGTTCTGTATCGGCTCATTTTAACACCAGCACAAATATTAAATCACTTAACCCTTTTTTCTCAGTGCTTCCTACTATGTGAATGTACATTTAGCAAAACTTTCGAAGCCGCATTTCCTGTAGTTATAATCTTTTTGATAGAGCAAATTTGAACTGTCCCTTAAATGCCCTCGGGCGCTGTACCATCTAAATAAATAAATAAAATTTGTGGTGTGCTCCTTACTTTTGCTCGCGGTAATATTAGAGTCTGTCAAATTTTAAAAGTTGTATCAGTTACTTTGTACTGACTCACTGAAAATCTTTATGCGCATTTTTTCACCGGCACAGAAAATGCAGGAGTGACCTCTCTGAATTCAGAGGGTGGATCATCAGAGAGCCATAAACCAAATTGTGAATCTGACGTCAACGAAATTGATAGTGAGAGTACCAACAAACCTCCAGAGATGGTGAAAGGGAATGGAAGAATGTTCGTGTCCCCAAGCAGACGTGTTCGAGGAAGGAGAGCAGGTAGGCGTATTATTTTGGGAGGGGCAGGAAGATCTTTAATAACAATGCTTTTAGCGTACGGTACTCCATGCTTTAAAAATGCATCACCGAAGTGATTTTGGCTGTGACCTCTCCCTCAGAGGGAGTTGTTTGTTTTACAAAAGACCAACATTACCGCCGAAAAATTTCGGAATTTTTTCACCTCGTTTTAAAATGCCTGTGAAATTTGAACCAGTAAGTGGTAAAAGTTTGTTGTATTTTAAACAATATCCGAAGCCCAAAAGAGTTGGTTTTGATAAGACGAGTGACACCCTTGGCAACTTAAATGAGGAGCCTTGGGGAGGGACCGTCAGAAGTATGCTTTGAAAAAGCCATACTATGTTTTGTAAACTAGGTATAGTCTATTTATGATATTACTTACTGTTAGCTACATTTTTGTCCTTCGGAAATCGTAAACAGGCCCAAGAATAGTATTAAAGTATATTGTGGCTTTTGTTTAAACCAACTTTTTCTTAGTTTACTTTTTTGTTTTTTCTTCTTCTCGCAAGGCTTTACATTATAGATTACAGAGGGTGTTGAAGTCCTTAGATTACAACCAACTCCCTAAGCTTTGTTAGGGGATGTTGCTCAAACATTTGAAGACAATCACATGCACTGCAGTCTCTGGTTAAGTTTTACAGACATTCTGAAACGGGGGGGGGGAAGTGTCCCAAAACTTTACGGTGGCATTGTATGAAGAAGATTATTTAAATCAACTTTTTCTGTCTGCTTGAGATATCCCGATTTTTTCTAATTTATTCCTATTTTGAGTTACTTATTCTTTTTTTTAACGTTTAGTTTTTTTATCCTCCTCGGATATTTTGTGTCATAAAAAGTAATTTTTCCATCAGTGATCGTTAAATGGAAATTAGTTCTTAGCCCAACCGGATCGTTGGCAATTCACCTTGAGATACCATTTTATAGAATTTCGAATATAAAATGAACTCTTAACTCGGCGTGAAACCGATCAGACTTGATAAAACATTTTTTTTTTTAAATTGGGAGCGAAAAATGTTAAATTCTAGTTGCAAAAGCGCTGAATCAGTAAATATTTGTTTAGCGTTCCGAGGATCCAGACGTCGTGTTCACCGATTTTTTCCGTATGGCCAACCTTCAGCACCTCATCACGACTTCATTACTGAGTGTCAACCGCAAACTTTTCGTGAATCAGACTGTTTAAACTATCATGATAATGATAATTGCAGTAGTGTTCCTAATCGAATGTTTGACGAGAACTTTAGTGATGATGTTCCTATTGAAATATTAAACGACAATCGTTGGGATAGCCATCCGATTGGATTGTTAAACGAGAATGTGAGATATGGCGTTCCTAGTCGGATGCCTGACGCGTATCAAAGTTCTGATTTTTCTACTGGCATGTTTGACCAGCATCATGGGGATGATGTTCTTCGTGACAGGTTTAACGAGAGTAACCGTGAGAGCATTCCTAATGAAATTTTATGCAAGGACCCTCGTGATGGTGTTCGTAATCAGATTTTTGACGAGAGACATCATGATAGTGGTCCCAATCGAATGTTTTATGAGCATTATCGTGATGGCGTTCCTTATGGGAGGTTTAACGAGAATTTCCATGAGGATGTTCCTCATGGAATGTTGAACGATAATTATAGTAATGATCAAACGAGCGGTCAACTCAGAAAGGGACGATCCTGGCGGGCTCGAGGACGGAACACCCGAAGTGGACCAGTGCGATCTCGAGGACAGAACGCCCGTGGTGCTCCTGTGCGGTCTCGAGGACAGAACACCCGTGGTGCACCCGTGCGGTCTCGAGGACAGAACACTCGTGGTGCACCCGTGCGGTCTCGAGGACAGAACACCCGTGGTGCACCCGTGCGGTCTCGAGGACAGAACACCCGTGGTGCACCCGTGCGGTCTCGAGGACAGAACACCCGTAGTGCACCTGTGCGATCGAATCGATCTCTTCGTAGAAGGCCTTTTCGAGGGGCCATCTGATTCTCGTGGGCTGCCTTAGCTTGTCTCGCAGAAAATGGAACCTGGGATATTTCAGTGCTCTAAATGTATTTTGAATAGAACTCCGTTGTAATGAGATGTAATGGGATTCATGCAGTTGTGTCGAAATTAATTTTAGAGGAATCCGCTCAGAAGAGATAATTAAATCCCAGACGCCATTTTGCAATTTTTCCATTTTCGACTTTTAGGTAGAAATAATGACTATTTGGTTGGGGATGATAACCATTCTGCAGTTCACCTCGAATCTCGGTAGTTTTTTATACCGTCACTCTAAGTTTGAATCAGTAAGAGTCTCTGAGATTGAGTGAAAATTCACTGATTTTCAGTCAAAATAACAGCACTGCGTGCTGCCTACCACGGGCTGAAACCCAAGGAATTTTACTCGTAGTAGGAAACACGCATGGCAGTCGTGTTGAGCGGGTTGCATCTCGAATGCAGAAAATCCTTGGGTATTTGTATTCCTCTCGGTACGCAGTCCACACCCACACTTATGTTCTTTTTTTAAAAAATTTCTCGAGACGTCGTTCTACTATGTTTATTGGCGCTTAAGGTTGACCGAAATATGGTTTTTAATTGTGTTCGAAATTTATGCTACTATGCAAATTTTCACATGCGTTGTTATTGCATCCCTGTATCGTGGTAGAGTCGCTTTCATTATTCATTACAACTCATTATGGCCTTTTATTTTTTTGTTTGTGATTCAGTTGGTTGTCGTTGCTACCCTGTGACGTTGTTGCCACCATTATTTTATTGTATTCTTCCAGCTTTTAACGATGAATTTTTGTTTTAATTTTAAGGGAACCGGCTGAATTAAACTATTAAAGAATGAATTCTGTCGATTTCTTCGACCATCCGCCCTCTCAAATCATCCTTATTTACGAGGTTTTTGGTTTGTACCAGTAGCCCGTTTTCTTTTTCTTTGAGGGAAAGTATCTTTTATTGTTTCCAGATTTTGTGATTCTTGTTGAAAGGTAAACGCGGTTAACTCGAGAACCATCAGAGATAACCTAGCATGTCAAGTATGTTTTAGATCGCTCTCGAGCTGAGCAATCAAGAAATTGTATTGATCTCTAAGTAATCTTTATCTATAAAAAAGATGACAGCGTTTAGAAGTAACGAAGTCGCGAAATCTGACAACACTGGTGTTTTTACCCGCGAGCGGAATATGTGTTTGCCGGTGCAACCATATAACCTTTGAGATACCTCTGTTCCATATGTAGTTGCTTTGGACTCGGATATTAGCCCTTCTTTAGCCGGCGATTTGGCTGCTAAAGACCGCTAAATCGCCTGCCAGTTGTCGAGTGAATAGTCTTACCCTACTATGACTGTAGCCACATTTTAGTTTCAAGTTTTATGATGCCTATCTTGGAGCGCTTAAGATCATCACCCGAACGTTTCCCTTACTCAAGAGCTCCATCTGTGAGGCAGATATTAAGTGTTGCCAGATTTTAAGATTTCGTAAATTTCAACCGCGATTTACTCGAGATCCATAAGAGATAATCTAGGATGTTGGGTAGGTTTTCGATCGCTCTCAAGCCAAGCAGTCCAAATGATGCGGCTGATCACTAGATTATCTTCCCTGTTCGAAAAGTACTTTGTTTTCAAAAATGACGGAGTCGCGAAATGTGGCAGTAGCAACCTCGAGTGGTGCTTTGACCACCTTGCGAACTACAACACAGTGCCTTTGTTTCTGAGGCAACTGTGTTTCCGTCCAGCACCTCGGCGGCTAACGAGACACCATAAGCCATGTGGCGTTTTCGACATATTGGCCACATTATAAAATTAATTTGAAATATTTGATTGGAGCCCAAAATTAGCTCAATCAAGATGGCGACGACAGAATTTGCAGAGTACCCCTGGGCAAAAAGGAACCGATACATGCGACCATGTTTGCCCATGGCAGGAGATACAATCTACAACAGCAGGTGTGTGATTTCGGATCGAAATCCGCCATTTTCTGCGTTTTTTTTTCATCGGTAATAACGAGTCTTGGGCGGGCCTCAAGGAGCAAGGGGGATTTTAGAAAGGTTGGCATTCCCCGGAGTTCGGGTGTTTTGGTGACATTATACCTCAAATACCGTACTACAAAAATATTTTAGAATTTTGGGATTTTTTATTTAATTTTTTTTTTTCATTTCTTTTTGGAAACGGCTCATACCCTTCTACTGATGTTTTTTATAATCGAAATTTTAGGCGTACGAACGTACGCGTTTTGTACTGATTTCATCAAGTGGACTGATTCTAAAAGCAGGGATGTCACAGGTCAGGAAAAAGGCAGTTAAAAAAATGGTCAGGAAAAGTCAGGGAAAATGGCTTCAAGTCAGTAAAAAAATTCATCATATATATTTTTAAGACTGTCCTTTGGTTGTGATCGAGACGCCGCGTCAACAGACACAGACACTGGAAGTTTCAAACGTTTTTCGGAGCTCGGCGAGTGGGCCGTAGAAAAATTGATCGAATTTGGCCAGGAAAAGTCAGGAAATTTCAAGAGTAAGATCTCGTGACAACCCTGAAGAGCCCAAACCCCCTTATTACCGATATGTGCGGGGGTTTGATTTGCACAGCTTGCAAGGCTTTAAATATTTGTGTACGCTAAATCAAGTGAAGGCCGTCCCATCGGAGCTTTGTCGTCCTCCCATTTTCAGTTACATAAAAAACTGTGAGGATGTTCGTCGCTGTAACTACAAAAGACCGACAACCGGCGACATTATCAGCATGGGCTTCACAACGGACGGTTTGTCCGTTTACGCGGCCAGTTTCGAGCCTACTGAGGGGCACCTTCGCGGCCGGCAAACGGCCTGTCCTCCGCCAGTGGACAACATCGGCCTCCCGCAAGGGGAAATGGCTCGGGACACCATCAACAAGATGAGCTTCCCGGGTTGGACGGGCGTTTTGCCCCCATTGCCAGCCTCGCCCCTTAAAGAATCTCGCCTCATGGGCCGTGGACCCATGTCTTCCATGACCACTAGTCGCCACGACTTTACCTCAAAGGACTCAACCAAAGTTGACATCCACGTTCCGGAGAACGAGCTCTCGATCCCGGTCGATCCGATGGAGGGTATGTTCTTTAATTTCTCCAGCTGTCGATCCAACGTCGATACGTCGAGGCTGAATCTATAACGAAATGAAGTCGAAATTTTTTGAATTTTCGACCAACTTTTTTGGGCTAATTTTACATTTTGAAGCCTGCATCGAACTTTTTTTTTGCTAAGTAAGGGAAGTTAACACCATGTCTGACGTCATTTCGACGTCCGTCGGAATGACGCCACAGCAACAAGTTCCTCAAAACTTGGTTGATTTTTTTTAAAATGATTTCATTGATTTCCATCTAGATTTTGACTTTTTTTCGACCTCCACTTAAACGTTGGATTTCGTTGGACCAACTCTTCTTCACTGGGAATCCATTCTTTCCGACATCTGATTTCTCGCGATTCTCTGTTGATGACTTTCTAGCTAGAGAGGGAGCTTTTATCCGCGGTTTAAGTTTCTAATTACGTTCAGTATCGAGGGGGAAGTACCTGCTCTTGAAACACTTTCTCTAAACTGAGTTTAGGTCCCTAAAAAGTGCTTTTTATGTGCCTTAAGAGTACGGTATTTACATTTCAAGCGTTTCAACGCACCTGGAAGTGTGCGCATAAAAAATTGCTTGGAGAGACGTATTTTTTTTTAAATGTAGAAGCTGTAGTTCTGGAGATATGTTTTGTTGTTGTTTTTTTTTTAGACGAAAAAAAATGGAAATTTATTCTTTGCACATTTTTACAAGGCTATCCCGAGCCGAGTTGTACTGTATGCTGTCCTGTCTTTGCACGGATATCCGCATGGATATCTATGGTTGTCCACGGATATCCATGAGGAAATCCATAATAGCAAGGATAATTATACAAGGATATCCGTCGTTCCACAAATTTCCCAACATACCCGCGTAGTCCTAGAGTACGGTAGCGAGGCCGACACGGTCAATGGTCAGTTGAATGGTCGCTGAACGTTAGTGCGCCATAAGGGCCACGGCACGTACGTGAAATATGCTGTCGTAAACAATAAAGTTGATTGTAAACGATAAGACGCTTGTTTCAGGAAAAACAACTTCAAAAATGTCGTATAAAGAGCACGATTTGCGGTGTTTCAAGCCGTCACAGTCTTACCGACCGCAATATCAATACATGCCCAGTGAAGCTCCTGCCGAATGTAACACCATCAGTCGTTTAAGTTATACCGGGGCTCAGCCATGTCAGCGGATCATAATCGCTTCGCGATCCCGCCCGCCACTTCCGCCATTGTCAGAAGAGGAGAGAGCACTGTACGTAACAGTTTTTACCTTCTTTTGTCGAACCCGGCCGAGCTGCCCATGGTCCTGTCTTTGCATGTACAGTGCTGTCCATAAGTGACGAGCCAAACAAAATCTAGTGACTTTTTTGTAAACTAATGTGTGCTCGTAGCATTGCCTAGGGAGGGCAGTGGGAGGGTGTGGAGGCAAGAGGAGGTGCCCGCCTTTCCC
>Ga0058701_10000980_pt1 | contig 19655 bp, 7 predicted proteins | sample AgamicOrMae_FD_97039 | JGI IMG/M metagenome (GOLD analysis project Ga0058701, IMG submission 97039) | Agave microbial communities from Guanajuato, Mexico - Or.Ma.e | ecosystem: Host-associated > Plants > Phyllosphere > Phylloplane/Leaf | place: Guanajuato, Mexico | collected 2012-06-04
AAAAAAAAAAAAAAAAAAAAAAAAAAAAAAAAAAAAAAAAAAAAAAAAAAAAAAAAAAAAAAAAAAAAAAAAAAAAAAAAAAAAAAAAAAAAAAAAAAAAAAAAAAAAAAAAAATAAAAAAAAAAAAAAAAAAAAAAAAAAAAAAAAAAAAAAAAAAAAAAAAAAAAAAAAACGCGGTTTTGTCCGATTGTAGCTTACGGCTTAAAAGAAAAAACTCCCATAATAATATCGAAGCCTGCGTCTCAACCTTAAACGTCAAACTCGCTTAAAAAAAGGGTAAATTTGCTTTTTACAAGATAGGAATCCGAATATTGCAATACCTATAAAATAAACCGAAATCTATGATTTTTAAAATGAGACGAATCTATTGTGCGGTTTTGTGGTTACGTTGGTGTTGCCTCAAGTAAACTAGCTCAGTGTATTTTTTACCACACTCAGCGCACTGGAATCGCTTCCCCTCGTGATGCATTCGAGAGTGGCGTCTTAAATAGTCCTCCCGTGAAAAGCCGACATCGCACTCGAGACACAAGTAAGGCTTCTCGCCGCGGTGGATACGCAGGTGAACAGTCAGACTGTCCTTGAGGAAGAACTGGATACCGCAGAGAGGACAGGGAAAACGTTCTTCCGGTTCGTCCTTCTCTTCGGTGGGCACAACGTCCTGGGTATATCCTGCTCTGTTGGATCGTGGAGGGCTATCGTCTAATTCTTCCGCCACTTCTCGCGCCCTTTCTTCACCGAAGTGAGATTGTGCGTGGAGCGTGAGAGTGTCAAGATCGAAAAACCGCTCGTGACAGAGTCTGCAAACTAAAGGGTTTTCCCCCGCGTGAGTCATTTCGTGACTGGCTAGAGTTTCCTCGTCGTAGAACAGCTCATCGCAGTCGGTGCAGGCGAAAGTGCCCCTCTCTTTTCTGACTTTCTTCTTCTTCTTTGTAGTCCCTGCAATAACAAAATTAAGTAATGAAACATTTTTGAGCGCCAGGAAGAGGTTCGATTTCAGCAATGCACTTCAAAAATACACCTTTCATTTCAAAAGAACTAAATGGGAAAAAAAGAAACCTTGGGTATTTTTTGTCTATATAAGTTTGCTTTGTATAACTTCACTCCGAGAACACTATCGAGAGGGAAACTTTTTTAAGTTTACTGTGAGGGACCAAAAGCGGACCAGCGTTGAACTGCGACAGGCACCGATCAGATCAAATCCGCAGGTTCCGCCGGAATAGGAACGTAATACACAGCAGTAATGCATGGTTGCCAACCTAAGAGCAACGATATTTTACCGAGCCGCAGAACACAGCAGCTGTTACTACCACAAACAAAAAAAAGAACAAAAAAATGCAACCACCCAAACGCCGGTGTATTGTGGTTGCCTAGCCTCGCGCGGAATCAGGCGGGTGATTCATGCCGAGCCAAGATTGGCAGCCGCATCACACCCGTGTGTAAGCGGTTGCACTGTTATGACCTTTTTTTTCGGTCTATGATAATATATTACAAAATATGAAGATAAGGACCTCAATCGTGTAACATTTCATTGGATCTTTCTTAGAAAATTAAAATTGGATTTCAGATCAGAAACGGCTGCGAAGCTATAAACAGTTCTCGGATTCTACACGACAAAGAGATCTTGGCTGCCGTTTTTAGTGAAATGATACTTACTTAATTCTTTCACGACTTCGCGACAAAACTTCTTATGGCGCTCCAGGTAATATGTATTGCTGCATGTGTAGGAACAGCCCGAACACTTGAACGAAATATCCGCTGTTTACAACAAAAACCCATATTAGACTTCTGTTAACTTAAGTTAAAAGTATCCTAGGAGAACATTTTTGTTGATATTTATTTCAAGAAAGCTACCAAAGGAATTCTTCAAATTTTTTTTAAAAAAATCTATTTAAAAAAATTATTTATCCCCCGAGAGGGGAAAACGTAGAAACTCAAACGTTAAACGATGATCGCTGAAAACAGCTCTCCTGGCACTTACCGGGATTGCCTGATAGTTGGCTAGAACAATGCTTTCGATGCCGCTCTAAAAAGTAAGTATTGGCACAGGCGTACGGGCAATGGGAACATTGGAAAATGATTCCTGTCAAAAATAAAATATTCGTCTTAGTAGGATGCACCAAATAAATCGGTGCATTTAAATAGGCTCTGAATCTAAAACTCGACTTTTTCTTCTTTTAAGACACTTGAAACTTGTGCTTACTTTGATTTCCTTCCATCTGGCTGCAGGTTTTCTTGTGGCGTTCCATGTAATAGATGTTGGCGCATGTAAAAGGACAGACTGAGCACTTGTAGATAGTATCTGTACAAAATTTTGGGAATGTTAATGTCGTTTTCACAGACAGTGATTAATATTATCAACAGTGAGTCAAAACACGGCCAGTATTGGAAGAAATTTGTCCTCGATAGCGATCTACTCCATGAGATTCAATAATTGTGCTCCTTCAGCTCTCGTTGCATTAGTGGATGATGTGATAGTGAATCGAAACATAAGTTTCAATCAGATTGTAAACAATTACTAAGAAGGGAGCAATAGGTCTTCGCGACAGAACTTATTTTTTTGGGACACGCAACTCATTCTTATACTTCCGTTAACGTGAGGAAAAGTGTTACCAAACCACCAAAGTGGGAGAAAAGTTTCTTACAGTCGAAACCGACACGAGATGTTCTTCTTCGAAGTAACCTCAAGAAAGTTCGGTTTACAGTGTTAACTATACTAAAAGGACTGCCCTAACCACCTCAGTGAAAGAGACTTCCGTATTGGTCAATCGCGAGAAAGAAGGGTTTCAAGATTTTCAAAAGCTGTCTTATTTCCCCAATAAGAGATCAAATAAAAGAACATAAAACTGCATTTTTTTAAATTTATTTTTATTTGTACCGTAGTTAGCATTGTCAACATCACAACGTAAAAAAGTTTTTCGACGCCGAAGACGTTTTAACTAATACAATTTGAGGCTATAGATTTTTTAAATGAAAAGAATGAACGTGATTAAGGCCTCAGATGCAAAACAAGTCGGGTATAAAAAAAAGATATCAAATAATAAGGCTATGCAGTCGAGAATACATAAAAGGCAGTCTTTGGAAGAACAGACAGATGCTTGAACTTAACCACTAAAATATCTAAAATTCGAGCGAGGAAACATCAGTCATTAAAAACAAACAAAAACACTTGTACCAGTCATATAAAAACGTTCCAACTATCTCGTGTCATTAAAGACCTATTAAAAAAATAAAAAGTAATGGCAAGATCGCGTGCTCGCGATTGATTATCCAGAAAAGTAATTCTTTTTGGCTCGAATAATGTATTTGTGATCTTACGATCACTTCCGAAAGCCAAACAAAAAGACTCCGCTGATATTTGACATTGTGGACTTCAGCAGATTACTAACGAACAACCTGCGTGAGTTCGGGAAGAACATGGCGGACCACGGTAAACTCAGCTCCTCCCCTTCCGACGTCCCGAAAGTCGTTCCAAAGTTCGTTCCGAAGGGACAGGCATTGCAACGGTCCTAAATATTCAACCTGAACTCGTGCGACTCATTAATTCCGAAAGAAACGAGCGCATTCAAGGTCAAATGATTGAACAACAATATTTTTCACCTCCATAAGGCAGAAATAAAGTACTAATAGCGAAAATAATGATGTTGTACTGTGTCTCAATGCATTGATTGCACAAATACAAGATCCTCCTCGGTGCCAAAATCGCAGCGAAGCAGAGAGTTTAGAAGTCGACTGGGCATTTGATAGTAAATCCCTTGGCCAAACACAAGGCGCGGCGATTCGATTGAACCAGCAAAAAAACAATATTTCAACAAAATGTAAAAAAAAAAAACCGTAACAAGCAAACGGCATTTTATATCATACTACAATTATTCTAGTGCAGTATGGATGAAAACGGCCGATAAGACTGCCATGCTGCGAAAGTTGTCTCGGGCAAAGACCGCACATCGCTTCGTACATAGAATGCACCTCTTTGTAATGTCTATCCATGCTGATCCAGTCAACAAAACGCGAACCACAAGCGAAGCACTCCAACGAATTTTCAGATGGCGGTTCCTCAAGATGGTCACTGGGGGATCGTTCCGGGTCCAATATTACGTCACTTTCTAAGTGCGTGAGAGCGGAGTGCGTTGAAGAGTTGGTCGAGTGGGAAAGCATGTGATTAGTGTGGTCTTCGTGCGTTTCGAATGTTTCGGCGCAATATGAGCATTTATAAGGATGAGCGCACATAATGTGACTCTTAAGGTCAGATTCCTTTGTGAAAACTTTCTCGCAGTGTCGACACACATAACCACTCCGGAATCTCTTTACCCCATGCACAGTATTATAGTGAATTATCAGAGAATCTTTCAGGGCAAAGTGTTCTCCGCAAGTAAGACAAGCAAAGCTGTGGATTTTTACATGATTCTTCAACAAGGTTGCAGAAGGAAACCGCCTTTTACAATGGGGACACTTCAGAGTCCTGTAGTCTTGGTGCTCAAGCGCCAAATGCTCATTCAGATGCACTTTTCGCGCGTAAAGTTGGTCGCACTTGTCACACGGCCACAACAGGGAGATTTTATGCAATAACCTTAAATGATCTTTGAAAGCACCTGAATCACAAAACTTGACACCACATTCGGAACACGCGTAGAGTGGCCCATCAATAAACAGCCGGTTGTGTTCTCGTAAGCTCTTTACCGAAGAAAAGCCGGAATCACACCTCGAGCAAATGTGTTTTTTTCGCCGATGAGTTTCTGCGTGATCACTCGCTTCTTGTTCAGAATGAAAACATTTCTTGCACACCGAACACGGGAATTGCGTTGGTGATTTAAATTTCACTTTCTTTGCTACAACCTTCAGCTGAGGCTGGTCGTCCGTCCGATTCAAACGACGGCGCGAAGACTCAACGAGTTCTACTGGTCGCCTTTTGCCTTGGCCGTGTAATTTGAGGTGCTCGAAGAAAGAGCCCTTGGCAAAGAGTTGGTTACAATCGACGCAAACGAACGTTTTGTCGCCAATGTGTATCCCTAAGTGGATTTTTAGAGTTTTATGGTCGAAGAACCGCTCGTTACACACACAGCAAACTAAAGGGTTTTCTCCGGCGTGCGTTAATAGGTGGCTAGATAGAGTTTCAGCATGCGAGAATTTTTCGTTGCACTGTACGCAGACGAAAGACCCTTGGAATCCTGAGGATTCCGTCTCGGCCATCGAGGACTCGATCGCGCTCCTCTGCGGGTCGCTCTGCGAAACAGTTTCTTCGGAATCGCGTAGCATTGACGGCCGTGAGGGCAGCCTCCCTGCAAATTATGAAGAGAGCGTTAAAAAAACACTTCTCTGTAAAACGTGCGCCGTGCCCTATGACCTAGGTACCGTTATCTGCCGCACAGTGGTGAGATAATAAGGAACTCTACATGCCTATTCGTAAAGATAACGATTCTCTACTCAGCTAGTTTCTTGTATTTTATCTAGTTCGAGTCCTTTTGCAATGATTATACCTTACACCTCAGTTTTGTGGCATCAAGCTGGTTGAAAAAATCTTCAAGTTCACTTGCAATCTTAAAATATCATTTCCAACCGCGAAAACCTCCCAACTTACACGTTATCAGAGGTAAAAGAACTGCGTTTTAGTAAATCAATCTTTTAATGGAAGTACATGAAACTTACTTGTTGAAAAATGGTTCCGTTGAGGTCGGCACCGTCTCATATGGTGCTCCAGGTACAACAATTTAGGAAATGTGAAGGGGCAGTTCGGGCATGCGAAGCGCTCTGTAGGAAATTAAATAATTTTTAGCTACTTCTCTGAACACTAATAGCAATGCATTAATCACACTATTCAGCTCCGTGTTTTTGGTCCATCTCTCACTTGTATTTTCTTTTTTAAACCAAGACAAGATTTGGCACTCTTTAACGTAAATTATATTGGGGGCGAAAATGTTTATCAGACCTCATGCAGTGTGCAGTATCGCCCTCCCTTGTATATCGCTCATAATAAATCTTCAAATAAGAGTTCCCCTTTTCATGTCATAGCTACTGACTGAGTGTCCGAGAAAATGCCTCAAGGATCGCGTGAAGTGTTCTAAATTTTCTCGCTCATTAAATCCTATATCTCCTTCGGCACAGACATGAAGGCTTTGAGGCGTTCAACTCACTTGTTAAGAACCAGTTCAGGACACACTTTCAAATGGCTCCAAGTACCTCACGGCTTTTCCGAAGAAAATTATACTAATCCTCTTTAAAATCCTCTTTCAAAATGTACGTTTCGTAAAAAAATGATACGGATTTTAGTGAAGTATTCGAAAATATGCTAATGGTTGCTTTTCTGATAATCTGGAAACGGGTATGATAGTAAAGGGCCGAAGTTGCGCTGAACGAAGATATTTATTAGTGTAGAGGGTACAAAACTTGAACAGCTTCTCGGATTCTGCCCACCTAACAGATCACAACGAGTAAGGTACCCTCACAAAAAAAACAGAAGAGATTTCGCCGCTAAAACAGCTCCGAATCAACGATGATCCCTTGAATTGGCAACAAATTGAAACGACTTAATCTTAGCGAAACTTTAAAAAAAAAATCCTTCAGACAACAGGATAGCTCCATCTTTTCTGGACTGATACAACGAAGTACAATATTAACGCAACTATCGAGCTTGAACAAAATATGACATCAAGTAACGAACTAAATTGTCCTCATTTCAAAGCTATGCTCCAATTGGCGCAGCGTCACAATAACGAGTTAAGGCACAGAGTAATCATAAGAAATAAAAAACCAACGACAGAATTCGATACGCGAGAGAAAGACGATCGAAAGAATGGAATCGCGATAAAACAGCACATCCAGATGGACGAGAACACTGTTTTACCGGGATTCATTATTTGATTCGATCGTTGAACAAACTTATTTGAAAAAATGATTAAAAAACAACCTCGAAACTTGTCGCGATTGCTTTGGATCTGCTAAAATCGTGCAGAACCGATGGGGATTTATTTCGGCATTGATATGGCTGAATATTCGCTGATGCTCGTCACATTTACGCACGATTTTCTCGGACAGGTTCCTCTACAACGGTACACGGAAAATACGGTTTTGCTACAGCAACAAACAAGCAACCTAACAAAACAGCATTTGCTTGGGACAACAAATAAAATTTTGTTGTGGCAACTAAACATTTTGTTGCTGTAACAATATGTTATTGTTGTCTCATTTTTGTCAAATGATTTAGTGAGTGTAACAAAACCTTTTTTCAGTGTAAACTTTGAGAAACCTCTCGTATTATGTTGCGAACGGAACGGTGTCACTGGTTAGTGGTCGAACACAAAGCTTCTAACAATGCAAAGCTTTTCCTCGTGCTTTCTTTTACATATACCCTTTCCTTCTTTGCTCCTCCAGATGCATCTCGAGGTGGACCTTAAGAGCAGATCTATCTGCGAATTTTCGTTTGCACACCACGCATTTCATAGTTCTAGGTGGCACGTGGGTTTTGCGGTGCTCATTCAAGAAATCTTGAGTCGAAAACGTTCTATCGCATCTGTCACATTGGTAGTTTTTCATATCATTATGAGTTCGTTTGTGCATGTTCAAATACCCTTTCAGCTGAAATGATTTCTTACACACCTTACAAACAAAGGGTTTCACCTTCGGACTATGGACTTGGCGTCGGTGACAGGTTAAGTGATTCTTTTTCAAAAACTTTTTATCACAATCAACACACTCGTACGGTTGCCTCGCTTCGTGCACCTTCATGTGATATTGCAGGTTGCAATTGTTGAAAAATCTCTTATCGCATACCTCACAAGCGAAAGGCGCCTCGCCATGCCTTAGTTCATGTTTCTTCAGATCGAACTTCCGCCCGAAAGGCAAACCACATTCACTACACTTGAACGGCAGAATAGCGGAGGAGCTTGAAGGCACCAATCGAATGTCACTTGCGTCTATTCTCAGCGGGTCATCGCCAACCTTATGACTAACTTTCGCTGGCCGGTTCTTGGTGTCGTGAGCGCGCATATGCACCTCCAGAAGTTCCTTTTCATAAAACTGCTTGTCGCAGAGACCACACCTGAAGATAGCTGCTCCTGAGTGAGTCTTAACATGGGTCCGCAGGGTCGCCAAGTCCAGAAAGCGTTCGGAACAAAAAATGCAGACGAGGGAGTCTTCGCTGTGCGTTTGAAGATGGCATGTCAGAGCTTCACCATCTGCGAAAAAGGCATCACATTGCCAGCAAACGAGTAACGTCTGTCCGACAGGGATCTTCAGATTTTTGAGTATGACTCGAGCGTAGGTTCTAGTCTCAGAGTATCCAGTTGGCTCAGGATAATCATCTTCCTGGTACAGCGATGGCTCCTGTTTTATAAATGTGATAGGTACGCAATCTTTCGAGAACTCGAAGTCTATCAGTTGTTCTTCGGTATCCATCGGGTGAAGACTGGTCAAGTCTTCTTGAGAGCGTTCCTCTTTATCAGACGGCGGAAGTTCGGGTTCGCTGAACTCCCGCAAGTCGCGATGGAGCGCCAAAGATACTTCGTCATCGATAGAAGCCCATCCACACATTCCTGTAACAGGCGAAGCGCACGATGCGCCGTTGTTGAGTTTGTCGATGCAAGTTTTCAGTAAAAAGAGGAAAATCCAGTTCGCCTTTGGTTCCGCCACCCATATTAGGACCTCCCCTTTCGATCATCTCGTCACGGAAGCACATCATGAGAGTAAGAGAAGTATCCAGGAACTAAAAAATTCAGAATGAAAGCTATTCAGTACTAAAAGTCTTTTTGGGATACGGTACGCTTCCCGCACAACATAGGTGCGACGCGTGTTGCCTATTCTCTGAGTTGCGGGCGCTCAATGACTTCAGTTGGCCATGTTCGCCCAAGAGCACCATGGCAAATGCTGTTTAAGCATTCTCAAAGGGTCGCGCCAATAACTTTTGTCACTAAATGATATTTTACGCCACAGTGCGTTGAACAGGACTTAGAGATGTTCTTTATAAGCATTATTGATACTGAAAAAGTTTAGAAAAAAAGGAATTTGACTAGCGGGGAGACAACTTTAGTCTCACTAAAATGTAGGCAACTATGGACCAAACTACTCGTTTTTCTCGAAGTTTGGATATTGTAAATCGGAATAATGTCAACGAATATATGCGGCTCATTTTAAGTTCAGTATTGCCAGATCTCACGATTCCATCGTACTTCAACGCGATTACCTTCAAAACCGATACGAGAAACCAAGTGATAAATCCTATTTCTGCATGGTTCAGCTAAAGAGAAATCCAAACCATACCCGACATGTTGGGTAACCAGTACTGGTTCTCGAGCTAATCGCGATAAAAATACCAAAGCGCACCATCTGGCAACACTGAAAAATATAAATCCTTTTAATGCAGGATCACGTAAGGGTATCCAAAGGAAGACAAATATCCACAAAAAGACCAAATTTTCGCGAGTTTTTAATACAAAAAATAATGTTCACTTCTGATGATGTAATTTCTGTAACATTTGGAAAAGTTATTTCACTTGACCTTTGAACAAGTAATTTTCGTGTAACTGAAGAGGTGAGGGTCACTACAGCATTTTATCGTCGTGAACTTGTAAGAGGTGATGTCTCAAACTTCTCCTCTGCGCAAACTTCCTATTGCAGTGTCCGCATTCGTAACGCTTTTCCCCTACGTGAAACAGCTGCTGCTGCTGCAATGCGTCCTTCCTTAAAAACTTGCGCTCGCAAATATCACAGCCAAACGTCTTCTCTCCAAAATGCGTCAACTGGTGCGCCTTCAAAGTGCGATTATTGGCATAAGTTTGTTTGCACACGTCACACACAAACAATGTCCGGTCTGCATGTAACTGCAAATGGCCCTCCAATATAGCTTTCGTCGAGAAATTCCGATTGCATTCGGTGCACTCAAAAGGTTTCTCGCCCTTGTGATCTGTTTGATAGTGACGTTTCAACTGTAACCTAGCTGAAAACCTCCCATCACACTCTTCGCACTCGTACTTCTTTAATACACTGTGATTGCGTTCATGCCCTTTGAGCAGCTTTCTCGAAGAGAACCTTCGTTTACAAGTTCCACATTCATAAGGCCGCTCCCCAGTGTGAGTACGCTGGTGGTTCTTCATAGATTCGTTCCTCTTAAACGGCTTGCCACAGACGCTGCACTCAAATGGCTTCTTTCCAGAATGGGTAAGGACGTGCGATTCAAAACTTCTCCTAGTCGGAAATATCTTCGAACAGAGGACGCAGAGGAAAGGTCGAGAAGACGGTTGTGATTCATCTGATTCGGAGCAAGAATCGCCTTCCCGTTGAGAAACGAGGCATGAATCGTCCGCAGCCTCTTCGTCGGAAGGCATCTCCTCGGCGTGGGTCTTAAAATGCTCAACCAAGAGCTTCCTGTCAGAGAACGGTTTGCTACATGCGCCGCATGCGTAAAGTATGCCTTTAGAATGCGTTAAGATATGCGTTTTTAGGGCTCCTTCGTCGAGGCAGCGTTCAGAGCATAAGTCACAAACGAGAGGATCATTAAGGGCGTGGATTTGTAAATGAGTCGTCAGCGTTTCTTCGTCATCAAAAGTCTCTTCACATTTGGAGCACGCGAAAGGGGTTGGGGGATCGCAGGGATTACAGCCCGACAAAGCGTCAGGATTACTACCCAAGATGCGTTGATCGGATTGGTCAGAGACAACGGAGAGCTCTTTTGTGATTGGTTGGAGTTTCCCAGCACTAGGTCCTTCGCTGTGCACTAAAAGTTCATTCTTAATTGTCGGTTTGAATTCATCAACGTCCTCGGTTGATGGGTGGCAGGATAAAATCTCCTCTGGTGAACACGTTGCCTTGGCGAAAGGAGTTTCTGATACACGTTTTGATTTCGATAACTCGGTATCTACTTCACCGTGATTAGTTGCGGATCCGAACGCCCCTGGAACACAGCAAAAAATTCTCATTTAAAAGCAGCAAAATAAGTTCACTAATCCGTATAAGTTAGGTTGATAATGATTAAGACAGTACAGCTTTACAAAAGCTGGATAATATTGACTAATATGTGCTGCTTTTAAAATTGCATTTTTTGCAGTGCAAAATATTAAGTTCACTCTCGCATTCTCAAGTATTTTTTTTACCACTGCGCTTCGTTCCACATTACCAATACTTCACTGATTGATCAGTGATGACGGGGTCAGTAGGCAGATGAGGTCAGTATCGGTACGACGATCTGTTTGGAGTTCAATGAAGTTGAGGACGAATATTCGTCTTATGACGACGGACTTTATGATCACTGGAAAGATAGCAGCAAATATCTGCTTTAATGAAAACAAGTACTGCCCTTCCTGGGGAGATAAAAAAAAAGACAAAACGCACCGAGATATATCATATTGAGTTAGGACCATCATGTTCGAGTCGGTTTTTAATTGGATCTAACTGGAAAACTCCTCTACCATTTTCCTTCTTTGGCAACAGCTTTTTATCCCGTAACCTTAAAAGCTAGTACAGAACAGATCCCGTAGCCCTTGCTAGAGCTAAGTAAAGGAAACTCATTTTAAATCTTCATATCTTCATTATTTATTTTATGATTATATAGCTTCATTAAAGTTCTCCCATCGTGGACACGCTATCGCAGTTGTTGAGATGCCAGCTGACAATTTCTAGCTTTCTAAAAAATTACGAACATCTTCTTGCGACCTCTTTTTACACCCGCCTTCTTTGGGAGAGCTCACTTGTTCCTTCGGAGTCAGAGAAGACCCAAACATGAAAAATCCGTGGAAAATCCATACCAAAAAAAAAATCATAAAGAATCGCCGAAAAGTCTTCGTCGGTGATATAAACATATCATTCTAGATAGGTTCCAAGTGCAATAAATGAAACATCATCAAATTCTATTATATAAAGCTTTAATGTCAACAGTTTAAAGTACATTTCTGAAAATTAATCAGTCTTGTATAGAAGCCATAAGGCGCCAATCAACATAAAAATGGCAGAGAAACAAGGGCCACTTTTAGCGTAGAATACCCCAATACGCTCTCATCGCGGGTATAATTGCAAACATTGTGGTATACTTTGAATGGCAGATCATGCAAAAATGTTGCGATTCAAAATCACCTTAAAATGGCAAAAGTGGTACAACAGACTTTTTCACGCTGTTAAGATCTACGTATTTAAAAACGGAAGAACAATGCAAATAGTTTTAAGTGTATTAACAACCTAAATGCTCGGGAATACGAGAAAAAAAATCCTACTACTTTTAAGGTTTACAAGTACTGTACTATCAGTCTCAAAAGTATTGTCGCTTTAATATTTTGAAACCACCGTAACTTTGAAACGGAGAGAGATACGTCAGATAGGCATAGAATGACCTCTTTAAAATTAAATTTTAATTTAATATTTATAAAATTAAATTTTTAAATTTTTTTCATAAAATTAAATTTACAAAATTAAAATTTCTTTAAATTTAAATTGATAGATCTTTAAAAGATCTATCAATTCGCTTCTGGTACTTCTGTCGTAACTCTTTCCGTTCCAAAGTTACGGAGGTTTGAAAAACTTGGAGCGATCAATACTTTTGAGACTGGTAGTACCTCTACTTCATGATATGCCTGATTACAGGCAAACAAAAACAAAGAACAATAATGCCAAAGAATCGTGCAATCGCCACCACAATAGACTTATTTAGATAAACTACAACGAAAATAAAAAAGAAGGGGGGGCTTGATAAGAAACTCCGTAACGATGCTAATTAAGTCACCCGGCCTTTTAAAAGCGGATGAAGAGATTAGATTTTCCAGACTCACTATCTCCTAAGACAAACGTTCCCACAGTAAAATGGGCACAAAAAAATACAAAGGCGAAGTACAACAAAACTATGTAATCCTCAAAATATAGCGGACTAATTTACATTTAATAGTTATCTACACATTTTTCCTCTTTGAGAACCGCTTCGGCCAATATATGGAAGCCCGTCCCATCATATGGACATTTGTGATTATCTAACCCTTGCTTCCAGGCAAACCTTTGTTTACACAGTAGACACTCGTAAGGTTTTTCGCCGGTGTGCATTCTCTGGTGTCTCATTAGATTACTCTTCTCAGAAAACCTTTGTTTACAAACCTCGCATTCGTACGGTTTCTCGCCTGTGTGCAATCGTTTGTGAGTATTCAGACTACTTTTCTGTGTGAACGTTTGTTTGCACAACTCACACTCGTAAGGTTTTTCCCCCGTGTGGATGCGCTGGTGTTTCGTTAGAGTACATTTGTGAGAAAAGGTTTGCTTACACACGTCGCATTCAAACGGCTTTTCGCGCGTATGGACACGCTGGTGACTTAACACGTGACTTTTCTGGGCGAACTTGAGCTTGCACACGTCGCACTCGTAAGGCTTTTCACCGGTGTGCATACGCTGGTGAATCTTCAAGGTACTCCTGTGTGAAAACCGCTGCTTGCACTCTGCGCACTCGAAAGGTTTTTCTCCGGTGTGCATACGCGAGTGGGTTTTCAAGTGTCCTTTCTCGGAAAACCGTTGTTTGCACTCTTCGCACTCGTAAGGCTTTTCCCCCGTGTGCAACCGCTTGTGAGTATTCAGGCTGCTCCGCTGGGTGAACGTCTGTTTGCACTCGTCGCACTCGTAAGGCTTCTCGCCGGTGTGAACGCGAAGGTGTATCCTCAAGGTACTCATGTACGCGAAAGCCTGCTTGCACTCGGTGCACGCATAAGGCTTTTCGCCTGTGTGCACCCGCTGGTGAATCTTCAGAGTGCTCATGTACGTAAAAGTCTGCTTGCATTCCCCACACTGAAACGGCTTCTCGGCCTGGGTCTGCCGAGCTCGCATCAAATTCCGATCGTTCGACTGCTGCGCATCAAAGTCATTGCACACTATCAACCCGTAATGGATCTTTAAGTACTCGTTCCAAAATTCGTGCTCCGCGAAGCGGCTTGCACCAGCTACCGTCGCCGACGGCGCGGTCTTCTCGTGCGTGCGTAGGTGTTTGTTCAGAGACGGTTCATCGGGGAACTCTTTGTTGCATCGGCCACAAGCGAACGGATCGTCCTCGTCATGCGTGTCTAGATGAGCTATTAGCTGTTGGCTACTAGGGAATTCCGCTTTACACTCAACGCACACAAAAACATTTCCCTCTGAAGACTGGAGATTACTGGAACTCGGTTCGATTGATAGTCCAGGAGGTAGGCGGTATTCCGCTGATTTATTTCCGGCTTTGATTAGCAGCCGCTTGGAAGAGACTTTACATCCGGAGGTGCTACTCGCTGCAGACTGTCCGCCTTCTGCTAGAACAGAACTCACCGCTGATTCTTGTGCAGCGATTGCGGGTTGGCTGGTGGATGGTTTGCCAGCGACTGTCGGTCGGTTCGTCCTCTGCAGAGGGGACGGCTGTCTGGCGGGGCGACTTCCTTCGGGAGGAATCGACTTTTCGCATGCAGCCGACAGAGTATCGTGTAGCTCGTTATTCGCCAATTCGTGCTTCTCTCGGGGAGATAGGTTAGATAGTCCGTCACCTCTACGAGCCGACCCACATTTTCCTGTAACAGGTCAAGGGCGTCCGTTCTACAGTTCGCTGACGCAGTATTCACACCGAAGAAATCAAGTCGGCCAATCACAGGGCTGTTCCACGGCTACGTGACGCAGAACAGAGCCGTGATTGGTGTTTAGATAAGCGTTCCTGGATCCTATTGAACGGCATCGCCATAAAAGAAATCCGAATATCGCTTGGACTCGAGAGACGTTCCCGAAATGCGGGCGGGAGTTCTGCTCAAGGTGGAACTTGGTAAAAGCAGAAAGTACAAGTGGTTCGTTGCTTTAGGATACTGCTCTACGGCAGTTAAAAACGAAGCACCACGCAATGCTGCCAACTTACACCAACAAATACACACGAAGTCGAATTAAGTGTCTTTATTTAACATGATGAATGAGTTTACCAAAAATAGAAATGAGACATTAGAAAATTGGCAGAACCGAGAGTCGAGTCCAGGACCTCTGGGTACGCCAGCTCTTTCTCTGTTGAAGATAACTTTCTTAAGTCTTTTAAGAACTAGATTTTGATTACGGAGTCTGGGATCCGTCTGAGGTTCATATCCGCACATCAAATCGAAACCAGCGATGAGGATTCAAGGGCAAGACTTATTGCCTTATTTAAAATGTTAATTCACAGTTGTCACAGATTTCATATTTGAAATTACCCGACTTTCCCTGACCGAAGTTCCGTTATTTCTGATCTTTTTTTTTCTTTTTTCTGAAGGATGAAATGTATAAATTAAATTTACAGCGCGATGATATGTTTGTCAGCGCTTTACATAACCCCGATTGTTTCTATCATTTTCACTGACTTTTTCTTTGACTTTCCAACTCCTTAACCATTTAGCGACCGTGTTCGTTTTTAAAACTGAATCCGTAAAATAGATAGCGAATACAACGTCCCTTCGTCGCTGAACAATAACTTAGTGAAATATCAGTGTAGACCCAAAACGTTTTAGCCCTTAGCTTTAGGTCTCGGTTTCGACTTAAATACTTTCAGTGAAATGAACTCGGAACATCTCTTTCCTCCCCGGAGACACAAAAAAAAATTTCACGTTCTCAATAGACTTGTTTATTAAAACCTGCACCTAGGTACCAGTATATGTACATAATAACAATGACGATTTTGTGCACTAAATTATTAGATTGTAAAGATGTACAAAATAAGAAACAATATACTCATTCTGATGTTCTTGCACAACAGAGTAGTAAAAATTGATTTTTTTTAATATGTAACATTGGAATAGTAACAACCATAAGTCCAATTTCTTTGGGAAGCGAATTTGATTCGAGATTCTCAATGAGAACAATTGATAGTCACAAAAATTAAGCACGAAAGAGGGGCTTAACTGGGCATAACAATTTGAACTTCATCAACTTCCTGAGTGTCTTCAGAATCACTCAATTTTATGCCATGGGTTTCCATATGCCTCGCATAGCTCATATTAAATTTAAACCTCGTGTTGCAGACCCGACACAAATACGGTTTTATTTTCCCCTTATGCACAAGCATATGCGTTCTCAGTTCGCTGATGGTCTTGAACGCATCGTCGCAAACACCGCACATAAACGGACAGGCCACATTACAATCACTTTTCACGTGCCTTCTCAGGTCTTGGTTACATGTGAATTCCTCGTTACACTCCACACATACGAACTGCTTCCCTCTAGCATGCAAGCTCAGGTGAGTGCATAAGTACGGCCTGTTAAGGAAATGTTTACCGCATACGGGACACGCGAAAGTCTCTGAAACTCGACACGTTGACAAATGAGCTTCATATTCGGCCAAGCTCGCGAACGTCTCGTGACACTTTTCGCACGGCTCGTGTATACGGTGAGTCCTCTCATGAAGCTGCACATCTCTCTGGCGCAGAAAGCGCTTGTCGCAATGACTACACTGAAACGGCCTGTCGCCGGCATGGGCCCGCTCGTGGCGGCTGAGGGACCCCTTGTCGTAGAACCGTTCCGGACACAACAAACACTCGAACGGCTTCGTGCCGTTATGCTCCGCTTCCATGTGTCCAATCAGTTCGTCTTCTTTCCCATACTTGAAACCGCACAAGGAGCAAGCGTAAGCCCTGCTGGAGCAGTCGCTCTTCACCTGTAAGTGCTGTTCGAGATAGAACTTCTGCAGGAAGTGCTTCTGGCACCCGGGACATATGAACGGGGGTTTTTCCTCCGTGTGAGCTGACAAGTGCTTGCTCAGCTGGTGCTTGCTGTGAAAGCGCTTGTTGCACTGATCACAGCCGAAGGGTTTTTCGCCGTTGTGGAACTGTATGTGGCCCTTGAGTTCGACGCTCTTGGCGAACCGCTTGTTGCACTTCAGGCACTTAAAGGGCTTTTCCCGATTATGCGAGCGCTCGTGCCTGTTGCACTCGTCCTTGTCGGAAAATACTTGGAAACACTCGGCGCACATGTAGGAATCGGCAGGCTGGACTCCGTGCGCTCGCTGGTGTTCCGTTAGAGTGCGCCGGTCGAAGAAGCGCTCGTGACACAAGTTACAAACGAACGGGTTCTCTCCCGCGTGCGTGAGGAGATGGCTCATAAGCGTTTCCTCGTCGAAGCAGTATTCGTTACACTGGTTACAAACAAAGACGCTTTCTTCGGCGGCCGTGATCGACGATAGTTTGTTTTCGTTTATGTAATCGATTTCTATCTTTGTCTTGGAAATAAAAACCGAACTCGTTACCGCTTCGTCCAATTCGTCCGTGTCGTTTTTAGCTGAGTCTGCAACAATTTAAATAAAGAGAGTAGTTTAGACTCAGAAAACGATCACGCTGAGAGTAAAGCAAAGGTGGATGCTGGGCGCGCTCAAGTGTATACGTGACCAAAGTTACATGGACGAGAGTTCAAAATTCGCGCCCTTATTAAGTGGAAAAGTCCGTTGTGAGTCACGTATTTTCATCTCGATAGTACCGGTCGCGAAAACATTCAATCCTACAAGCGATTCACGACTAAGACAGCAGGGCCGAGAAAAGTAAAAAGGGATTATACGAATGCCAAAATCGCGAGAAAAGTCGTTAGAAACGGTGTTAAAAAGAGGGTATAATTATGAAATTAAGAAACTGACTTACTTGTATCCGTTTGGAGGTGAAACGTTTCTTGTGGCCCTCAAAGTTCAAAAAGCTTGAAAATACGTCGCAGCAAGTCTGGCACACGCGTGTTGTCTCTGCAGTAATTTAAGATACCCTGCTGATCATTAGCAACATTTCCGATGGCGGTATAGTATACGGGAATAGCCGGAATAAAGGGTGTCGACAAGAATTTCAATTCTTTTAAGGCAGGTATTATTTCCACGGTACGGGTGCGGTGCAAGGCGTTTATTCTTGTGGGAGACTTGCCGTTTGTAAACAGAAAAAAAGATATTTTAGAGGATCCTTTCAGTTCAGTATTGTCGCGATTCAAAGAATAATACCCCCCTGGAAACCTGAAAGTCAATTATTTGGGCATTTTCCAAAGCTTAAAATTGCGTATTTCAATGGAAAATATCCTTTCAATTTCTCTGGAGCTACATTTCACTCCAAAAATTTTAGGCTGTTAGAAGGTACGTCCGGTATGGCTACCGTTATTTTAACGGTAGTATTTAATTGCATTTTTCTTTAGGAAATAATGGGAAAGGATTATTTGCGATTCAAGATACTAGGTTCAAGTCATTATACGCAGTTTATCAAAAGGGCTACGTTAGGTTAGAAGGGTTTACGCAAGGTTAAGATACGTTAGGTTAAGTAAAAATTATCGAAGTGGCTGGAAGCTACAAATAATCTTTCTTTCGTAATTCGCAGTTCATAACTGTACGTACACACCGTTCTGTTATCTCTCAATACCCTTTAAGACTGACAACGGTCAGAGCTGTCTCCTGTTTCACGAGACGCAATAGCCGCCCTAATGACTCGGCTATTCGCTCAACAGACAATCCTTCCGGTTAATGCGTCCCAACCGTCAGTGTCATTTCCGCGCAAAAGGTAAGTGTGACAAACAGCTGAAAGTTGTCGTGAGTTGAAGGGCGCACGTCTAACTTCCGTAATTAAACAAATTCCCTCCAGTCTTCCCGCGGAACGGAGCTAATATTGTAAGAGGGGTCGCCATCAAATATCCACGTCTCTTTCCATTGCCTATGCGCATTGAGACAATGCGAAAATATCTACCCAAACAGCAAGCGCTTTGCCGAATAAAACTAGGATCGAACTCAAATGCTACAGTATTAGTAGCTTAATTTCCTAAACGTGTTTCCGAACTGACAGCTTTCAGTGAAGGCGAACCATGGAAAATCTCGTCTGCAGGCTGAATTCTCTCTTGCCTCTTCCAGAATGCAACTGTATTCCACGCATTCTCTGGTATGTTTCAGTAGATGGCTTCTAAAAACTGAATGCTAGGGTAGATGGTCGCTCGTTACTGGTTGCAACTGTAGATTGTTTCTACTTTCTAGTAGCTCAGTCGTTTCCTCCTGAATGCAGCTATAGATGGCCACTCCTGAATACAATTGTAGATGGTCGCTGGATGCAACTGTAGATTGTTTCTACTTCGTAAATAGTCGTTCCTTCCTGAATGCATTGGTAGATGGCCGCTCACTCCTCAATGAATCTGTTGATGGCCGCTTACTGCTGAATGCTTTGGTAGGTGACAGTCTACGAATCGGTAGATCGATACCACGTCCTGTAGGAGTTTGTTAATCGACGCTTTTTTCCCCACACGCGTAGGTAAATGGCCGCTCAATGAGTCGGGACATTTCGCCAAAAATTTCCATGCTATCTTTTTCGTCCAAAATACTTAGTTAACTGATTATTAGTCCGGAACATTTCGTCCAGAAGTGTGCCGCGTTCAGTGCTCAACCACGGCAACGACTTAAGTTTAGAGGGACTTGAATAATTGTAGAAGCTTCAACCAACAGGTATAAGCCACCAGAAAGAGCTTCGAGCCACCCAATCGCCTGACAGCCATCATACGAAAGATTTCCTGAGAAGGACACGACCTGTTTTACTAGAGTCTCTTGGAAGTAGGCCTGTGCGATTGTTCGATTAATCGAAAAAAAATTCGATTATTTTGTTAATCGAAGATCAATTGTTAAGTCTCGATATCGATTGCAGTAATCGATAATCGAAACTCGATTATCGATTGTTGACGATTATCGATTGTTGACGACTATCGATTGCGCAAATTCTTTTAATAATTAACGAATCCAA
>Ga0058701_10000981_pt1 | contig 19638 bp, 11 predicted proteins | sample AgamicOrMae_FD_97039 | JGI IMG/M metagenome (GOLD analysis project Ga0058701, IMG submission 97039) | Agave microbial communities from Guanajuato, Mexico - Or.Ma.e | ecosystem: Host-associated > Plants > Phyllosphere > Phylloplane/Leaf | place: Guanajuato, Mexico | collected 2012-06-04
AAGATAGACCTGTTCATTCACATCATTGGAAAGGTCTCGTCGAGAGCTTTCCATTGATGTAGCTAAGCGTAGGTCTATCTTGAAAAATAATCAAAATCCAAGATAGACGTATGTTCAGTCATATCATTGAAAAGGTCTCGGCGAGAGCTTTCCATTGATGTGGCTGAACATAGGTCAATCTTGAAAATTACCAAAACACGTGCGACCCCCGTTTTATTTTCACACCCAAAACAGGTAAGATCTCCCTAAAACAGATTAATCGTTTTTACTTTGTACCTTCATAAATGAACTTACGTACGAATTCTCTGGCAGGGTAATCCAGCCTTGGCGGAAAGAGTTGGAAGTAAATGCCTTTAATGCAAGCACTTCCATTTTCAATATCGTCAGAATGTCATTGGAAAATATGGTCGTTTTCGTTGAGAGTGGCCGTCACGATACGGGTCGCCTCTCTTCTCTTTTTCTTCAAGGATTGGAGCTGACACCTTCGGGTCGGGAGGCCTGCCTCGCTTGTACTTTCGCCAGATTGAAGCGCCCGCCAAACGTGACTTAGTCATTTCTGACCGATGCCTTCTATCAAACTTCCTCTATGCTAACTTTACGCTTCCGGTAATAATCGACACCAATACAGAAATGTTATACACTTACTTTCCTCGTAGAGCGCACGCGCGGATGGCTTAACCTGTGATTTTGATATTCGCGAGTGCGCATAAAAAAAATGATGGTGCGCATATGTAACACAGCGGAAAAGGCTTGTATGCACTATTCACAGCGACACTTATACAAATGATTTGACGGGGTTTTAGGAAATACGTAACAAGGGCTCATTACTTTAGGCTTTGACTGATGAAGGTATGAACTCAAGACAGCTTGCAGTGGGGTTAGTTTTTAACGTAGACCGATCTAAAGTCATGTCGAAGGCAGACGATAAGCAGTAACTGCTGCCGAGAAGTAAGCGGCGTCAGGCTTGGCGACATCACAGCGGCAGCGAGATGACGTACTATCATAGACAGAACCCCCCCCCCCGCAACCAGCTGGATATCCGTGCGTTGCGGTAGCCTCAGACAGGTGATTGGCTGATGCCAAGCTAAGGTAGGCAACCGCAACGCACCGATGTCCAGGTGGTTGCAGGGGGGGGTATTTTTTTGGCTATGATATTACAAGGCGCGTGACCTAACCCTACTAAGGTTAACCTCATTACGTTTACCTAACCTAACATATGCAGCCGTTCGTCGTTCATCTTCGTGAAACAATGAAAGGTTAACCTAACCTAGATGGAACAAAATTTTAAAAAAATCTCTTTAGAAGTGTATTAAGTTGTTTTTTACCTTCATACCTAAACCAGGTGTAGGCCTAATGCCCAAAGCAGCTTTTTTTTACCTAGAAAAAAAATCCCTTCATTGCTTTTTTTTTATGGCTGTTATGCAGAGAATCTCGGATTGAGGTAAGATTTAGCGTTTATTCCGTGCTCCTTTTCTAATTGTTTTTACCAAAACAATTGCGCGCGTTTCAAATAGCAGAAGTGTAAATAATTGTTTTTTTTCTGTTTTTACGAAGACAGTACATCGACCAATAGAAACTTTCGCCGGAGCTTCGTGCTATTTGTTGTCTATTGATACTTTTCTTTTCTGTCATCTTAGACAAAAGAGGGCTCCTCGCGGGCTTTTTCAATGGTCGCTCAATCGTCGGCCTTTGTCTAAAAGATAACGGCTTCTTCGATTCGTGCGTCATATTTTGTGGAATATGGCGATTTTTGCGGTCAAACAAAACCTTATGTCCTGTTGATCCTGTATAGTTTCTCTCCCTTACCGCTACCGTGCTACACACTCAAAGTTTGATGTTACCGGTACTGATATTAGAATGCTTCGCTAATAGACAGAGTATGAATCCTCGTTCACGTTTACGTAACAATTTTAAGCCACTTATTATTGACTTTTTCCTTCACCCTCGCATGCAATTTTTTTGACATACCTTTGTGCAATGAACAGAACCGTCTTTGGGATTAGATTATGAACAATCGACCGCATTATCAAAAAAATTATTGCCTATCCTGCTCAGCTTCTTTTCTTTCCTTTTTTTTAATAATACACCCTAACCAACGATGACGGATAAAAAACGAGCGGAACAGTTAAGCCCCTTCCCGAAGGAGGCAGAAAAGAGAGATTCTGTTCCTCGTTTTTTTTGTCTTTTTTTTAAGAGTATCCTGGTTTTCCTCGATATTCGTTATTTGGATTGATAATTCGGCTTTATTGCTGCGAATTTAACTGAACGCCCAGAATACTCAAAAATGCATAATCAAAAGTCATTTCGTACTCATGTAATAGCCCGTCTAAACGCCGACAGAAATATCGCTCTTACCGCGAAATTTTAATCGACAACACCGGCCTTTTTCAATCGTCATCTGATATTCTCGCAGAATTTCTCATCTCGAAAAATCCTTGCCGAATTTCTCATACCCCGCGAATGCGGAAGTAGTCTGCTCTGCAGTCGGCGACGAGGTGGCGGTGCTCCATTGACTTCCACCCCGCCACCTCCAAATCGTGAGGATCGACATTAGCGCGGCAGGCTCTGGTTCAACCAATAGGAGCGCGGAGAATCGCTCTCACGCCTCCAGTTGTTAAACTCCCATTCTGGCAGCGTGGCTTCATAGACTAACCCTGCATCCCATCCCAAAGACTACCGGTTTGATGCTCTGTGCATCGCGGCTCGATGTACCATCTGCCAATATTGCGCAACAGTCTTTTGCTGCAATACAACTGTTATTGCGCTGATACGACAATTGCAGCGCCGCCGATATTTCCCACTCTACCAAAATTTCTCCATAGAACTTTCGCCGGCAGATCAGCGATGTCTACGTATTCTGTGGTCACGTCCAAGTAAGCGGCGAAGCATCGATAGCTTTGCTCTCGCCGCTCCGTTTTCGCGGAATCCGTCGACGTGTGTTTGAACACTGCTCTTTTTTTTTGCACATACAGTGCTGTGAAAATATCGGGACGTTGCTGAAATGTCACCATAGGCTTCTTGTGGGTTAATGATTACCTACTAAAAATTGATTTGTCACTTACTGGCGTTGAAGCCCCCCTCCCTTTTTTTCTTAATCGCTGATTTAAAAAAATGGTGAAATTTTTAGACTGCGAAACAGGCGTTGAAATCTCCCTTGAAGGTTCGCTTAACCCTAAACCGCCCAAAGGATTGGAGAGAAATTTAGCAGTAGAGATATTGGGAGGATTTTTTACCATTCAAATACGCAATTATGAGCTATGCAACATATGTTATTAAATTTAAGGTCGCCGGAAGTGCCATATGTTTTAATTGTAACGTTACTGAACTGTAAAAGATCCTCAAAAATTCATTCCGCTGTTTCCGAACGTTAGTAAGATGTTACAGAGAATCAGACTCGCATTGAAGTCTCCAGAAATATTAGCGCTGATTTCCTACATAACCTCGGCAGCAATTACTACCGCCGAGAAGTGAGCGGCATCAGGCTTGGCGACCACTAGATAATTTTAATCTTGGTCAAATTAAACTGCGCTACGTGCTTTGTGCCTCGCTCCGAGCGGTTTTTCGATGATAGATGAAACACGAGAGGTAGAAAATTCAATCATTCGAATTCACGTTAAGGTGAATGAATGCTAGTTTACTTTATGTCTCACGAATGCGCGTTATTCAACAGTCCGTGAAAAAATAAGAGGACGCTTCGCCCTAACAAGCACTGGACGAGCAAACATAACCCAAAAATCGGCGTGGAAACTAGGGAAGTCACTGAACCGTTGGAATCCCTATATTATTAAGGGATAAAGAACGAAACCTCTTTTTTTCGGTGTGAGTTCTGTCCGTGAATATTCCGTCGATCCAGCTACGATTGCCTCTCCGCTTTGTAATAACTTTGATTAATGAAATATGAAGCAAAAGCAATGCAACCAGTCGCGAATTTTTGGTACCATTTGACCTTTTGAGTGATAACATTATTTTCTTCTCTTTCATAACCGTTCAACCTTCCCGCTCCGATAGGCTCATGGTTCCGTGTTCAGTTGATGATACTCTTCATTTCACAGACGCCCATTTCTCTCCTCTAAATTGGAAGAGAACGTAATTTATCCCAACCTATCTAAATCTAACATACGAAGGTTCAAAACCCTCTGTAACTTCGAGGGGACAACAGCTACGTTCCGTGTCCGAAATATGTACAATCGCTTGCTATTGCTCGAGATCTTCAATCATTCCGATTTTTCTCTGCGCCGGATGAGTGGATGCCCCCCTCGCGTAGCATGGATATTAATTTACAACATTCTAATGAATATTTATATCGCTTTCCATGAAATCATGACCCTTGATATGATATCCTTATTGAATTCGTATATCTCTACACATGGATATCCACGAATATCCAAACCATAGTGCATACCCATGAGTGGATACCTTCATCGATGAAGGCGTGAATATTGGACATCGATAAAGGATACGCATGTGAACACAAGGACACTTGGATCAGGGGACCTAAATTCATACCTAACTTAACCGAAATTTAAAACCCTCGACGAATTAAGTCAGCTCTACACAAATTAACATTCAGATCGGAAAACACTGCATTCTCTTCCCATTTGATGAGTTTGTTCTTTGCTTCAAGCATAACTTTGTCGTATTTCCGCTGTGAGGCTTTTGTAGTTTGGCGTCGAATAACAGTTGCCTTTCCTCGGATGGGCTCCTGAATCTGCTCCCGGCAGATTTTATAATTCATTTAAGCTAAACTGTCCAGATAACCGGGTTGAGCAAGATTAATCGCTTAAGTTAGAGCTGATTCCCAGAATGCCTCAGAGACTCAGCCTATTTTCCGCCTGGGTGCCCTTTCCGGACTGCCTTAAATATTTTGCTAAAGGATCAATTTCAGTTTTCTCTGGTTTAATGTGGTGATCAACGTAGTGTTAAGAAGAATTCCTGTTCGCGCTTAGTGTCCGAAAATTGAACTTCGTGATCAAGAGTTTGCGAAGTTCGCAGGCCTGCTCGGCGGGAAAAGCAAATAGATAGCATACCAATACGGATGTATGAGCAGCGTTGGAAGGACTGGCCACGCGGACCGAAAGACGTACATCTTTGTGCTCGCAACTTTTCTGCAACCGTTTCCGTCGCGTTGATAGCTGATAAGCTCTCTCTACACTTACGTGCCTTCATTTAAGCCATTTTTGTTCTTACTTGATTTTTGTTTTGTAATCTTTGTTTCACTGTTTTCATTGTGGTTCTTTTTGTATTATTATCTTTTCATTACTGCAGAAACAAGATTTTTTTTGTTTAATGTATAATTTTTTTTCGGAGAAAAGGTGATTCAAGGTTCATTACACGTATTTTGCAGCCTCCGTCCTCAAACATATGTACCACGCTCTTCCAGTTGTATCACAATGAGTTTGTTGCTTCCACAAAACGTTCTGTTAATATAGCCTCAGCAAACCAGAATTGTTGTGGTGACAATGGCACTTGTTAAGGCGACAACTGTAATTGTTGTGGTAAAAATTTACATTGTAGTTATAACAATTGAAATTGTCACCACAACAATTCTGGTTTGCTGAGGTAACCGTTTTCTTGAGGCAACAAAGTCATTTTCTCCGTGAAAGGATGTATTTTCCACCGTCTGTGTTCTCTGTTTCAACCTCTCACATTGCTGTATGATAACTGCCCACCTACGGAAACCTTGTTAAGACTTTTACGTCTTCTAAATGAACCCGTTTGATCCTTTTTCCTGCGGCGACTTGAGTCCTTAAAGACGAGAGCAGAGACTTACAGAACCGCGTATAGATGGGGGGCATTCGATAGCGCCAAAAAACCACAAGCGCCAGTCCGTAACCGCCAAACGAGAAAAGTCGCAAACGCCAAAGTTCGTATAGGTTAGGTTATTGCGGTTAAGACCTTTGGCGTTTGCGACTTTTCTCGTTTGGCGGTTACGGATTGGCGCTTGCGGCGTTGGCGCTTATGGTTTTTGGCGCTTATGACAGCTACCCTGTATAGATTAGTTTAGGTGCCCTGTGCGTCACTATGGCTCCGGTTGATTGCAACGGGAGGCAGAACATAAGAGGTAGAAAATGCAGCCTCCGAAATTGGCGGTGTAACTTACACAGCCAACAATAATAGACGCCTAACAATAAAATAGCTCGGGGAGGCTGTATACTATACCGGTACCGAGAAACAAGAGTAATAGAGGCGAAACGCCGTGTCCGCACGTCAACATATTTCCTCCTTCTGTTCTTCTCCCAGGCGCAATCCCTAGCCTAATAAACGTCTCTGCACGAGAAATTAGTTGTTTTAATGTCTTGGTTACCGACCCCGTAAATATGTGTACCGTTGGGTGTCAAACTCCGCTAGATCTTGGAAAAGGTTTTCCTTCGGACCTGTATTTACTTAAAACTTTCTCAGACAGACCTTTCTCTTAGTGACATTGACTTTAGTCGCTGAAAAGTCACTGCACACTTTGTTCGGCTCATCATGGAGGTGCTAAGTTGAGTCGCCTGCGAACAATCAACGTCGCCGTGACCTTGTTATTCGAATTTGTCTGACGGTGTTTAATCAAAGTGTCGCCACACAATGTCATAAACAAACTACGACGTCAATGAAGTCTCCAAGGTGGCGTCTATTCGGCTTTCTTTTGATCTTTCCAAGTCTTTTATTTCCGTTAAAAAGTGTTGCTATTGACCCGACATGTATTAATATCGGGGAGACTTTGAACGTAACCAACCTAATACATCTGAAATGGGAGGTGACTTGAACGCACCGAACCCAACTTAATAGGTTTCAAATGGGGCAGTCGGGTCAATTGACACTCCCTATTTTTTGGCGAGACATATCAAGTACCGGTAAATGTGTTGGCTGGTTGATACTGTACTCTTTCTTTTTTTCTTATTTTGATGAGATATTAAGTACTTTATTGAGCAGTTACTATCATACTTTATGGATATGTGATTAGGAGTGAAGCGAACAATAATTTCCCACCATACCAGATTACCACACCGACGGGTATGGAGAAAGGTCTCAATCGCCAACCTTAATTTCAAGGCAAAAGAAAATATTTTTTCAGTCTCGGCTACTCTAATGAAAAAAACTGTATGGGGGATCCTTGCTGGAGTGTGAAACTAAACAGCGAATAGTACGTGTACAGTATTGTTAAATTTCCAGGCTAGAGTATATTTATATACTTTTAATCGTGGTCTGAATCATAGATCCCCATTTTAGACAGAAAGTGCGTAGGGAAAGTTTTTTTTCCATTGAATTATTGATGAGGTCTATCTTTTAAAAGAACCAGGTACGGCTTACACCCTTTTTTACCTTCAAACCCGAGACCGGGGCATATACCCAAAACAAGTATTTTTTTTATCAATGTAGGCCTATGCATAGCGAACTGAATTTCATGTTATGTCCCTATTCGTCGTGACAGACAAGGTTTGCTTGTGGTATCTTTTGTACCACCTGAAGTCAGCCTGCATGGCCTACACGCCGACCCGCCCAAAGACACAAATAAGTTACACAGCCTTGCAGAAGTAGGCAACAGTGCCTGAGTTAGTTCGCGGCAGCCCCCTGGCATTGCCCCCCACCCAAAAACACTTGAAAAACGCCTGTTATTAAGTGCGTTGCATATTTTCTTTGCAGCGCGAGACCGGTTCACATTCCGGAATATCTGCTGCTCTAAAATAAAAATGTCGTTGCTGTTCAAGATAAAATTGTTGTCTGCTCCTGCGGCTCTTCAGTGTCACTTTCGTGATTGTCCGTAAGTGGCGACCAATCAGAAACGACGAAAATGCCGGAGGAGAAAAAGGAGCAAAGATGGCGAGGCGCGTTACGTAAAACAGAACCTTTGCCTTCCATGTAGGTACCGTATTATTTGTCCCCACCGAACTGTTACAGCTGCCCCTGGGGGCGATTAAAAGTAGCTCCAAGAGAAAGCAGGATGGAAGGGCTCAACACTAGCATTTTACAGGTTCTAACACCCACCACCTAGAGCCCTGGAAAGCAGAGAGGCGCGAATGGTGAACCCCGCCATGAAAGGCCCCATTTATTCCTTACAGGCAAATGGGTCTGAACATGGTGGACATTGGTTTTGTTTGCGCCTCTCTACTTTTCGGGGCTCTACCGCTACCCACTGCCGTTGCTCCAAAGGTTGGTAGTCTGTTCGTGAGGAGTAAGCTGTCGTACTTCCGTGCAGATCAGATTTCAAGGTCAGATCGGCGTTTTGCAACTTGTGAGGTCAAACGGTGGAGCATCTCGTCGTAAAAAGGTGAACTTTTCTGATCAGCAAACTAAAAGGAACGGGTTTCCGAAGGTAGGCAAGTGACCGCAATGATCACGACCATGCAGAAAGGCAAATCCGAGCATCTAGAGGCAATTTATCGTTTTCCTGAATGTACTTGGTTCCATGAAAAACTAAACGCGATGATACTTCTTATTCGGGGGCATAGTTGAAGAAAATTCGACTCGTGCAGTGACGGATCCACGGGGTGGGTCCGGCGAACTCAGATCCCTACCATCCTGATCTGATTTTTTACCCTAAGCAATGCGGAATTGACCCGGAAATTTTTGGGGAGGGTATATATGAAGAAATCAGGGTCCCACTGCCTTTCGGGCCAGTCGCCCTATCTTTACACCGCTGCCCTATACCAGTATAGTGCTGATTACACAGTCGGGATCAAAGGTCATCGCCCCTTGCACAAGAATAAATCCATTAATAAATAAGGTTTAGGAACTTTTGATCCCGAATGTAGTTATAAAAATTTCGCAAACACACCTATTCCTACAGGAGGCTGCATCGGATATTATAGGGTCTACCTTGCGGTTTACTTCTGATCTCTTTTTCGCTCTCCCCTTTTATCTCTTGAGTCTCAAAGAAGAAACCGCCCTGTTAATGCATTCCTTTACGAATACTCCAATATTCCATCGTAACGTAACCTTTATACTTTGAAGAGTGGAGATAACCTAAAAAGACGATTCCAGCGATGCATCCATAGGCATCAGTTCGTTTTGAAAAGTATCGAGCGTTTTTAGTGGAGCTTGTGACGAATTTCAGAACCCTGTGTACAAACTGCTTCCTTTCTTACCTGGAGAGCACAAATCGGTGTGAAGATATAACAGCGTTCAGCTTTCTCAAATCGCTTAGCAAAAGGTACAGTGGGTCACAAAAGTCATGACCCATGCCTCCGTAAGAAATACATGGAAGCAGGGGTCATGACTTTTGTGGCTCACTGTACACTATTACTTTGAAAGGTGACATTTTGCACCTCTTATGCTCTACCTTCTTTGCTTTGTAAGCGGAGCAACGGTGGACCACTTTGCAAGAACAACCTAACCTAACTTTCCTAACCCATCGTCGCCAAGCGTTGTGTCTTTTACCGAGATAAGGTTACGAGCCTTTTGTTTTGCTGCTCTAGCGCCGCTCGGCTCGGCTATCACAGAGCCTGTAAGCCGCTTCCTTGAGCCGCAGGTTACAGATCCATTGATAGGCAACCCACATTACGTGGGTGCGTGGCCTGTTGCCTACACATCAAAACTGTACTTCGTAGCATATTCAGAAACGACGTTGTATTTGGATAAGATTCCAAAAGCTTGAGTTTAGATGTCTTGTTTATGCGGTACCTTTAAAACGAACTGTATTTCGCGCATAAATTCTCCATCTTGTTATGAAAAATGTATTTTTAAAAACGAAAATACGGCAAACAAAGGAATGGGAAAATGAGTCATTCGCGAAATTAACCTTTCACGATAAAGCTCAGCGTTTATGATAAATCCTCCGAAACGGTGATTCGATGATCTACCAAGGACAATTGTTTGTCTCGCGTGTCGTACGGTTCCAAAATAACTGTGGTATAATAGGACTTTGTACGTGCACTCTGAGATTCAACATATCGGCGGGCGGTGGGAGAAGGCGGGCGAAATTGTCAAAATCTTCTCGAAATTGCCCGCAAATGATCTCTAAAATGGATGGCCCGTTTGTAATAATCTGCAGTATTGTAATTGCACTATGTTTGCTAACAATAAACTTTGTTGTTGCTGGAATCTTCCGCTCTTGCGGCTAGATTCAAGTCTTAGGAGACATGAATTAACCTTCTCTCTGTAGGATACACAGCTTTTGTCAAGGAAAAAAAATGTGAACGTTTCCTTGGCGTCGAATTAGCTTCAAAGTCTCCGTAGAGAGCCTACTTGTAGGCTCTCTGAGTCTCCGTTTTAGGTTCGCAGCTGTTGCGCAGTCTTTAAAACGCGCGCGCGGTTTTTCCCCTATGCATAGACTGACTATTTACGGAAAAAGCGGTGGTCTCAGTTTGTCCATACTTATTCTATGGCGCTATCGCAAGTGGCATGTGTTGTTAGATATAAAAGTTTAACATTTTTCGTGTGATAATGTTTAATACCCTCTTTAGGAAAGTATGCGTGTCTACAATACGGCCAGCGACATTGATAACAGCAGCTGATGTACTTCAAACGGCGCCTACAGGTACGTAACCTGTTAAAAGCGACTGGTTTTGAGCGAATTATAGGTTATGTTACTATGTTAATTTTGTGGTAATACAAGTTTTAGCTATCGTAATTACATTGATGAAATGATCTTGTAGACGGCTTTCCGTTTATCTCGCGTTCAAGTTGTATTATCTTCATACATTTTGCGCTTGAGTTACACCTTTAATCTGCTTGGCACTATTTTCACTGAACTGGTATGTTGGTTTGTTGGGTTTCGTTTTGGTATGTGCTGTTTCATACCTCTCCACCATACATGGTTTCCTCAGTTTGTTGGCTCACACATTTTCTTGGCCTTTCACCTAACAGCAATATTATAAAGGGCTGCCTTTTTTTTCCACGGCGCTGATACCAAGGCGTTTTTAATGTCTTTGTTTTGCCACCAATTTTCACAAGCCTTGTGTGGCCATGTTTTTGTAAGCCCCAAACTATGACATTGTCCTCCAACATACTCTGTTGCCCTTTTTTTTTTCAAAGTTGCATTTTTGAGTTTTGGACCTGCTTTGGAAGCACTGCATTATGTATTGATTATTTGTTTCTTCTCCAGCATGGAGTGCTTGGCAGATGACAGGCCCTGTCCGAAATTTCCGTCATCAACCAATCACATATCCAAAAAAGAAAAAAATTTACCATCCCATATATGAATATCAAGAAACAGTTGAAGATACCACAGAAAGAGATGAAGCAATCACCAAAGGTTTGTTATTCAGACAATACATAAGGTTTAATCCAGTTTGGGCTGCTCTGAAATATATATTTTTATGTTTTCTTTCAGATGTTATTTCTAAAGTTAATACCCAAATTGCATCTAGGTCTCATGGGAGATTATTTGCAATTATTTATGTTAAGGGGACACAAGTCAAAGTAACTAAGGATGACATTATTGTCGTTGAAGGGGACTTTGCGCCCCAACCAGGTGACGCCATTCGTTTTGAAAAGGTGAGAACTTCAGTAGGCTATGGCTTTGACATTATTTTTCCTATATGTAATTTCATGATGGAATACAAGAATTATTCAACTCAGCAATTGTGACACATCTGCTGAATCACCAGCTTAACAATTTTCAATTGCTTGCATTTTGATTATCTGGTTTTCAGCTAAAAAAATTAGTGCAGAAGAGTGCCATGTCTTGAATCCTTTTAATTTTTTGTTTTGTGGATCAAATTCCATCTAAACTGTATTTACTTGGGTTATTGCAGGTTCTTCTAGTCGGGAGTACTGACTTTACCCTTTTGGGACGACCATTGTTAATGCCAGATCTGGTGCAAGTGACAGGTACTGTCATTGACCAACGGCTTGAGGCAACAAGGTACCACTTTTGGTGCCTGCCAAGGCAACAGAAGAAAACATCGCATTGTAAGTATCTCCCAGAATCTCTGTGTTACTGTCAACCCATTGCCCTCTTGTGAAGCCATTTAAAATCAGCCAAAACAGACCTACAGAAAAAAAAACTTAAGGTTTTTCTGCATGGAAATTCTTTGAAATGAGTAAATATACATTTAATTGAGTAATTAGAGCAGTTTGATTCTTCAGTGTTTTGGCCGTGGAACAATACATGAGAGCAGAGCTAATGTTAGCCTTATGAATGGTCCTAACTACCCCAACCTGATATTTTGGTTCAACTATTGAAAATTTCCAGCTAACTGTACCAGCCGAAAATTAAGGGATAATTTTACGGTTGTAAACGTTAATCCGTTCGAAACAGGTTTCATCTGCATTACAATTTCAAATTTTAGATAAAAAAAGGCCATGTTTAGCCCAACCCTTTCATGTTTTGTGAAGAGGCTTCGATTAAATCTTGATTTTTGTTCCTTTTACAGTTTACCGGAGTCATATGACGTTGGTTCGCATTAATTCTATAGAGCTCACAAGTTTGCTTGATGAAAAAGCGGAAGTAGAGGGAGTTAAAGGAAGAGTGTTTTAGCGTCCTCGCTTGTAAATAATTATATAGATTTGTTATCAAATAAATGTCTTAGGAATGATCTTCAGAAGTTTTTTTTTGCGATTTCGGTATTTTTAATCTCATTTCAGACCTTAGGTATAGCTTATTCGCCCGGAGTAGTCGTAGAAAAGTTGATAGCAGACCAAAAACCGGACCGGTATGTTCAGGAGCTGCGTTGAAATATAGGCAATTAGTAATATAACGTTGAAAAAAAATTCTTGAAATGTTCTTAAATGATCCGTTTATATTGTCGTTTCTTACTTCAGCCTGTGAATAAGCTGTTTCTTGCATTAACTTGCACGAAATAGCTGAAGGAAATGCCTTAGATTTTTGATTTATGGATAATTTGAGGGGAGTGGAAAATGAAAGCCCAGTGGGGCTTAGTGGAATTTATTCTAAAAGTAAGCGAGTTTAGAAAACTTATACTGTCGTTATAAAGCAAGAATTGAATTCCGCTCTGTGCTAGGCAATCATAAACTTGTTGAAGGCTGTCTAGGAATGCTTCAAAAACTGTCTTGGAGAATCCTGGTCTTCTCAATAATCACGGTGTCAATATTTCATAGCTACTAGAAGCGCACTTCTGAGACATCTTAGAAGCCCTTCATGTATCTCAACATTTTAAAACATGACAGGATTTTCTCAATGATGGAAAAATCGTGCTTTTCAGATTGATCCATATGTTTTCTCTCTCCTCTAAAATAGTATTTTTATAGGCTCGAGGCATTTTTTTCAGGGATCCTTTGGAAGGTATCCTTTTAATAACGGAGAAAAAAATAACGCTTTTTTACAATATTTTTTTAGTCACATTTATTAAGTCAACAATTATTTGGAAACGTACAACACTTAGCCTAATAATTCTATCGAAAACAAAATCGTGTTGATAAAATTTTTAAGACAAGGAACAAAAAAAGAAATAGTAGAAAAATTCGCACTGCTCACTATACTTTTAGCCACGTGTTATGTATCTTGCTAAATGATACCTTACATCTAAGGTTACCTCACCCAATGGCAGATAACTACGCTTGACATGCAGTCAATTGATAACTTCGTTGTCGGTCTGCATTTTGGAGAACCAACAAAATGAAAAATGGAGATGAGATCTCGACAATACAGACTGTCGTCGGTAATGAGCGTTAAAATTGGGACAGAAGTCTTCGTCCAATAAAGCCTTGTTGTTTTAACGGAAAACACAGACAACAGCCGTAATTATTAACTCCAAAATAATACATGGCGCAACAAGGCAAATACAGGTAATACAAGGGCTTGGTCCGATGAAGGAAAGCGCACGGTGGACTGGTCCTTAAAATGGGACATCTCGTTAACAACAATCCATGAATGAAACAGTTGCAGTGCCTCCTTTTGCCATCGGCGTCGAAGGCTGGAACTTAAATGTAAAACATAAAAATAAACTTATCCTCTTCTTGTACAGTGTTGCGTTATTAACTGTTGTCTGGAAACAGGTTGTCCCGTTTTAAGACCAGTCATGTTTTAGGGCAGAGAACTCCATAGTAAGCACTATTAGTAAACATCGAGAATTCCAGTTCTACACTCTCACCGAGGACTGGTCCTCCGATTTCGTGCAACCACAATAATAAGCTCACATTTTGTTTGCGTAACTTAATGAAATAGAGAAGTTAGATTACAAACTAGTGCGATTCGTTGTCGCATTGACATTTTAAGCACCGTCCCGTGCAGTGCTTTGGAAAACGAATTCCGTAGACGACAGAGCAGGTGCCACGCGTTTCATAGCTTAATGATTGGATTCAATATGTACAATATGATCCGTGATATCAGCAATTAAGATAAGTAAATCATGTTTGCGATTTTTGTTATTTTTTGTTGTTTTTTTAAATGAAAAACGCTGATTAATCCTATATTTTTGACTAGCTTGAAGCACATAAGTCACTGAACGACTACAGGCAAATTAACAGAAAAAAATGTTTAATCACTTCGTGTTATAAATCATAACAAAGTTAAATTAATAAAATAGATCTGATAACTTAATTTTACAGACAACAAATGCTAAATTTTATATAGTGTTACAGAGATACTAAAGCATTAGTTTTGACAATGTTAGCCATTACAGAGGAGAGGAGTACGCTGACATAACATTTAAATTTTAAGGGCTGATAACACCTGTCAAGAAAAGAGTGACATTCTCCCAAGAAAAGAAACTACACAGTTTAGGGCAGAAAGCGACATAAGCAACAGGTATGGACTTAAAACTACAGCATAGTTTTCACTCTTGCGCAGCTTTCCTTTGTATTTAAGGCTCTTCATTGCCACAGGTAGTACAAATACCTGTGTGAAGCAATTAGTCTGCACTAGCACACACTGTTCAGTAAACACTCAGTCAGAAATCAGTGCGGCCATGACGGGCCGCTCTTCTCTCATGGTGTAGCTGGAATAAAATATTTTATCTGTATATACTCTTTACTAATACTAACCCATCGCTAACACAGCTAAGCTGAAAATCTACTCATTGTACTGCTGCGATTACTGAACCGCAGAGATGTTCCCTTTGAGGTTTCCACTGTTCAGTGGGACTAGATGCAGACGTTTTTTAATTTCGACAGTGCGAGGAACACTGGCAGTAGCGGGAGCTGCTTTCACAACGTTTATCGTTACCGTTTTCAGCGTCTTAATGCCCGTTACAGGCAAGCAAAGCTTTGGTGACGAGGCCACGGGTCGAAGTCGAATCAAACCTTTGACATTATTGGTACGTTCGGGGCGAGCGGGTACGTTCGGGGCATGGTGCAGAGTTAGCTTCATGTTATTCGAAGGATCTTTTTGAAGAACAAAATGGGACGGAATCAACTTTCGAGTGACGGTAAATCGTTTTACCTTACCGATTGCTAACTGATCATTTCCTGACTGCATCGTTGCCAAAGATCCACACGGAAACGCTGGGACTTTTTGGAAAGTGACATCTCCATTGCTAGACACTAATTTAATATTCACCATTTGGTCAGAACTCGTCTGAACAGAGTTCACTTCGGTTAGAGGAGCTTCCGCAAGTTTGATCTGAGCGAGGGGTAGAACAGTGGATCCGACTGGGAGGACTGTTGATCCAGCGGGAAGAACAGTCGACCCTGTGGAGAGAACAGTCGATCCGCTGGAGAGCACTGTTGACTCGGCGGGAAGAACAGTCGACCCGGTGGAGAGCACAGTCGACCCGGCGGGAAGAACAGTCGACCCGGTGGAGAGCACAGTCGACCCGGCGGGAAGAACAGTCGACCCGGTGGGAAGAACAGTCGATCCAGCGGAGAGCACAGTCGACCCGGCGGGCAGGACAGCTGACTCGACGGGGAGAACAGCTGAGCCGGCGGGAAGAACACCTGATTCGGTAGGAAGGACAGCTGACCCGTCTGGAAGAGCAGAAGAGCCGATGGGGAGAGCTGTTGATGCGATGGGTAGGACAGTCAGTTCCGCGGGCGGATCACTGTCTTGAACAACTTGTTCGACTGGGACAGCGGCTTCAGGCTCAGGAAGAACAGCAGCCGCCACCGCTCCCGCAGGAAAGACAGCTTCCGGGACAGGGGACGTTGCTTCGACTTCAGCGACTGTTCCCGGTGCAGTCTCTTCAGCAGGATACTCAGTTTTGACAACAGCGAGGTCGGGGGCAGATTCGTTCTCGTAACTGTAGTTGGTCAACGCTGAGCCGTAGGAATCGAAAGAAGACGATGGGCCGGAATATGTCTCGTCATCAGAGAGAGGTTCTTCCTTCACTTGGGGCTCTTGTTTCACATTATTGAGGTTAAACTCATCACTTGTGATTGAGAACGACTTAGCAGTCTCTTCGGACATTAAGAGCTTGAATTCTTGTTCTGCGACTCGGAGGATGTCTTCCAGAGAGCCTAGACGCGCAGGCTTTGTATCGTTCGAATCATCACTGGACGAGCAGAAATGCTTCTCTGCTGGACCTGAAAATAAATGACTATCTTAAGTCCTCAACTTCGGCGTAATTTTAACAATGAAATCAGCTACGGGTCGAGTCACAATAATAAATGTCTGCTTCAAAGAGTGTTCTAAAGGTCATGACTTAACATTCAAATTACATTGAAACTCACCATATGTGCATTCATCCTTCCTCTTACGGTTCAATCTAGTACTTCTGTTAAGAGCACCCAACTGCTTTGCTTCATTTACTGGTACCATCAACAGTGAATTTCTCATAGTGTGGGCACCATTCAAATCTGAAGATATAAAATAAATGGCTCAAAATGGAGGTTACCAGAGGTTCAGGCAATTGAAACTGTTGTAAGATATCTTACCTAAAGGCTCTGTCAGGTCATCATCAATACTTGGACCATTGTAGACAAACACCGGCTTACGAACAGGCGTATTATTGTAGCGTTCTTTGCGGATTAGCCCCAAAGACGTCAGGACATTTGCTATGTCATATAAACGTCGGACCTTCGTTTTGTGACGAGGTTGACAACTACAGACAGGAGGAGCTCCATCACTGGAAGTCTGTTGACTTGTAGGTCTCTCCACAGAATTGACAAGCATTTGTGTTGCAACGTCCAAATTGATTGAGTGTCCCTGTAAGCCACACGCAAAATTAGAATACTTCACTTTGAACTCAATACTCAGAACAGTAAACTCTCTCTTACCGGATCAGTCACCAGAAAAAGCATTATGAATTTTTGACACATAATCCCTAAGGTGCGTTCATCATGAAAGAAATTCTCACTATCAAAAGGCAGAGAAGAGCTTGTTGTTTGTGATGAATCTGTGAAAAATTAAAGACAGGTTAGATCACAAATCAATACTAAAATGTGAGCAAAACTAGGAAAGCAGCCAACCTGAGCATCCACAGGTATAGGGCACTGTTGTAGTGACATTTTTACACTGAAGCTCTTTCTGTTGCACCTGCACTTCTCGCATCTGTAAAATGTACTTGGCACAATCAAAGCAATTCTTTGGTTTTTATACAGATTGGAAAAAGATTTAACTAAATTACCTTTGCATCTAATCCATACTGAAGAGCCAACTTCTTCAAATGTGTGAGAACTGGTTTTAAATGGCGGTTTCCATGCCACTCATAACGATTTTTAGCAATCTACAAAGAAAAATAAAATGTCAGATTTCTCATTAGTTCTTGCTGTAACAAACCTCTCCGTTAAAAGAAATGGATGCTAACTCTTGCAGTCATGTGTAGGCTCTCAAGTATATTGATGATGTCATAAATTCGCCGCTTGACTATCTCCAACTGATTGGCCACTCTATCAAGGGATATATCCATTGATGGGCAATCATCATCAAGTGTAAGTGGGAACATAGCAAGGAACCTAAAAACCAAAGAGAAAAATTAGCAAAATACCAAAACAAAACTCCGATTGCATCTTGATAATGTGAGAGGTGTGCCCTTACTTGTCACACAAGATCCCCAAGGATTTATCTTTGCGCGGTTTGAAATCGGTACTTCTTCTACTGGAACTCTTAGTCTGGAGTCCCAACTTTCGAGCGCGATCCGCTGATTCCGCGAGTTCACTCGCAACATTTGTAAGAAGGTCAAGATTGTCCGTGGGGTTATAAATGTTGTTGTTGTTGACTAGGCCCAACACGCGTCGATCGGGCGAATTCCTACCATACGGTTTCTCCATTTGTGAAGCTTACACTAAAAAAAAAATTACAGACGCTAACATAAACATAAAGCTCTCCTCTCAATAACAAGCAATTTTCCTTAAGTGAAATTCAGAACATGCTGCCGGTCAGGGAAGTGATTTTGTGGTTATGGCGCCATGACCAATATTAGAAATATCCCTTTCCAGACATAAAACCATCAAAAACAAGGCTCGCAGTCCACACGGAACACCCTAAACAAGCTCAGAATCCGACAGAAAGTTGAATATGAACAGTTAATCCAAAACAGAACGTGCAAGAGTAGTGCGCGGCAAGAAGCTTACAGATTCACTCAACTGCGAATAGCCTCTTGATCACGAAACTCTACGAATTTCCGCAAGTTTTAACAAATCTCATAACACAGTGAAGAAAATTTCGGACTACGGTGACGAAATTTTAAATTAACCTCCTACAAATACTCGCAACTATTACATTTGAGCTTTTATGTCCCAAGCGCCAAATCATCAAGCAGCAGACAAGCTAATATTAAAGACGATTCCGCCAACCTGTCATAACGTAGATCCCGTTGCTCATCTTCCCTAAAGATGAAAATAATGTTTACATCTTTAAAAAAGATGAAATCCCGTAAAAATATTTTGAATTTTGCATTTTTGAGCGGTTACATAACTTAGTCATTATTCAAATAGATACCTCAGGTGTGAAACCTTGTTTTGAATACATATGTTGGCAGCTTTGAAAAAACTACGTCACACATTCATGGAGGAAAATCTCGCGCGCCCTCTTTTTGCTCGCTTCCCCTCCCCTTCCCACCCCGGTTTGTTTTCCCTCCGTAGTGTGGCTGTCTCGTGTGTCACCGAAAACAATGCTCCTAACGATCATTTCCGCGATAAAGTGGACGTACGGTGTTTACATTGTGAGTGTTGTCGCGCGACGAATGCCTCTGCGAATTTGATGTGCGTGGAAGCTCATCATGCGTCCGCACGTGGGTTCTAACCATTACGTACACCTTGCATTCTAACCTACACCTATTGCACCGGCTGGCACCGGCCGGGTTGGCCTGCGGGTTTGCGTTTTTTGAGGAGGCCTTGCGCAGCGTTTTGTGACATGACATCAGAGAAGGAGCGCGGATGCTATTTTCACTGTGATGTCGTTGGTACAGGTACTGGTTTAAGTGTTTGCAAGAAGTTATGACATCAGGAGGGCTTCACAAGATGCCTCACCTCATATTGCAAGCAGCCGGACTCTTGTCACCTTCCGAAACTCGAAACAAGGTAACCTTGATGATTGTCTTTTTTTTTATTGTTATTATTCGATTTATTGCAATCTAGAATCGAACAGTTCCCTTACCTACCGCAGAATAGCAAACCGCGGTTTGTTTTTCCATTATTGACAATGGCCCCCCTCTTTTCCTAACAAAGACTGTACAGTGGGCCACATAAGTCAAGACCTCTGATTCCATGTATTTCTTTTGGAAGCAAGGGTAATGATTTTTGTGACCCACTTTACCTATAGTCGGACCACGCTCACTTCGGCTCTGGGACGTCCGCCATTGAAGTGACCAGGTAATGCATCGTTTTGGCATGTTTTTTTGTAAATGTTTGTTTTTGTACTTGTTGTATCACAATGAA
>Ga0058701_10000983_pt1 | contig 19621 bp, 21 predicted proteins | sample AgamicOrMae_FD_97039 | JGI IMG/M metagenome (GOLD analysis project Ga0058701, IMG submission 97039) | Agave microbial communities from Guanajuato, Mexico - Or.Ma.e | ecosystem: Host-associated > Plants > Phyllosphere > Phylloplane/Leaf | place: Guanajuato, Mexico | collected 2012-06-04
CATGACGTCATACCACTCCTCGAAGTTGAGGGAAAACAGTAAACAGACAGACGACTCCCATCTCCAGGTCAATTCCAAGCAAGGTGACTCTATACGGGGTAACCACTCCCATCAAAAACGGGAGACGTTTTCTGACGCCACTTGTTTGTGCGGGTTGCCTACGCAACCTGCACAAACAAGTGGCGTCAGGAAACGTCTCTCGTTCTCTCTGTGTATAAGGTCTGAAGTGACTCCACCGTTAAAGTCACCTTGATTCCAAGCTACAAAGACGGATTTTAACATTACAAATATGAAAGACTGGTGTAAAAAGGAATACCGGCAATTAATGTTCCTGGAAAAATATGACAATATGTCGTGTTATCAGTGAGTGGTATGGTCTTTTCATTCGCGCCTGGGGTAATTCGTCGACAAATATTATCAAGTTTGCTTTGTCAGTCACTGACATGTCGCATTTTGTGAATTGGAGAGACTACTCGAACTTTGTGTGTTATCAGTCCATACCTACGAAGAAGGAAATCAAGGGATAATATCCTCGGCCACGGAGTTGGAAGCACTTTCATTTTCTCCAGCGAAATTCATGCCACTCGCCGTCGCCACAAAATTAAGGAGACCAATGAAAAAGCTGAAAACTTTCAAGAAATATATTTCAGTCAACCTGTACTGACAAGCACTCTAAAAACACGTCAGACACAATGAGGTCACGCCTTTAGCCAGTAAACCGACAACGTTACACAAGTGTTGCCTCCTCAAACTTGCACCAATCATCAGGCTGTTTCTTCACTTCTTCCCTTTCTTCTTTCCTTTCCCTTTCCCCTTAAGCCTCTTTCTCACTCCTTGGGACTCTTCCAAGTCGTCGTCTTCAAATGCTCCACGTTTCCGTTTCCCCTTTCCTTTCTTCTCCCCGAGTTCCTTCATTTCCTGCAAAATAAAACGTCTTCCAGCATCAAACCCAACCAAAAATGATAGAGCACGATTACACAGTACACGTGCAAGATATCAAAGTGAACCACATACAATGAAGCGCCGAATTCCGCGGCAAGGAGAAAACAGCGACATAATCGGGACTATCCCAAAGAAAGTAGGAAAAGAACGTCGCTAAATTTGTTTCAAGGTCTCGAGAAGCTGTTTGGTCTTCCGTAATGCCTATCCCCGCCACTTTTTCCAAAAGGTAGCGCTTAGTGGACGCTTCCAACTGCGAGTCAAACTGACGACGAAATTCGGGGCTCCATCGTAGCTGTCAATTCTTTTTTTTATTTATTTTTTATTTATTAACAAATATTTTTTATGCTTTTTGTTTAAGTCGTTCAACATATTTTTTTTGACACGATTAGAGCTTACACTCGAAATACCCGCGAGAATTTCGGAAAATTCATCAAAACCATATTCCCAAAATCGGCAGTCGAGATTACATACTAAAAGAAGAAATTATGTCTTGGTGACAGTCATGTCAGGCTCACACAGAAGACATCCAAAATCAAAAAAAAAACAATGGTAAAAAAAGATTTCTAACGACTGTATACAAATTTTAAACGTTAAATCGCGAAAAAAGTTGTCTTAATTCTATGGTGGCACGACTCGGGGATGATCGCTTGCAAATATGAGCAAAACTGTATTGGCTAGGCTAACAGTCACGAGAGAAGTTGAAGACCCTCCCTCTGTTCAGTGCCATTTTTGAAATGTGATGGAAAGCTGATGAGACGAAACACTACGACGGTGCTTGAAAGGCTTTAATAGTCACACTTAACTCACCATATTTGCCATCCTCTGCGCTTCCGCAACTCTCTCCTGGATCTGCATAACTTCGTTTTCTTCTGTTTTATACAAAGGCAGTTTCTTCCCAATGAGATGTTCAATCCGCTGATACAACTCCACGTCGTACTACAAAAAAAAAAAGAAAGAAAAGAAAAGACATTTTAACCTGCGCACTGATCGACTATTTTCTAAGGTTATGTTGGTAATACTCATGTAGGCCAGTGTTCCTACGCATTGGCCGACAAGAAATTCTCCGGGTTTTTTTCCCCCAGGTTACAAAATATCAGTTTTTTTTCTTCTTAATCAGAAATTGCGCTATGTTAACTTTTTCCTGGCAGAGATAGCTTACTGCTCAAGTTGACGAACGTTTGCAAAATACCTAGGTTAAGTTTACGAACATTTGCAATCAATTAAGTTCACGTTAAACTGGATTCCAAGGAGCTACGGTTATTTAATATTAACGATTAGATAAATAAGATGATTTCCATACAGGTAAAACACGAATTTCTTGCTTTACTACCCTCTCGACTTTTCCACACATAGGGAAGCCCCTGATGTTCCGAGGCACGCCACAACCTACTTACGAATAACGATTGCCTCTTGTTTTGGATATTAAACTTCTCTTATTTATAGATCAAATTTTCCACAGACTTTTCTGACAGCTTGGTTTTATCATTTCATATTTCTAAGAGAGAAACTATTACCCCCAAAAAGAAGGAAAATGCTAAACAAGTACGTTTGGCAATCTCCATTTCCGAAGAGGGGAGAAAAACTGGAACGGACATGTCAAGCCAACTCATAGGATTCTTCAATCACGGGCGGAAGAAGGCACACAATTACCGTACAAATATATATAATAAGATATGAATAATAATGCAGCATTTCTCTGTTAGTGAGAACGGAGTAAATCGGGGAGCGAATGTCCGAAACTAGAAGTCCTGCAGGACTCCGCTTTGGAGAGAAATGTAGCATATGAAGTAAATTTTCAAACGGTGTATCTGCCGATTGATTTGATTTTGCTGATTCGTTGTTCCTTGTATTTATCCTTTTTCCGCCTCTTTCCGATTGTGCTTGTATGCACTCAAAAGCGACGTCGTTAGACTCATTTTAACAGGTGAAATCGTTCGTGATCGTTGTAGTAGCATATATCGTTGGAAAATTTAGCTCTTACACTTTTATTTTCAAAACCTCATTCGTGTAGAATTCCTACTTTTGGAGATCATTAGCTCCCCGATTTGCTCATCAAACAAAGAAATGGCCCATCCTAAAAAAAAATAAAAAATAAAATAAAAATAAACACTCTTCTGCAATGCCACTTGATACTACGCCTTCCAGCACAACACCTATCGGACAAATTGCAACGTCAACAAACCGCAACTTGCTCCGCACTTAATCATTCCCCGACAAAGATTCTGCTCTTCCCTGACAAACCCACGATTACACGAAACGAGGCAACTCTATGGAGCTTCGCCTGTTCCATAGAATAAATGCAACTTTGGTTCAGAAATGTATACGGCATATGCGTCTGAAGAACACATGACCCCTTCCCTGTAAATGTTAGAGGCCTGGATTTACTGGAGAGGAGGCATTGAGGGTTCAAAACCAAGGGCGCCGCCATTTTGTTTCTCCGTACGCTAAAATGCATTTGATAGTCCCATGAGGAACAAAATGGCTGCCCAATGCCTCCTCTCTAGTATAAACAGGTCTCTAGTTGATGTTTGCCGCGGCATGGTAATTCCTCTCTATTTGACTAACTGGGCAGGACGGTTCTTCACCTGTGTCACAAAGGTGATCGCCTTGCCTGCCCTCCCCGCCCTCGCAGTTCGTCCGACACGGTGTATGTAGTCTTTACTGTTGGTCGGAATGTCGAAGTTGATGACTGTATCTACGTGAGGAATATCCAAACCTCTGTTGACAAAGATAACACATTGTTAACCGAATAGTACCCGCGAAATGCTCAACAAAACAATTTATAACTGGATAAAATTAGCTTTTTTTTTCGCAATGTCTACACGCACGCAAACTCTCAATCAAAACACGAAGACGACAGCCAAGAGGATCGGCAGCGAAACGAGACACAAGCCACGCGAACTTACTTAAGGTTTCACTAGCCTTATCCACATGGCTGCACGCCATAATTCCTCTGAATGTCACGAAAATTCAAACCAAAGTGGAACACAATAGGTAGAAGTAACTTTTTATAACGTTCACCGTGTCACACTATCTTTTTCTTGGTAACCACTTTTAATACACTACTCTCATTTTTAAAGGTTGCTGTTCTATGATCAGCCTTCATTTAATCGCGAGGATTCACGACCATCAATATTCTTTTCTCATCCGAGATGAGAGACAGAATGCTGCACCGGTATATCGACGCTCTCGAGCACAAATTTCTCATACTGACCTGCTGGCAACGTCGGTTGAAATAAGGATAGACCGGTTTTTCGCCCTGAATTTCGTTAAAGCCGCTAAACGCTTATTCTGAGACATCTGTCCGTGGAGAGGAACGGCCATCAGCCCTAAACTTCGTAACAGGAGAGCTGTTCGCAAAGTGTTACTACAAGTGGAGCAAAAGATCATGAACGAATTTCCCGCCATTTCGTTCAAAATGTGAACAAGATATACGTCCTGAAACAAACATACCCGATGAGAAACACGAATACACGAGAGTATCTACTTTGTTATACTCCTTTTCACTTACCTTGTATTTGACAGGGATGAATACGTAATACTGTTGGAGCTTGTCCACTGTTTGATACTTGGTCGAAACTTCAACTTTAACAGGATCTTGTAGCGACGCTCGTTGCAGTTTTTGTACTTTCTTTGTCATTGTTGCAGAAAACAGAAATGTCCGTCTTTCTCGTGGAATAACCTTTAAAATTTTATCAACTTCGACTTCGAAGTCCATATTTAAGATTCGATCAGCTTCGTCCATTACCTGAAATCATGGATGAATTACCAATAAACAAAAATGTATGCATATTAAAAAAAAAAACTTTACCCCCATACCTTCTTAAGAAAGAATAAGAAAATTTTTCGATCCACATAACCCTCCCCCCCCCCTCCCCAAAAAAAAGAAGTTGATAGCTTCTAACGAGCATTAAACACACGCCTCATTTGCTCAAGAATAAAAATCAAATACTCTTGACGAGTGAGATCCAGAAAAAGTGCACTAAAACCGTACTTTAACCACTGATTTTTTTTGGAAAAAGACATCTTAAGTATAAGTGCTAATCTAGAATTTCCTCTATCGGACACATTTAAATACTAACCAAATATTTAAGCGCCCGCAAGCTGAATCCTTTCGTATTTTCCAGATGGTCCACGAGCCGACCTGGAGTAGCGATCAAAATGTGGGGCTTCTTGGCCAAGACAAGTGCCTGCGCCATCATATCCATTCCTCCGACAATTACAGCGCATTTCACACCGATAGATGCACCTTAAAATAACAAAAAAACAGCAAAAAAACATTTTTCCAATTCAGAAAATTGACGAGTTTTGGACTTCCTTTCGTATGCGATATTCAGAGAGCCCCTGCAAACCAGACTATAGGCAACCCACACACATACGTGTATCGAATGTGGCCTAACCATACGCATGAAAGCAGGTACAGTACTATGTTTTAAGTTGAGATTTATTTCACGTCGTTTTCCGACTTTTCCTCCGAAAGTTTCTAATGATTTGCGAGAAAGTTGCAATGGGTCCTTGTCGAAATGCGTGATCGCCAGAGCAAACTTCAAGCAAATCGACTTTAAAGAAGCGTTGTTTGTCCAGAGCGCATTGGCCCGTATGATTTACTTTAATGGAGTGTCATTAGCAACAGCATCAATGCAGTTCATTTCGAAATACAGATTTTTTCGATTGGGTGATACTAATTCAATCCGACTTAGGCGGCATTTAGCGATTGGTGGTTGCGGATTAGAATTTTCATATTTATTTTAACTTACCTAGTGCTTCGAACTGCTCGGATATCTGGAAGGCAAGCTCTCGAGTTGGAGTCAAAACGAGAGCAAAGTAGCGTTGTGGGTTCTCAAGTAAAGCCTGTAGGATCGGTATTGCAAACGCTCCGGTTTTGCCCGACCCCGTTTCAGCTAGACCGATTATGTCTTTCCCTGTACATTAAAGTTGCGTTCAATACCACAAAGCACACACCATGTGAGAATTGAATCCCGATAACTCCTAGCAATTTCTTTTTTCCATTTACCCCGAAGACTCTTCCGTCTGTCTTATTTTGACAAAAGCTGTTCACTTAGATGTATTGAAAAAAAAAGTACGAAGTTTTTCTCTCTAGACGCTTTGGTGCGGAAAAGTCGCGTAAGGTAGCAGAGATCACTCATGATTTTTTTTCCAGATCTTTTGGGGGATGTCCTGGGGTTCCGCCCAAATTAATAGTGTTTGGAATTTATAGGCGTTGTGTTAGTACCATAAAGACGATGATCTCCTCGTGTTCTTCAAAGACAAACACGTCTCTTGGTAAAGGTACAGAAAACCATTCGTATGTGGAAAAAATATGACGGAACACGGTCAAAGCCATCAGAATAACCTATGGCACAATACGTGCTGCCTAGCCAATGCAGCCCATCCTTCAGGGTCGATGCGGAACCCCAGGACATAACCCAAAAAATCTGAAAAAAATTCATGAGTGATCTCTGACATCTTACGCAACTTTTCCGCAATCAGGCGTCTGGGGAGATAGACCTTTTTTCTTTTATCCTACTGTTTACTAATGCTTCTTTGTTGAACACCTTAATTAAAAAAAAAAGACTTAAATCTCTTTTAAGCATGAAAATTCACTCAAAAGGTTATGGCTAAAATTTGGCTGATCTTGAAAAAAAAATGGCTCAATATCAAGTATTACTAGGGGATACCATAGTTTATTTTTAACAGAATGTAATCCTCTGTTTGTCCAAAAAATATATTTTGATAAACATACTGCTGAATGGTTAAATTCTGCAAACAGTTGTTTTTGCTCAACATCTGCTCGGATCAAGAATTCTTCCTCAAACCCAGTCTACTAATCTTTTTTCTTTCATTTTTTTTCCCTTTTAGAAATGTTCCTATCCCTAGTTATCCTTGTAACTAGCGCAGTGCCCATTCCAATGAATATCAACCCTAGATTGAAAACTTTGCTGTCCCTGCTGGGCTCATATCCCCACTGAAGCAATTGTTGCTTACAATCTTCTCTAATAAAAGAACACTTCAATAAATCAGAACTTCTTCAGAAACCAACTAAATAATTACTGGAGATTATTGCTCCTGGATGCATTAGCCATAGGTTATACATTAACATGTTATAAATTTTCAAACTTAATTTCCAGCTAGATGGAAACACACTGGTACATATTTGCTGCTAAGCTCACCTTTAAGAGCATGAGGTATGCTTTCTCGCTGAATCTTGGACGGAGATTTCCAATTAAGGGTCTCACATGCCTGACAGAGCACATCCACGACACCCTGGTAGTGGGGAGAAAAGATATTACATTCAATAGTGCTCTGTAACAAGCCAATACTTTGAGCCTACAATAAAACTTTTGCTCAATTCATTTAAAATGCTTAGAGAATATTTTGTCATATACATGTAATCATAAAAGAAAGGAAAACATTAGGTCTGAACTCCAGCAAGATTTGAGTATAAACTGAACAGTTTAAGGGCTTGAGCAAAAGTATACAGTCAAGGGCAAGAACATAAAAACTCGTCCTGTGAACACTTAATGACTAAGAAAAACTAGTAATCTGACACCTAAAATTTGTTTATGCTGATAATTGAGGACAATAAAGCATTTAAAAATATTTTATTACTTTAAATTTGTCAAATCTTAACAAAAACATAACCTGAAAACAACTTTTACTACTCACCAAATCCTTAAATGACACCTCCTCTTCACCCTCTTCGGTTACTGGCATATTTTGGACGGGAATTTCTTCCGAGTCAGAGTTTTCGCTGCCACTGCTATCCATTTTTCTATCATTTGAATCAGAAAGGAAATAAAAAAAATAAATAAAGACTTAACCCAACCAACCACATGGACGATATCCCCCTGACCTATGAAGTCCTTTATCAGCCGTGGACGCCATCAGAGATAGCTGACGAAACGGCAGACGTCGAGCTCATCTCAGCCCTGAAGATCACGAGGCCATTAATCGCTTTAGCTCAGTGTTCGTAACGAAAAAAGGTTAGAATTTGTTTGTTATTGATCGAATGCGTCTGAAACCCCGCGAAAGAATAAGGCTACCACATTCATAAATATAGTTGTTTGTGGTTATAAATGTGAAAAGTTTTTTTCCTCCTAGCAAGATGAATTCCGCAAGTAAGGTATGTATCAATTGCTTGCATTAAGATTTACGTCTCAAATTTTTGGCGTACCCCGGGGAGCCGCTATTCTTGTTGTGACGCTATGGTCGGTAATGCTGCTATTGCACATTGCAACTCACCCGTTACAAAAGCATGTTCTAATGTTCTACCCTATTTGACTTTTTCAGGTCGGAGAAATATTCACCGCTGCCGGAGATGCATTTAACAAACTGGGAGAACTCACTATGCAACTACACCCCACTGCAGACTCACCTGCAGGGTTAGTATCCTTGTATTCTTTGTCAATATCATTGTAAAAAGCTGCAGTTGAAGTATTGTCCTAGAAGGGCTATGCTAGTCAACCGCTGCTTCTAATTTGCTTTTCAATTCACTCAATGGTATTGTGGTATGTTTATACTTGAATAATCTAACCGAATCACTATCATTTTGTATGCTACCCCAGTAAATGGACGGACGAAGAAATTGAGATGCTACGTCGGGCAGTTCTTAAGTTCGGGGAGGATCTGAATGAAATTTGTGAGCACATCAAAGGCAGGACTGTGTAAGTCAAGATTTATTTTCATCATTTTAATTGAAATCATAATCCTGTTCATTTGAAATTTACTCTCAATTTCTTCGTTTGGACAGATTAAATGATGCTTATTGATTGATATTGTTCAAGAGGAACATTCTGATTTAGAGCACTAGACCCAGTGCTCACTTCACATGCACTATTTTTGTGGAACGTCACTTCTGTATCAATTCCCAGAGATCAGTTTGAGACTTTCAGCCAGAATCATGCCAGTAGCCAATGAATTTTGGAACTCAGTTGTGAAGTGCAGTGAAGATTTTCTGGTCAGACACCAGGCAAGTATTCTGTGCTTTGTGTTATAGGAATCAAATAAAATCAACTTTAAAGAAGAAGGTGTTTGAGGATGCAGGATTACAAGTTCGGCAGACTGTGACAGCTCAACCTGCTGTTCAAGCAGCACCTGTTTTACCTCCTCCTCAACCTCAGCAAGCAACAATGTTGGGCAAGTCAGCAGAAGTGACCCTGAACATGTTAAATGCGACTGAGTCAGAAGTGGATGTGGAAGGACTAACAGAAGATGTGAAGTTGGAATTCGATGGGGCTACAGAAGAAGTGACATCGTGACGGCGGCCTATCAAGCGGGCTAGATTGAGTAAGCCCAGATAAGATCTTCCCCAATGTTTCTCGTTTCCGCACTTTTGCGGTCATGTATGTGACAACTTGGCTTTTGTCATTATTTAAGACAACTCAATTGTAAATATTTTAATTTGTTGGTGAATTGTGTTATTAAGCTGGATTCAACCAGGAATGAAAGTAGAATACAATGCTTGCAAACTCTCAAAAATGTTGTATACTTTAAATGGTTACCCCTCCTTCAAAATCAAAAGAATTTCATTTCGAGATTGTTCTTCAGATGTGGAAATAGATTTTGTCAGTTCTATTAATAATTAAAACTTCTTGTAGTTATTTTTTCTCCCATGATTTTTGCAGGCAGTACCCAGAAAGTTTCAAAACTTTGTAGTCACATCAGTCAAGTGATTTGATAGTGAAGCTGTAAATTGAATTCCTTAGAAAAAAGAATGATTCTATTTGGAAGTTGATGAAAATTGTGTTTTTCATCTAACTGGTATGGCAAGGAAGGTTTTCCACTCATTGTATAAAGTTGCAAAAGATAAGAAATTTTAATTGTTTTTACACAAGGGCATACCTAGTGTTGTATAAAAAACACATTTTTTTTTCAATTTGATGCTGTAATAAATGTGATAGATCAGAAAAAAAAATTTGTGCATCTAAGTAATGTGAAATATCAGAACATTATATTCTACTTAGTCACAGAACTAAATAAACACTTAAATTTGAGTATTCTAAGAAAAGAAGTATTTTTAGACATACCAAAAATACCCATTTAAATAAAAAATTAATAAAGGAGTGTAATAAAAAGTGAAGGCTTATTTCTCAACAAGTATTCTTTACCAAAACATGTAAAGCAGTGCACTTGATTCCAAAAACATGTCTTCAGTGTTGTACTTTTTTGAAGATTAGAACCCTCCTACCCCATGAATTCGGCTTTGATTCAAACATTTTCTGGAATTTATGTCTCTTTTGAATAATATCTTCTATGTTGCTGTCAACATTTTTGTTCATTCTTAGCTCATTAATGTCAGGAAAGGCCTCTTTATTTTTTCTAAGTCTTCTTACAGCAGTCTGATAGCATTTCCATGGCTGTGGCTCAATTATTAATAGCTCTGTGAACTTGCATATATTTGAAAGAAACTGTTTCAATCCTTCATCACCATGATTCAAGTGAATCCACATAGTCACAGAAAAACAAAATATTATGTCAAATTGTTCAGCAGAATGACTTTCTAAGTATTTCTGAAGCTCCAGTGTAGAATCAACATTCATAATATCTAAAGTCTTATATGAAATATTGTTTCGGAATTGGTTGGCTGCTTCAGCTCTTAATATTAGAGTGGAATCAATATCAATTCCTAAAATGGAGCAATCCTTTACTGTTGTGTTATTGTCATCTCTGACATGTTTGTTGATATAGCAAAAAATTTCTTGAGTCAAATCCTGCAATAAAAAAATTTAAGTGAATTCAGGTTAGCAGCAAGCCATCAAAAGCTTTGATACACAAACAAAATTCAACTTTTTCTTACCCCAGTGTTGCAACCAACATCCAGACACACTAAGTTTTCTGATTGTTTCACTGGCAACATGTCTAAAGGTAATTGTTTTATTCTATCTCCTGGCGGATGAAATTGGTAATAATTTATGAAATTTCCAAGTCTTACAGCTCCAGGGTCTCCTTTTCTTGTCAACATGGTAGTATCTAAAAAGAGAAAAAGGAATGTAAATTAGAATTTTCAGCATCTTATCAAGGAGTCTTACTCCTTGATTTTATGCCATAAAAACTAACAAAATATGGAAATTCATCCAATTTATTATTTTTTATAAGAAAATAGGTGCCTTAAATCTGAATTATTTGATGGTTCGCGCCATGAAATCATAGAGTCAGTACAGCATAATACACAAAAATACTTTTATCTCTGCACCTGCACCACTTCCCATCCCCATCAACCAGTAGTGATTTGATATTATCACAAAATGTGGAGAACATGTTGTCCCTTTGTGATCCCTCGAATATGTGGTACCATTTAGTTATCGCGCTAATTTACTCTCTTATTCCGTGAATACCTGGTTTATCATCTATTACAGTGATTTCCATCAAGTGAATACATCGATAGTTCGTTCAGAATCCTGGTAAGTTGGGCTTTCCTAACCTTGCATGTAAACACGACAGCTCTAAAATCCTGGGACTGAGACTAGACTGTCGTTCTTGTTCTTGACCTGTTAGACTAAGAAATTTCAAATTGGACACGAAAAAGCAGTCTCCAAGTTTTTGACTGGTTAGCGCGAGGTTTAAAAGTCGTGCGCATAATGACAAGCATCCACAGACAGGTTTTTCCTTTGTGATTTACTGAAGTTCTGCTTGAAGTACATTCCAGGATTTTTCAAAATCAATATGGATATTTTGAAACCTCGGTTAATGTGGATAAACGATCGCTGTTATCGCGTTTGCGGAGACGAAGGCGATTTTGTTCCTGATGAAGATGATTTGAGAGGCTATGGAGATACAGCTGACACTTTTAGGTCTGATAGTCGTACGTATTCTTTCTTTCAACTTTGCGGTTATGTGAATATTGTTCAGTTTTTATTGTGGATATCTTTATGACTTGTCTCAGCATTTGGAAATTATGAGGATGAAGAGTCAGATGAAGAATACGACATTAAAGAAAAGGAAAATGGGATGTTTGAGCATTCCTTCCATGTTCCAAAGTAAGTTTAAAGCTAAGTGTAGATAATAAATATGATTGTGTCTGACGATAATGTCTCAACATTTGTTTGTAGAGTGTTACATGCTTTGTTGATTGGGTCAAAGGGAAGTACTCGAGCTCGATTAGAGAAGGAATCAAAAGTTCATCTCAGCATTCCTTTAAAAGGAAAAGATGGTGATATAGGTGAGGCATTAAATCCTTATGGAGACCTTATATCCTTCAGCGGTCTTTTTCTTGTTTTTGTGAAATAGGGAACTTTGTTTGCAGTTCTATCTGCCCAGAAACAAGGCAACATCATCCAAGCAAGAAGAAGAATTAATCTCATGATATTATCAGCTCGACAGAGACAGCCATTCACTCACTTTTTATCAATACCAGTAACATTTTTTAAAGACGAGTTCATCAATTTCAAGGTGAGATCTATTCCAGATTCATAAAAACCAACATCTAAATAGACCTGATAACCTTATATTTTCAGAAAAGAGTGCTGGAAGAAAACCAGTCCAGTAGCATCAAAGAAGAAATCTTCCAGGATCCAGATAAACTTCATTTGACTCTAGGAACTTTGACACTCTTTGATGACGCAGATCGTAGGAAAGCGGCGGAAGCTCTGACACACTGCCGGGAAGAAGTTATCAAGTAAGTTGACTGTTACAGCAGCAGTCCAAGAGATGAGAGGAGCTGTCTAACTTTTCTCTCCATTTCTAGCCCCCTTTTGGAGAATCGGTCGCTGCTCGTGCGAATGCATGGTATCGAATACATGAACGACGATCCCGCTGAAGTTGACGTCTTGTACGGATGTATTCAAGACTTGAGTGGCGAAGATGTTCTGCAGGAGCTTGCAGATAAAGTTGTTCAATATTTTGTCAAAACAGGTGGGAATAAACAACAATTTTAGTTTACGACTTCAAACAGCAAAATTAGGTTATGACTTCATATTTTCAATCCGTTTGCCTTATCTACGACCCCCATCTCCGTGTAAAAACAAAATCAATGCTCGCTTCCGCGGGAAGATCACAAACTGTCGGCCTCCGATTTGCTGGATATTTACAGTTATTTTTACACTTATTATTTTTATTTCTACACTTGATGATTACAGTTATTTCTACACTTGAATTTAACGTATGTTCAAGGGGATTGATTGTGCGGACGGTTTTGAAAGTCGTGAACCACGTCTTTTCTTAGATACAGTATTTCCATTTAAAAAAAAAAAGGGAACGAAAATGTTCATAATGGACTGCAAAAGAATGAAGGCATTCTGAAAAGACGTTTTAAAAGTGGCCGGTACCGTAGAAACTAAAATCGTAAGGATTTTTTTGTATGCACTCATATTTTTCAGCAGTAGCCATTCTTTTTTTTTTCCTTTTTTTAAAAATTTTCTTTTGCATCTAGGACCATAGGTGTAATTTTCATGGTATTTACTCTGGCTGCGTCGTCGCTCAGAGACAGTCTTTTCTGAATTAAGTATATAGGTGTTCTATTAACATTTCGACGTGCGTGTTTGTTTTGTGTGTTGCATCATGACTTTTCCTCAGAACTTATTTTTCTGTTAAATTTGTCACTCTTGCAAAAAAAAAGTCGACTCGAAATATGATCGCATTTTTTTTTGCATTTATTTATTTTTTCTTTTTAATTTTTAGGATTGATGCCGAAACAACACGAAAGGGTCAAACTTCACGTGACCCTTTTGAACTCAATTTTCGACAAGAGCAGCGCGGAGCAAGACGACATGGCAAGGACTGGAGAGAGGCGCAAGCGGCCCAGTTTTGATGCTACTGCGATTTTAGCCGTAAGTTTTCAGGTTTCGAGTTTATTCTTTGAGTATTAGGGCTACATTTACAGTACACTGGAGTATATATTGTTTGGAAAAAAAATTACCAGCATTATAAAAACCCCTGCTGGGGAAAAAAAATGAGACCACGAACTAACAAGTATGTTCAATAATGTCCTCTGACAATTCTGGGGTAGGGATTTTAACTCCAATTCAGGGGTGATAAATGAACTACGCGGGTGATTGCCGATGATAAAAGCATTTAATTCCCCTTGAAAAATCCCAACCATCAAACATTGAAAAGTTGATTAAAAAATTCCACTAATAATTTAAAAAAAAAACAAAGCCCTGTTTTAATTTTTTCACCCGAAATGTTTTTGTGGGATATTTATTTTTTGACGATTGGAATTAATTTTGACGATTGGAATAATAGTCAGAACCGATATCTGTTGCTCAATTTGTCAATTTTAAACGGACCGAAAGAGGGGGCAGTTCGCGGAAGGGAGGTTGAAGGGAAGGGCGTAAACTTTATATTCCATTATGTGACTCAATAAATCGACGAAATCAGCAATCGACGACGGTAAAATCAATTTTTAGTACTCCTGAATCAGTTCCAACCATTAATTGTTAAAAATTCTGTTAAAAATTCTTGACTGAAAATAGCGAAACAAGTGAGGGTCCCCTTTTTTTCCCTTCAATTTTTTGGCCCCAAATTTTTTGTCGGATATGTTTTTACGATTGGATTTGACTGATGGTAACTTGAAATGGCTAGAACCGATGTCTATTGCTCAATTTTCCGATTATAAACGGACCGGGAGAGGCGGCAGTTCTTGGCCGGGAGGTTGGAAGGGAAGGCGTAACTCACAACGCTCTTCTGCATCATATTTGAGGGTCATCGGTCCGCGCGAAACAATAGGTCAACGAATGATGCCAACAAAGAAGGAACTTTAAAATAGACACAAAAAGTGACAACATTTACGGAAAAGTGGCAAGGAGTGACAGGGATTGTTTTAAGAGACGAACAGTGATGAAAGTGACCGGCAGCCGTGATCAAGGCTGAATAAGGTTATGTTACATGCCTTGTTCCCCGTTACGAAAGGTGGTACACGACACGAGAGGTCGGAAATTACACCTTTCGACGTCCACGACAAGAATTCTTATCCCCTCTACTTGTTTTTCTTTTGTCTCAGAAATTCTCTTCTTTCGATTTCGGAGACGCCGTTTTGGAAAGAATCGACGTTTCTCAAAGATACACGAGAGCCGCCGATGGATACTACTGCTACACTGCATCCGTGTCTCTATACAATTAGTAAAAATGTGATACATTGTCACTTGGCTAAAATAAATTGGTAAAAATTAACATAAAATGGAACTACGGTGTTGGTTAAGACTTAGTATATCCCCGACAATGAGCCATAACAATGAAACTGTTTCTTTTTGTTGCCCTTTCAAGTGACTCAAACCCATCGTACATTAATTCAAAACAGAACTTTGGAAAATAAACGGTTTTTCTATGCAGTCGGAATACCCTTAACAGCCTCTGTAGCTTCCATTCCGACCTTTATTAGCCGACTTGAGTTCAAAGAGGTAAGTTTGTATTGATTAAATACGGTACTTCATGGTAAGGTTCCAGAACATGATTGTGTCGAAGGGGCGCCATCTGGCTGCAAAAGGGCGGAAGTTGAAAGAACAAATGTAACCCATATTGACGAGCCTGTCTTAAAGCTAGATCGATCGCATTTCTTGACTTCGCAATTTCACCGCTAGATGGAGGTACTACCAGCGTCAAAGCAGATACCGGTATGAGACTAAGGCGCCCTAACCTCTCATGCCGGTATTCTTTACTTAAAGCCCTTCAGAATCACACTTATTCGAAAGATAAGCTATATTCAGCTTTCATAGTTCTCTAGAAGGACCAGCGTTGCCGCTTTTATATTGTTAAGAATCTGTTTTTTTACGCAGGATTTTCAAGAATGAAATGGCCGCGGGTATCTACAGTAGGGTTTTGTATGTCGTTGTCTACTGGAGCTCTTGTGCTCAGCGGCCTCGCGATGACCGATTCGCTGCTAAACCTTCTCCTAATTCAGATGCAAGACGAATCAATGCCCCTAACGGTCCTGCGGTGTTTCACCATGTACGCCGGGTCAGCTGCCTATCTCATAGGAATGGCTGACCACAGTATCCCGTTTTTGGAGATCGGCATTTGCGCAATGACCATCGCGGGCGTGAGTACCTACAATACCTTTGAAAGTTTATGGACATTTAACTGCCTCAGCTTGTAGCTCACTGGGGCCCAAGAGGTGCCAGAACAGTAGTTGAACCTAAAGATTCTATAGTTAAAGCTCTACGATCTTTAGCCAAACCTCACGCACATGCAAGCGGTTCGAGGTTTTTGCTATCGGCTTCATCATGTCGAAAATGTGTTGCACTCATGACTCCGTATGTAAATCTCGAACCTGTTTTAGACAGTCCGTAAAGTGCGACCTCAAATGAGGGGTTTAACATTTAAGTTCTATACAGTATAAGAATTTTTTAATGTAATATTTGGGCGATCAAGACAAGTCCAATATGATGTCCTCTACCTAATAAGCGTAAGTATTAACAAGAAACAGTGCTGTGACAGATATATTCTATCTGGACGCATAGAGCGAGGGTAGGCAGCCAACAATGAATTGACGCAAAGCTATTTGCCTAACGTCCAAAAGACGGGCGGACTTTTTAACCATCAATAAACACCACTTGGACTTTGTGGTTGGAAATATGCCAAATACTGATACTCTATAGTTGCAAGACCTAAGGTGATGCTCTTTGTCATCCCTAAGGTAAGTTTAGTGATACCAACTTTCACCTCCAAACAAACTAAAAAACCTTACATAAAAATATACTTAAAAAATGATTTGATCTTGAAACGAAAAATACAGGCAATTTAAAACACTGGTTACAGCCAGAAAGCTTCCGTTTTTTCTTTAACATTTATTTTTTCTTTATACCAGCGTTCGTTAAGACATTTGCTTAAAAAAAGTAGGCCTAAGAATATTTTCAAAAGCTTTTTTTTTGTTTTTTGCTTATTTATTGGTATATTTTCTTTCTTCCTTTTTTTTGCAAGAGTTTTTTTTTCTGTTTGTTTCAGATCGCATCCACAATACACGAGACAATAACAACAACTGACGCTTGGGACTTTGCAGACACAGTTTTGGGGTTCGCCTTCAAGATTTATTTTTTCAGTGTCGTTCTTTCGTATTACTGTGGCGTATGCAAAACTTGCTGACGATTCGGCGGCGTTCGAGAATAAATGGATGGGCGCGGGAAAAAGCAAAAGAACACGTAAGTTAACATTATTAAACAGCCTATCGCAGGACTGTTCAGTTAAAATAAAATGTCTCAAAGCCAATCGGTGTGGCCGCCGATAGGAGGCCCTCATTTATCCAATGCGGGGAGCTCCGTCCCTGACCCAAAGTTGCCCTAAGTCGCTGTTTTTCAAAATTACTTAAGGTAAAACTGACCCAAAAATATTCTTGTTGGGATTAGTTACGTAAAAGCTCAAGTTTGAGGGGTACTTGTCACGCCATTTTTATGCCGCGTTGAGGAACTGGGTATCACAAGATCTTTTCTTACTCAACAAAACTTAATCTACGCAATTAAAGGACATAAAATACTTTTAACACACTTAAAACAGCACCATACGTAATTTTAAATTTGGCGCCACGGTTGGTCGACGTATGTGACCACTAAAAGTTCCCCCACCCCACTAGACTCGAAACGAACGCCCGCGCCGGCGTGGTATCGATCGCGGAATTCCTCGCTGCCGGGGTGGCAGCTCTGGCTGCCCGGCGGGTTGCCGTCCTGCCGGCGCGGCGCGCCTGACTGCGGGGGAGGAACAGTGCTCTATCTAGTTCGGCCAGTATCAACACAGAGCTCGGCCCTTCCAGGAGCCTGCTCCTATGACGGGGGCCAAAGTCATCTCCATGGGGGCCAAGGTTACCCTTTTAGGTGTAAATCTGCGAGGCTGGGGTGTGCGGTGAGGCTGGCAGTGTTAGAGGAACCCTAATCAATGTTTCAGGTAAGATATTCAGACCGGAAGCAAATGTTGTTTCCCAGCCAATATTAGCTATTTTGATTGGATCGGTACCTGAAAAAATGCTGTTTTCCGGAGAAAAAAATATTAGACTGACCCAAAATCTAAAAGTTCTTTGAGGACCGCATATCTCAACCAACTGGCGCCAACGGAACGTTAAAAAAATCATGGTTTAAAAAATAGCAGGTTCTTTGACTGATTTTTTTTCTCCAAACGGTATTATAGGACTTTTATAATTCGTACAGAGTTTTGACGAAGTATCAATTCGTATTTCTACTTAAGATTGAACAGAGATTATCGTCGCTGAGTATGCATCTGTAGAATAACCCACTAACAAAGATAAAGTAGACAAAAAGTCACGTGACAACGAAGTCTAGGTTAACCTCATTGAACAGCAGGTATTACGTGTAGGACTTAATAACACTTAAATCGAACTCCCTTAAGTTCTTCAGGCCTTGATGAAAAGTTGCTATATGCTTAGAAGGATAATATCTTTAGCAGGAACATCCCAAAATGACACTTTAAAGATTAGTAAATTGTTCGTCGTACTTTTAGTTTGTTAATCAGGTTTGATTAAGAGGATAATACATTGAGCCTATGGCACAGGTCATGATGAGGAACGATGAAAAGTTCGCTATACATTTTTATGATGATATCTGGATTTACAATTTATTTAAAAAAATACCCAACATGAGGCCTTCCTGACGAAGGGTTTGTATTCAAAGCACATATCCTCGCCTCACGACGGTGTAACCATTTCCGAAATTATTTCGTCTCCTGACAACCTGTCTCGTTTTAGAAATTTCCTGAGTACGCTAAAATTGTCGCTTATCAGTTCGAACGGTAGTTCTCACCGCGTCGCTTTTGCAGTATTGTCCGAGATGGAAAAGAAATTTCTTCAAATTAAGGCTACTAACAAATAAAGCTTACTTCTCAGCGGCAGGCGAAATTCTTCGCAGTGATAGCAAAGCGAGACAAATCACCTAGCTTACTGTTAGTAAGCATTTTTAGGCTTTGTGACGATAGGTTAGGTTGGATGTGTCCCACTCCCGTGTGTCGACAAACGAGTACAAGAGGTGCAAAAAAGGCAATTTTTGAAATTTATAGGGTTGGGGTAAAATGACATACGTCAAAGACCCGAGTACCACATGATCATTGAACTCTGTAACCTGAAGTAGCACAGAGTTGTGTGCTAACCTCCCCTACTCCTTTGTTTCATCTTAAGTCTCGAGCAATACGAGGAATTCAGTTTGAGGGTGCCAAAGTACACAGCATACCAGCCCCCCCCCACCTCATCACATTCTTCGTGTTTGCCGCTTCCCCGTTTCCTCACCTATTTACAGAAAACTGGTGCAAGCGAAACACCCCATAGACGCTGCAAAAAAAGGTTCTTCAATCAGCGATAACACTGTAAAAACTGGGACAGCAAAATTATTTTGTTGCAGCAACTAAACATTTAGTAGCTTTGATAAAACTTTCGACTGATGCAACCTTTTTTTTAACAACAAAATTTTATTTATTGTCTCAAATATGATTGCTGTAGCAAATCCCCTTTTTTCCGTAACTCCCAAAAAATTAGCATACCAGTAATTTAGCCTTAATGTTGGACATGCGAATCTAGTGACTTTTGATTTTCCGAATTTTGTGTTGGTAATACTGATACATTTCAATAGAGCGTGGGACCTTGGGGAAGAAAAAGACAAATAAGTACAAAAATTTCCTTTGAATCGTGGTAATAACAAACCGCGCCGTTGCGAGCAGCATTTTTAACCAGTGCCATTTTGCATAAATTTTGCTCAGAAGTTAGCAATAGTAACTTAATGCAATTATTTGCGATCAAATTGGTTAGTTTTAAGAA
>Ga0058701_10000984_pt1 | contig 19616 bp, 10 predicted proteins | sample AgamicOrMae_FD_97039 | JGI IMG/M metagenome (GOLD analysis project Ga0058701, IMG submission 97039) | Agave microbial communities from Guanajuato, Mexico - Or.Ma.e | ecosystem: Host-associated > Plants > Phyllosphere > Phylloplane/Leaf | place: Guanajuato, Mexico | collected 2012-06-04
GACAGGTCTTACAAACCTGGCACATTTTTTTACCTCTTTACATACGCTTTTATGAAGAATCTCTGAATAGTTATTCCCATCTTTCCGTGACGTGTCAAAGTATTCCGATGACTGTCTTTAGCCTGGGTTTCGTTTTGTAGGAGGATATCTTTTTCTTTTTTCCTGTTCTGTATGTGTGGGTGTGAATTTGTCTACGCATCTCAGCAGACCACCCATACGAGCGGAAATTCGCAAACCGACACAGGAAGTTTTTTTTCGATAAGATTGTACAATGGGCAAGTCCACAACCTACCCCGCCGTCAGATTTATTTAACCACGCTCCACTGGCTTCCAAAAGAAAACGGAAAAAAATCGAATCTCTGATTAGGATCGATTCCAAAATTTTGCTCCCAATTATTTTTTTATTCGCCCTTCGTACGCCGATGAAGAAGGATAGCAAAACCTTCCTATGTTGATTCCTCCTAAGGAAAAAAAAAGATGTAAAAATCTTGGAGGCAAGCGAACAAACAATTTTCTTCGGCCTGATTTTCTGCAAAACGTCACTTTGAATTTCAGAGTTGGCCGCTGGACGAAATCATCGCTGTGCATGTCAATAATGGCGGGTCTTGTGCGAGGTTTGGGGAATCACGGCGTTAAGTTTGAAGTGCCTCTCAACGTGTCCAGCTTCAAGTGCAGGTTAATAACGACACTTATGGGGTGTTCCAATCCCCCTATTCACACACTGTGCCTATAAGCACACCTCTTCACAAAACTGACGAACGTCTCTCGTTTCTCGATGCTCCCAATAACGATATGGGCTCACCTGTTTACGTCACACGAAAAATATTTTCAGTCTTTCTTTAGGACTTTGCCTAATGCATGCGCTTTCTTTGAACAAGATTTTTTTTTACTTTCTTAAAATATTCTTATGCCAATAGTTGAATGATATTTTATGAAATATTTTTACACAATAAAACCTTGGCGTTAAGTGGGATAAGTTTACATAAGCGCGGATCAAAAAAAAAAACTTCACTGCTAAAATAGGATTACTTCCTAATGTAAGTACATACTGGATAATCAATGAAGTCTCAAAAATGGGTCATAGAAAGGTTTTTGGCGAAGTTACAGCAAAGGCGATTTGGGGTTAGGATATTTTTCTTCAGGAAGAATGGCGCTAAGTGGGTGCATGGGAATCACAGAAGGACAAACATGCCAGGCGTCACTCGCAACCAAATAATAAATGAAGACCTCGGAGTCAGCGGAACCGTTTGAATAATGCAAAGGACGCCACAAGGGCTACTAGAGCAATTCTCACTTTTCACATCAGATTAAATCATAACCTTTGAAGAGGGTTCCACAATGCTCCTATGGAACTCATTCGCAATTTTGCAGGTTTGTCAAGTTGAGGACAGGACTCTGGATTATCTTGTCTGTCCCTCAGAATTACATCAAAAATGTTTTGGAGTGGGATACAAACACAAGGGGACTGTCACTCGTTCGTTACGTAGATAAGGGATATTTTCGAAGGTACTTCGTACATGAAAATTTCTCGTGGAATTTTTGGGGAATCTTTACTTACTGTATAACATGAGGAACATGTGGATTACGGAACACAAGTTTAATCATTGAGAAACACTCATGTAAAGTACACACGAAATACACTACCTACCGGGGAGCCCTGAAATACATTGGGGGGCATATGCCTGGATTTTTTTTTTGTAATCATTGCGAACATGACAAAGTGTATATGCTCGGAATCAGCAAGTTTCAATTTATTCAGGTGTCAGGCTCACATTCTATGCACTCCTACCAATGTATTCATAAACTCCGCCTCCTCCAGACATGATGACAATTATGGATGTGCAATGAAGATAAGCACCAGAATAAAACGAACATAGCAGCAGCCGCAAACAGTCTGATATGAACCAACAATAATTTCAAAAGAGCTGAATATGATAAGGTAATATAAGGAAAAGAAACTTTCTTGAGTGAGCCGACAGAACCAAATTTTAAGTAGCCTATTTACTGACGTAGCCAGCGAAGATTCTTGTGTTACGAGAACGATTTCTTGAAAACTTATCTCGTCTAAATAAGGCAAAAATAGTTCCCTAAATAATGCTATAATTTCAATAAACCAGTAGCACATTTTTAGTGTTGAATGACGAAGCATTTCTATTTCACACTGACATTCGAAGATTGCAAAATCTTTAGTAGAATTAAGATTTCATGCTACGAGAACTAAAGTATTGGGCAAAAGTTGGTTAAGCTGTGCTCAAAACGTCCGGAATAGGTACAACCTACTTCACGTGAGTGAAATATTGCATAAACGTTTCCCAGGGCAAAAGTATTGATTTTCAAACCCAGAACATGGCTGAGGATCATTTAAACTAAAGATTCACTTTCTTCCTCTGTATTTATAAGGATTTTCTGATTACCAATCGGTTCAGCAGTGACAGTCATGGTGACTCATTATAAACTGTGGTTTTCAGTAAAAAATGTGACTTCTTGTAGCCCTTAATAAAAACATTCGAACGCGTAAATATACCTTTTTTTAAATTTGCAGCCTAGAACAAAGTGAGATTCTTATTTAGGAAAGGTACTTTTAGACGACGAAGAATTGTTGGTCCTACCGGGACGTTGTGACTTCCTTGAGTTTGTAAGTAAATCTTCGACTTATGATATATACCCAAATCAACAAATTATTCATTCAAGACCATTGAGTCACAAAATATTTGGTCAACAAATAATTAGAGCACTTTTAGGCCGCCAATCACTTAAAAGTGATCAACACGTAGAGCACCGTGATATAATCATCAATGGTCGGTGGCTTTAAATGTAAACACAGGTTTGAGAGGCTAGCAACGGATTTGTTGATGCCAGACATGCGACGTGGAGTGGCAACTTGTCCTGAGAGATCGGATTGAAGCTAATCCTCGTTTGGCAGGACTACACTGACTTTGCAATCTCCAGAATCGCTGGACTGTCACAGACCCAATCCTGAACGGCGCGGGGCAGCGCGAGGCGGTGCGAAAGCCACGCTTGCCCCACTGACACCCTTCTCTCCATCTTTCTTAGCTCCTCTGCTGCTCCAAATCGCTTTTCGATAATTTCACAGTTTGTTTTCGACTCTTTCCGTCGGATGCAGATAGTTAACTTATTTCAACAAAAGGGAACTTGACAAATGATTCATTTTCGCTTCAAAACGTCATCATGACATACAAACTTTTTTTGCCTGTTCCAGGTACGGTTTCCACAACGTTTGGCAAGTCAGTCGTTATTCGATCTAAGTAAGTCTACCTTTTATCAATATTCGCTTTATACAGTCTTTTTACTTTGCCGATAAGGACATTCCAGGCTAATGGCGGAAAATGGATGACAAGATTTTAGCACTGGAGCGACGGGAAGGCAAGTTGGTTTCTTTTTTTTAGCAAAAAACTAAAAGCTTGCCCTAGCTTGAAAAAGTGCACGTAACCTCGTATCATATGAGCTTTAAATAAGAATTTCATGCTTAGACTGCTGCTTGGTAAAGATACTGGACAAGTATCGTGGGCCAGAAAAGTCATGACCCCTGCTTCCATGTATTTCTTATTGAAGCAAGGGTCATGACTTTCGCGGCCCACTGTACAGAGTTCACGAATGTTTGCGATCGGCAATCTCGATAGTTTCTCAGTGGCGCCGATTGTATTTCAACAATCTGATGGAACCGTAAAAGACGAACGTTTCCCGTGAAACCATTTAGAACAGAAATATCGTGGGCCCTTAAGCCCTTCAGGAACATTCTTTGGAAGGAGAAAAAAAGCGTCCTCAAAATGTTTTTCGTAACAACCCAGCCAGAAAAATTGTCCAACTGTGTCATAACTTGTTCGACGTCAGGTGAGCAAAAGGTTCCAAGAAACCCGTAGGCACTATTCAGAGCGCTCCAGAATAATCATCGTCGAACAATACGGATGAAAGACGGAACTCACTAAAATGTATTCTAAGTGGCCCTATTTAGTGATTCGCTTTGTTGCTCCGTCAACTCCCGCAACATTGTTGACTAAAGAGGTATTTTACACTTTGAGACATACCCTATTTTTTACTTGGCCTCTAACTACATAGTGAAAAAAAAATGGGGAGGCGATACGCCGGTATGGCATGAAGTTCAAAGTATAAAAAATAAAAGAGCGCAAATTGCAGAATTCACTTTGAGATGAAAATTAGCTACCGAATCAACAGTGTTGCAAACAATCCTAAAACTCTAAAGTGAGTACAGGTTTTAAGTCAGAAAAACAAATAAAACGTCCAGACATAGGACCGAAATAGTGAACAAATCTCGAGCATTGGCTGGAAAACTTTCCAACGGAAAAAATTTTCAAAAGGGTCGGCAGGAATACTTCTCCCTCGCAAGCGCGACATTTCTTTATATTTCCGGAGATACAGTAACCCTACCTCACGGAGACGTATGGTATCCCGACACTTGCGTAATTGTCTGAAAAGACACGAGATGGTGCGGTGACCGCCAGGATTGGGTATCTTATGGGTCCTCGAAATGTATACTTCGGTTTTCGTATAAGAAGGATTTCCGAAGGACCAACGCCACCGGACTAATTCAGTCTACGAGAATGATGAAGTGATATCAAGGCAGGAGCAACTCGCCCGCTTATCCTAAAATGTGTTTCACAAGAACAACAATCTGCGCTGACATTAGATGACTAGAAAGAAAAAAATGTTGCATTGAAGGTTCGATAAGAAAATATCTTCTTGGCGGTAACTGGGCTTTAGCTGGAGAGCGTGAGATTTTTAACTTCCTCGGAGTTTCTCCGCGGCGAAGATTTCTTCAAAAGAGCAGCTGTTTACACTTTGCAAAGTTCAGGAGCTTTGGACTTCACTAGTTTTCATCGAAGCAATGTATTACTAGAATTCAGTCGTTCCGATCTAACGTATTCGCAAAGAATATTCGATTTTGTTACTTGAATTTCACAACGTAAGATTTTTTTTTGTTTTTTGTTGTTGTTTTTTTCTCAGAAAGGTTTTTCTTTGTGAAGGAAGGTGCGGCTGCATAAATGTACGAAAGCTGAGTTAGGTTTAGTTAATTTAGGTTACGTCTAATGCGGTTGGTATGGGTTTCAAAATGGGTCGAGGAAATAATACTGAAAAGTCAAAAATTAGGGTTCATTGTGAAAACAAGTCCAATAAAATCAGGTTGGACTTAATATGTATGGTATTAAATACCATGCAGAAATACAGAAACAAATTTTGTTTCTACTTCGTTTAAGTTCCATTTTTGAGTCAGACCCACCGACGATAGCACTGTAGTACATCATGAAGTCCATGTGGGTTATTTAGACCTTGTATTCAAGCCTCGCGAGTTACTCCCTCTTGAATTACTCCCACAACACAGAGACGCATATAATATCAAAGTATACTATCCAGGGAACAGGTACCACGATGGTGTATGTCAGCAGCTTTCAGGTGATGGATGACGATCAAAAACGGCGTCAAGCAATATCATGTTCCGCGCGTCGAGATTAGAAAGGGGCGATCGGTGGATCCGCAGATAGAAAGATTGCAATGAGGGAAGACGATTGGCCTATCTGGGGAACACGTTCCGACCTAGTCCCTTTGGAAGACGTTGCGCGTTTCGTTGGGTCGCCTCGGGCGAAGCCTCGGGTTCCTAGGGGTTCCCAATCAAGGAAGGCTTAAGCGAGCGGCCACTGCGAATTGCTTCGCATCTAACGTAAGCGCCGACATCCAAAACCCGCGCCGTGCTGGGTTAGCGACTCTTAATTGATTACACTGAATAATATATCTTTCGAATTGAAGGTGGGTCGAAGCCACGTTCTTGGGCCGAGGAAGGGGGTAGGTCCCGAGGATCCTTCATTAATCATTAGCTTTTAGTTGCAAAATCGCGGACCGTGATATCCTCTATGCACCGCCCTCTTCTTTCAGATGCTGTCATGCAAATGGACGTCGAGGCGTCCTTCTTAGAGCGCCTTTACATTCTCCCATCAATCCCGCCCAACGAAAAACCTCGCTTGATAACTCACGAGTCGCCGAATTCCAGGAACTCTATCATACTTATCGCGCCAACCCAAATACGAAGAGATATCGTGAAAGATACGAGGACTATCGGAATTAGATGGGATCGAGGTGGAGTGAGACAGTGAGAGAAATCCGGTAACCACAGTTCTGAGAAGATCTTTGATTGAAGTGTTCTCAAGGTGTTACAATTGAAAGCTTCACTCCTGTCACCCTCGGATGGATCGATCATAGGAGGTAAGACAAGATTCTTGATCTCGATGTAAGGATCAAAAGTCCCATACCACCGCCGAGGGAAATTCCACTGATAAAAGGGTAGAGAAATTTCATCTCCGACTATGCAACAGCACGAGCTGGCCCACTAGCACGGTAGCACTGAAAATTTTGTTGGTAAGAACAGTACTTTCGCAAGACTGTAACTCTACTTTATCTAAAAAGTTACCGTATTCAGTCGTCGAGTACCATAATAACAACGTTGAATAACATGTAAATAGAGTTAACATATTTTGCAGAATAAATCTGCGACGAGGTGGTTCAACTTGAAAGAACCAAACCTACTTTCAAAAATCTTCTGGTAAGAACAGTCAATAGCAAGGCGCAATGCTATCGCCTATCTTTCTTTAGCTCAAAGGCAAAGCCGTGTTCGTCTTCCGAACACCCTTAAAATGTAACTTTGCAAATGAGGGTTCTTTAACCGGTGGCAAGATGGGAGCCACTTTCATCTAGACTTTCCTTACTCCTTAACACCATTTGCGAAGGTTGACTCGTTTTCTATCTCCACACTGCTCATAATCATTACGTCCAGGTCAACGCTTAAGAGATTTTTGCAAGGCCTTGCACAGAAACTGACAGCAGGTTTCCCGAAACAGTTTGCGGCCCAACTACTTGCCACGCCTCGCTTGTCATCAGAGTGCAGTATGGCTCTGTCGTAAGCAGAATGGAGTGCATCTTCCACGACCCTCTTAATTCCACATTTTTCTTGCAAGAAGTACTGGTTTGTAATTGGAGTTGGTGTCATCGTACTGTCAAGACCATGTGACAATTTCATTTGCAGACACCCCTTTCCCGGATACTTGGGTCAGCAGACGCCTCTCCATTGTTTCGCCGGTGAACAAACATCATTAAAGCAACCTACCTGCTCTCGCAGTTTGTTTTCAACAAAAAAGGAATCACCGTATCTTGTAGAGCCCTACACAAAAGCTCTCGCGGGAAGCATTGACCTTCCGAAAAGGGACACCCGGATACTAAACAAAACCATCACCTGGACAAAAATGCACCAGGAAGAAATATCCTCTTCCTTGAGCTTTCAAACACAAAGACAATAAATTAAGACGTGATTACGGAAAGCTACTAAAGCAGAAAAGGTTGAGTCCAAGATAAACATAATTTCACATAAACTTTTGACCCAAACTGGTGCTTCGACGAAAGTACTCTCTACTGCATCATTGCCTTCTCTTAAGTCCTCCTCGGTACTCTTGCGCTCCTATGACGTGATGCTTCAACACCCAAAAAACAGATCAGTGTCATACCAAACTTAGCGTTTGGCACAAGTTATTTCTTGAAGATGCTGTCAGGAAAATGTATCTTGACTGAAGTGGGTCCAAGAAAGCAAAATTCACAAGGTCGACAAAAATATGCTTATATTTGTTTCCCCGACAAAAAGAAAAAAAAAGTGTTGTTTCCGATAGGTTTTGTTAGGGGTGGGATTTTTTTCGTGTTGGTATATATTGCTTGTGGCTTTCTCAGCGCGCTCTTGGCGTTTGGCACTCGTGAGATAAATGACCCTGTAATGATTGATGATTCACCAGTCGCCGCTCCGCCTTCGAGAAATCTAATCATTCATACTGTTGAGAAGCATCTGTGTTGAGCAGTTGAAAATCATTCAGACATTGTTACATTCTTTGTCAAAGAAACATTTTAAAACGCAACTTCGAGATTCTGCTTTCGACTATCCATACTCGCGGCATTTCCAGTCAGCGCTCAATTCAAGAACTTTGGTATGGCCATAATATTGTAAATTGTGCACCTTTGAAAATGAATATTCGCCACAGTTGCTGGTCCACAAGGATACCATGAACATGAACACATATGAACTCTCATTCAGTTAGAGGAAGTCCACCTGAGCCAATCAGCTTCTGGACACACTCTAACGAATCCCGAAATCAATGGGCTAACTAAGCGGTTTTACCTATTTAAAAGCGGTGAGCCGTTGTCACAGTAGAGTGCATATTGACGATGAGTCCCTTTTTTATTCGCTTAGGGAGAGTTTAAACTACCTTATGCTTGGAAAGTAAGCAAACTAGTCTCCTCAGAGCACTGCTCAAGAGTCGTCTAGTGTTCCATTGTTTGGTGAACGCCCTGCACAATTATTGCATCGACAAGCCTTGTGTTCAAAACTCACTCATGATATGTACCTTAGTTCAAAAAAGACTTACGATTGTTCCTAGTTTTCAGTGGAGCTGCTGAATTAGATGGTTTAGTTTAACAGTGAAAGCCCTGCTGTTTTACCACGATTCCACCTCGAGGTTATTATTCGTGAGAAATTTCGACTGGTAATTGCAATATGCACACAGGAATAAACGTCTCAAAACGTTATCGTCGTTTACGGATTAATGTGGTGTAGCAATATGCTCCGCTATTTCAAACAGGCATTCCAGAAGCTAGTTGACCGACGTAATTTCTTATTATCTTGGGATAGTGAACTTCCTACCCCTTTGTTTAGTGTATGAATCGTCATAACATCCCGAGCGAGGGAATGACCCGTCTGAGATTTCATAGACCAAACAATGGGCACGTCATTGGACGGAAAGACCAATCAAGGTCTTCTATTTAATGGCTACATACTTTGATAAGACCACAGGCCAATCTTGAGAAGCGTTCTCCGAGGGGTGACTGGAGAATAATTTATACGTGACAAAATTTATTTCTTCTGTCTTTTGTAACTCGTTCTCTTTTAAGTATCTCTGGCAGCCCTGTCCCGGTTCAGCTACGCCAACGCAAAAAAAAAAGAGACAAAAAAAAGTGAAATGAAAAAGTGTGCGGAATGTTCTTAACTTGATTGCAGCACAAAAGAAGCCTTCCAACCCCTCCCCGTCATTCTCGACCTTCTTTTTTAACTCGTTGCCTTATTTTCAAAATCATTTCCTCTCTCAGAAGGAAATCTGCGGTGTGTTTGGAGGTAAGAATCGGCAAGAGCCTCTGAAAAGGAAATTGAGGTGCTGGACCTGATCGGTGGAATTTTCATGGCCGGACACTGGCCGCATTTCTTCTTTTCTGATTGTGAGTATTCGCTGACTTCAATGGAGAATACAAAAAAAAATGTGGCTGACGAGAAACATAAAATAGGGTGTCCCATGGCTGGACAACTACATTACTCGCGTCGCAAAACGCCTTGTAGCATACCCATACCTGATTGGTGGTGCGAACAAGACAGGCTCCCGTTTGGCGTTTAGTCCGATTACTGCAAGAGGTACCCTGGCGGATCGTTTTATCCTTTGCGGTACGAAAGTAGTTCCACTCTGTCATCTGCTCCCTACTTGTTATTATAAGTATTTTTGTAACGAGTTCACAAAACTGAAGACCTGTTTTAGTATAGAGCATACGCAGAAACGTAGCGAGGGAATAGCACCTAAAATCCCATAATTCAACGTAATTTGGTCGAAAGTTGACATTATTGAGCACCCAACCGAGCTCATGTCGCGGCCGGTCGTCTTCTTTGGAACGAGTTCACAAAATAGAGGCACTTTCAGACGATTAATAAATAGCCAAAACGTGACCTATACATTACTGCACAGGGATTATTACCTAAAACCCCATGATTCACTTAAGATTTGTTGGTAACACGATATCGCTGGGCACAAGACGGAACCATTGCCGGTGCCCGCCCTTTACGTTTGTAACGAGTTTACAAAACTGGAGCACTATTCGGGGATGGATCTGTTGTCAAAGTGTCACTCAAACACCTCTGCGCAGGGAATATTACATGAATAGTCAAACTCGACGAGATAGTTATCTAAAACGCTTATTAAATGACACATCGCTGCTACAGACATAGAACTACTTTCTCTCCACCAAGATACCTCTTGCAGTAATCGGACTATACGATGACAGACTCTGACATTGTTTCGAAATTTTTAATAGACTTGAACAAATTCCTCTGAATCATCAAGGACCGCACTGATATTCGTTAAGATCGCTTCCAATTCCTCTTGCGCCATCTAGTGGGCGTTGAGGAAGTACAGTTAGTGGGGCAAAGATGGAGCTTTGCGGTGGTAGGGATTATATTGGTGCTTGAAACTAGAGTGCCCAAGATTTCCGTAGGTGGCGCTCGAAGCGGCTTCGCGTAAGAGCACCCGAAATGCAAACGAGCTTTTAGCTTCTTTCATATTTCAAAAGAGGATTCTCCAAACTGTGTACACAAATTCTCAACATCGGACGCCGCCCAGTAAGATTCTTCCCTTCTTTATAATCGACCTATGCTGGTAGCTGACAACAAGACTCTTTTTGCAGGATATTTCGAAGCTTTTGAGCAATGCTGAAGACGTTGGGCATACCTTTCAATTAATAAACAGAATTGAAACTTTAAGTAAAGAATAGACGAGGAATAGAGGTTCTGCACTGGACTATTTGTTTAACTCAGCAAACTTTTTCGAAAAGAACTTAGTGTCGGCGACAATTGTTGAGTTGCGAGTTTTGGCCTCAAAATATTAAGAGCATTGTGTTTCTCTCTGAGTTGGAGGGGTGAAACCCACCTGGCGGAGACCAGCGCCTTCCAGATGCTAACAGTCAAGTTTGTACCACGTCTCATTTCCCTGTTTCCCTTTCCACTAATTCACCACAGTTTGCACTTCACACACACTGCGCCTTCGTCCCCTTGGTCACTCGGCTAGTACACAAAGTTTACTCTTACTAACCCTCCTCTAAAGTTCCAGGCACTTAGGTGGAAAGAAATGTGAGAGATGAAAGTGCAACAACGACATTTAGATGGTACCCATAAAGATCATACAATACCCTCTCCTTTCCACCATGAGAAAATGACGAGGTTAACAGTCCTTGCCCCTTATAGCTAATCTGATGCATACGGTAAATTTTAGATGTTTAACTTTACCTCGCGAGTTCAACTATCAGCGGGGTACAAACGACGTGAACAAACCCAACACACATTAACCTAACGCATCCGTCACCAAGCCTGGTGACACTTCTCATTGGCAGTTGCTGCCATCAAGGAAAGGTATCGCACCTGTCTACAACTAAGTGGAGCATTAGTGAAGCGAGGCACAAGGCACGAGACCAGAACGTAATCAAATACATTAGGCTTGGTGCCGATCGGTTCCATTGAATTTGTTGTGTCAGCTTGGCAAAGAAACACACAACACAAGAAAGAGCATTTTCAGACCTCGCAATTTACTGAGTGCGCGTTCGGTTCGGCCAAGAAATTCCCCCTTTAAAATATCTCAGGATCTTTCGGCTTTTACCATTTTTTTTCTTTATCTTTGAATTCTCCGATCAAACAATTACTTTGTTCCATTTTAACTGCCCTGCATTTCAGCCATCACTCTCTCTGAATGGTTCCGATATATCTTTTGCTCCAGAGGGTTAGGCCAAAGTTTACCCTTGGCAGAAGTTGGTCCGTAAGGCTTGCATCGCGTCAGCTTTTAGCGGGTGGCCTTTGGGGCGTCCGACTGGGCCGCAACCCACATGTCCATTTGTTGTCCAATTGTGACGAACACAAGGGTAGATTTGTCGCGAGGACCCGCGCAACATCTGTTCGCACATTGTGTCAACGCACTGGGAAACTCAGATCAACAACTTGGCTTAAATGCTCCTGTTCGTAATCCAGGGAACAAGTTTCAGACGTGCTGAGTCATATGGCATGTGTCTAACCTTCGACGTCTGCGGGTCTTAACGACATAAGCTACGAATTTTCCAACTTTCCTGAATCTTCTAGCTTTTCAAAACTTTGGAAACTGGTGGAGAATCGTGAATTCCATATCGCGCCTAAAGTACGATAAATTCGTAATTACTTTTCAACGTGTCTTTGTTCGCCTGAAAGATTGTTCGAGCCTTATTTTACCAAGTTTCGATGTGCAGAATAACTATTCTCTTCGCAAGCGTCGCCGTAACTTCACAGCGATCGATATAGGAATTGAAACAGTCCGCCCAATAAAGACCCGAAAAATCATGTTTCATGTCGAATGGAAACACACCATGTCGTTTGCAAAGCATCAATCATAATGTTGTATAGCGTAAAACCAAATAAATGGAAATATGGTTCGTTAGACCAGGCTTTGGTTATCTTCCATCCTCCAGTCTTGAACAGTTCCTAATAATCAAAAAAAAATATCACATTCACAGTATACTCAAACGTCGATAAGGTAAGATCGACTTTCTCGGGCCCAAAATATTGGTAGAGGAAATCGATGAAGCACTCGTTGAATCGATCATGGCAACAGTAGCCTACGCCGCTGGGTCTCCGAGAAGGGCCCAGATTTGGGCGAGGTAAACGGGAAGAAAATTTATGGGCGCGATTGCACATGTGTTGTTCGAAGCTAGTGAAGTCGTAGCCTGCGTTGCCACTTGCGCCGTATAATTTGTCCAGCAGCGCGAAGTCGTGGTGAGGCGCAAGGCCGCGCCATATGGAAGGGCTTCGTCGGCCGCCGGGGCTTAACACGAATGTGTGCAAACCCAAAACTCTTACCAAGCACATCAGCACATCTCCCCGAAAAACTAAAGAACTCAAAGTCTTCCTCATAGGGCTTTAAAATAGTAGATCTAAGACGGCCGATATCACGTACTTCTCAAGGCCCTTCCCAGGCATGACTTAAACTTGACACAGTAGCTTCCTTCACGGGATCAGTATGCAGTCATTGCCCGTGTGATACCTTTCATTTCTTCTATACACCTGCATGTTACGGTCGCCCTCCGGCAGGTGCGGACAAATGCTACACACAACACATGCTACCCTCCCTGCGTGTTTCTTTTTTGGTGCGGCTGCAGTCGATTCGCTTCAACACAGGTGCAAACACAAATCTCTTAAAATAATGGCCGATGCAAATGACTACTTTGTTAGGGCTCTTTTGCGTCTGACCACTGATATGAGACTCCAGGAAAGAGAGGAACGGCATATCTCAATGATGGCCAGATTCTGTTGATGGAAATCCAGTTTGCTAGGGTTGCTTTGATAGTGCATGCATGAACCACCAAGTGTAATAAGCATCCTGTTTTTGACAGGCTAACACAGCGCCAAACACAAAGTAGAGAAAAGAGAAAACGTTGAGAATCCAGAAAGCTTTCGAATCACCGCAATTTTCGAGGCAATCCAAGGGAAACATACGTGTTCAAAGGACTAGGGCACAGATTTATAAGAATCACACTATCAGTGCTGAACAACATTTTCTTGCCGTCCGACCCGCTTTGCGGCAAAGCAGAACAAAATGAAAAGAAGTATTTCCATTTTCAAAGCGAGATTCAACGACAAAGCGGCGGCGCGTTGGAAAAGAGAAACAATTCCAAAAAGAGTGAAAGAACAACCACAAAGAAAACGCAAAAAAATATAGTTAAGAGTATTACGTGGCGTACACGTACATTGCAAATAAAAACCACTGTACCATTCGCAACACCGAGTCGGTATGTATACCAAAGTACCTTTCCATGTGGGACAAAGTGGCGTCTTGAACCTATTTTCTACTTGGTCGTGGAAACGTTGGTATAAAATCACTTATCTATCAAATCTTTGATATATATTTTTTTGCAATTTTTATTTTTTATACATGAATGTCAATGGATAAGTTTGCGAGGTAAGATGGACTCCAAGACGGACGTTCATGGTGCCAGGGTAGCTGAAAGTTAGACAACTAAAAAAGTTAGACGCCGGTGGGAATGACTAAGTCTTGTCAGGTCCCCAATCCCACCAGTCATAACAACAAACTCCGGTCCTCGATGCGGGAATAAGAGATGACGAGGTGTCGGCTTGTGGTGCTGAAGTCGAATAATTGACAAACAAGTGTTCACCGGGTTGATGGGCTCCTGAAGAGGCCAATCAGGTCTTTTATCGCGCTGAACAGATCTATTCATGGCATAGTGACCATGAGCACCACCTGAAAACTTCGAGGAGAAATTGTGCCATTGGAGTAACGGTCGGAGCCCGAGAGGGGTCGTGCGTCGTGGGCCAAGGCTCTCTGCCAAGGTACTTGCTTCTAATTCGGAGGCGCTTCGTGAGGCGACGACGCCCAGACAGGCTTTCTTTGCGCCACTTTTTACGATAACGCCCTCTATTACTGTCCGTGCAAGATGGTAGACGCGTCGCTTACTTAGTACAAGGCACTTGGAAGATACGTTTATGCTTGCTGGGAGGACAGGGCGATATCGCGGGAAAGGATCTTTGATTGCAACCAGAAATTGTGGATTTTGGATGTCCTCTACATTCATAGGACTTAAGAAAAGAATGCGCTTGGGCTTAACTACAAAAGCTGAGGTCCCGTTTCCGAGCAGGAGAATGCATCTCCTTGCTTCCGGACACTTTTCTTAGTTTTACAAAGGAGTTTACCATCCCTCTGTTCTTAGAGCTGAAATAGGTAGGTCATCCAGATGCCCTGAATAATACCTTTAAGATTCAACAGCCGAAGATAAAAACATTTCACCCACTTATACGTTCTAAATTTCAAAGCTAAACCTCTTGTGTCTCAGCTGAAGGAGCCATCGACTTGCATGATGATGACGACGATGTGCACGTAATTTGAGGGAGGAGTTGCAAAGCGAACTCTGGATAATCCCAACGAAGTCACAGCAGCTCTCAGGAAGGCGTAACCAAACTACGGGTTAAAAATGGGCTGATGTCGGTTAGAGAAGCAATTAGTCAAAAGCTGGAATCACATTAATGATGACGGATCCTCGTCATTAAGTGGGAATGAAATAAGCGAGAGGCCAAATGTAGCAGGAGATTGGATAGCACATCAAAGCGCGCGTTAATGCTGACCGAGATGCATCGTGCCAATCGAATACTTCATAAACATCACCTTCCTCTGCGCAGTAAACAATATTGCCACCCGTTACAAAGTACTCCCTTCCCAATTATCACCTAGCAAATTACATGACACACACTTTAGCCTCAACTGATAAAAAGAAACCGCGTTTTTTATGCAGCATTCTCCTTTTCTCTTCAAAGTATATCTATTCATGGTATATGCGCATATTTTAGTTATAGACTTCCACGAATATTTATCACTATCCTTACTAAAAATCCTTTTAAAAATTCGAAGGATAAAACAAAACGAAGGGAATGTGACTCTTTTATGGCGTTCTGAAACCAAGTCCGTAGAATGATGGATTTCAAGACTTACGCCAACGGCAACATTCTCGGTTTTATAGGTCGGATTTCCCCGCCTCTGTCTTTTACCCTGGCTGAATCTTCCACAACTTTTTTTTAGGGTAATTAGTGATCTTCAGCTACGGAGGTCCGATTAAGTTTGGTTAGGTGCCTCATGCCTCGGTGATAAAAGCAAGAGAGAAAAGGAAAATCAAATCTAGACTTGGTCATGGAAGGTAGAAAGAAAGAAAAGGAATATCCCTTTGCAAAGTAAAAACACTTGTAGTCTACATAATTGGAGCGGCCACTTGATACTCCAAGTCCCACTTAGCGGTGCTGTCCCAAGGACTATTACGACTCAGGGCTCCTTATGAAGCTCCCCTTGGACTCCATTCGCCTTATCAGCAATTTCCAAAGGCAGCGACTGAGCAGAATCGGGCCGGGCCGTGCCAGGCCTTCAATGCCTCATCTCCAAGTAGGCATCTGTCACCGCTGCAATAGTGGTGTCGTCTCCACGTGCTAAATTATTATTGCGGCTCGTAATGGCCCGCCAGGCCCTTCTTCGCTCGGGAAGCGCTCCATAAATATAGTTCCTTAGAAAAAAAGAGGCGAACCCTTGAGGCACATTAAAGAATGGTATGCCTTGCATCTCCATAAACATTCTTGGACGCATCGCATACAGATCCTGTCCATGATCACTCTACTTTAAGTGTTGTCTGGTGAAGCTTGACGTTGTCTGCTCTCGCTCCTCATTTCATCTCCAGGCTTGAATAGCTGGAATAGGTGGGTAGGAAGGACTCAAAGACTCCCACTCAGTTACGAACACAAAATGAAACACCGACGTATTCTTTCGACATCTTCTTCCATCAGCACGCAAGGCCATTGTGATTTCTATGAAAAAGTGCAAGGTTTGGGAAGACTTATTTGTTGTATAAAGGCAAAACGGGTAAACACGTGCTTTGTCGGTTTGCTTAACCGACATAATCTGTAAATATATTTTTCTAGAGCTGCAAGAGATAAATAAGACAGTGTAATGGAAAAAAAAAGAAATTTATTTCGGGAATTCTTCCCCGTTTTAGTTCTTAGTTCGTCGCCTGTTTTACATGCATCAGTTTATTTATGTCAAACGACAGACTCTACATGTTTTACGTAGTTATTTAGCGGCTCAAGAAGATAAGGTAACGAAGGAATGGTTTGTATTTTATTTTGATGATTGGATGGATCAAGAGTTATATTAATGGTCACTAAACGTTTTGTGTCAGTTTTCTATCAATAATCATTACCAAGAATAGAGTAATTCATACGGGTATTCGTATTACTGTATTATTCCTTGAGTAGTGCCAATTAAAGAGGAAAGGCATGGGCAGTAATAACCACATATTCATAATTGTAAGTCCACAGTGTTTAGCGCAGGTCTCATAGCTAACAGAAAATACCGAATCTTTCTTTAAAGCAAAAAGCTCATCACTATTATATATGTTTACGTATTAGATCTTCAAACATTCTTTAGTTAAGAGCGGAGAAAAGCCTATCTTATCCTTAACCCCAAAACAGAACAAAGTATTTCGAGTGAAATTAAGCCAAAGAGAAAGGATTGTTTTCATCATACGAAATTTTAAGATTTGAGGAAGGCCTAAATTATTGATTCAGGTTTCCAGAGGGTTGATATTTTTTAAACTGTGACAATACTGAACTTAAAAGTTCCTCTAAAATATTTTTTCTGTTCCCCAACGGCATCGCTGAGCGGTAGTGGGTTAATAATCTGTATTTCGATTACAAGCCGCATCGCATCCTACCTGCTGGGTTATACTCGGGTTCAAGCTCCCAAAGTTCAAGGGCATCTGAGGTTTCACTAGGTTTAGCTAGGTCATGATACGCTCTGTGCCTTGATTCACTCAGCTTGGTAATGCACAACAGTTGGACAATGCCGCCCCTATTTATTGGACGAAAATTACAGCAACGTCGAAACAAAGTTTCCACTCCGCAAAAAGAGATGAAAACGCAGGAGTGGGCGTAGAAGATCTTGAAGCCCCGGGTGACTGCACAGTACGTACGCAGTAGTGGGCGTTCACGTGACCTAGTAACTGTCCCAGCTCGTCGAGGGTCACACGTTCCAAAGCGTCACGCGTGCGTCGTTCAATTTTCGTAGCGTTCATCCTAACCTACATTTACTTTTCATAGAGAATGTAACCAGCTCCAATACGAAATTACCGTTCGGCTGGGAATTGCGTTGTTAAGCCCCTTCGTTTGCCATTATATCATCCCCGATATTCGCAAAAGGGTAAGGGGCCTACACCTTCACAGCAGCTTGCGCCGAAATCCGATGGAAGAAATGCTGTTTGCAGGCAAATAAGCCGTTCCGATACAGCGCTATACGGCAAGAAAATGATTTGCTGTTAAAAGAACGCGTCAGCGGAAAAAAAAATTTCAGGGGGAGATTGCTTATTTTCCAGCGATTGACCATTTCCTGCTGCGCATTTAATCAAACCTATGGAATAAAAACTGCTCAGGTCCTGATCAAGTTCTGATCTCAATACGATAAGGTTCTGACAGAGTTGTCTAATTTCTTCGAGTGAATTGTGGTTTAATTTTTCATTACCTATTTATGGATTAGAACTGTGCTACCACTTAGTCGCGTTTTCCGAATCAATATCTGTTCCCGTTCTGAAACAACAACAAAAAAAAGTTAACGCGTTGATATAGCAGGTGCTATTAAATTTAGCAGCCATCGCTAATTTTTAGCAGCCATTGCTAACATTTGCAGCAGCTATTATTTAGTTAAGGAGGGCTACAATATGAGGAGCATTGTCTGTTTAGCAGCGATTACTAACATTTAAACAGCTGCATCAAACGTTAGCAACAACTGCTAAAATAAGCAATGACTGCTAAAATTATTCGTACCTGCTAAATCAATAAACGCGTTAGCTAGCACTGCTAGCTATTTTTCTCATGTAGATTTTGTACAGGGAGTAATTTCTTATTGGATTGCCTACTTTGTGATCAGTAACTGATAAGTTTCACAAATTACTGCTCAGAATCTGACCAATTTAAATTGTACGGCAAGATTGACCTACTTCCGGAGCGATCTCGTCTGAGGGAGCACAGTCGCCTGTCCTGCCTCAAGGTGCTAAATCATGTCAACACGTAATTATGTCCCAGGAGTGCATCTCACCGTGAAGAATTCCAAGCGACCTTTTCGCAACAGGCCCCTTCGCCGTAATTTAGCCTACGATGTTATTTGAACTAATCTGATGCTACTAAGCGCTAGGTTAAGTTGAAATTCACTCAGCTTTAGTTGCGTTTAGGTGGGGGTGTTTTTATTTTTAGTGAGGTGATGGGGTAAGAACAAAAGGTCAGGTACGGTCAACATTAGTAACGCAAGGTTACACTGTAATGGCATAGATTTGGTTACGTTACATTACGTTAGAGAATAAATTTCGTATATTTGACCTAGACAGATCTTTGAGCACAAAGTTGAATTTGGAAAAACCTTCGCGAATATGGGCCTTACCTAGTAAAAACAAAAGCCCTGTTTTGAGGAATGCCATATCTGTTTTGGCCATGAAACTAAAACGGGGTTAGTGCGTACTTTGGTAATTTTTCAACATGGACCTTTGTTCAGCCACATCAAAGGAAAGCTCTCGCTGAGGCCTTTTGAATGACTTGAAAAACAACCAAAATAAGTACTCCCCCGTTTTTGTTTCACACCCAAAATACGTACATCATTCCCCAAAACAGGGTTATACGTATGTACTACCTGTGATCGCGCAATCGCTTAGACATTGGCGGAGCTTATGACTTTATGGGCGTGCACCGGCCTTTTGGCAACGCACAGAGGCATGTTGACGTTCGCCCATAAGTCATATTCACTGAAAAAATGAAAAGTGGAATTTTTCGTCCCTTTTGCTGCGCCTCCTGCCGGACAGACGGCCACAGCGACGCACGAGGCTTAACCTAACCTAACGGTAACAAAGCCTTAGGAAGCTTAACTCTCGCGTATAATTACAACAATCGAGAGGTAAGCGGCTTCACGCTTAGTGACGCAACGGCGAAGCGGTACGGCTGCGAAACAGGGAATGTGACCTTATCTGACCTTGTTCACCTAACCTTATTTGGTTAACCTAGACTATCGGTTGTGTGTCAATTTTCTTCGAAAATACGATGAACAAACTATAGCAGCATCAAAAACACTCAAGGAGAGTACCTTGACTGTCACACTCCGATTTGCTTGAAACTCCCGGGGGCTGAAGTCGGCGGTACTGTAAGGTGTCCCATGTAAAAATTGGCTGCTGAAGTTTATTTTTACTATGTTAAA
>Ga0058701_10000986_pt1 | contig 19596 bp, 10 predicted proteins | sample AgamicOrMae_FD_97039 | JGI IMG/M metagenome (GOLD analysis project Ga0058701, IMG submission 97039) | Agave microbial communities from Guanajuato, Mexico - Or.Ma.e | ecosystem: Host-associated > Plants > Phyllosphere > Phylloplane/Leaf | place: Guanajuato, Mexico | collected 2012-06-04
GCCCGAGTATCGCCTGAGCCGCTTGTGGTACCAGTGTTGCCTATGTTAACGCGGGATCCAGAGTCCGGATTACCGCGCTGTCCGGACTAACGCATGTCCGGATTAGCGGGAGAGCACTGTAGTAGGACTTTGTACTAGAATACTACGTCTCAAATTTCCGCGAATACTCCTCCTCCTCTGCCGGAGGCGTCTTTAGACACATTCACCATAGCACGGACTTCGTGACCATAGTTCAGACGTACCGTTAGTTAAGAATGGGAGTTAACACCGTTTACGCATTCCCGGAGTAACCTCAACTACCTCGTAACTAACCCTTAACAACGAGTTAAGAGCACACATAAAAGGGATGATTTAGTCACAGAATGATGTTCTTTTGACATTCATAAAGCATTTATACAATGTATGATACTTTGCTTAGGTCCACTTTTGTGCCTTCCTGTCATGCATATATGTTGGTATCCAAAGTGAGAAAATAATTTTTAGATAAATTAACACTAGGATTTATTTACAAATGGTACTTTGAACACAGATCAACACAGATAATTTACACTAATGATGTTGTTTCTGGTGCAGTAATTTGGATTGAAACAATATGGCGGCCCGGTATCATCACTAAGCCCAAGATTCTTGCATCTTCACCTGTGGACAGGAATAATGTGATTCAATTACAATTTGCTTCACTCTTTCAAAACGCTTGTTCTCTTAATGAGCTTATTAGAATTTCTACAAAGCGTCTACTTCTAACACCTTAACTTACCTGGATTGGTAAGAAATTCACTACAAGACCCTAAAATAATATTAGAATCTCTATCTGTGCAAAGAAATACTCCTATTAGAACCCGACCATCTGTCATCTCAATTCGTAGACTTTTGTTGAGCCATTGTTGCAACTTTTGCTTCTTGGGGCATGTAACAACATCTGGCTGTTCAGTGTCATCTACCTGCAGAAGAAATAGATGTTGATAGAAACATTGCACATTCCCCCACAGTTAGTAAACAACACGCGTCATCTTAATTCAAGCACTTATAGTTATTACTGTAAACAAATACAGGTATAGGCAATGTTGAACTTGGATGGAACTTGCTAAGATATAAGTGTTTATGGGGTTGTCCCTTTTTCTGCAAAAACAGAATCAACCATATAAAATGCTCACACTTACAGTGATATTGACGGACTCTTTGGTATCGGAACAATCGCAGTGGTCTTTCTCGTTACACACAGCAATATGTGCAGTATTTTCGTTCGTTTCGACAGTTACTGCAGACTCGCTCATGACCTCGCTCAATTTCATTTCCCTTGACGTCTTAGCGTCAAGGAGCATTTACTTGATTTATGCGACGAAAAAAATCTTCTTGGAAGAAACGACTGGGAACCTAACCTACGGCAAGAAGTAGGTAGGACGCTTCAAGATTTTTTCGAGCAAAAATTCCGTCACATATAACAAAAAATACTGAATTCCCAATAAAAAACGAAAATTTTTCTCGTTTTCAGTTCCTTTTTCCTTCGGTTATGTTTTTTTGTTGTTTTTTTAAGAAAACACCAAGGTGCCTTCAAAAACACAAACACAACGAAAATGTCTACTGCTTCTCGTACGCAGCATAGCAAACATTAAATTTATTGATCAGCTGTGAAAATTTAAAAAAGTGCTTCCATTATTGTATTCAATTGTAAATGAATGTTTATTTTTATTACTTTAACCATTTTTAACTGTGAAACTTAGATCTCTAGTACGGCATAAGTTTGTCGATTACGTCGGCGTAACACAGTTGTAACGTTGGGAATGCTGAGTACTACGTCGTAAAAAGTCAAAACAAAAACTGTAAAATATTTTTCCAAAAAAGTACTTAGCTTATTTCAAATGCCAATCATTCTTGTGACAAGTTGCTTGAAACACTTCTGATTTTAAAAATTAGGATTTTCAAATTTCAAAGTTCAATTTTTTTCGTTCACTGTTGCCTTTTTTTCCTTTTCTTTTTTTCCTGGTGATTTCATTTCGATCTTGTTCGTGCACGGTGTAACAGGTGTACTACTATGGTGGAAGTGGGTAGTGGATTGAAAACAATAACATAAACAAGTTATTATTATGGCCTATGTCAACGTAGCCGAATGGAAACCAGATCAAGTAACAGAATGGTTAAAAGGTATTTATTTCAGAAATGGAGAAAAAACCGATAGGATCACCATCCATCTGATAGCCTGCTCGGTAACAAGAGGACCTGCCTTATCGTAGGCTAAGGGTCACACCCTTCATGTTTGCAGTTTATTTTCTCCCTTATTTCATTGATATTGCCACTTAAATTTACTCAAGGAGTACACGAACTCGTAATCGAGGATCTGATAATGCGTTGACGTACGAGAGCCGTTCGGACGATCCTGGGTGACTCAAGGCACGGACGGCACCGTCTTCCCATTCGGTCTTCATTAAAGGGAAAAACTCGCTATACAGCATTTCCTTCCCTTTGTGTAGCAATTGATTTTAGATTGAACATTTAAATTTTTTCCCCAATGATATGAATTTATATTTTGATTTTGGGGGTGCGGACCATAGAGGTACATTGTATACTATGTGTGGACATTAATTTTAACCATTTAGTGTGGATGCTATAGGTGTAATAACTGAATTGCTGTCAGTGGTTTTCAATTTAAAGTCTTCCGTTATTATGCACAATGTACTTACTGTACACTCTACAGAAATGCTCCTAAACTGTGATTAATATATGCTTTTAAAAAAATCAACTATTTATTTGTTGTTGTTTTTTGTTTTTGTTTATTTGGGAGTTGATTTTGTTTATATTGTAGGATAAATGATGAAAGTTAAATTATTTATTTCTTGGTGTAATTATCATTTCCTCCCCAAGTATACAGCAAACTTCTTAGTTGTGTATAAGGTAGCCTTTAGTAATGTAAGCACTGATTTATCTATCATGCGTTTTGTGGTAGTTTTAAAATCTTTGTAGGTTTTTTTTTTCTTATTTTTTTTATTATGTACCAATTTTCATTTAGAGCTGGTGAATGCTGCATTATTTAATCTAGGCAATGTGTGACTCAACCCCAATGCCATCAAGATTTTTAAAGACAGTGTACTGGGCTGTATTAATTGCACTGAGCTTACCAATTTTTCTCATATTTTTTTTCTCTGTTTCAGGCCTTGACAATGCAATCCTTCCATATTTACACCTCTTTATCACTAATGAAGTTAATGGACAACAGTTGCTTAATGTTCAGCCAGATGATTTGGATCACTGGGGCGTTAAGAAACTTGGCCATCAAGAAATAATCTTAGAAGCTGTAGAGCATTTACGTAATTTTGTGAGTATAATTGAAATGTTTTTATTTCTCATGATGCTGATCACTTCTAACCATTGTCTCCTTTTTTCAGCACTATGAAATAGATCGAGAGAATCTACAACTTCTTGCCCTCAGGCTATCATGTCAAGCACACAGTCTACATAATGATCTTTGCAAGCAAACTGACTCTCAACCTCTGAGTACCCAAACTCTAGCAGATGTAGCTAGTGTAGTTCACGCTGCCAAACCTTTGGTCTGCTGGCTAGACAGGTCACCATTCTCAGGGCAACATGAGTACACAGAACGGAAGAGTGAACTGTTAAAGCACAGCTTAGAAATAGCAATATGTGCCCAGAGGGATAGGTTCGCCGAACGGCCCGTAGAAGAAATTCGGGCCAATTGCGCGGAGCTAGCTCTTCTGGCGGACTCAATAATCCAAAAAATTAATGATCCTCTTATACTGCAACCTGCATCGCTGGACTTAGCCACTCTCCGCAAACGAGGCAGCAGTGATCTGGTAAGGTTCTTTTATTTATTGTTTCCACTTAAGCTTATTTTCCCTAGAATTTTCAGGGCATCCATTAACTAGGAAGTCTATTGAACAATATAAATGAAATTCCCAGCGATAAAAACGAGACTACCGGGAACGTCCAGTACAAACATCGTAATTATAGCTTTTTGAAATTCGAAAACGTATAGTAATGCTCGTGGGATTTCTAAAAAAATAATTATGATAATCAATGCAAAATTTCATAGAATCTTTGAAAGGAAGATCGAATTCGGAGGTGATCCGTTTATGGAGCTTGTGTTGAAGAAGTGAAATTATTCTTTATTAAAGGTATTAATTTTACACTGAATATCTGATATGTATTTTCCTTTTACAGGGTTTCTTTATAGTGCCTTCTTTTCATGGTGTTCACCAAATTTGTATGATAAAATATGGATCTCCTGCACATCAGTGCGGGAAAGTTGAGGAGGGAGACGAAGTTGTTCAAGTTAACTATCAGACAGTTGTAAGTTAATTTTGCTATCTCTACTTGGAATAAATGCAAAGAGAACTGTTATCCTACAAAATATTTCTTTTTTTTCAGGTTGGGTGGCAACAAAATAAGGTGATGGCGTTGTTTGAAGAATCGCCAACTGACGTGTTTTTAACATTGAAGAAACGACCGAGGCACACAAAAGTTTATGGCCAGATTTACATGAAACCATATCGACTACCAAGCAAAAAGCGGGCCGCCCCGTACACTCGATGGCATGAAAATCTACCGTCACCTCGTCCAGAATTGTTGACCATACCTGATTTTGAACTGCCTCTTCCCAAGTAAGTATCTTAATATTTAATTCTCATCTTGCGGCATTTTACGTCGGTTTCGGCCGTTTTATATTTTTTATTTATTTTTTTTTATTTTTTTTTATTTATATAAAGCGAAAAAAACGTATTTTTAAAAGTTATCTCTTAAAAAAGTGTATAATAACGACCCCGAATGTAACGAAATTGGTAAAGAAAAATGTTTGGGGGAAATTCAGGGTAAAATTTCAACTTTGATTATAAGAATCGATTTTTTAAATATTTTTTTAACCATTTCGTGTACGTAAATTTATTAAGTGCAGTCAGAGTTCTTATCATCTCGATTCTCTTCTGTTTCAGAACACCTCCTCAAGCTCAGGCTCTGAGATCCGATATCCTGGAGCCGCCATTAAATCCGTCCGTTAGTTCTGAATCAGACGATGACGCCCTGTTCCTGTCGGAGGGCGGCGACGAGGCGGAGGCAGACTACGACCTGGACCTGGACGGGCACGCATCCCCAACCAGCATGCGCTTGTATTTGCCCAAGCCGCGGGGCCCCGTCCAGAGACGGGCTACCATCACCGGCGCCAGCCCCACGTCACAGCGTCCGCCTATTGATCTTGAAAAGGTTCGTTTTGTTAGGTATAAGAGCACGGAGGAGTACCTGAGTAGTTGACTAAGTTCCTGCTATGGAGGGTTATGCTTCCCTCCATTCTGGAGGACACTGCGCGGTTGTGCGTATCCTGAACCTGTCAGGTATATTGTAAATGCTTGTTGTAACCTGTTCGAATAAAATTAAGTGATTGGTTTGTAGAAAAAGAAAAAAAATGGGCTATTTGAAAATCAATGCTTTGTCTCTCAACACTTACAAACGTATGCATGCTGCGCTAAGTCTCTTCTTCGCCTTTAAGTTTGCTGCTTATCCACAAACACGTGACATCACTAACAAGTAACCAGTTTGTACGCATGGCACTTGAAACGCTTGAAACGCAATCGCTCATTTCTCATCCGCGTGGCTGGGCTTTGGTTTTCTTCCACATACTATCCGAAGGCAAGATTGTTAGATCTTGTGACTTTGTCGATTTTAAACGTGGTTTTTGTTTTAATCGGCAGAGATAACCAAGCGCTTAATCCCATGTTTGAATCGCTCGGCTTGTGAGCGATCAAAAACATACCCAATATGCTAAGTTATCTCTATTGGTTTTCCAGTTAACCGCGGTTGAAATTGCAAGATCTCGAAACCTAGCAACACTGACCTTATGTGAGTTTATTGGATTATGGGGGAAATCAGTCCTTGCTTTGATACCGATCGTTTAGATGACTAGAAGTTTGTGAAATGCATGAAGGGTTACCTGGGTTTGGGAATCACGGAATAGTAGACAAGTATGGATGAAATCGGAACGCACCGAAAAAAATAGTTTAGAAACCTGAAAACGGGATTGATTGATGTTAGCCAAGATCGTCAAAAATGGAGCGGAAGGTGAGAAATACTCTTAGTTCGAAGAAATTGTAGAAGTTATGGATATAATTTCTGAAAGGTCCGCATTTCTCACTGGTGATTTTTTCTTCTTTTTTTTCTGTTTGTGGTATCGTGGCCAAACGTTGTCATGTGTATCCGGGAGATTTTTTTTTCGTGAAGAAGCTTAAAAAAAAGATAGATTTTATTTATTTTTAGACACAGTGGTAACACTCAGCCCGGTTTATTCTACACGGGTGGACTTCGTTTCATTGTGGAATGTCTGGGAACCTTTCTCAAGTTCTGGAAAGCTTGCCAGAGTTAGCATTAATGAGACAGCCTCTTTTGCGCTGTTGCTTTGAAAACTGGGGAACAGTTTCATTTCCTCTAGTTATTCCTCACTTCGAAAATATCTAGTTGGAATGACGACGTCGGAAAGACTGGTTACTTTCGCGTCTAGCTTCCTAATGGATAAAATTGTGTTATATTTTTCTACTTTTTTTTTAATCTGAGGTATTGTTTATAAATGCTATTTTGAATTAACTCAGCTCATAAAAATCAACATGGGAAAATATGTTTCCCTAAACATCCGCTCCCTAAACATCCAATCCCACTTATTTCAAACCTCAATTTCGGTACATATCGGACCGACTTTGCCACGTATGCTCACAAAATATCGAAAAGAGAGACGTTTTGTACAACTTAGAAGAAAAGAAAATAAAAAAAAACTAATTCAATGGAGGACTTTACGAATTTTTAACGCTGTTCCCTCATCGTAATCCTAAAATACTTTTCAAATATTGCGTTCAACCATTCCATTTTTCCGCGCGTTATTACCTCTGTTCTCGAGATTCCTTGCTGCTTTCCTTTGAAAATCACGCAACTTTCTTTTGAGTTTCACTTAAATAGAAGGTTTTTTCTCACAAAATAAAGAAATAGTGGATATTTTTGTGAAATCCTCTCAAATCTAAAATTATAGGTAACGTTATCTAAGTTCCACCAGTTTTTAACTGTCAGTAGAACAATGGGTTCAGAGAATCGCCTACTTCAACTGACAACTTTTCAAATCTCCACCTATAAAGTTTGAAGTTTATTGAATGAGCTGATCTTAATTGGTTTGGCCTCTGAGGGTTTTTTGGTCTTATTGATTCATTGGTGAAGGTTTTTCTTTACATCTTTAACGCGAAGTGGAGACTTCGGTTCGACTGGAATTTCGGAAAAGCGTCTATGAAAAAAAAAGAAAACTTCTTAATTTAAAAGCTAGTGGATGATGTCGAACTTGTTCAGGTATTTAAGTATGATCGTGCTAGTAACTTGACATGATTCACAATTAACTCCATTTCCGAAAGCGTAATTCAGCCGAAGGAGACCAAAACTATAGCATCAAAAATAACTCTTTTTTTCTACACTAATGTTGGTATTCTTAATTGAAGAGAAGGTATCAAAGTTAAGAAGCGTAACACGCTTTCAGTTTATTATCGAAATTCAGATGTTTATTATTCAGTATGAGTCATATAAAAATATTTTAAATAAAATCGGCGGATGCTGAAGTAATATTTGAAGACTGGTTGTTTGCCAATTATTCACGTCAGAGCACTTCATATTAAGCGCTGCACAAAATTAACGTTCAGGTTTCAGTTTGCAGAAGTCATTAGTTATTTTCATTTCAGTAATTTCAAGATTTTGTGCATAGGTTTTAAAGGCATCTTACACCTACGTTTGTCGTGAAGAATGACGAGGATGTCATAATTGAGCAAACACAATACTTCATCTCTTTGGAGCCCCATGTGAAAAAAGCATTGATCAGCCTGATCAAAAATTTCATCAGTGTTCAACATCTCTGATATCAACTGATCTTTAAAACTGATCAGTTGGAATCAGAATATTAATCTCTGATTCATTTTTTGATCAGACTCACTGTGGCTGATAAATGCCTTTTCATACGGGACATTTTTCAGAAGTAAATATTGAGTTCAAGTACTTTTAACCATTGAGTATAATTCATTTAACTTCGGTATTACTTAACTGTATTGCAAATCTCAGTTGCTGATAAACAGCCAGCCCGGAGGCTTTCTTCGGTTTCTTCTGGAGGTAAAAAAACGTTTTTTCAAAACCTTTTTGAGTATTTTCTCTTTTTCGAATCTTTTTCCTAATGTTATACAGTTCCTGTATTCAGATGATGCTCATTTGAAAGAGCATAAAAATCTTTTTAATGAGTCATTGTTAATGATGGGAACTTAAGACAACTTCTTTGCCGTTTTACGCTCTCTCAAAATCTTCGATGAGAAGTGATTATCTTAACTTTTTATAAAGTTAAATATTTCGAGTAATCGGGAGTGGAAGAAATTATAGTCTTTATAGTCGTTTTCAGCGACTTCCTGTGTCTTCTTTTACGCCTGTTTTCCGGATCATTTAATCAAGAGCGATTATTGGCTAAAGAAATGGTATTCCCTTACCAGAAGTGCAGGTGGGACTGTAAGTGGTATCGTTTTCAAATCTATTGACCTTTTTTTTTTTAACTTTGTGTTGGTAATACTAATGCTTTTCATACCGGAGGACTTCGCGCTCGGTCAGGTCAGTTCAATAATATTACCTACATAAATTTCTAGAAACAAAAAGTCCCTAGATTTGAATGCGCCTCGACTTTCGATCTCCACTGTACTTTGATCTTGTGCTCAGGTAATGGCGTTCCGCTTCCTCAGCTTACATAGTCATAAATACCGAATTTGCTCGTCTGTTGGCCGCACATGTGTTCAGCGTGCTCGTGGTTTTTGTTTTGTTGGAGGAACTCCCTATGTTTCCTTCAAACGCTCGCATGAATAGAGTATACTCACGTTTTCGCAGCTCAAAGTGCGTTCTATACACGAGCAAACACTGTACAGTCGTTCACAAAAGTCATTATCCTGCTTCCATGAGGAGTTCATGGAAGCAAGTGTCTTGACTTTTGTGGCCCTCTGTACTTTTTAGCAGTCTATTCAACAGATTTGTGAGTGTAATTTGTTGGTCAAGAGACATCGAATTGATGCCTCGATTATGACGAATCTTTTTGTTTTGCAGTTGTGGCGTGAGCTAAAACAGGAGAAACGATGGCGAGGCAGCGATCCCGCAACGGCGACCCAAGAAAACTCGGATCTCAACGATTTTCGAAGTCGGCGCCCCGACGACCCCGGCGGAGACATGTGCACCCTCAGGGACAAGTCAGTCAGTCTGCAAGGGAACTTCCATCGCGAGACCGAAAGGCCCTCAACGTGTCTCGGCATCGAAAAGCCAAATTCAACGCCAGGCGGCTTGGACCGGCCGACCCCGGCAGTGAGGTCCGTCAAGAGGAGCAGCCCTCGGAATGGCACCCCGAAGCCGCCCAGCCCCAAACCCCGAGAAAGGGCTGCATCCCCGAACGTCGTCGAAGAACCAGTGAGAAATGCGTTCGAAGTGTTTGGCGCGCGGAGAAACGTCCACAAATCACCGAAAGAGCCGCCGGAACCGGAACCGCGGAAGACGCCGCCGTCGGTGGAGAGCAAGTTGTACATTTCGAGGCTCGAGCTGCAAGTGACGCCCAACGACGAACAGGAGAAGGAAAAAGAAGAAGTGAGCAGGAAGATTTCGACTGAAAGTCAGGTTGGTGACCTCCCGTCAGTCCCTCATAGGGAAAGGGGCCGGTTAGACAAAAGCCACAGCACGCCAGCTTACGACCTAAATATCGCTAGTGAGGTGTTGGATCTAGTGCGAGAGAGGAAGGTGAGTAGAGTCAAAGAAGAGGCGGATGCTAATGAAGCCAAGATGGGCCCTCCTCCTGCCTCTGAATCCGACGTTAGCCAATTAGAATACGTCGATAGTGAGGAAGATATGCTCTCGATGAAATTTGATGAGGCTCTGCCCGGTGGGTGCGCTTACACGGAAAACGACTGCGCGCTGTGGGAGGAGTCTCATATGGAGACGAACACGTCAGATTTCTGTACAAAGAACTGCGAAGTTCGCCCGGAAGTGGAGTCTCACGGGAGGGTTGTCGAAACGATCAATCGCCATCTTCTGACGACGAACCTCGGCAAGGGAGACGACGACAGTTCCTCGAATTCGATTCATAGCGAAGGCGATGAAACGTACTACAACAAAGGTCTGTCTCTGACAACACCTGATCTTGTCACCGACACGCAAAATCGGAGGAACTTGTCGATCGGCGATGAACCCAATCCGAATGTGATAAAAGCGGACAACCCCGTCTCCACGACGAAACTTGACAATCAGAATCAGAACCATATCCACCCATCAGATTCTGACAGCGCCCCCCAAGATAACTCCCTCAGCTTGGACAAGGACGCCATTGGCTGTTCCAAGATCGGCTTCATCTTGAATACCATTAACAACGCTTTGAAAGAAGAGAGCCTGAAGGAATACAAGTTTTCGGAAAGCGAGGAACCGGCGAGAGTGCCTTTGCTGAATGTGTTTCCGAGGAAGGAATGTGGGTCTGTGCATCCGGTGCCGAAAAATACCAACGTGCATGGAAAGGAGCGTCAACCAGACGTTGCGGGCGCTCAGTCGATCCCGCCGATGATTCAGCGTCAGCAGAAAATGTTGACGGTGACGCCGCCAACGAAGATCTGCATCACCCCACCTGAACCGCCCCCGAGACCGCCCCCGAATCCACCTCTGAATCAGAGCAAATCGAACCTCTCTGTGAGCACTTCGGCGTCGACTTCCGGTCCGTCGCCGATGGGGCCGTCGTCAACGGGGCCCTCGCCGACAAGCGGTCTGCGAGCAATAATCAGCAAAGGATCTGCTCCGAAAGGTCTTTTCAGCAGCCCTAAAACGGCTCGCAAGAAGAACCCTTTATTAGCAAGTAAGTTCCACCTCACTGTACAGGATCAGAATAAACGAGTTCGTCTTTATGTCCAGTTTCAGCCCCGTTTTCGAGTACCTGAGCTTCACTCAAACGCCAAAATAATTAAGTCTTAAGCTAACTTACTTTGTAGAGTGTCTCGCTATTCCGCAGTCGCATACGTGTTTAGCGCTCTTGGTTTCTCTTTTGTTGGAGTAACACCCTATGTTTCCTTCTAACGCTCTCGTGAATAGGGTGTACTCAGGTTTTTGCAGCTAAAAAAAGTGCGCTCTATACACTCGCAAATACTGTACACTCGGTCACGAAAGTCATGACCCCTGCTTCCATAAGGAGTTCTATCAGTCCAAAAGGTATTGCCAGGTTCTGATCGTGCAACAAAGCCTTCTTGCGCGACTAGAACCGGACAATACCTTTTGGACCGATAGTATGTGAAGCCTAGAGCGAAAATTGCCTTTTTCAATCAACTGGTGCGTTTTTCGCTTCCAAGCTTTAGACTCATTTAGCGCAATTTCTGCCTTTTTCTTTTTGAGGGGGGTGAATTTTGATGGAAAGAATTTTTTTTAAATATTTATCATATAAATTTTGTTATTTAGCCGTCGGGAAAAATCTTGAAAACTTTTGATTTGGGAAATTGCTACCGAATACTTTGACGCTGACAACCGTTGTTAGCCTCATAGCTTTATCCTTTTCGAATCCTTGAACCGAGAAACCAGTCCTTCACTGTGTTTTCGATCGGAGATAAGTCGAACTTCGTTCTATTTCCTTCGCAGATCTGTATCTCAGCTTTTCCAAAGGAAATGTTCGTCAGCCTTTCAAGGACTCATTCCTAGTTGAAAAAGGCGGAAAATATGAATAATTTCTTTGTGTCTATCAAGTTTCATTTTTGTGTTTATCTAGAGCGGCGAGATATCGGCGTAAAAGATTTGGGGACCCCGGAATGCCAGGGAATGCTGTACCGCCGCCTCCGTGGAAGTGTATCGGGAGCACAGTGGGTCAAAGGATGGTTTATGCTCAAAGGCACCACATTCTACGGATTTAAGAGCAAGGAGGTAAGATATTATGCTGATAGTATCTTGTAAGGTGAACTTCTTCGTGTATAGGGAATAACTGTTCGTTTTTGTTTTTGCTTTTAGTCGCAGAAAGCGGACTGTTTTATCTCGTTGCCTGGATTCACCATATCACAAGCCGAAGAAGTTAAGTCAAAGAGACATGCTTTCAAAGTCTACCATACAGGTAAGCTTCCGTACTAGGATGCTTCTTATGTATTACTTCCGAGATGACATTTTCCGAAACCGCGTTTTTTCCCTTGCGAGGCAAAATGTTGTAAGCCAATATCTTCATGTCGGCAGAGTAGACAAAGAAATGATTGCCTTTAAATGCATAGCAAGGGCTGATTTGTAGAATGTTACTTTGTCTCCCGCTTTCCGTATTCTTACAACTAAAAGCCGCACCCGGTGTTTAGAGACCCAAAATAGCGAAAGTGGGCTCTTAATATGCGGGAAAATACGGATTATATGACAAGATCAGTATTTACTTTTTCAAATTAACGTAACATTTTGTTTATTTTGGAAGCTGTTGGTGTTTTTAAATTCGAAAATAACATGAATTTTTGGTTACTTTTTTCTGCTTAAGGGATTTGAAGAATGGCTTTTAGAAGTAGATTTATTTTTAGCGCTTAAAGTATATTTTTTACAAAGGGATTGTTGAATTGAGTTTTAAATTATGTCAATATCGGGAAGCATCTTTAGTTTCTTTTCAAACATTTCGCTTAACAACATTATTTTGTGTTAACCAATTTTTGCACAGAGAATGCTGCGGAGTTTCACATTTTAAGAATACAGGGGGATATCTGTAAATAGATTCATGGAGGTGATAGAAAATTTTTCAGCGAAAGATGGCCTGACATTATGGCATAAAATACGCAAATCATGCGGGGATCTGCGTCGATAAAAAAATATTTTCATCGGGCCGGCAATAGGTCCTTAGGATTAACGATAAATGGGCTAAGCAGGATAAGACGAAAGAATATCAAAGGCTGGCATAGGTGAATCGCAGTACAGAAAAATGTGCCAAGGACACACAATTAATAGAGATGTCATAAACTAGAGAAATGCACCTCTTCATTGCCCATTGAAATTGCCCGCTGCTTTCTCTTGCCATGTATAATGGTATTGGTATTGTTATTGACCCGACATGCACTAGTATAGGGAGACTTGAACGCACGTAACTAACCTAATACAAGGGCGGTTTAAGGAATGGTCCATAGAAGGGGGGGGGGACAAGTATTTGTTGTCATGCGGGTTGCCTACTTTTAACACTTCGCTGCTAAAATAATAGTTTCTGTGATCGAAACAATCGTAAGTTATTAAATGAACTACGTATAGCCAGCAAATCGCACAGGGTAGGTGCAGGCGATTAGAAAGAAAAACTTTTGGTGATGCCATGGTGATGCAAACTCGGCCAGGCGAAGTCGCGCCTTTTTGCATGTAGTACGATCTTTTCTGTTAATTCCCGTATTTGACCAACATTTTCAGATATCATTCAAACGCCAGGGATTTGCCCTGCGGTTTGCCTATCTTTGGACCTCTATGGGGGAGGGTGACCACCTCCCCCCGCACCCTTAAAACCGCCCTTAAAATTGGGAAAGTAGGTCAGATTAGGTCCAAATTGGGAAAGTAGGTCGAATTCGGTCCAAATTGGGTAAGTAGGTCAAATTGAGTCCTAATTGGAAAAGTTAGTCGAATTGGGTCCAAATTGGTAATTAGGTCAAATTGGGTCCAAATGGGGAAAGTAGGTCAAATTGGGCCCAAATTAGGAAGGTAGGTCAAATTGGGTCCAAATTGGGAAAGTAGGACAAATTGGGAAAGTAGGTCAAATTGGAATCCAAATTAGGTAAGTAGGTCAAATTGGGACCAAATTAGGAAAGCAGGTCAAATGGGGTCCAAATTGGGAGAGTAAGTTAAATTGGGTACAAATTAGAAAAGTAGGACAAATGGGGTCCAAATTTATAACGAAGGTCAAATTAGGTCTCAATTGGGAAAGTACGTCAAATTGGGTCGAAATTAGGAAAGTAGGTCAAATTGGGTCCAGGTTGAGAAAGTAGTTCAAATTCGGTCTCAATTAGGAAAGTAGGTCCAATTCGGTCCAAACTGGGAAAGTAGGTCAAATAAAGTCAAAACTGGGCAAGTAGGTCAATGAAGGTCCAACTTAGGAAAGTAGCTAAAATTGGGTCCAAATTGGGAAAGTAAGTCAAATTGGAACCATATTACAAAAGTCAAATGGGGTCCGACTTTGGTAAGTAGGTCAAATTTTGTCCAAATTAGCAAAGTAGGTCAAGTTAGGTGCGAATTGGGAAAGAAGGTCAAATTGGGACCCAATGGAAAAGCAAGTCAAATTGAGCCCAAATTATGAAAGTCGGTCAAATTGGGTCTAAATTAGGTAAGTAGGTCAAATTTTGTCCATATTGGGAAAGTAGGTCCAATTAGGTCTTAAATAGGAAGGTAGGTCAAATTGGGTCCGAATTGGGAAAGTAGGTCAAATGGGGTCCAAATTTGGAATGTAGGTCAATTTGGGACCAAATTGGGAAAGTAGGTCAAATTCGGTGCAAATTAGGTAAGCTGGTCAAAATGGGACCAAATTGGGAAAGTAGGTCAGATTGGGTCCAAATTGGGAAAGTAGGTCAAATTGTGTCCAGATTAGGAAAGCAGGTCAGATTTGGTCCAAATTTGTAAAGTACTTCAAAGTGGGTCTAAATTAGAAAATTTGGTTTAAATTGGGTCGAAATTAGGGAAGTTTGTCCAATTTGGGCAAAATTGGGTAAGAGGATCAAATTTGGTGCAAATTGGGAGGGTACGTACGTCATATTTGGTCCAAATTTGGAAAGTTGGTCAAATTGGGTCAAAATTGGGAAAATATGTCAAATTGGGTCCATAATGGGAAAGTAAGTCAAGTTCGGTCTTAATTAGGAAAGTAGTTCTAATTGGGTCTTAGTTAGAAAACTAGGTCAAATTGGGTCAAAATTAGGAAAGTAGGTCAAAATAAGTCAAAATTTGGCAAGAAGTTCAAATAAAGTCCATTTAGGTAAGTAGGTCAAGTTGGATCAATATGGGTCAAAATTGGGACAGTAGGTAAAATGAGGTTTAAATTAATAAAGTAGGTCTAATTGGGTCCAAATTGGGAAAGTAGGTTGATTTAGGCCCTAAGTGAGAAAGTAGGTGGAATTAAGTCCAAATTAGGATAGCAGGTTTAATTGGGTCCAAGTTGAAAAATTTGGTCAAATTGGGTCCAAATTAGGTATGTAGGTCAAATTTTGTCTAAATTGGGAAAGTAGGTCAAATTGTGTCCAAATTGAAAAAGCGAGTCAAATTGGGTCCAAATTGGGAAAGTTGGTCAAATTGGGTCCAAATTAGGTATGTAGGTCAAATTTTGTCCAAATTGGGAAAGTCGGTCAAATTGTGTCCAAATTGAAAAAGCAGGTCAAGTTGGATCCATATTGGGAAAGTGAGGCAAATTGTGTCCAAATCACGATTGTAGGTCGAATTGGGTCCAATTTAGTTATGTAGATCAAATTGGGTCCAAATTGGGAAAGTCGGTCGAATTGTGTCCAAATTGGGAAAGTAGGTCAAATTGTGTGCAAATGGTAAAAGTAGGTCAAATAGGCTCCAAATTACGAAAGTAGGTCAAATTGGGTCCAAATTAGGAATGTAGGTCAAATTTTGTCCAAATTGGGAAAGTCGGTCAAATGGGGTTCCAATTGAAAAAGCAGGTCAAATTGGATCCAAATTGGGAAAGTAAGTCAAATTGTGTCCAAATTACGAAAGTAGGTCAAATTGTGTTCAAATTACTTTGGTAGGTCAAATTGGGTCCAAATTGGGAAAGTAGGTAAAATTGGGTCCAAAATCGAGAAGCAGGTAAAATTCGGTCGAAATAAGGAAAGCATGTCGAATGGGGTCAAAAATGTGAAAGTTGGTCAAATTAGGTCCAAGTAGGCAAAGCAGGTGATGGGTCTAAATTAGGAAAGCAGGTCATGTTTCGTGCAAATTGGGAAAGTAGGTGAAATAAGATTCGATTTGGAAAAGTCGGTCAAATTGGGTCTAAATTAGGAAAGCATGTCAAATTGGTTCCAAATTGGGAAAGCATGTCAAATTGGTCAAAATTAGGGAAGTAGGTCAATTTGGGTCCAGGTTAGGTAAGTTGGTCAAATTGGGGCCAAGTTGGAAAAGTAGGTCAAGTTAGGTCAAAATTAGGAAAGCAGGTCAGATTTGGTCCAAATTAGGAAAGCATGTTAAATATGTCCAAAATTGGGAATTAGTTCAAATTGGGTCCAAATTAGGTAAGTTTGTCAAATTGGGTCCAAATTACGAAAGCAGGTCGAATTGGGTCCAAATTAGGTAAGTAGGTAAATTGTGTCCAGATCAGGAAAGTAGGTCAATTTGGGTCAAAATTAAGAAAGTCTGTCAATTTAGGTCCAAATTGGAAAAACAGGTCGAATTGGGTGTGAAATTGAAAAGTACGTCTAATAGGGTCTAAATTAAAAAATTATTTCGAATCGGGTCCAAATTGGGAAAGTAGGTCAAATTGGGTCTAAATTGGGAAAGTAGGTCAAATTGGGCAAAAATTGGGAAAGTAGGTCCTAATGGGGCCAAATTGTGAAAGCAGGTCAAATTGGGTCTCAAGTGGGAAATAAGGTTGCATTGGGTCCAAATTGGGAATGTAGGTCAAATTACGTCCAAATTGCGAATGTAGGTGATTTTGGTTCAAAATTAGGAAAAATATGCCAAATTTGGTCCATAATGGAAAAGAAGGTCAAATTGGGTCCTAACTAGGAAAGTAGGTCAAATTGGGTCCTAAATTGAGATGGTCAAAGTCTGTCCAAATAAGGAAAGCAGGTCAAATGCGTTCGTCGAAAATATGAAAGTAGGTCAAATTAGGTCTAAATTGGGAAAGAAGTTCAAATTGGGTCTAATTTGATAAACTAGCTCGAATTGTGTCCAAATTGGGAAAGTTGGTCAAATTACGTTCAAGTTAGAAAAGTAGGACAAATTAGGTCCAAAATGGGAAAGTAGGTAAAGTTGGTCCAAAATAGGGAAGTAGGTCAAATTGGGTCCAAATTTGGTAAGTTGGTCGAATTGGGGCCAAATTGGGAAAGTAGGTCATTTTGGGTCCAAATTGGGAAAGTAGGTCGAATTGGGTCTAAATTGGGAAGGTAGGCCAAATTGGGTCCAAATAAGGAAAGTAGGTCAAATTGGGCCTAAATTGGAAAGGTGGGTCTAAATTGGGCAAGTAGGTCAAATTTGGTCCAAATTGGGAAATTAGGTCCAATTGGGTCCAAATTGGGAAAGTAGGTCAAATTTGGTCCAAATCGAGAAAGTAGGCGAAATTCGGTTTTTATTAGGAAAGTAGTTCAATTTGTGTCTTAATTAGAAAAGTATGTCAAATTGCGTCCAAGTTGGGTAAGTAGGTCAAATTGGGTCCAAATTAGGAAAGTAGGTAAAATTCAAAATTGGGCAAGTAGGTCAAATAAGGTCCAACTTGGGAAAGTAGGTCAAGTTGGGTCAAAATTGGAAAAGTGTGTCATATTGGGTCTAAATTGGGGAAGTAGGTTAAATTAGGTCCAAATTGGGAAAGTAGGTGGAATTGAGTCCAATTACGAAAGCAGGTCATTTTGGGTCCAAATTGGGAAAGTAGGTCGAATTGGGTCCAAAATGGGAAAGTAGGTGAAATTGTGTCCAAATTGTGGAAGTTGGTCAAATTGTGTGCGGATTGAGAAAGTAGGTCCAATTGGGTCCAAATTGAAAAAGCAGGTCAAATTTGGTCCAAATGGGGAAAGTAGCTCAAATTGGCTCCAAATTGGGAAAGTAGGTAAAGTGGGTCCCAATTGGGAAAGTAGGTCTAATTGGGTCTAAATAAGGAAAGCAGGTCAAATTGGGTCCAATTTGGGAAAGTAGGTCAAATCGGGTCCAAATTGGGAAAGTAGGTCAAATTTGGTAAAACTGTGAATGTGGGTCAAATTTGGTCTAAATTGGGAAAGAATGTCAAACTGGTCCAAACTGGGACGTAATTCATTTTAAATTTGGCAGTCGGGTCCATATAGACACTCCCTTATTGTGTATGGTGCAGTCTCCAACCTGTCTTTTGGACGAAGGGTTAGGGAGATTTGATGAACAGCTGATGCCCACACTTTCATGACAAAATTTTTTCGCAGGTAAAGTTTTCTATTTCGCCGCGGATAGTGAAGAAGATCTGTCGCTTTGGTTAGACCGTCTCTCGGCTGCTACTCTGGCGCTGGACGCTATAACCGCCAAGGCAACTTTCACAGATGGTACGTAGAAAATACTGCATTACTGCTTGTGCGCCGGGAAATGAGTGAATTCATTTGATTTCAACAATTTTTGTTTTTTCAGTGTCAGTGTTCAGTGAAACGGAAGATGAGACGGACGAACCAGAACCGATGGAATCGTGTTTTCCAAGCCCCAAAATGAAGAAATTAGCGAATTTCCTCTCGGGTCATTCCAGCACATCTGGCGGAGGAGGACCTAGTCCTAAACCCGCCCGCTCACACCAAAATCTCAGTGAACCCAAAATGTAAGTCGGCGTATTGTGTTTTTCTTCATCAAGTTATGCAAGCGAACGTAACGTAGAACATTAGAAACCGTATATTCGGTGGTGACTGTGCTGTGATCGAAAAGATCCATTCGTAGTCGGTTGACGGATTTTAACTTATGCTCTATATTTTAAAGATGATCTCCCATTTTTACGCACCTCTTGTGTTCCGCCGTAGCCCAACCTTTCATTTACCATATAAGCTCAAACGACATTTTATCATGTAGGTTAGGTAAACGCAGGTTGAGTGGACTATGTTGAGTCCATAGTGAGAGAAGCGCAACCTGTGTTCCCTAGCTCCCATTGGCCAAGGTGTTGCGGGCCACGAGAAGGCGGGCGCGCCTGTATCGGCAGAGCCGAGTCGAGCACCGTTGCTCCGCTCGTCATGGCCCTTCCGCGAGTGGGGAGTTGCGGGGGGGGGCGATTTCCATTAGGCCACAAGATGGCCGCGTTTCTTTAACAGGGTGTCCAGCGACCGGGAAAAAACGGGAAAACCGGGAATTAGCCGGGAAATTGAATGACCCGGGAATAAAACGGGAAATGGCCGGGAATTTCGCAAAAAGAAGGAAAATTTGGAAATTTTCATTCAATTATTATTTGAAAAAGAAAAATTGCGGAGTCCATTTTTGTTTTAGTTTTTTCAAGGAAAAAAACATTTTTTTTAAACTTTCAACAATTTATAAAATATATCTCCTAAACTGTATTCCTTGGGGGGAAGGGTCCAAATATTATATAAAAAAGCTTAATTTTAGTTTGAACTTGCTAGCAACATTTCGGGATTTTTCGGGAGAAGAGATCCGGAAAAACCGGGCATTAGCCGGGAATTTGAAAATGGGAAATAGCTAGACACCCTGTTTAACTATAAAGGACTCTAGGCTATTTTAAGCTAGGTTAGGTGTCATATTTCACTGAGCTATCGCTCCGCACGGCGACGACAGGTAGAACACAAGACGTGAAAAAAGCAAACTTAAAATGTGTAACGTACAAAAAATACAAACTAGCGTATTCTCCCGTCTATAGTACGCACTTTTTTGTCTCAATTTTGGTCCTAAAAACCCGGATGCGTACTATATTCGGGTGCGTACTATCCAAGGGTAGTTTCTGCTGTTTTGGTGAAAAGGGTA
>Ga0058701_10000987_pt1 | contig 19561 bp, 13 predicted proteins | sample AgamicOrMae_FD_97039 | JGI IMG/M metagenome (GOLD analysis project Ga0058701, IMG submission 97039) | Agave microbial communities from Guanajuato, Mexico - Or.Ma.e | ecosystem: Host-associated > Plants > Phyllosphere > Phylloplane/Leaf | place: Guanajuato, Mexico | collected 2012-06-04
GTCTGTTTCAGGTGCTATCAGCTTTGGATATTCTTCAGCCTCCCCATTTGGATTTCTTTCAAGAAATGTATCCTTTATTGACATGAAAGTTCAACAAGGCATCGTCCCTGTTACCCAATGTCGTCACGAGAGTAGCGGTATTGTAAAGTCTAGCTATTTTTGTATTGTGTTGTAACGCTATTGTCCCTCGACAGCTGTGATGTATCGATCCGTCGCGTAAATTTTTCATACGCGTAGGTGGCAATGAGGAAATAGCTGGCGCCAAGTGCGCATTGCTGGCGGGAAATTCAAATCGGCCTTAACCTCTTTAGGCAAAGTAAAGTAAGTTAGAACGCAGATTTGTCTAATGTTAGCCGGCAGCTTGTGGCAATGATTAACGCAAGAGCTCGGATGCATTGTTAATGCACTGGCTGAATTGTAATTATAAAGCACTCACAATCGGACCGTAGTACGAAGTTATTGTTAGACTGACCCAGAAACATGCATTGTAACCTTTTCTACGTAGCGCACTTGCGCGGGAATTTGATTCTCTCAGAATTTGAAATTCGCGAACTGCTGCGTGTGGAAAAGCTTAACCAGGCTGTTCGAAACATATTTATATTCATCTTTATCTCTTTAAAATGTAGTAAATTATTTTTTTTTGAAGAGTTAACAAAAAAAAAGAAACGTCAAAAAAATGCTTTTGTAGGAAATCGAATAGAAGTATTGATGTGCTTTTTAACTTTCAAATTCTAGAAATGTCGAATTTGGAACTGTGTGTGACTCATGCAGAAATTAAGCCTTATTAGGCATTACTGTTTTGAGTGCACAACATTTTTCTTTTTTTTTCTTGAAAAATGTCTTTTTTTGTATGGGGAAGCCTTACTTTGGTTAAAAAAATCGTCCGAAAACAATTTGATATCTACCTCAAATATATTATCGAGGAGAGATGAAAGAGAGCAAGAAACTTCTATCTCAAAAAACAACCTCTTTACCTGTACTTCTACTAATAATATTAAAATAATAATAATAATAATAAAAAAAAAACCTAACCGAAATATTCTTGATGCAAGTGCTCGTTTCGCGCTTAGAAAGAGAACCATCGCTTTTATGAGAGATTAAGAATCTTCCAATCATTTTTTTAGCCTCCTCATGGAACAAGTACTACTTGTAGCTGAGAATTTAAACCGATTTGAAAATCGAATTTAGAGACGAGCATTTCTATCTAAAGTGGATTGTAGTCTCAGCTCAAGACATAACTGTGCATTGTTCTCAAGCAGGCCACTTTCTCCTCCGTCGGTGCAAAATGTCTCCCTCTGTTTAGGCCGCGACTTCCCCAATGTCCACAATACCCCCCCCCCCCTGTGCCCAGCCTCCCATTTAGCGACCCCCCCCCAACAAGATTAAGTCATGGCTTGACACGTTCCAATAACAAATCATGAAACTGAACACGGAGCTTCTCCAGAATTGTGTTCTTAAAAGAAGTAAAAAAAAACAAAAAAAAACGATGTTATGTAGACACCTTATAGCCGTAGTACAAACAGTACTAGCCAAGAAAGTTACGTGTACAGCGCACAAGTACTTCTATTCGTTTTCCTTCAAAAGCCTTTTTTAGCGTTTTTTTAATACTTTTTTTTTATTTCTTAGCACTTTGTCTCATTGAAAAGTGATGTTAAGAGGTAGTTGAAGATTTGGAAGTTTATTTGCATCGTGAAGAATGGCTGTGATCGTCCAATTTAGCGTATAGTAATCCAAAAAAAATTAGGCTTCACTTTGGTTCAACAAGGTTAGGGTTTTCGCTCGTTTAGTTAACGCATAGTAAGTTAACTTAGGTCAAGTTAGGTTAAGTTTATCGATATGAGGTTAACTTGTGCTTCGGTTTAAGAATCGGAGTGCTTATTGATCAATGTTACTCACGTCATCCAAATCAGTGAATATTACGCATTTCTCTGATTTGTTAACTTACAGGTATTCAAGGCAAAGCAATGCTTAAGCGCTTGAAGGTCTCTACATCAATACAGATCCAATTATCCCATTAATGTAGAAAAATATACCTCGACAAAGTAGTCGGTCATAATTCAGAGTGCTGGCTAGTCGCCAGCCTCGTGGCGACGGCGGCCGAGCGGCGGAAGCACGCGCGTTCAAAACTGACCAGACGAAAGTAGCTGAGCCGTCAGCTGATGAATGACGTCAGAGTGGCAGTTATGACAAGTATGTCCGCTGGCGCCAACACCGCCAATTTTCAAATGTCATTTTTTTGCGCGCTCCCGAAAATGGCGCGTGAACTTAGCCTCCACTGAAAACTAGTCTAACAAAACCAGACGTAAACTGTGCCTAATTTTAAATCTACTTATCCTAAATTTACACCATTTAGTTTTCCTTGGCCGCTCTTTTCCTGGCCTAGCTTTATTTGACCTACCTTTACGGGACCTACCCTTACCTGACCTATCTCTACCTGACCTACCTTTACCTGACCTACTTTTACCTGACCCACCTTTACCTGAACTACCTTTACCTGACCTACCTTAATCTGACCTACCTTAATCTGACCTACCTTTACCTGACCTACCTTTACCTGACCTACCTTTACCTGACCTTCCTTTACCTGACCTACCTTTACCTGACCTACCTTTAACTGACCTACCTTTACCTGACCTACCTTTACCCGACCTACCTCTACCTGACCTACCTTTACTTGACCTAACTTTACCTGACCTACCTTCACCTGACATACTTTTACCTGACCTAGCTTTACATTACCTAGCTGTACACTACCTACCTTTACTTGACCTACTTTGCCTCACTTATTTTCACCACAGCTATCACTACCTAAACTTATTAAGTTATCTGATAAAGCCGCGAGATCAGGGTCTTAGGGTACTTCTTGATAGCATAGATGTATTCAAAATAGTTGGTATGCAAATGTGTCAAAGAGTTTTGCTTGCAAATGCGATTGTCCCATTTAAATAGAGTTCAAATCCACGCCACTGCGCCGCGGGGCTCGAGTGGGCTCGACAGGGCGCGGTGGGTACAGCTAGTCGTATCGAGTGGCGATATATCTTTCGTAGAATAATGTTGAACAATGCACAGTTCAAGGCTTTGTTCAGCAGTCCACTTACCAGCTCGGAATACTTAGCATATTAAGTAGTATTTGTTGTAACCGGGTGCCATCGCTAAGACCTATCGAAGAACTTGTCCTTCCGAGGAATTCGCTCACAGACCTGCAAGAAATAAAGAAATAGCGGCGAGGAAAAATCCCTCCGAAGCATTTTCTTAAACTCTCCTTATTATTTTCTCGGAAGGCTCCACAAAGACATTTTATTCAGCCTGCACTTTAAAGGTGAACATTGAGAGATTTATGTCTACGGCAACGTAAACATAACTGAAAATTTAAAAATGTGCTTGCCATAAAATTTTAATTTTTTTAAAATTCCTTTTTTTCAATTTTTTTCCTTCATCTTTTTTTTCAATTTCTTATAAGAAAAAGTCAGAATAAAATTAAGATTTTTTTTTCTTAAAGCTGTTCTTTTTTGTTTTCCTTTTTTTCCTTTTTTTTACTTTTTTTTACTTTCTTTTTAACTGTTTTAAAAAAAATATTTTTTAAAGAAATGGTAAGAATTAAATTTAGATTTTTTCCTAAAAAGTGTTTTTTTAATGTTTTTTTTTTCGAACTTGAAAATATTAAGAATTTTAAATGATGAAGAAAAAAAATCCCGGGAGTATTTTAGATGTTCCGAAAGCTTGTTAACACTGTTAAGAGTGCAAATGGCCTTGTGGGAATAATGCAGTGCCTTAAATTAAACGTGACTATATGGTTTAGTTTCGCAGAGCTGAATTTCGCAATAATAGCGCAAAGCTATCGTTGTTTTCCGCCTGCAGTACGAAGAGGCTTGTTAAGCGTTTTGCAACTCGCATGACACGCGGTCAGAATGCTCTGCGGGCCGCTCCGTTCAAGGCGACAACTCTTTCTCTCGTCGCCAATTCGTATTTCTCTTTTGCGAAAAATTTCCTTGACCTAACCAATAGATACGTCATCACGGAACTCCTTCAAAGTGATCTCCACAAAATTATCGTTTCACCTCAGCATCTTTCCGTGGACCATATAAAAGTGTTTCTATATCAGATCTTACGAGGTGAGTGATGTCATAGACATTTCCTAATGTACCCCTACGATTGTTGCGTCACTGAGATTGAACAAGCGTGCATCAACGCATAAAAGTCCGCTGAGATCCTATTTCTTTTTATTTTAACCCTTTACAGCCCAAAGTATTTGAAGTGAAATATAGCTTAAGAGAAATTTGAAGGATTTTTCCCATTAAATTACGCAATTTTAAGCTTTGGAAAATGCCTAATTTATTAAATTTCAGCTTTCCTTAGGGGCGATATTTTTTCGAGTGTAACAAAACTAAACTAAAAAGATTCTCTTAAAAAATCTTTCTGTTTCCGAACGGCATCTCTGTGCGTTAGTGGGTTAATGAAGTGCGAAATAGAGAAAAAATTGGTCATAAAATGCCTTATGACTCAAAATTTATGAGGAAATTTTTTTAATGTGCTTTGCTCTTAAAAAGTGTTTAGGGCTGTTGGGAAATAAGCTAGTACCTGTAGTCCTTATCTCAATAAAAAAGTCATTATCACAGAAAATAGAATACTTGTTTTCGGGAAGAAACTAGCGAATGAACCTCGAAAAAGTTTCAGGAGCGAGCAATGGACAACTTCTTTGGACCTTGCCTTCCTCTGAATATCCTTTGAAGTAATTTGTGGTCGTATAAAACATAGCATTTCAAAAATTATGAACGTCTAAAAATTCCGTGAACAGGAAGATGTGCAAATCTTCTTTAACCGTGGCCTATGTTGAGACTCAGCCGTTTCCGCGGACTTTGGTTCCCCACTTATAGCACAACTCTCAATAAAGCAGATATATCCAAACGCGCGCGTGAGCCATTCACGCATGAGCCAATATACTTATGCCAACATTAACCTCTATTTGTGTCGACAGGCCTGAAATATCTCAACTCGGCGCACATCCTCCACAGGGACATTAAACCAGGAAACCTTCTGGTCAACAGCAACTGCGTTCTTAAAGTAAGCTCAAGGTTTAGCTCTCTGTTAGACGGATGTCCGACGCAGATTGGTTCAATCGTTGGATTGTTTCAGATATGCGATTTTGGGCTCGCACGGGTGGTTGAACCGGACACGCGGAAACACATGACCCAGGAGGTGGTGACCCAGTACTACAGAGCACCGGAGATTCTTATGGGGGCTCGCCACTACACGGCGGCGGTCGACATCTGGAGCGTGGGATGCATTTTCGGAGAACTGTTGGGAAGAAGAATTCTATTTCAGGCACAGAATCCCGTCCAACAGGTAAAACCCCCTGAGAAGCAGCAACAACTTTGGCATTACGGTGACGAATACAGAAAAGCCTTGCTAGTTGTATTTTTGGGTGTTGCTATTGACGCGACATGCATTCGTATAGGGAGACTTGAACGCACGGCAACCAACCTAATGCATTTTAAATGGGGCAGTCGGGTCAATATTTTTTGTTTAATCCACGATATGGTTCTCGGGGTAATCTGAAGTTTAGGTCATTTAATTCGAGATGACCAAGTATCAAATTATTAGGTTATTTTTACTAAGGCTTAATTAACCGGGGTTATTTTCATAAAGTCACGAGGTCGCGGGGAAAAGTAGGTAGATATGAAGTGGACAAGAAAGGGAGGAGATATGGTGAAAATTATCAAATACAGGGAACGCTGAGGAAAACCGATGATTTTGCTGAAAATTCAAGAAATTTATTATTGAGTATGAAAGAATGGTGAGGAAAAAATGGAAGATTGGTCCGGGACAAGTCGAGGAATTCAGCTTCTAAAGTTTGCGGCAACCCTAAATTACATGATATCGAAGTCTGCTCAATTGCAAATGTCATAAAGTCCGCATCGACCTTACCTAGCTCGTTGGGGTAATTCCAAAAATTAATTAAAAAAAATTAAGCCAACTTCGTTTTGTTGGAAGTCCTCACTGTCAGTCGAAATAGATATTAGGAGTATCCAAAGTTACGGAGGCAAGGTTAAGCTAGGTTATTTTTATAAGGCGTGATCAAGACTAATGAGAATCTCCCAGACAAGGCTAAGCGAGGTTGCTCGGAAAAAAACGGACTACCTGAGGAAGCGCACGTTACATATGTTATAAATTTTACGAGTGCTCCTCATGGCATATTACGCTCATGTCTGACTCTCGTTTTTCGCGCGTGATATCTTTTGGATATCCGCGCGCTCGTCTGCGCCGCCTTTGGGCGGAACGGAGAGCGTTGCGTCACTATCGGAGGCGGCTAGCCACGCGGAACCAACCAGAGTGTGTGTTTGCTTGCCCTTAGCTGGAACTGATCACGGAGCTGCTTGGGACGCCCAGCATCGAAGACATGCGTTACGCGTGCGAGGGAGCACGCAATCACATGCTCCACCGTCCCCCGAAGCCTCCCTCACTCTCGGCACTCTACATGCTGTCGTCGCAGGCGACGCATGAAGCGGTCCATCTGCTCTGTCAAATGCTGGTCTTCGATCCGGTGAGTATGAGAAATTCGGTGTCCAGCAGCTCCTTAGGGAGGAGCGATTGAAATATTTCGCGTGGGAATGCGAGGGCTGCATCTCCTATGAGAAATCTTATTCCGCGGGTCGGATTATTGATCTGAACTCGAGGATGAAAAATATTTGATATGAGAAATTTACCGTTGCTTTTCTTTGCTTTTGTTGAATCGTAGAACTTGGAGTATGACACATGTTACGATGAGATTTCCGGTTTTCTTTCACGGTTTAGGTTAGAGCAGGGCTATTAGTGAGTCAGTTCTAACACTTTTTTGTCACTTGGAACACTTTTTGTCACTTGGAACACTTTTTGTCACTTGAAACACTATTTGTCACTTTTTCGTAAATTTTTTGTCATCATTTTATAGATCCTCCGTTTTTAGCCTCATTATTTGAGATATGGGTTTTTTGCGAACCGATGACCCTCAAATACGATCGCTTATTCGCAGTCTGCCCTCGCGCAAAAGAGCATTGTACGTTACCCCTTCCCCTCCAACCTCCCGGCCGTGAACTGCCGCCTCTCCCGGTCTGTTTGAACTCGACAAATTGAGCAACAGACATCGGTTCTATCCATTTTTAGTTTCCCTTAATCAGATCAAATCGTCCAAAAATAAAAATCCCTTAAAAAATTTCGGACCAAAAAGTTAAAAAAAAATAATTAAAAAACAAATTTTCACCCCAAAACTTTTTGTTGAATTTTTAACGTGCTATGGTTTGAATTGTTTACGGGGAACTATAAAATGATGTTTACCGTCGTCAGTTGCTCATTTCGTCGATTTATTGCGTCTGAAAGTGGAATACAAAATGCACGCCTTTCCCTCCTACCTTTCAGCCGCTAACTGTCCCCTCTTCCGGTCCGTTTAAAATCGACAAATCGAGCAACACACGTCGGTTTTAGTCATTTTTAGTTTATCTCAGTCAGATTCAATCGTCAAAAAATTAAAATCGGTTATAAAAAAATTCGGACCAAGAAATCGTAAAAAAAACGAGGGGAAAGGGAGGTATTGTAAGAAGGCGTTAAATGGAAATAATCTTAGTGGCGTTCAAAGATGATGCCAAGTTTAATCTGTCTTTTAATCGCACTTGCTGCGCTTCCCTTAATGCGCTTTTAAAAATCTAATTGAGGAACAAAACGGATTTTTTTCTTCCCCAGTAATAACTTTGCGATTTCCTGCCGCATGAGGCGAATTCTAATAAGAACGTAGCTACGAGTAAAAGTTTTCTCTAAAAATCCAAAAGAAATGTTGCTAGATATGAGACCCGATGATTCAGGTGAACACCATGATAAACTTGGGTTTCATTTGCGTTCTTTCTGTCAGTTAATATCTGTCAACTAACGTTCTTTTACTCCAAATTCTGTAAAAGTCACTCACGCGAGGGACATCAGTATTTTCGAGTGAGTTCAGCTTTTCTTCAGTTAGGTTTTATTAGGTTAGCCTTATGCAAGACGTATTTGTGTTTGTTTGTTCTTTTACATAGCTTTGGTTTATGTAGATTAGCTTCGCGTTTGGTTTACTAAGGCAAGTTTAACCCACTACCGCCCAGCGATGCCGCTCGGAAACAGAAATAAATTATTTTAGAGAATCCTTGAATTTCAGTATTGTCTCAGTTTAAAAAATATCACCCGCCTGGTAACTTGAAATTTAATAATTTAGGCATTTTTCAAAGCTTAAAATTTCGTATTTTCATGTAAAAAAATCCTTCCAATTTCTCTTAAGCTAAATTTCACTCTAAATACTTCAGGCTGTTATGGGTTAACATATGATGTTCAGTACGTGTTTACCTACTTACACTTCACTTACATTTGGCCCACTTACGTTAGCTCTTGTTACGTTTAACTCTTCTTACGTTTAGCTCTACCCACGTTAGCTTATCTTACGTTTAGCTCTACTTACGTTCACTTATCTTACGTTTAGCCTTACTTACGTGAGGTCTACGTACGTTCAGCTCGACTTGCGTACGTTCTACGAAAGTAATGTTATAGAGTTCGCTTCAAGTCTACTTTGGTCAAATTCACCTGTTAGTTTAGGTCTGTATAGGTTAGTTGTCTACTTTCTTTAGTTCAACGAAGCATAAGCCCTATTACTATATGGAAACTTCCGACCTCTTTACTGAAACAGCGGAAATACTTTGCGAAAATCCAGCGTCCGCGGCGCAGCGCTCTCTCTCTTCCGGTATTAATGACCAGCCAATCACGTGAGCCTCCATCTCAAACGAATGCCTCGTCTCTCTAGGAATGGTATGCAGTTAGAGAGCGCCGCGTCGGGCGGTCCACTTGGGGTGCGACGGCACTGCCTTTGGCTAACTTGACCTGCGCCGGCCTTGATTTTAATTATGTCTGTCGAAGGCGCTGTTCAGTTCGTCTCTGATTGCGGCAAACAGGTTCGAAACGCGAACCTGCTGATGGCGGTGGTTCGCGCCAGCCCCTCGCGTCAGCCGCTCCCGAGTCGCGCGGTCAAGGGCGAACAGATCGAATGTTATTCTTATACAGTTGCCGACCGTGCTGAGTCAGCCTGCATCTGTGACAGTGACAGCGCTGATGAATCAGGGCTTTAAATTTCAATGACGCGACTCTTAAAGACTTTTTCCAAGGCGGATTGCAGTGTAATCAGTTCTCTTCGCGTTGACTCGCTAGTTCTGCAGGTTAGGTTCACTGGGAAATATGCAACGGACCGATAACCTAACTTTACTTAACCTAACCTTACTTAACCTAACCTTACTTAACCTAACCTTACTTACCCTTTTCTTAACCCAACGTTCCTTAACCTAACCCAACCTACCTTATCCCGACCTTCTTTTACCCACCCTTCCTTAATTTTACTCACCTGATGTTGATCTACCTTAACGTTACCTACCTTAATCAAAACGTAACGATTTCGTCTTGGGTCGGTTGGCCGCTTGAGACCCCGTCTATGAAATGTTCATGCCCAAGGAAAGCGAACCATTGGAAGCAGCTAATTTACTTGGATTCTGTAAAATCAATAAAATTCAAAGCTAGTCTGTGGTTTTGTAAAATTGCAAATTTTCAAGAACAAATTCACAATATTCACAGAAACAGTTGCACTGTAGCGATTTAGTTTAGGACCGACCCCTCCTAAAAGTCTTATGTTTCAAAACTTAACTCAAAGTATTCCTCTAAAAGTCTATTTCGTCCTAAAGAAGAAATTTCTTCAATCATTCGTCGGTTAATCATATTCGACTTCAGACGAATAGAACGCAAGAGTCGATTTTGTAAACAGAATCTTGACTTGGGTATCGATCTAAACCGCTTCTGACTGACAACACAAAAGAAACAAAAATATTGATGCTTGTCGTTGAAAACAGTTAGTGCTTCATCCGATCTATCTGCCGTGGAGTTTTATTTTTATTTATTCATTTTTATTTTTTTGCACACCGTTTTTCTCCCTCATCTTTTTACTGGATTATGACTGTGGCATGAATGGGGCCAGAAGACCGTTTCGCGGACTTTGAATGGAATGCCTTCGCTACAAGACGTAAAAGTGAGGTTAAGTGCCCAAAACGCGACCGCTGCTGTTTTATGTTCTACTTATGGCGAAACTGCCGAGCGCTCGTTCCAACTTTTCTTACACGAACCAAATCCAATCCATGTGTATCTAAGGTTGCCCTTGCCGAGGAGAATCGTTTTAATGGGGTAACTAATTGTAAGTCGGCCCGTACTTATTTTATTTCCTGCCATTTTCGTGTTTGCTGTTTGCAGCTGAAATCTGAACTTGAAAAAAAATCCTGGGCTTGCAATTGAAGTCATTGGTAACCAAAGAAATAATAATGAACTTTGTTTTTGAAATTGATTCATTCCTAACGACCCAGAAGCGTATAAAGGGACAATACACTTATTTGTTTTACAGGCCATGGTCAAAGTGTTAAGTGTTACCATAACAAAGACAAAAAAACAACAACATGTAACAGACGAGCAATGTGAAGCGATCATAAGACGACCAGGAATTTCCATTATTAACTCTAAGAGTACCTATTTATACAGTGTTACACTGGCATTGCACTAACTTACCTTAAATTTTTAAGTTACAAGTTCACATATTCGTTTAGTTTATGATTCTTTACATTATATTTTTACTTATTTTCAAACGGTACTGCTTTTCAAATAATCGTGAATCAATTTTAATTGATTTGCTTTTTTAATCATCTTCAGTCTAAGAAAAAATTAATTGAAAACGTCCTAGGAGAACCTTTTCCCTTTTTTCAAAATTTTGGTCGATTTTTTTTGTCGAATTTTGAACGTTTGATGGTTCGAATTCATTAAGAGAAACCAAAAATGATCAGTACCGTTGTTTGTTGCTTACTTCGTCGATTTATCGCTCCCTAAATAGAATATGAAATTTACGCCTTCTCGTCCAACCTTCCTCCCCCGAAGTCTTCCACCCTCCCGGTCTCTTTAAAGTCGACGGATCAAGCAATATCCGTCGGTTTTGACTTTTTTAATGTCCCTCAATTGGATTCAATCTTTAAAATCCATAGATTCCCAAAAAAAATTCGTACCGAAAAATTGAAAAAATCCTAGGGGTACCCCTTGCCTTTTTTCAAATTTTTAGTCGATTTTTTTGTCGATTTTTTTTACGTTTGATGGTTGTAGTTGTTTAAGGGGAACTAATAATTGCTTTTACCAGCGGCTGTTGCCCGCTTAGTTCATGTATATCACTCCCAAATTGGAATTTAAAATCCCTATCGCAGAATCGTGGGAGCACATGATTGAGCTTGGTTCATGATCTCAATATTTTTATAAGTGGGGTTTTTATATCGCTGGTGTATTTTTTTCCGAGTAATATATACTTCATCGTAAGTATAGTCCTCTTGAACATTGGAAGGAATACTTTCACGATTTCTCTCTTTCCTTGATTTCCCGTTTATTGGAACCCTGAAAAGTCAGCCTACCATTTTTCTTCGTCGAAACAAAAAAAAGAATCTTGTCGCGCAGAGTTATTAATGTATTTTTTGATACACATTGTCCTGAACTTTTTGTAAAAGGTCCTTTTGGGTCACAATTAAAACATTTGCTGTCACTTTTGTCTGAACTCAATGTCTTTTAAGTCACTCTTTTGAGACGAAACTTGACTCTCTGCTCGGACTTGACCGGGTGTTAGATACGCAAATGAAGAAGTTCAATTTAATCTACATTTTATTTTCGAGTGTCGCTTGACTCACAAATGCTAAATCTTGCGACTAAACACCCAAAACGGCTCGACACCCGCCTGAACAACTTCTCCAGTTTTCGACGAACTTTTATCATAGGCTCTGCTCGCATTCCTTTTAAAAAAAAAATGATGTCCCCTTGACCTCAGCCGATGTCTGAGAGCTCTATATAGACAGGGGTTGGGATAGGGTAAGGGTGTAATAGGTTTTATTTGATTGAAATGTTCATTGGTCAGTCGTCAATCAAAGTTTGGTTTGGTGCTCGGAGATATTCGACTAATTTCGTGTTGTTTGTTGTCAGGACAAACGGATAACAGTGACTGACGCGCTGGCGCATCCTTACTTGGACGAGGGTCGCCTGCGGTATCATTCGTGTATGTGCGAGTGCTGCTACACGACGCGTGACGGGATGCGCCAGTACACGACAGTCGATTTTGAGCCCGTGGCGCCGAGCCCCTTCGACGATAATTGGGAGAGGAAGCTGTCGTCGGTGCAGCAAGTCAAAGGTAAAGTGACTTTTTTCTCTCTCTCTCGATCTCGTTTCCATTCCAATTAGCGATTTGTTTGCCGAATTGATTGTTCTCCTAACAAGAGACAGCTTTATCGCTTCGACATTTCTTAGAAAGAGACGAAATCCCCCGTCACGATCTCTGGACTTTATTGTTTGGTACTAAAAACTATGCCGAGAGAGAATTTTAGGTTATGCGCGTTACATCCAGTTTCCCATCTTTAGAATGTGTCCTTTTGAAATTTTTATTTTATGATTCCTGAATACTCTGTCTCTTCAGATGAGTAAGTGTTCGAGGGATTCAAAAATATTTTAGAAGTAAAGCTTTATGACATAATTGGCGGTTGTACTACAGGTATATTAAACATAACCTTTTTTTATACTTGGTATATTTCAACTTAATTAATGTTGTTTTGTCGGCTTTGTATGTCTGAAGTATCGCAGTGCGATCAATTCACCGGCCTTTTAATTAGAATACGCCGTTTAAAATTTTAAGTGGTCTATTCGTTGTCTTAAATTTTTGCAATATCTATCTGAGACTCGGTCAAAAATTTTCTCTTTCTTAAAAAAGCTTATTTTGTTGCGGTCAGACTATAATTTTTACTAAAGATACATTTCCCGTCCTCGTTGAGTGATGCCGTTCGTACTCGCAGATAATATACACCCAGAAGATGCCCCATTCTAGCGCGACGAAGAACGTTTTGCATGCGCTGAAATTTTGAAAGTGGGATTTCTCACATCTTGTGTTTGGAAAAGCCGAGCAAAAACGCATATTTCTAAAGTTGACCAAACTTACGCGGTTGTATTACGTTATCTTGTTAATGAGATCAGAACAAGGGTGGAATTCGGTAGAGAATGCTTCGTTCGAAAATCTCAATGTTTATGAGCATATCCGTGTAAGACGCGCCTAAATTTCAAATCCTGAAAATCGTGAAAAAATATGTACCTCTTAGGAGTAAATGCGGATGTTGTAGTTCCACGTGTTGGCGATAGATAGCGCTGTGAGCGACGCGTATCGTCGACTCAAGTCGGCTAATGTTGTATGTTGGTTTTGCAGAGGAGATGCACACGTTCATAGAGGAGCAGTTTAACTCAAACAGGGTACCTCTGTGCATAAACCCTCAGGCGGCTACTTTCAAGAGCTTTGCCAGGTAAGGCAAAAGATGGGATGCGAGCCTCAGTCGACACAGTGAAGCAAGCCGCTACAGCTGCTACAACCACCAACCGTTCATCGTCTGGTCCGTTTTGTAAAAAAGAAAATTTAAAAAACGGAGCACAGTCAGCCAGTTCTCGGTACAGTTCAATTTCTATGTCTCTAATTATTATTTTTTTCTCTTTTGCTTTGTCTGTGACCTCTGACCTCTCTAGCGGCCGTTCTCTCTCTTGCATTGTGTAGTTACCTTCGTTTAGTTTTCAAACGATAAATCGACCCGAGAAAGAAAAAGTCTTCCGTATCAAACGACTCCGTGCACTTGCCTACATTTATCGATTGGTCTGAAAATTATATTGATTTTTAGCTAGAGATTGATTGGGTTTTTTTCTCTGGCTAATGATCGATTCTCGATCAAGATCTTTTCGATTATTGCATTTTCAGACTACTCACCACACAACGAATAAACGTCTTATGTCAGACGGCAATTAATAAAGAGTTTCATTCACTGATTGCTTACCTTAAGGTAGCCCAAGTTGTGCAGAAGAATATCTCAAGTTGACCTTATACAGAAAGGCTTAGCCTATCCGACGTTTATCAGTTTGAGCCTTTTCTGATTTTTCGAACGTGTACAAAGAGGCTATTATATCCTGTAGTGGGCTCTCTTAAGCTAGGTAATTCTATTACTTGGTCTTTTGTCCTGACTTTTGATGTCCTTAAAAAGCCTTTGGCGAGTATTTCTGTCAGCAGGAAAATACGTTGTCCTTGATTTTCATCCCGTGACAAATATTCCCCAGTGAGAAACGAATTATTGAAAACACGTCGATCGATGCTATGTCGACGTCTATATCGAAATCCCGTAGATTTTTGAGTCGAATCGCCTTGACTTTGTCCCATAAATCGACGAGGTTTCGATATCGACCTATTTTCGATGTCGGAAATCAATAGATCGACGTATTTTCGATATCGCGTTTCTCACTGGGTTCCCAAACGTTCTTGGGACATTATTTGTAAATATTGATATTATTAATTCCCAAGGAAAAATCCAGGATCTTATCATTTTCTGCTGGTCGAAATATGCGCCACTTCGTTCATGGGAAGCAAAAGTCGAAACTTCAGCTTATATTAAGGTTGTTTAACCTAAATTAACCTATCAAATGAGTCAGGCTAAGATGCTCAAACAAGGTAGAACTCTCGATTGCCCATGTTTATAAGATGCCCACTTGTGTGCGTTCGAACTTGTGGAAGTGTACGGAGCGCGCTTGATTGTACAATATGACGATTAAACAAGACTTTTTTGATCGGGTTTTTAGCTTCATTGGAAGACGGGCTTCATGTTTTTGTCCTAACATACGTAAGGCGAGACCTACGTAAGGGAACACTAGCTGTGTTGTATCTATGTGGTATGCCTAGCTGGAGGCTTGCGTTACCGAATCCTAACAATCTGCTCAACCCTCCATGTTGACGGGATCTGTGGTCAGCATTGGCATGAACTTCATAACCATTCTTCCCTCTTTTTCCCTCGTCTATCGACTGATAGCTCATCATCACTTGCATGTCTTGTGCAATGATAGATCTTTCCCGAAACTCGGACTTTTGCGAAACGCAATCTTTTCCACATGAGAAACAACCTAGCTTAACCCTGCGCTCTCATCCGCAATATGTTCGTCTGAAGAAGGCGGTTTCGTAGAAGGCACATTAGTCTGCCATATAGTTGACTTTAGTTAACTTAGCCGAAGAAAATCTTAATGTTTGGAAAGGATTATAAAACGACAGGGAGGGTGAAATCGAACAGCGGTTTGCGTAGAGAAAACCGTATCGTTTCTGTTCCATTTCAGCCCTCATGTCATACCTAGAGTACATTCTCTAACGCAACAAAACGTAGACTGAGCTAGAATTGAGCTTACTAGAATCTAGTTAACTGGACGTGTTTTCCATGTCTTTAGTACCTTTTCACTCTTTACGTACACCCCCGTCGTACTGGGTTTTAGTAGCACCGATCCCTTATTTTTAGCTCGAATCTCTTTGGCGGGCATGGTTCCGAAGTACCCTCTGTCAGTTGCCACTTCCCTTGCGTCTATCTGTATGTGTGTCTTTAACTAACGTATATCCGTCACGTGTGTGTTCTGTTTTTGCGAATGATCCGTATCCGGTACAAACTTTCCCGCCGTTTCTTGCGTGGCTATGAGAAATTAGGTCGTTTGATCGCTGAGGTTTTCATCTTAGCCCGAGTATGTATATACCGCGGGCAGGCGTTGTAAGCTATAGTGTCAGTCCTTAAGTAAACCGACCAGTGACTAACAAGTAGCGTTAGTTTGAGGAAGGCCGTGGTAGAATCGATATGCACCGTGGTGCATTCTGGCTGAGTGTTTTGGTGATGGTCCCTGGCTTATGTTGGTGATTGGTTCGTTTTGCGGCGTTTGGGGCCCGTCCATAAATGTCAGGAAGGGAAGTCGTAGTGGTACAGTCGCGGTCAAAAGTCGGTGGTGTCTCCGCACGACTTGCTTTCGGTCTGCTGCTGTACCTTCACCCGCGATCTCTGTTAATGTGCACCCAAAGTTTGTTAGCATGATTGGAATTAATGTTTGTCTACCTGACGTGCTGCATATTACATAGCGTATCCCACCCGCATAGCGCATGATGCAACTCGCGGGAAGATATCATTTTTCGGGATTCAATCGGGCTTGTCATAAGGAATAAGTTGAAATCCTCAGGGGGCTGGTTTGCTCTATCGGGCGTCAAACGCGCTGCTTCATTTGCTCATATTAGTCAGGAATAACAATGTTTTGAGTATGGAAAATTGGAGCAAATGTCATGCGTGTTTTATCGCTCGATAAAACAAATAGGCGTATGTTGTTTTTTCGTAGGAATCGTTGGCTTTTCGTATGTCTGCTAGACTGACCCGTGTGTGGTGTTGCCTGTGCATTCATTCTGAGGGAAACAGTGGACGCTTTTGGGAAAACGCGTTGTTGTAATCTATGGAAAGTTTCCAAGATAGAATAGGATTGCGATCTTAGTCTGTTTCAGCTAGCTGGATCCAGAGACCCGTCGGGGTGTCCCTCGAAAATCGCAAATTTCAAACGAGCTGGCGCCGTCTTAAAAATGTCATGTTCGATCTACGTTTTATGTTGTTAATAGGCTTAGCGGATTTCGCATTTTATATGTTCAATCATTGTGTGTCCTTTTAAAGTTCAGTATGTGTGTTAAAGTTTTGATTCAGGGCGGGAAACATGGACGAAACTGTGACACCCTTTGGGGAAATGTATTCGGAAGACTATTGAAAGACTGGCCAAGGATCCTCGGAGGACGGTCGGAAAATTATCAGAAGAATGTCGAACTTCGACTGGCAATGAACCAATGGGAGACTCGCCGTAGACTAACGGAAGATCGTTGGGGGACTGTTGGAAGCCGGAGACCGTCGGAAAACCATAGAGAGTGTTGTCAGATCAGTGAAAGACGGTCGAAAGACCTTTGAAAGATTATTCGGAGACCTTTAAACGACGGTCGGAAGATTATTGAGAGATTTTAATGCAAGGTCAGAGTGTTTAGCAACCGGTGAAACGGGGGAAGCGGGAGATAACTTACAATGGAATTTGCATCTGGGAAAACCGAGAAGTAGCTGGAAATCTCTCGAAATCGGGTGTTCGACTTTTTTTTATTTTAAAAATGCAGGAAAATACGGAAAAGGTTTCGTTTGTTTCTCAAAATTTTTTGCTCGAGATTTTTCAATGAAAGCCATGAGGGTAACTTGAGAAGAATTTATGATTAACCGGGGAAACGGGAATTTTATGAGGAAATCGCTAGACACTCTAATGACGATCGGAAGATCATTGAAAGGCTTTCAGGAAACCATTGAAAGGCGGTCGAAAGGCAATTGAAAGACCGTGGAAACACCGTTAGAATATTGTCGAAGGACCGATGAGAGATTGCTTCAAAAAAACGGCACCGTTTCAATTGTGTACCGACGTCGTCTGCGGCCACAGTTTGCGTTGTTGAATCAGGTTGTAAATGCACGGCAATATCACCACAGAAAAGTTTCGTGGCAAAATGGAAATTGCTTCAGCGAAAGGGTCACTTGTTTTTTTGGTCTTTTAGGGAAACAAGGTTACCAATCTGTCATTTTGGTGCATAGCAGTCGTTTGTTGACTGAATCTATGTTGAAAGGTTTCGGAATGAATTGCGCGGAATTTGCGTATACGATTGGACTCGCTGTTAGGTTAGATTTTAACAGCCATGACCGTTTTGAGACTTCATTGTAAGGGGTAACACCGTGCTGGAATTCCGTACACCGGATATCAGGATATCAAGAATATCAGCCGGATATCAAGGATACCAACCGGATATCAGCCGGATATCATGAGTTGCCACCCCTCGTCTTATCGTTTACCGACTGCGATCTATTCTGTACGTCAGGTTCTTGAGACAGAATATGTACATTTTTTTGTCAGGAAAAGCTCGAGTGATATGCGTCTTGGGGGATATGTGTACTTTTCGTAGGACTAGCGTTTTCCGACTTGTACATCCATCAAAATCGTCTTTTGTGGTCTACAAAATAACTCCGCAACTGTGTGATCGACTGCGCAGATTTTGTCTGTGATCAGTGATCGTCCGCCTAGATTTTTACCGAGCCTCTTCAGTCTACATTTAATGTATTGTTGTTGTACCTTTTATCCGTCCTCGTCCACAGAAAAAAATGCGGAAAATTAATTTGGTTAATGTGAACTTCTGCGTACCGAATGCGGAACTTATTTACAAGAGGCGCACAAGTTCTCCGACGAAATGGCAACCTAACCTCTTTTAGCTTCACCTCTTCACCAAACCCCACATAACCTCACCTCTGGTCACCTCATCCGCCATTAGCTCACCTTTAGTAACCCTTAATCCTACGTTGTCTCGCCTCGCCTATCATAACCGAATTGAATTAAAAACTCCGGGCAATTTTCAATCCATATCGGAGATTCGTTCTCTACTCTTTATCGGAGAGAATCCTTTCCCGGAAACACCCATCCCGAACGTATTTTCACGAGCGCCATCTTATGGTCAAAGTGGATATTAAAGAAGACCCAGTATGGAGGGTTGAGCGTTTTGGAGGAAACTATACGAAATTGCAAGCTATATTCCCCTCTCCCAAAGGTCACAGTTTTTAAATACACCCTATCCCATCCATATCTCACACGCTATGTAAAAGTTTGAACTCTTATGATTTTTTTAGTTTTTTTGTTGATTTTTTTCTTTTTATTTTATCCGCAAAGAGCGGAAAACAGAGACATGGTGGACTGGGACGGACTGCGATCTGATTGGACCATTCCAGATGGTCGAATGTGATTGGTGCAGACCATCCTGTTAACTTGGCGTAGAGAGTTCCTACTCATGAACTAAATCATTGTGCAGAACTCGTTTGAGAGGCTATATTCCTCTCAGTAAAACCAGACAAACAAAAGCTTGTTGCGTTATCTCGCTTTTTTTTAGCATTCTCCCGAAGTCCTGGAATTGTATGAATATCGTCTTCATCCAGTCCGCAACCAAGAGTCTTTTGTAAAATCAGTGTATTTTTTTAAAATCGGTAGCTTATTTAAGCTGCTTCCAAGTAGCGGGGAGGATCACTGAAATTTAGTTACGTAATAAAATTACTCTGTAGTTGTATTGTGGTCTTAAGTTTAACAGGATGGTTTGTTGTGTGGCGCAATTTCGCCACTTCGTCAAATTTCAACTCAGTTCACTGAAAGACAACCTTTAACGTCTTCGGAGCGCTCAGCTCAATAGCGATCCAGGACATGCAATCCAAACCGGATACCCTCTCATTGTTTCCGGTGTAACTGCGTTTAAATTTGACGAATTGGCGAAATCTAGCAGCATTTATGATCTAGTTTGCATGCCTTATAGGTTGTAGTATACTAACGTAAGCTTACTTAAAAACATCCTCTGCAGGATTTCCTGTAATGTATAGTAAAAATAGCAGCCTTGTATCAACCTAGTATCCCCTGTTCCACCGGATTTTGTATATAATCGTTGAAAAGTTCCTTTTTCTCACAAATTTTCTTTTTCAGGCTTGAAACTTTCTTTTTTTCTTAAATGAATTTACTTTTGATGTTTAACCCCATTTTACGTGTCTCAAGCTTTCAGGAAATTTTAATCTTGCGCTGTCATGTCTGCTTTACTATTGATTGTGTATTTTTA
>Ga0058701_10000989_pt1 | contig 19553 bp, 10 predicted proteins | sample AgamicOrMae_FD_97039 | JGI IMG/M metagenome (GOLD analysis project Ga0058701, IMG submission 97039) | Agave microbial communities from Guanajuato, Mexico - Or.Ma.e | ecosystem: Host-associated > Plants > Phyllosphere > Phylloplane/Leaf | place: Guanajuato, Mexico | collected 2012-06-04
GGGCTACGGCTGACTGGGCGCCAAGTCGGTTGGGCGCATGAGAATTTCGCGCATTTTTGCTCTCTTCATTTTATTGCTCTATAAAAAAAATGTTCTTTATCGTGCGAAATTTGCAGTCGTGACGTAAATTAGTCTTATTTGAATATTTGTCAATGATATTAACTGCGATGAATGAAGCTCTTAAAAAACTATACTAGACATTAATTAAAGTAGCTGTGACTGTGCGTTAACGTTTCGTTGTTAGTTTTGTGTTTTTTTTTCGCGAAACTAACTATTCTCCACGCAAGTGCGATTTGTAAAAGGATGAATTGGTTAGTTGACAGTACTATCTGAGAATATTGTAACTATCTCATTGTTATAGTGTTATAATAAAGTCCTGAGAGGTGAGAGCATCGTCATAATGGAGGTCTCAAAGAAAAGTTCTGAGCGGAGAATCAATAAAGGAGGTAGAGGAGCAAAGAGATGAGTGAATAACAATAAAAGCGTGAAAAGTTGAATGTGCAGTTGAGGGTGGAAGTTAAAGTTGAGGGGTTATTGATGTGGATATCGTTGAGTACCTAACAGATGAAATTATTTCTCAACTGAGAATATCGTTCTTACACTGGGGAAAGATACACGGCAGTCTCAACGGCAGCAGAAGGAAGCTCCTTAAATGCACACGGAGACATAAAATAAGCAAATGAAGAAATACTTTCTGGTTAGTTTATCATTCAGAAAGCGAGTTAACCATTTAAGCAGTGCAAAGAGTGCAACCCTCCCCCGCCAACGAGTTGCTGGTCGACCATAATGGGATGACATTACAGCAAGATACACACGCACAACTCTGCAGTCCAAAGAAGATTGAAAACACAAAGAGAAGCAAATAGAAATCCAGTGAGAGCGTACGTGACACAAAGTTGCTCAAAGGAAAACACTTGGCAACAGAATTAATCTGCTAGACCATTAAGCAATTAGTGTGGCAAAGAGGAGCGCACCGCATTCCGCACTGAGTGCCGTTACAAGGCGACAGTCCCGTACACCGATTTTGGCCAATTTAATTAAAATCTTTTCCCAGTTCTGAAATTATTAGGCAACATTTCAGGGATGACGGGAAAAAATCGCAAATTTCAGAGTACACCATAAATTGCACATTATCTTTACTTTCTGGATAATTTTTTAAAAAGGTCGCTGTTTTAGTAAAATGCGCGAATTTTGTAATGACCTCAGCTTCTCTTAACATGGAGTAGCTCCAAGAGAGGACTTCCAACGTCCATGATATCTTATCCCTCTTTTTCCATGAAAACTACTCTACCGATATGCAAAGGCTAAATAACGCAAAACAACTGTCAACGTACTGTAACTGCAAAATCTTGTTTCCGAACATAAAACACACAAATAAAGCTAGTCGTAGAAATGATGAGTCAGCCACAGCTTTCTAAAAGATACTCGTACATAAAATGTCTCTAGCAACACAAAAAGATAAAAAATTAGCATAAATTAAAAAAATCTTTTGTTTATCTCCTCAGAGAAAATAGTGCAAATGAGTTAATGCCTTTCTTTATACACGTAATTAAACATCTCGTTAAGCAAGTTAGAGCTTGGCAATGAATTGTTTTGAGTTTTATTTTTTTAACTCTTTACATTGCAAATTACTTGTTTGCTTTTGAAATTACCTCTAGTAGGGCACTTTAAGTCCAAGATTGTTCTTTGTTGGAAAAACCTAATTTATGATTCCTGATCTTGATTGATGGGGACATGCTTCCCGAGTAAAAAATCAGTCCTACTTCCTGTTTTTTGAAAAACACTTCTCAATGATAGACCAGCCGTATTCCTCCACGAATCATCAGGTGGTAAAGATAGCATTCAACACTATCGTATGAGTGAATTAGAATACTTCATGGTTATTTTTCTCCTAGAGAGCAAACACTTTCCATACCAACATCAAAACTTAAAATGAACAATGAAACCGAAAACTGTTGGTTTGCCATAAAAATTTGATGAATACCGCAGGGGTCAGAAAGTTCCTCTAGGGAATGCGTTCCCGCTCACTTGTCAGGTGGCTTAAATTAGAACGCGCCCTGTTCCCGTTCCTCTAAAAAAAGGACCGCCTTTGTCCTGCCATTCCCCCAAGAAATAAACAAATACAGTAATAATATTATGTAGGAAAAAAATGAGATGATTTGTTTGCTCCTTACATTGACAATGAAACGAATCACTCATGTCTCCACAAACACCCTCGGAGAAACCAACTCAAGATCTCAAAAATTAGTACTTGCAACAAAAATATGATTGATAAGTTCTCATCAAACATCTGAAAAAAAGTCAATCGAATCCCAAAATCAAACTATGCAGCATGGTGTCTCATTTGAAAACTGCGTCTCTATTTAGATGAAAATTGGATTATGCTATGCCAAAAATGTGCTTCTTGTAACTAACGACATAATCATACCTTCAATTGTATAAAAAAAAGAAAAAAGGCGAAAGAAAAAACCAAAACATTGCTTAATTACAGAGCTCAAAAAGTGTTGTCACATACGATAAACCCGTGGGAAAGACGGTATTCCCGTGTGAAATCTGCAGTGGAACTGCTATAACGCGAATTTCAGAGATTATCGGTATGCCGAACGACAGTTTCAGGTTAGGCAAAGCATTAATAATATTGCATGACGCTTTGTATCAACGCTCTGTTAACTAACCGTAACGGACAGAGGTGCAACAGTACAATCACGGATCACATGATTATATGATGTGGTCTATGGAATGACTTTGTGCTCGCACGGTAGACATCGGGCTAGAATACTTCCACATAAGTAGACCTTATGCAATATTGCATAAAGTGCTTGGCATTTAAAAGTTATTTTGTATTGAAAATGACACAAAAGCGGCGCCTGACTAAATTTGTCATTTTTAGTTTTATTACATAGAACCAACCATTTTATGATGTCATTTTTTGTTTTGTGTTGTAGCAATTAAGAAAATAAAAAAGTTTTAAAATAACGATCTCTCGGTCGGTGCCATTTTGCAAACTGCCTCTCCCGTCCAAGAAAGTGCTCACAAAACTTGTAGCCTACAGTGTCGTACATTTTGTACCTCTTCTATACGCACGCAGCACGGTCGGAACTCTGAAAAGATTTCAGAGTCCAACCGGGCGGGGGACCGGTGGGGAAATTTCGAGTGCGGCCCGCAACCCTGGATGAGGAGGATTGGCTTCAAATTTTGTAAAATAGACTAGACTACCAAAACTGAACATATTTTGTTCAACGTTAGGTCGCATTTGAAGCTTTCTCATTGGATATCGCAGAGAAAGTGAGGGTTTTTGTTGATTTAAAAGAGGCGAGAACCGAAAAATTCAGGTACCGGATAGAGTTCAATTTTTGAGTTAGGGTAGTTAAAAAATGGGCTCTCGGTTTTATGACAGCTCGCAAATCTCTTACAAAATAGTTGGTTCTAGTTCGTAGCTGTTTCATTGTAATTATAGGTCCTAAATTACAAAGTCGTCGAGAGTTTATTCTTTAACAATGTTCCACAAAGCTCTACTACTTTTTTGAAACACGTTGTTTACGAGTAAAAATTATGCTCTTAAGCAATGTTCTCCTCAACTTGATGCAAGTCTAATTGGCCTTTACAGCAGTGTTGCAAAACAGACGAAACTAACCGCTTGCTTGAAATAGAAAAATTATCTCAGGGATTGGCAAAAGAGTTTAAAGCTATAAAGATTGAGTCCAACTTACTGTTAGTACCGTAAAATGGATTGTATATGTCGGAAAAAGAAACAACATGTGTATCCTACCTCATCTTCCCAATACAACAGCAAACAGCAGCACGAACCTGAAAAAAAAGAATGAATATGAGCTGATATTACGCACAAAAAAAAGCGAGGAATAAGGGCAGTCAAACAGCGAGGAGCAAATTTGAAAATCAAATGTGTTCCCCCGCTGCTTTGGCGGTATTTATGGAACAGCTGCATTGCTGAGTTTCCCAATTTTCCAGATAACTTTTATCTTTTTTAATGGTGAAGCAGCCTTATACCTGTAGCCATTATAACTCAACACAATCATAACGCATACATGTAGCGCAATTACTAGCTCCGCGGCGGGCAATTTGCGTAAATCAGAGCAGAAGCGCAAAAATGGCGGAGTTGGTAGCCCTGGCCGTTCCGTTATATGAAACATTTGTTCGCGCCACTTTTCTTGTTTTGCGAATGGCTTCAGGCAACCCGCCGTTTTATTTGGGGCTTAATGAAAAGTATTAGCATTTCGTAATTATTTGAAAATCACTTTGATATCTTTCTGGAAAATTGCGAAAGCTGTTGATTTATTTGAAAATGGCCTGAATGAGCTTTGAGCAAATGTTTATAATGAACGATCAAAGCACGTACACTGAAAAAATAAAGATGTCTATAAACAGGAAATAAGCTGCTATTGACTGCGCAGCACATTCTCCCTGTCATAACATCACGATTCTTACTATACCCTTTGTTAGCTACCAATCTGAAAAAATAGTACAGTTCATAGCATAAAAATGACAATTATTTTCTTAAGAAAGGAATCGGTTCGTTCGCAATCTAGAAAAGGTGAGAGAGCTGAATGCTTCCCTCAGAACGCGCTTGTATGAAGACACTTCGAAAATTTTATCGTTGATAAAAAGATTAGCTATGGGGAATAGAAATCGTGGGCAACCTTGTCAAAAACCTTCTCATGGTCAAACACATTAATCCACATAACAAGACCAGGTAAGATACTCATGTCCAATATTACGAGTATTCCTGTACCGTATAGATCTAGGTTTTTCCAAGACAGAGAATGTTTGCAGAACGACTAGACGTCAAGAATCGGCCGAACATGCAGATAACTCTGCACATAACTTTGTGTAAAGGATGGTTATATGGCTACCATAACAAAATAGCCTATGTAAAGTTTTTCTCGTGTGTTTTTGTTCAGTGGATTTCAATCCGCATGAAAAGGTTCCGCACTACCAGCAGCTTTACAATTGACGGAACAATTTAATGCACTGATCATACTGGACTCGTCGAATCCACCAGAATATAATTAAAGTTACCTTAACTACACTTACCTTAATTACACATGCAGTGTTTTACGATTCTCTCTCGTGAGGACAGATCCATTTCTAATTTTAGAACAGGTCTCGCACTGCCGTCATCCACTATCATCAACAAAGCCATTTCGTGTTCAATGATATCCCAAGAAATGTATCCCCCGGGAACACCGCCAAAGATGTCATCAGCACCTTAATACAGCGTCGCCGATAATAAATTTCCGATATTCCTCAGTTGTCTGAGGGCAGCCTGGTAGCTGCTGCCATTGCAATCAGCCATTTTGGCAGACGAATTTCTCATACGGCTGACTATGATAATTGGCGCGAGGTGTGGGCGGCGGGAGGCAGCCATGTTTTGGCGGGGAGGTGTTGGGAAGCCACCGAGCAGATGCCGCGGCGCGACGCCGCCGCCACTTCCGAAGCCTTCCAAGCTCGGAACACCGGACGAGCGCCTCTCCCGGAAACGAGAGCGGGTCCTGGCCACCAATATGGCCGACAACGATGGCGAAAACCTTTCAAGTCATTTTTCCATGAGTGTGTCATTATTGGCCACTTTTGTCTAAATTGGTTTCCGTCGGCAATCAGTGTGTCACTAGTGAGGAAGGTCCCTCGAACATCCATACTCGACAAGGAGGAAGTAGACGTTTTAAGCAACGGTTCGCAGTACCTTGAGGGTGCAGTGTACACTACCATTGTGGCGTTAAAAAAAGGAAGAGAAATATTCATTGGTAAAAAAAGCTCCTATTTCGTTTTCACGTCATAGTTATGACAGAATTTCAAACAATGTGGTACGTGTTTTTAACCCTTTCTTTCTCTTTTTTTGTTCTTAACAAAGACATTTGCTTACAGAATATCCATTAATTTTAAGTAGAGTTCAAATGGACGCATTGTTTCGAATCAAGCTCCTTTTCTGCCCTTTAAAATCTTTCAAAGCAAAGATAATTTAAAAAAGGTGAAATCGGACCTTTTCAAGATATTATTTTTAAAATATCCATTTTTTCTCAGATTCCTTTGAATTCATTAAAAAAAAGGCTGAAATTTTCCTAAACAGAATTTTAGAACCGGTTACGTGCCATAAAGAAGAAAAATCAGAATTACCTGAAGAGTTAAGACATAGATGCGTGATAAATACCGAATATACCAATTTCATCGTGTTGAATGGGCCATCAGTACCGTGTTTATGTGATACACCTTTTGCAACATGCACATTAATGTTATTTAATGACACTGTTTACATATAATGGATGATTATAATTACCATCCTCAGCTTTCTTTTCCTTACACAGTGACTCTTATCCTTTGAAAATCGACAAGTAGGGATTGTTTGTAAAGGGGCTTAAAATGTACGCAATTCATTAAGTTCCTAAGTGCCATTGTTTTACCCATCCGATTTTATCCTTGCTTAGCTCCCCTGTGTTGACAGCCGTAACGTTTGTGTTCTTAGCAATGGATATTGTCCGCCTCATTTGGAAAGTCAAGATTCAAGACATTTGTTATCTAGCTAACGACAATTTCCTAGTTGCGTAGGGCTATCAAGATTTGCCATACACATTTGACTATGAATGGAAGTCACTAACATCTATCGGCAAGATCATCAACTGTTTGAATAGTGCGCAAGCCACCTGATATGTGAGTCTCCATGCCTAGCTAATAATCTAAATGAGCTGAGAACAGTCTTAGTGATATCAGTGCACCTTGTACTGTTGGAGGTAGCATAGCTATTAAAGAGCGGCCAGCTGTAATGTAAAATGACAAGCGTTCTGCATTAAAGGATATAAGTTTTCCCATGCAGAAAAAAAATCTGTTGAATAATTATGAAATTTTTCGTCAAGTGAACACGGATTTCTCAGTGAAAAGAAAAAAAATCACCCATTAGAATTTATAGCTGAACGCAAGTAAGTTGAGTGAGTACCAAAGGATGATTTACACTATAGTGATTTTGCGATTTGAAAAAACAATACTTTGCTATGAGAGGATTTCTCTAAAATAGAAAGGAGCAATATATAAATCCTCTTCATTCCTGCCGCGTCACCTTAACCTCCTACAGCCCTTATGTTTAAAGCAGAGGCGGTTACAGACGAAAATGATGATAGTACTTTTCCCCAAGTTAGCCCAAGTTAAGGAACATTGGGAGGACAAAAGATAAAATATGGAAAACGAAAATACAGAAAAAAAAGAGGGAAGAAAAAATGGCAATAAAAGACGAAAGGAAGAAAAATATGAGGACGTTGCCGTAGGCAACCCGCATGACTTCAAAGGCAAAGATCTCTTCCTAAACACAGCCTAACTGAATCCGCTCCTGGTTAATATTTTGAAAATTTCGAGAGAATATGAAAACCAATAAAATTTTAACGACCATTCAAGCCGCTTGGTTCCTGATAACATGAGAATTACTCTTAAGCTGATAGTGACTTGTAAAGATATCATCATTGCGAGTACAATTAATTTAATCTTTCAAAGCTAGTGTTGCATCACGATTAAGTTTGTGTGTGGCCTTTGAAGTACCGGTGCTGTATTTTAAATTAAGTAGGGAAAACGCTGACTTCTCATGAGGGGAAAAATCTGTAATTGAAATAATATCTGCGGAACGAGCCAGGCGAAGGCGGTATCGTCACTGCCGCAGACTGCACTGAATTGCGCAGGCGCAAGTCCGATAGCCCGCCGACGCGACGCGCAGGCAAGGACCCCCTCTCTTTTTCTTGATGAGTACGGACGGAAACTTCCATCAGCAGCCTCGGTAGCGCAGTAGGCAGCGCGTCAGTCTCATAATCTGAAGGTCGTGAGTTCGATCCTCACCCGGGGCAAAGATTTTTTGGAAATCATACATGTGTTCGATGTACAGTCAATACAAACAACTTTCATGATCAATGAATATTTTGAAGGTATATGTATGTTTTTAATAGTTTATTATTCATTTTTTATCAGGGCCGCGAGAAAAAAAATCGTTATTTTTTAATAACAACACATACCCGTTATGTTCGTACTTTTTAAACATTTGGGCGTATGTGTGAAACATATTGTCAAGCAATGTTGTTTTGCCTTACTGATGTATGTTACTGAAAGCTTAGCCCCAACATATTTGGACTTACTGCAACGAACAACACTGATTTTGCGGCCGCACAACACTACTTTTTGGAGGGGAAAATAAGAAGAGTTATTTTCACCAGATGAGAACTCATTTCTTTTTACCTTTTCATGAAACTCCCATCTGATCAGCCAGATTTATCATTTTACAGTTGAGTCTCGAGAGCATACCTATACCTCAAGGGCCGAAGGGCCAAGGATATATTACGCACAATCGAGAATTACGCACTATCGAGAACCCTTACACAAAGTTTGTCAAGGAATTTCGCCGGGATGAGAAAAACAAAATTACGTACTATCGAGTTTCGACTGTTCATCAATGTTAAATAAAATTTAGAATTCATGAACGTACAAATGAATGAATTCATGTACGAACATATGTTTTAGAAGCGTGTAAAAAAGAACTATAGGTCATTTCACAAAGGCCATTTTACATATTTCTGCAATATATTCCAAGTAATCAATCATGTAACTGAAATTAACAATAAAGTTCCATAAGATCAATATATGCCATAATATATGTTCAATATACTAGGGCGTACCTATTAGATATTTCATTGATGTAAACATCTATCTCTCTAAAGTAGCAACACGTGGGTTGACCTTCAAGATAAAACGAACACTAAAGCAAGCTTCTTTGTGTAAACTTTACAACATTCAAGGTATCGACAGTTTTCATTGAGCTTCGATATCGAAAGCCAAAGAACTAAAAATATTTAAGTTATCGAGTTTGTATCGTACTGTACAATTACAGACAATTCAAGACTGCCGTTACCTGCCCTTTTCCGCACATGTAGTAGCTACGTCGCCGTATAAACAAAATTATCGATTTCCTATTCACAATACAAACAGAAAGCTTCGTAAACGTTTCCGAGCTTTGACACAACAAAGACCCTTTTGGGTGCAATAAAGTAATAACAAAATAACGAGGGTCGCCAAGCGTAAGAGTAGTCTTTATTGGGCTCAATTAATGCACGATTCTCGTACCTCATTCCATTGAGGATCAGGGTCCGACCATAAACACCGAGACATAAATGAGCTACCTAGATTCATTCGTAGGTAGCCGAGCAGGACGCTACGCGGCGATGCTTCCAGATCGACAAAGAAGATGCACGATACGGCATTCTCCAACCAAAACGCCATCATTCTGTACCAAATCTAACTAATAACCTGGTCTTGCGCCAATAAAGAGGTATCAAGAATTTCTTGGTTACTTTCAGGACGTCGTTCTTTCCCAACAAGCTCTAAAGTCGTCTATTCAAAACGCTAGCCGTAGCAATTTGTTCATGTGCTCCCGAAAAAAATACAAACATTCAAAATGTACCGTCCAGAAATTCTGAAAATACTTGAATTTAATCTCTCACGGGTTTTAGGTTTTGATGGACTATACTGCAAAGATCGGCCGAGTTAAATGACTCATGGAGTGGGTCCAAAACTGTTTCTTCGTTTTGTGTTCTTCTGAATCGGTAGTATTTATTCTTGTACATATGATTGCGTCATTAAGTACCAGATCCTGTTGTAAATTTTCTCACAAAATATCTCAACAACGTTATGAGAGAATTTCTGGGGCAGGAAAAGGTTAATCAAAACTCAAGCCAGGAGTGATTTCAGTGAACAGTTGGAATTAGCTGACAAACAAAAACATTCTTGAGACGACTGAATTGTTTTTCTTATAAATGCCATAATTACGCTTGTAATTCTTCATCAAAATTCATCCTCGTTCTAATGCGTCAGTTGAATCCTCGCTGATCGCGCAAAAAATCGGTTGCAGTGTTGCGAATCAATTAAAAGTCCACTAAAAGAAGTAAAACTCATACTAATGGTAGCCGCGCATTCCAGGATATCTCTGAACCAAGTTAGCAACTCTGTTGACAACTTCAGCTGATCTTCCAAAACCCCAAACCACTTTTTTTCGTAGCCTAACAAGGAAAACCATTCAGGATGTCGTCGAAACTTTGGAGTAACTTGGTGTTTCTGGTGAAAATAAATTGTTCAAAGAGAGATGCCGACACCGAAAGTAGTGAACCTGAAGATATGTTCGACAGAAACCGGTTCTCTGCCACTACTCCCGTTTATCTCAAAGTCAAATCCTTAGAATAGTTTCTGTGAGTCCTTTTTCTTGGGGCAGTAGGGAGTTTTAACTCTCATTAAGCGCTGGCGATATTATTTTATTGGTTTTATTTTAGGAGGTTGGTCGTACCACCTCCTTTGAATATTTTCATAGGTGCCGAAAATTCAAATCGCATGTTAAAGCTATTTTGGTTTTGTTTTGGGATAAGAGAGATTTTAATAGCCATTAGAGGTGGTCTCAAACTGGATACTTTTTATGCCCTTATAAGCTCTGTTTCACTAGCATTTTATATCCTTCTTATGTCAGTAAAACCTGAAATTTCGAACTAAAAAAGGCATGGACGGTTCTAACTTGATTTTACAGCTTGGTGACCATCTTCCTTGTGATTTAAAAAATGTTTATAGCCAATATCATTCCATCTGTTGCACCCGTGAAACAATTGAAGAGAATAAAAAATATATAGAATATATGTTACAGTAGTAGTAATGGTGGACAATGTGTACACCAATAGGACCGTAATTGTTCGATGACGTCAAGAAAACTCTAAAGCATCGAAAGGGCCGTTTACAAACAACGAAAACAGTTTTAGGCTGCTTATTCGCATCACATCGCCAAGCTGAGTTAGCCGACAGGGTTTCTATGTGATCATATTGCGTTTCAGAAAGAAGCAGTTCGGGTGAAACATTTGTCCCCTCTAAGGAAAAGATTTCAGGTTTTGATGTACAACCATCGATGCGGATTCCAACATTAATCTTTTTGTTACAAAAGCAGGAACTTTTCTTGTTTACAGAACAGGAACCATTTAGGCCTACTATAGATTTTTCTCCGATCTGAATCAAAAATTGATCCTTTTTACATGTATTCAAAAGGAAAGAGTAAACGTCTCACTGCATAATTTGCAAACTCAGCAGGAATTGATTACATGAAAATTACCTACTCCCGCTCCGATAAAAATATTTTACAAGACAGAGTCCCATTACTCTGAAATTTAATAACGTTAATAAACAGGTAAAATGCACCCTTTCGTCTCCCCTAAAGAGCAATTTTAAAGCAAGCGCCGTAATTCAGAGCCCACTTCATGGGAAAACAGATTTTGAAAGTTAAAGCGGAAGAAAATTATTCAGAAGAGGCGCTCCAAAATATTTCGTTGAGAGGAAACAACCCTTTTTTGTTTTTCAATCGCAATAATTATTTCACATGGTCCGATTATGCAGACGAGGTGCAATAATTGGATAATAGCGTCGCCCGTGTGAATTGTTCCGTAACGTAAACAAAAGTAGAGCTAGTTATTGTGTCCCGTGGGTCCTCTGCTCTGCGGGACCTGTTGTTCTACTAACAAATTAAAGGGGACCTGCGCCATCTTCATGAATATAAGCTTGACAGTTATTCTCTTACCGCGGAAAGGGCAGCATTTTTTAAAATTCATACACGCCCGCTGTGAATTTTAATTTAATTTGGGGCTCACAAATGTCTGCTAAAACGAGTTTCTCGTAGAATGAACTGATGGAGATGCACGAAGTCTTCCTTGACAAAGTTACTGCTTCGACAAAATGGCAACCTAACCTCGATTCAGGAAACACACACTGTCAGTTTAAAAGTTAGATTTTCTACCTCTGTGATCATTTCCTGCTCGATACATTACGATCATTGACATGCTATCAACATGGTGTGGTGAGGTTGGGTACCTTAGAGACTCGGTTCACTCCCCTCCCCCGCCTTGGAAATGCCATGTGCCTTGATCTAAGAATGTACTCTTTCATGTCGGACTCTTTCCATCACGGAAAACTTCCTATCCTCCTTATGAAAACACCCAAAACCAATATCTTTGCTTCTTGGTTAACTGATTTTTACGTGCAAGTAATTTACATATCGCTGGAAGGAAATCTCTCAGAAAGAATAACTGAAACGAGCGAAGCCTTCCTTGCTAACATTATTCATCAGTCGTTTAGAGCTGTATGAATACAAAAACTGATCTTGAGATCACCCCTTTTTCTAGCAAATGAAAATGCAGAAATAATGACGTACCAGCGAAACGTATCTTTCATTTGTCTTGGATCAACAAATCTTTGGTCAGCGCATCTCCGTCTCGATTACTCGATTAAATGAGTGATCAAATCATTGAGTTGAAGGGGTAGCTATGAATGACATCCCATGCGATGGTATCATGAAAAGGGCCGCCGACTAACCGTTCTTTTATCCTTACCGCCGCGTAACGCAATCTTTTCGGTAATGACAATTCCAGTGTTTATGGAAAGGCTACGATTGAAAGACATGGTGCGGGGAAGCTGAGGCTTTTGTCCCCGTCTGTCTGTCTGCAGTGCCGACACCGCCGAGCACATAATATCACCGCCAGTAGTCACTCAACATAACAACCCGCGGACTTTACTGATTTCTTCCATGAGGTTTCATGTACCATCAGTGGCAAAGCTCCCTCTCATTTTTTCAAACCTTCTTAACTTGGGAACGAGAAGAGATACAACAAAAGAGTACGGAATGAATTTGATACATATTCGCCCTATGGACTTGACAGAATGCTTTTTTGTCGTATCTCTTCCTGTTTTCAAGTAAGAGAGGTTTGAAACATTTGTAAGGGAGCAATGCTTTTGCCACTGATTGTGCGGATGCAGTTTTACACTCACAGCTTTAAAGGTCAGAATTCCATGTAGGCCTGATCCATCTTTGAACGCCAAGCTGTGAGAAACGAGGCATTAGACAACAGCGGCACCCAAGGAACGCCGTCTGAGAAGCTCACCTGTTGACGAAAAACACAAAACTTTAAGAACTATTCCGCATATTTATCGTCTAAAAAAGGCGCGTATTATCGATGCAAGGTGTCATGAGAAGCCAAAATTTTGGACGTCTCGGGCTTTCAGCCACTTTTCGCTATCCGAAGCACGATCTCTTTCTGCACTCAAGGAATCCTCCCGTCTCATTGATTGATAGAAAGGGTCCGCCAAAGTGGAGCGAGCCTAAAAAATTCTTATTCATTCCATTAAGGACCCGGACGCCGCTAATTTCTACCTGGTTACGGGCGGCAGGGTCGCTGCACCGAAAGGCCGCCGCCGACACGGTGCGCAGCGTCCAATCGGGCGGAAGGAAGTGCTCGAAATTCGACAGGGTCGCGCTTCTCGGCTTTCCGAGCTGCGCTGCGAGCCACAGAGCAGCAACGAGCTCCCGAAGTGCCGACGGCGACGCCACACGGGTTGGGTATACCTGTTTTGTTCGTTTGATGAGCTCTCATCCCCCACCCCATGAGCCGTTTGAGACCATGAAGGCCTCGAGCCCACTCGCAAACCTCGATCCCGCTCCAACATACTGTGATTTAATTTAAACTTGATCAAAAACTTTCGGTGGTCAACTCCGTGACGCAAACATCATCTCCCGAAGGTACCCATGAGCTGCACTGCAAAAAGAGGTTAAACTCTCCAATTAAGGTGGTCTATCTTTGGTCGAAGAGCCGAGTGGAGAGGAGGGAGGCACAAAGCACAAGTCACGCATATCCTAACCTAATTTTGGTTGACATAACAATACGTAAGTCACCTTAACACCCGGGTATACCTAACCAAGGCTAATTCTACCTAATTTACGCGTTTGTAGGTCGTTAGTATAATGTAGTGGAATTGAACCTGAACCACGGTGGAACGTAAAATGTAGCAAGTGGCACATAAAAAATTTACAGGGTAATGTGTATGCAGGGTAATGTGTGTAAAGTAGCTCAGTCGATATGAGTTCACCCTGGAGACGCACAAGTTTAAAAACCGAAGAATCAAATACTCTCTTTAACACTAAGTGCATTTTTTTCGTTGTAGGAAAGCGCCAAAGTGAAGGTGATGTGGACAGTGAAAACTCTAGAAGCATAATTACTGATTTATGATTACCTCGACAAAACAAGTTCAATGGAAATGTGCACTTATTCACCAAAAGTAATGAAAACAAAGTGGGACTAAATTAGAGACCCATACTTTATTAAAGCTTACTTCTTTTAAGTGTTGTAATCGATTCGCACCATCGTCCAGAAATCTGAAGAACCCTGAGGCTATTAAACATTTTTGTTTTTTAAGTTATTTTCGAGTCCTACTGGAGGCACTGAAATTGCTTGTACTAAACTCCCCGTCATCATGATTCCACAGAAAATCTCATAAAAGCCTACCAACTTTCAGCCACCGTAATAACACTACCAGTTTGTAAACATCTACATTGGTCATTATTTCAAAGAAAATTTTCTTATTAGCGCCGGGTAACTAACTCGAGCTACCTCGCGAAGGATTCAGTAATCAACTCACTCAAGAGAGGGAAATAACAAAAAAGCGGGTTTTATTAATGACCAATCAACGTTGATGATAACCGCCTGAGGACTGAATTTGATCAGGAGTAATCTAACAGAGATGAAACTTGTCACTTATAAGTTACGTCCCGTCATAATTCACCAGAATCCGGAGCCACGCAACATAAAACTACACGCCCTTCTTGCTTCTAACTTCTGTTTCTTGATTCCTCTTACGTAGATGACCTTTTGTCTATTAACGATTTTAATGGCAGCGATGAGTTATTACTTGAAGCGAGGCGGTTCTGAGACTAACTGAAAACTTGATCTAATTAAAGGCCACCCACATGCGCCGAAATCCGACTGCGTGCTTTGTAAAGTGAATTTTTGCTTTCCAGTTTACAAACTCTAAATCAATCGCGGCGTTTTCGGGGAAAATATCACACAGGAACATAAATTTATATCGTAGATTAAGTTCCCGTTGAGATATTGCTCTTAATAGCCCGACTAAAAGCTCGGCAATCTGACAGAGTTTGAGGATGAAATAGAATGTTGCTATGTTGGTTCTGAAGTTGTTGTGCAGAATGCTTCGTCGAATTGCGCATGAGATTTTTCGTAGTAAAAGCGCGTTTCCTTGCTTTTTTTATATTACTATTTTCCCTTTACAGTATGATTTGGTTGCTTTCCTTGCAGAAAACGTACGATGTAAGTGTTGCTGTGCAAGTAAGCGTACCATTGTTGATGGATAAAGTCATTCAAACTTGTCAAGTACCGTATCGGCGAAACTTTTTACTCCCATTGCATTTCCTCCAGCTCCGTAATTTTTTGAATAACAGGAACGCCAAGCGTTATATTAAACTAAATTTAGTTGTTGATACAAGTTCTAACCTACTGCATGTAATTGACATGTTTATTCGGTGCGTATCTTATACCCCGCGTTCGAACATGTTTAGAAACGAAGCAACGCAATGTTTTCCCACATTTACTCATTAGAACAAAAGTCCATTCTTCCTACCCAATTGACATAATTACCCTGGCAGGATCACAGCATCCGCCGGCAGCATACCAAGCCATTCATCGCCTCTGAGAAAGGAGCACTTACACCTGTTTAGAGTCCTTCATTGTCGGATCAAGTTTTAAAAGAGCAGTGATAAGTGGCAGGAAGGCACGCGAGTCCACGGATTGGCGATGTTAGGAGGACTTGGAACGGATCGGACGCCAGTTTTCTGGAGCAATTCCGCTCATAGTCCAAATGGAAGTTGTTGACAGGTTTGCAATGACAGCTGGATAACGAGTCCACTTACGGGACAAGTACAGTTCTGCTATTGTGGGTCTGGAGGGAGGGGCTGAGGAAGGTGAGAAGTGTGTGCGCCAGGGTCATGGTCGTGGGAATGACTGCATGATGAATGATGCTTCAATCTCGGGGTTTGGGTGTTGGCCTCACGATTTTTTGGGTGGAGATCGGGAGTTATGACGGACAATGTGTTAATCCTGCGACATGGGTATTGTAATATGGAGGAATCGGTAAGCTCCTCTTCAAGGGTGAGATTTTGTCAATGCATGATGGATTCGAATCCAGCCATTGTGCGGTCTTCAGAAGTCATTGAGTGATCCTACAAACAAGAGGCGAGTTCGTGAGATCCAGACTTTCTAAAAATATTTTTAGACGGATATTGCTGAGTCGTGGCTTAAGGACGGTGATGCGATTTTGCGGGCGCAATGGGTTGCTTTCAGGAAAGATGAAGTTAACTGTAATTGTTTTACTTCGTTCCCTGGCAAGCCAACCAATGAAGTAAAACTAAAAACAAGTGAATGTCCACTGTAAAAAAAAAGAAAAGATCCGTGAATCCCAATGGTCATTTTTATAAATTCATTGTTAAACAAAAAACTGTCTAGAATAACAACTAATAAAGAGGCGGATTTCGATAAAAAGTAATCGTAATGCATACAGCGCTTGTTGTATTCATGGCTTCTAGATGAGATCAGAGGCAGCATTAAACAGGAGAAAACTTGTTTTATTTTGAGAAAGGAACGTAATTCTTAATGCTTGATTGGCAAATAATCAGGCTCGAAGAAGTCTTAAGGATATTCATGTCTTAGGATAATCAAGTGAACATCCATACACATGTGAATGTCAAGGTCCAGTTAAACTTTATGACCACCACATTTAAATTTAGATGAATGTCCATACACGGATATGTAGGCTAGGATATTGACATCTGGGTGTTCGTAATATTAAGGATACATAAGGATGGATATGCTTGTGTATTCGCAGATTTGTCGATAGCGATGAAAATGTATCCGTGAACGCATATATCCGCCGTGAATATATAATTTACATCCGTCAATAAATAATACATATCCGTGAACCTATTGGTCCCGTTATCCATTGTTCAGTGGATACTCATATGATGTCACGTTAACAGATATCCATATCGGAAATGACACACCATTACAGACTTACGTTGTGTTTTAAGAGGAATACCGCGTGTATCACATTCACATCAAACACACTTAGGAATCTGATATCAATTACAGAATATCTGTCTGGCCTCCCATATCGGATCCCCATCAGGACGTCATTCATGGAAGGGTAGATTGGACAAGGTAACGACTGCTTAGAGAAAATTAAAGCGCAAAAGTGATTACACTTCCATGATGATACACAATAATGACTTACTTCTTGGGATCATGTTACCAGCATTGACATTCTTACCATTCCCGACGAGACTGATGTATCGAGTCAAATGATACTTGGCCTTGTCACGACCTAGGTACCCTCTACACAACGGCCGCAACAAGTCCATAGACAGGGCGTTGAAGTCCGCTTCAAGAAGAGCAATAGTTCCGCAAATGCAGTTTAGAACCGTCACACAAGCTCTTCAACACTGCGGTCTTTCATCGCGCTACCCATTCGCGGATAGTGGTATAAGCCAAAATTTCAACTTTTCAATTGGATGCAGATCACTTAATTTCATTTAACTTAACTAGACGGTCCACTTTGCGTGCCCAAGGGTAGGGAAGGACACAGAGGAGAAAACTATACCGGGATCAGGGGAAACTAGAGACATGACGTACCAGAGATGAGCAAGACTTGTTCCGACCGTATAATTACATTGCAATACTGAATGCTCTTACATTTAGAATTCTGCGCTGTGATTTTCACTTTAATTTTCTTAACCTTTGGAACGTTATGTAAGGATGCATCACCAACTGTGCATTTTCGGTGAAATCGTTTTCATGGCTTTGTAACAATAAGGAGCAAGTTTTACAAATGTATAGCATCAGTAACTTGCACAGTTAGCTCTCTGACAAATAAGTCATGAAATGTTGAAAATCTTTAAAATTTTCAGTTTTCCTTTAAGAAGCCAAGTATTTTTCGCGGACATAAACTATATAGAAGCTAAACGACGAAAGGCACTTGTATTTTGTGAACCAGTTTGTAATTAGGCCCCAAGGAATTCGCTATTTGTTTAAAGTATTTCCTTATCTTTTATTTTCCCGTTAGAAAAAGCAGAGTTTAGGGCTTCCAGCCGCAGGTAGCCTTAATTTTAGCGCGTTCTCTGTATCGATTGTAGAGTCAAATGCCATCTAACGGAAAGCTTATGCATAGCACTTGAAGAATTTGAGCTTCAGAGGAAACCTTTTAATCGTAATTTCATGTTGGCGATTCCGCTGGAAAGTCACAAACTTCACATTGGGTGGGATTTCCAATTCATGGCCCTCTTTATAAAAAGCAAGGTTATCTTTAGTGGGAACAATCACTCTCAGAACGCGAGAAAAGATTGAACATATAAATTTACAAATGACTTGTTATCAGTGTGATGCTTCTAAGAAGTCATATGCATCTAAAAATAAGCATTTCAAAAATCGCTTGGCATACAACAAGTTTCTGAAGGGATCAAGAAAGTTTAAAGTTCGATATTTTGTGAGGCTGCAGTGAGCCGACGCAACGGTATTCCCATACGCTAATCTGACCTTTAGCGTATCACTTTTCACCATATGAGTGCCTAATGCGGTGATCGACAGAGCATTCTGCGAAAACGTGTGGATGCGCTGCTCAGCCGGTCGTGAACGGAAGAGAATTACTCAAGACCATTCGACAAATCGGACCGACTTTCCTCTTCACCGCTTACTGTCACTACATTCTTTTTTAAGAGAATGAGATTTCTAAATCTGCATTTCCCCCTTGGGCGTTCCGACCCGTGAATATCTATGTCGGCAGTATATTGTCGTAGTGGAAGCTCAACTTGGGCTTTTCGCGTCCAATATTCGAGAAGTAGCCGTGACAGAAGCGGCCAGATGGCTTTTCAAACGAGTAAAGCCAGCGCCTCGTCAAATCATTTTACGACTATGCGACAAGTTGAGCTCTAATTCAATTAGGACCCCCGAGATCGCCAAAAGCATTTCGTTTCATTGCCAGATATGAGGATTATTGCACATTAAAATGGTTTCTTTTATAGATAGTTTAAGCTTTGCTATTCCAGATGTCATTGTTTTATGGGCATAGGAAAGTCTCGGATGTATTTTCCTAGGTTAGAAAAAGTCGTGATTTGCATAACAGATGTTCGACAGAATGCCTGCATACCGTTGACGTGGTCCAAGAAATCGTTCAAAAGATAATTCATTGCCCATTCACTGAGGATATTTATGACGATTTTCCCTAAGCAGGAAATTTTCAGTAACTTGGAAGGCAGCCTATCAAGAACCCCGTGTATTTGAATACTCGACTGGAAAGCGTTTTAGTGGCAAGCCATTGGTGTATGATATGGCTATCTTCAATCTTTTTTTTCCTATTAGGTGAATGAACACCACATAGTTCTCCAGCTGGCTGGAGTTCTACCAGCAAAAGGAACCATCGCAAGCATTTCAAAACAGGTTACGGAACTTAACCACGCTGTACCGGCCAGTGGCGTAGCCAGAAAGAAAGCCGAGGGGGGGCTCTATTGCGTGTTGCCTACCTTGTAGGATGCAGCTGCCGTGCGGGTTGCCTACGTATGGGGGTCAAAGGAAGTAAATGAATGTTCTATGACCCATGGAACTTATTTATTGTAAATTTTGGGCCTATCCTAACAGCATTCTTCCTTTAGTCGATGAGAA
>Ga0058701_10000990_pt1 | contig 19517 bp, 15 predicted proteins | sample AgamicOrMae_FD_97039 | JGI IMG/M metagenome (GOLD analysis project Ga0058701, IMG submission 97039) | Agave microbial communities from Guanajuato, Mexico - Or.Ma.e | ecosystem: Host-associated > Plants > Phyllosphere > Phylloplane/Leaf | place: Guanajuato, Mexico | collected 2012-06-04
AGCTCTGCCTGAGAGCTGGTCTCAAGCTCGGCCAGGCGGCGGATAATCTCTGGCCAGCGACAAAGAACAATGACAGACTGCTTTCCGTTTTTTTCCCTCTCCCAGTTGGGCCTTTTTTGCCCACTTCTCGGCAGTCTTCGGCAGCCAGAAGATCCATTCCAGAGGCGGCCACTCCGGGCGGCAAGTTCGTGCACAGCTGAGGGCCGCTTGCAGGGCGGCCAGCGAGCCGTCGGGCGGCCGGGCGGATGGGAGCGCGCCGTGACTGGCGCTTGCGAGCGCAGAGCCGCCTCAATGGGGGAAATAATAAGCTTCCAGCGGCCAGCCAGACGAGTGGCGACTTTGAATTCTTTTTGTCCGAGCCAGTGGAGCCAGTTGGGCAAGTGGAGCCAGTTGAGTGGTTGGCCAGGCGGAGAGCTCGGGCTGCTCTGCTGCAGTGCTGCGGCGAGAAAACGCCGCCAGGCTGCAGGCACGCACTGCTGGCCCGCCGCACACAGTCTGCGGGCGAACAGTCTCTGCACGCAGCGCGCCCATAGACTGTGTGCGGCGGCCCACTGCTCTGCGCTGGCGGCCAGATACTTATGCAACAGGCGAGGCGGCGGCGCAGGTGAGCGCCGCGACGAGACGGCTCACACGCAGCCCCGCCAAGTGAGTGAGAGAGAGAGAGAGAGACGGGCGGAGGGCAGCGAGACGGAGAGGGGCGGCGGCGAGCTGGCCGGATGGCACAAAAGAAGCCCCCGGCGGCCTCGGCGGAGTCTGCGCAACAAGGCAACAACAAAGGCGCGTCCGCAGTGCAGCCGCGGGCCCAGGGTGGCCGGCGGGCAGCGGGCGGAAGGTGGAGAGCGGCGAGTGGAGAGAAGCGAGCCAGAGAGCCAGAGAGACAGACGGACGGAGAGACTGGGCGGAAGAGCTGACCTTGGGCAGGGGTGGAAGAGTGTGTGTTGGAGAGGCACAATGGGCAGTGTGTGAGGGCTGGTGGGTCGCAGTTTGGCTTCGCTGGTTAGGGCGAGTGGCGAGCTTGGGATCCTTGCAGCTCGGGAGCTTGGCAGCGAGACAGACGGGCCGAGCGAGACAGAGAGAGAGAAAGAGGCAAGATAAGGGGCAGAAAAAGAGCAGAAAACAAGTGTGGCGACACTGGAGACAAAAGCAACAAGAGTGCGACACACGCGCACGCTGAGGCGCTGTGCTGTTGCGTTCGCGTTCGCCTTCGTTGTGCCATTGGCGCACACAGTCTGCAGCGCGCACAGTCTGAGGCGAGCAGGAGGCGCGCACGAAAGCAGCCAGAGGGCGGGACTGGCGGCGAGCAGTTTGCGCCTCGCTGGAGACTAGGTCTTGGCACTTTGGGAGCTTCGGAGATTTAGAGGTTCGCAGATTCTGAGAGCACTGCAGCTTTTAGCCAGTTCGAGTGTCTGAGGAGAAAAGGCAACGGTTTGTAGGAGTGTGTTGTGGGGCTAGTTTGCAGGAGGAGAAGCAGAGCCAGAGGAGATTGTTGGGCAGAGTCAGACGATCTGCGCGAGGGAGTTGCCTCGAGAGCCTGTTGCTTTTGTGTGTCCGGCCGCGAACAGAGAACACTTGGCAAGCGAGAGAGGCTCATTAGGATGCCGCGACAAGAAGAGAGAGGCAAGCAAGAACAAAGCTGCAAGTGTTTGCCGCCGATCAAATGGCGCCGCTCCAATAGGAAGCAGCTCGATTAGCTTAGGAGCTTGGGAGCTTGGGAGCTTGTGAGCTGCCCCCAGTTAGTTGTTGTCCGTTGGGCCACTTGGGCTCGCGAGTGCAGCGAGACGAATCGAGGACTGCCGCTAAGAGAGAAAGCTGGTCAAGAAAGAAAGAAGGCTTCTTGAAATAAAGCTTCTTGAATTAGAGGTTGTCTAGAGAGAGAGAGGAAAAAGGAGTCTGCAAATTTAGTGCCGCTTCCAATTGGCGCGGAGCTGCGAGAGTTTGGCGCGCGCGAAAAGCACTGCTGGACACTGCTGTTTCTGCTGATTGAGACGAGACGAGAGAGCACAGTGTGCGGCGGCGGCGGCCACGCTTAGGGTCGCTAATCAAATTGGATAAAATTTCATTAGTTTTAGCAATAAAAAGTTGGAGCTTTCCAAAGCAGCGGAAGGCTTGCGAGCAGTGGTGTTTGGCACGAGAGAGACCGGCCGAGCTTGTGGGCAAATATTGGAAAGAGAGGCAGCTTGGCAGTTGTGTGGCGGCTCTTGTTTGGAGGCAGAAGAAGAGGCACAAGAAGAGGCAGAGAGAAACAGGTGGCAGAGGTGGCATGCAAATTGGGCTCGTCGGGAGTGCACAATTTGGCAGCCTTTGGAGCGCCAGTTGGCCTTGTTGAGCGCTGGCTTAGCTCCGGCCGGCTCGTTGGCAACCAGCAGAGCCACAGAGCCGCGGAGTACAGACGGAAAATCTGTCCCTCTGGGCTGGCTCGAGTGGGCAAGCTCGGCGAGTGCAGCCACTCACTCGGTCGCCGCTCGGCTGGCGGGCTCTTTGTGTGTGCCCCACTGATAAGGAGACCAAGAGCAGTTGCCTGGTTTCCGGCGGCTCTAAGCTCTGCTGTGGGCTTTCCTGTGGGCCTTCTTCTGGGCGTGTGAGACTGTGGGCCGGCCTTGGTGTGTTGCATCATCAGGTGCGAGCACGCAACGAGGCAAAACTCGGCGCCAAACGAGCACAAACGCGCGCTCACTCCAAGCCGAGTGACTGACGCCAATTGCACACAACACAACATAACTTCTTCATCATCAACACAACATCATCATCCAGAAAACTTGCGCCACTCGTCCTGGTCCGCCGAAAATCAAGCTCCACTTAGAAGAGACTCAGGCGAGCAGCTCGGCCGGCTTTATTTATTGGTCCGGCAAATCTGGAACGAAACTCTTCTCGTGGCGCAAGACCAAGAGGGAGAATAATTTGAATTGGAAGAATTTGAATAAATAGAAGAAGAAAGAAACAAGCTTCTCGCCAAGCTCCAACAAGCTCAGCCTCCAGTTTCAGTTGTTGGGCATCGTAGCAAAGATCAGAATCGATTAATAATCCGGCCAAGTGGAGAAGTAGAAGAGAAGGAAAGAAGTGAAGAAATAAAGAGTCGAAAGCAACTCGGAAAAGTTTTCAAGTCGTTCGCCTCGTGCCTCCAATGCAACGGGGAGAGTAAGTCGCCCAAAAGTGGCAACAAGAATTCCAGATCTTCAGATAGAGAAAACTTTTCTCGCCCAACAACCTGTTGCCTTGCACGCCCTCAAGAGCTGTTAGCCAGAGAGTTATTTACTAGCTAGACTGGGCAGAAGTCTCGTTTTATTACTAAATTATTTCTCGCGAGGAGGCGATAAAACACAAGCCAAGGGCCAAACAAACAAAGACAGCCCCCAGAAACTCGGACACAACAAAGAGAAGGCGCCCGATTCGTCGCCAAGCTCAAGGGGGGCGCCTTCTAGACCTTAGCTCTGGCTCAGCTTGCACCTGAGACGAGCACCCTTTGAGACGGAGAGAAACAGAAGCGGAGAGCAAACAGAGTAAACACAGTCTAAGGTGCCCTAAACACAGAGGGAGACAAGAGTAGGGGCAATCAGAATGGCCATCAGAACGAGAACAACTGAGGGCTACCAGCAGGTGGAGCTCACCTCAGAGCTGCTGCATGGTCAGAGTGGCCAAATTCAGCAAGTGATATCAACCGTTCCATGTACAAAACATTTGCCCTTCTTCTTCTCCATCCTAATGGCCGACATTTTCCTCTTTGGCTCGGTGCTCTTCTTTGCCATCTATGCGGCCCAATATGGCGACGGTTTCAGCCTCGAGCAATCCAAAGAGATGCCATTCAAGCAATTCAATTTGCACGCTTTAATCATGATTACAGCATTCATCTATCTCAATGGACAAGCTATAACTGTTTATAAATCCAATTATTTGGTTAAGCACAAGTCAATCAATATGCTTTATCACTTTGTTTTGCATTTATTAACCATTGGAGGAATCCTGGGCGGCCTCTACATGGCCTACGAGGCGCAGGAGGCCAGCCAGTCGGGCCGGCGGGCAAAGACGAGCCACTTCTACTCCATTCACTCATGGTCGGGCCTCATAACAATAGGCCTATTCACAGTGCAAGTGAGTATTCAGGTTTTATCTCTTTTTGATAATCCAAAATCGGAAAATCGAGAATTTCTAGCGCAAACTTGAGCGCCTTTATGCAGCATTGGATTCAGTTTAATCCAATTTTGACCACCAATAGTCTCCCGACCAATAGTATCTCGAAACTAACCTCAGTTAAACAATTCAAAAATGGGAAATTTCCACCTAATTTGCACCAAATTTGCCCCAAATTTGCTCCAAATTTGCCTCAAAAAACGGAAATTCCAAAAAACAACAATTGGCTTCCCGATAACAGTTCCTGTTTGGATTTTTCAGCTTCTTTGTCACCTTGTGCTGCCGCAAACTGACCGCAAGGGCGCGAGCTCGGGCGCTGCCCATTCACCGGATCTTTGCCATGATTGTGCTCTGTGGCTCGGTGGCCACAGTTATCAGTGGTCTCACCCAATTGGCCCGCTTTGAGATGAGCGGCGAGCAGGGCAAATTGGATTATCGCGATCTCGGTTGGTCGACCATTTTGATCAATCTAACTGGAGTTAGTGTCCTACTGGCAACAGTGTTGATCTTTTTCATAACCTTTGTCTTCAAACGACGCCAAGCGCACGATTTGCCAGTTCTATTCAAGATCATACTGCTTGTGGCCCAATTTGTTGAGATAGTGTTGATTTTAGTTGTTGCAGAGTTTATATTTCAACTTGTAACGCCGCATGTGAACAAGGTTATAAATGGGGAACTATTTGCCAATGGGACAAGTTTGACACATTTGTTCAACAATGCAACCCAGTCTATAAACTCCTTGCTCGACAAAGCCTCGCAGCACATCTCAAATTTGGCCAACTCATCATCGTCAAATTCAACCCTATCCAATGGGACGAACATTCTTGAAGAAGCAAGAGGCATCAATGAGACAGCGACAAGCATCAGTTCGATCATTTTGGGCTCAAACAACAACAACCAATCGTTGCAAACGACATGATACTTGGCCAGCGACAAGAGCCAAGACCAGATCTTTTTTTTTTTTTGAGAGAACAAAACAAAAAACGGGTAAAGAGAATAGGTAGAGAGAGCGAGGAAATGAGAGAGAGAGGCTTGAATTAATTCAGCTTTAAGTTGACCTAAGGGCAGACTGCTCCCGAGGGAAGAAGACAATGGAGAGACTCTTTTTCCTATAAAAAAACGCACACTCAAGCAAAGTGGGTCTCTCTCACGCTCCGAGCCAGTTGGTCTGGGGCAACAATTGGAGAAATTGGACGAGAAAAGAGAAGGAAGAAAAATGCAACAAAGTCGCCGGCCAAGTTCACTGCTTGTTCTGTCTGGTGACTCAAAAGAATCAATCGAGTCAAAGTCAAGCTCGAGAGGATGGCAAAGGATTGAGACAGAGACTGTCTGAGACCACATAGAGGACTGTCTCTCTCTCAATCCTCTTTGGTGAGACCAATTCCGTCGAGAGCTGCTCCCAATCTACAGGATCTCCTCCTCATGGAAGCTCACACACACACACACTCATGATCTGGCCAATCCTCAAGCGAGCCAAAAGCTCACATAAACCTGGCTCAGTGCAATTGCAAAATGCAAGTCAAACACAATATAGATACCCACTCACCAAGGAGATATAGAAACAAACAAGTATAAATATACATCTCATATAAATATGTCAATATAGATAACTATATAAATATTTAACCCAACACAACTGTGGGCCGTCTCAAGATTTGTTGGGCTCAAAGTTTGGCCCCGAGCTGAGGTTCTCTTTTGAGGTGTTGTTCCACATTTTTCGGAACCACAACTCGGAACTCACTCAGACTCGGTTGGACCTAAGCTTTGGCAGCTCGGCTGAGAGATGGCCAGTTGCAGTTGCACAGCAGCGTAGACCAAAAACCAAGACACTCAAGAAAAGGCAAGGAGAAACCAAAAGTGTCCCGAAATTGTCGCCTGAGAAAATTTAGAATTGAAACCAGTGGCCAATTGTGCCTTTCCGAGTGGAAAGCATTGGGGCCAAAATCGCGCATTGCGAACGGAAAGCTCGCCGAGCCAGTCAAACTGGGATACCTTAGGAGGACTAGGGGCACTTTATTGATGGACCCTCGTTGGTCTGTAGAGCAGAGTGTCTGTTTCTCCTTATATTCCCGTGGTTGTCGTTGAGCACGGAGCTTGTGTTTGTTCCAATGGCGTGGTGAGGTCGCCCCTCGGGACTGGAGGAAACGAGGAGAAGGAAATGGACAAGACGAGTGAGCTTAGATCGAGTTGGGAGGAGTCCTCGTTGGAGGGGAAAGATGGGGGAGAAAAAGGGGTCACAAAGTGGAAGATTGTACAGAGGAGACTAGAATCACGTTTGGTGGCCACCCTTTGCAACGAGCACACTCCTCACAGCTCCATTGGGCAAGAACAAATCTTTAATTATTTTAATCTTAGAACTAGTATGCAAAAATCACTACTTTTATCATCATCATCATCATCATGCCAAAGGATGGGTGCTTGCAATGGAGCGTCACTGGCGCTAGACTATCACTCGCAATGGATCAGCAGAAGTCTTGCTTTGTTTTGTTGATGAAGGTGGCCAAATGGGAGCCACTTTCAGGATTGAGGCAAGCGCAAGATTTTTGCTCAGACTTGTTGTTTATCGAGAGACAGTTTCGTCTATTGCAAAGTATCAGAGACCTGAATTTGATGGGAATCAAAATGCTCACGTTGCTCTGGAGAGCTCAGGAAAAGGAGAAATAAGAAAAATATAAGAGAAATAGTAACCATCGTGACCCACCGTCTTAAGGAAAGATTAAAAAAAGCAACATTTATTAGCACAAATGACTAGTGTGGGTTGTAGAAAAGTTTTGTGAAGAGTGTGATTGAGACTGAGAGTGAGAGGCTGGCTTATGAGTGAGCAAGTTGTGGCTGAGAGACGGTCTCACACAATGCAGTCTCACCGACCAATCACAGTGCAGCACTGAGGTCTAGGTGGCTAGCTCAGCCGTCGCGCTCGTGTCTCGGCCCGTCCAGCTCGACTTTGGGAAGCAGTGGCTGCATTTGCTCGGCCTGGCTGGGCTGGGCGGCGACGGAGATCGAGTTTGGTTTCGTTGAGATTGAGTGGCCACTGGAGGGGCTGTTCTTCGACTGGCTGGTTGGACTGCAACTGTTTGAGGGGCCCAGCGTGTCAGTGTCGTCGGCGGGCCAGAAGGAGCTCAGCGCGGCCCCACTTTGGGCGCCCCTCTCCACGCGGGTGGCCCTCAGCGCCGCCAGGTACTCCGTGCGGGCGATCTTCAGGTACGAGGTGGTGCTCACCACCTCGACCGTGTAGTCCGGCACGAAGGGCTGGCTCTGGCTCGAGCGGGAGGCCGTGTCCAGCGTGGTGAGCGAGGGGCGCGCCGAGTCGGCCTGGGCCGAGTTGGGGCTGCGTGTGGGCGCCGCCAGCAGCGGACTGGTCTGGCTCTGCATCTCGCTGGCCACCAGCTGCGGTTCTCCCGTAACAGTGGCCCCTTCCGGCTGGCTGTCGGCGTTCAAGAGCAACTGTTGCTCGAGCCGGCGGGCCACCAGCGAGACCTGGCCCGTGTTGCTGAGTTTCCGGCGCTCCTGAGCTGGGCCGGAAAGGGTGGCTGAATGGTCGCGGCGCTCGCCCAGCAGGCCGCCCGGCTGGAACTGGAATATGGAGCCGGACTCTTTGCGGCCGGAAGCGGAAGCGGCCCCGGAGGCGGCGGAGACGCCGGAGACTGTCCCCGGCTTGGCCGCAGGAACGAGAGTCTGCCTGCCGGCAGACTGTGTGCAGTCCACAGCCTGCTGCTGCACTGGCAACTGCGGCAACTGGGGCAACTGGGCGCCCTGCGACACGACGCTGGCGCGCCCCGGCGACCAGCTGGGCGCCGGCCACAGTGCCGCCTGGCCAAAGAAGCTGAAGGGACCCGCCTCGAAGACGAGCTTCTCGCGGCCACACACCACGTGCACGCGGCCCTCCAGGATCATGATGAAGTGGTCGGCCGGCTCGCCGGCCTTGTATAGGTGGCGCTCGTCGGCCGAGGCGTCCTCGACCTTGAGCTTGAAGTAGATGCGCTGCGAGAGGAGCCGCTTGAGAATGGTGTCACTGATGTACTTGGAGGAAAAGGGTTCCACTGTGGTGGCCAAATACTGGTAGGCAGCTAGACACAGTTGTGGGGAGACGACATTTTCGCTCGATTCGCCGTTGCCAAAATGGGTGAATTGGGCAAAGTCGTGTCTCACTTGGGCCTCCTTGCGGCGCCTTTTGCGTCTGTTGTCCGACAGAGTGTCCGTTTCGTCGTTGATTTCCATCTGCATGATCTCCTCGATGACATCCTCCAGCGTCACAATACCAGTGATCTCGTACACTGGATCCCTGTCGCCGTCATCGATCACCCGGCGCACAATGGCCATATGGGACTTGCCCGTTTTGAACTCGTTGAGCGCTAAATCGAGAGTTGTGTCCTCGAAAAGGTACATTATTGGATGGTTGTAGAAACTGATCAACGTTTTGACTGGCGTTTTATCATCTGGATCCAAAAGGGCCAAGTCCTTGGCGAAGAGAAGGGCGAGGATGTTTTTCTTGTTGCCCGCCTCGTGGACTGGGATGCGCGAGTAGCCGCGCTCAATGATCGCCTGAATGGTGTCAAAATCGAGCGCTGCGTTCATGTCCAACATGTAAACATCCTCAATGCGAGTCATCACCTCGCTCAGGGGAATTCGTTTCAACTTGAGGGCGCCCGAAATGATGTTCACCTCATCTGTTTCCAAATTATTATAATCCCTAGTCACTCTGATGAACTCCATGAGCCTCTCGCGGTCGTAGGCGTGCCCTATTTCCTCGCCCAGCGCCCAGTCGAGACACGAGCTCACCGGATAGGAGAGGGGAAAGGTGACAATCATGCAGAAGTAGGTGATGGACACTGTCTTGGCGCCCACAGCTAGGCCGTGGCGCGAGCAGAAAGCTTGTGGGAGGATCTCGCCAAACATGACGATGAAAATGGTCGACGTCATGACGGCCACAATTCCGCTGGTCAGCTCTTCGAGCAGCACGGCAATGGTCGAGTTGACCAGGACGTTTGAGAAGAGGATCGAGCAGAGCAAGTAGTTGCCCCGCCGGCGAACTGGCTCGATGGCTCGGGCGTATCTCTTCTCGGTCTCGGTGCCGCACGAGATGATCACCTGGAGCTCGTTCTTGTCCAGCGCCATCAGGCCCAGGTTGAGGCCCGAGAAGAGGCCCGACAACATGAGCAAACAGGCCACCACCACGATCTTCATGTACAGCGGCAGATAGTCTTCCTTCACGTAGAGCCTGAGCCATGGGTCTGAGCCCTGGTGGAGCCAGTGGCCCTTTGAGTCGCGGAGACACAGTCCATAGCTGAGCTTCTTGTTCAATGCGGGCGCATCGATGATCATCTGGGCTATGGTTGAGCTCAGGTTTTTGAACTGGAAGGAGCGCACTCGGTCGGCGTGCGTGCAGTCCGATTGGGCGCCACTCTGCTCAGAGGTGAGCGCCACCGACACGTTTTTGTCCAAATTCTTGCCTATCAACATCAGCTCGGTGGGCTCGTTCGCCTTGATCACCAGCAGACCGTCCACAACCTCAGCTCCATTGTCACATCTAAGGCCGAAGACTGCCGGAGTGGAGCCAGCCTCTTCCGATGCAGCGGGGCAGCTTGTTTCCAATTTCACCTCGCGACTCAAACCATTGTTACTGCCTGAACTATTACTGTTATTATTATCCTTATAATTACTACTATGATTGCCGCTTATCTTGGTGTCCTTGTTATCACTGTTGCTGTCGCCGCTGGCGCCCCTCTTCTGCTGGTCCAGCTCTGGACGAGGCTCCTCTTGGTGGCGTCGCTGGCGCCTCTTGAAGGCCGATCTTGGAGATGCGGATGGTCCTGAATTGTTTAGACCTTCTAAGGACTGACTCTGGCTGAGGTTTGTTCTGTTTGAGGCGATACTTGTGGCTTCACTGGAGGCTTCACTTTCCGCTGCACTTGAGGCTTCATTTGGGGCTGCTCTTCGGCCGCCAGTGGGGCGCCATTTGAGATCATTTGCTTTCCTCTTGGACCTCCACAGGCCGCCCACCTGGACTGGTGCGGCCGCCAGATGTTTGCCAAGCTCGCCGGCCATTTGCAGCCGCTGTCCAGTGGCCAAAGTGGCCGAGCTGGACACACACCAAGTGACGAGCAGCCAGGGCACTGGAAGCAGCGATGTCGCCTGCAACAGACTCTTGTGGCCACACCAAAGCAGCAGCAGCCAAGAGATGGCCCGCATGCTTGTTATCGATAAAATAAATTCACTCTAAACTGTCTGTCTGGCAAAGGCCTTCGCGAGTGGGCCTGAGTGGAACTAGCTCGCTAGCTGGCAACACTTGCCAGCTCGCTCGCCCACAAAGCACTTCCAAATATCGGCTAAGCTAACTAGCTCTCTCTCGGCTAACTATTGCTAACTTCCCTATGGCTTAGGCTCGGGCGCCAAGACACCCGCGCATTTGTCAACGCTCCAACGCCCAGCCCAACTAGGAGCTTGCCAGCGATCTGTGCCAATCGATTGTGCGCCGCTGCCAAGATTGCCGAGAGAGCCACCACCACTAGACGCCTCCAAGTGCTGCTGGCTGGCCCAGTCGCAATGGGCGAGAGAGATCCGATATCTGCCAATTTGCGCTCCTCTTCTCCAAGATGCGCCACCACTCACACTCCACAACAACGCCGCCTCCTTACGAGCCTCTAGCTACCCTTTCAATGACAACAACAGCGAGCGATGAGCAAGAGACTTTTGTTTGCAAACGAATCTCTCTTCCCCTCCCGTTTTAGTTTAGTGTCCTAGATGGTGGTGTTCGGCAGCACTAGTTCACGATGACTAGATGAGTTCAGGATGCACCACTAGTGTGTCAAACTAGTCTGTCTCCAATGGTGCCAGGTCCAAGGCGGCACGGCTCCTCCTCATGTGTGCCTGAAAATTGGGCACGAAATTCAACTCTCGAACCGGAGCTGAAACTAAATAATCATCAACTGTATATAATAATCATGATATTTCTCAGCACAAGTGGGCTCAAATGGGCGCTCTTTGACTCTTGCCAAAATGATGATAGTCGAGACGGGCAACTGGTGGTGGTGCTAGAGGTCGCTGCTGTTGGAGGCTCGGCCGCAAAAGAAGCGACAAGAAGTCCATATTGTTTATCGGCCACAACAAGTGTCAACTTTTGCTCCTTCGCCCCCAAGCAAACATGAGGCGCCCAGCTTTCGATAGACACAGCTAACAGCTCATGACTGATTCAGCTCCAGCTTCTTCTCAGTTGCACGCCATTTCTCTCCTCTGGAACCTCATCTTGGCTCGAGCTAGTTTCTGAAAATTACAAATCACGCCAGTGGCCAGCCTTGTTGCCGCTTGTTTGCTTCTCTTTTGGTCCTTGGTGATGTCAACTGTCGATAACAAACAGTTGCTGGATGGAGAAATTCACACTTTTTGTTGCTGGTGCACGCCAATGTATCCTTGTCTATGGCTCTTTGTAGCTTTCTGGAGCTCTCTGTAGCATACGAAGCTACCCGAGTCATGTTCCTCTATGGATCATAATTGCAATGATGCTGCCCCCCACCCGTTCGACGCTAATAACGGATTGTCTGGGCACACGAGGGGACTCGTATCGCGAAACGGCGATAGATCGATGGGGTTTTACTCTGATACTTTTGCCAATAACTTCAACCACCGACAATGCTGTTCCGTTGTCTAGACAGAGCCGATTGGCGTCATCGGCCGACTGCTCGTGCTTTCTTCCTGCTGCCCCTCAACCTCGAGGAGTGGAGCACGACTCATAGCAAGGACAACAGACATAGAGGCCGGCTTGCATGCCGACGGCCAAGAGAGCACGAGATCGGCCCCCTTCTTGAAGCCATTGGTTGTCGTTCGCAACCACAAACTCTATAGGGCGACCTCCAGTGGCCCCAATTGTCGATTGGCAGCTCCACGGCAAAGTGGTGACATGCGCCCAGAGGAGAGGGCTGGCTTCTGGCGACCATGGAGGCGGCTTCGTCAATCCTTATGCCTATTTTGTTACAATTCGTTAGACAATCGAAACTCCATTTCAATCTGTGTGTGTTTGCTACCTCTGTCATTTCATTGGAATCATGGGCACCACCTGGATGACAACTCTATGAAATCCAGCCTCGTGCCCTTTGCATGTTTTGAACTTGCAGCCTGGAAGTTGCAGGTGTCTTGGAGTTGGAGTCTATCTCCAGACGCGCGCACGCGATCCGTGGTGATGGAGCCTAGCGAGCAAGCACGTGGGCATGTAACCAAAACAAACTTATCATTTCGACAAATTTATCGTCACATATATCTGTTGGTGACATGGATTGTGACGAAATCATCAAGAGACTTGAGGGGTCGGAGGAACCTCCCAACTATATCGATGAAACGGCCAATAAGTTTACGCAAGAAATCATCCACAATCGTATAGGCTTACTCGATCTAGTTCGTCTGCTGGATCGGGTGCTGACTAATTGCAATCATGGTGTCAGATCCAAAGGTGTTAACTTACTCGCTAGTATTATTGTTTCTTTGCCCAAAGATTATTATTCATCCCAAGTGATCAATGTGCTGAGTGAATTTCTAACTCTACGGCTCATCGATCACAAGAGCATGGAGCATGCCGCTCTAAAAGGTCTTTCATATTTTATCGATTGTTCAAATAAACCTGCCAATTTCAACACAACCCTACTAGAGTTCCTCAAGTCAAAGGCCAATGTACGGAAGATGGACCCCAAAGTGCGCTACCAGGTATACGATCTATTGAGAAAGCTCGTGAACGAGAAGTCGAAAACCGGAACGAGTATGCACGGAGAGATCATCTATTCTATTGTGGCTATTATCGACGGGGAGAATAATCCCGAGAATTTGCTCCTATGTTTCAATATGATATCAGCGGTACTGAAAAATTTCGACAATTTAGAACCGTACGTTGAGGATATATTCGAATGGTTGGGGTCCTATTACCCCCTCGATTACAGTCCCGCCGATGATGGCAGCCAGGATGCAATCACTAAGATCCAGAGGTCTGATCTTGTTGATGCTCTATATGATTGTTTTTACGCCAACCAGTTGAATGCGGACTATTTGTTTGAAATACTATTAGAAAAGCTAGACTCAAACGTCATGTCGACAAAGCTCGAGTCCCTCAATTGTTTGATTAGGTGTTATCATGAATTTCCTTTAGAAAGCGTCAAGAAGTATAATAGTACTGTATGGACAGCGATTCGGGCCAGTTGTCTACGTAAGATCGAGACGTTAGATCAGAGATTTTTTGAACTCTCGTTGACAGCACTTGGTTCACTTGCCCAGAAGCTGTCTGAGGATAAAGAATTGCACTTCGTGTTCCTGAGCGATATGTACGAGGAGTTATCCATCGCCTTCCGAAAGCCCGAGATGGAATTATTTGAACCCGCAGCGAGGTTAATGACTCACGCTATCTTACCCACAATTATGGGTTTTGATTATGTCCTAGATAAAATTTTACCTGTATCTCTCAATGCATTAGAGGCTCAAGAGCTTCGCCCTCTTCCAGGTTTGACATACCTAATCCAGAAGTTATCTATTCAATACCCGGATGCTAGACTAAAACCGGAATCGTTATCGAAATTACAAAAGCTTGTCGTAATCTTGGCGAAGTTTACCGAAAAAGATCAATGGGCTTTAAAGTTACTGGATGCAATAGTTAGTTACAGTATCGATTTATCTGACCAGGACGTTGACGAGATAACAAAAGTCTTGGATGAAAACTACCGTCGGTCTAAATCTGCCCAACTCGAGAGATGTCTGGCTCTCTTCTGTCTGAGGTACAAGAGGCTGCAGTCTGTGGGTATAGAAACGCAAGGATACGAACTAAAGAATCTTCTATCAGTTTTCCCTGGACAGGTCCAAACAAGCGAGCATTCATTGCGCATATTTCTACGAGTTATCATCACATTGTTGCATAGTTTGTCCGAAGCCGATCTATCCAGCCTGAATGTAGATGATTTAGCTAGTTTCCTAACTAGACTGAGAAATCACGCTCAACCCGGGGAAGTGGTACAGATGATTGCACAAATTCATGCCATCATACTAAATAAGTTCAACAATGAGGAGACAACTAAGATCGCCATGACGATGTTTAGCTCGGACTGCTGCCAAAGACTGATTCCTGCCTCTGATGACGGCAGAGAGAAATCACATCAAGTTTATCTGCCGATAATAGCCTGGTCATTCAAAGCGCTGGTAATTAGAAACCATCAGCTGTCCACACCTCTGGTCAACTTGGTGTTGAATTACGTAACTTCCGATCGCACTGAGACTGATGCAGCAATCGATGGCGCGAGAATGTTCCGGTTCATTCTATCAGAGACTGAGGATGCTCCGTTGGAAGCCCTATGGTCTCCGGATAGATCCTATCGGAAGTTCGCACTTTACAAGCAAAAGTTTTACGTCCAGACAAGCAAAGAGATAAAACTTCGCTATCAAAAGGAGTCTTCCGACAGCCAGAAAAGACAGACATTACTTTGTTGTGTGGCGATACAACTGCCGAATCTCCCTCTCTCCGTTTTCAAGAAAGATCTTGAATGGCTTATTCGAGAGCTTATTTTAGTAATGTCTACTATGACAGATGCCAACCAAGACAATTATCTTGACATCCTATACCATTGTCTGACAAGCCTGATGAAACGCGACATAGGAGATCAGTTTGGTAGTTTCATATCAAGTATAATCGATCTTAACCTGAAGAATGCGTCCCCTTCAAGAACTCTACGTGTCCGTAAAGCTTCCCTTGACTGTCTTGCAAGTATCGCCGGATCAGTGAAGCACTCCGATTTGCTCATGTATCGTTCTGATACCGTTGAAAGATTACAGCCATGCCTATCTGATAAGAAGAGAATCGTGCGAGAAGCAGCCGCTAAGGCTAGGCTCAAATGGGTGTTGATCGGCCAACCCATAGGTTGAAAATAAAGCGCCTATCTCATCTATAACGTTGATGATTCTAACCTCGCTCTTACGACTCGCATATGCATGCATTTATTACACCCAGCAAATTTGTATTCTCTAATGCTGCCGCAACCCTTTCTTTGTCGTTCAGTTGCTTGTTGTATTCATCTTCAGCGTCATGAGTGCCAACAGATATCTTGACATCAACTTTGAAGTCTTCTGGTAGGGTTCTGAGTAACTTAACTATTATGGACAGACCTATCAATGGCGCCATACTACATCTGTTAATGGTGGGGGAAAATTCTACCAGTACAACCCGAGTTTCTGGGTCAAATGTGATTTGCTCTTGACTAATAACATTCAATTCTTCCAGAGTCAAGGGATGCTCCGGGTCCTTGATATCTCTGACTAGATCGAATATCTCTCGCTGATCTATGGGGTCTTCCACAGAATCATCGAGATCTAAAGGTGTTACTCTTCTTGGCTCTGATTTGTTAAAAATTTGAGGTGTAGCGTTATCGAGCTGAACCATGATCACAGCTTTTATTCCAGTGGTGAGATGTCCTATATGAGTGAATGAGTGTGCAACTTTTACTGAGTGGGTAGAGTTCTTCCCATACCTCAATGATAATTACGAGTCCTTTCGATGATTTAGAGGATCAAAAGCCGATAGTCCCTGAAAAGGTTAAATTTATCGTCGCTGCGTCCCTTGGAAGTATGACTGATATCTCACTGGAGGAGAGGTGTTCCAGGTTTGCTAGAAGGATTTGTTGTTGGAGTAACTGGTTCTATTTCTCAAGCTTGAAGCGGCGCGCTCATGGCAGCCTTGTGCCAGCACGCTCAGGATTCGTGCTGGAAAGCCAATGAAATTTCGGCCGTCGCCACGGGCTAGCGGGTGCTCTTGCCGACGCGAAAACAAGGCTCACAGTTCGGATCCGAGAGCGACTGAGTCTGGTTGACTTTTGCGCATCAGCTCACTTGTCTCAATGTACATCCAGTCTAGTCATTATCAGGAGTAGTTGAAAAGAGCAGATGTAAGCCAAATTCACTATTGACACTATAGACTTTGAATTAATGTTTACTCACCATATAATGCGCGCCTGATGCCGCGGCTAAGCCGAATTACGTCATTGATGCGATCCTCGAACAAGTGCTACTCTCAGTTTAAGTTTTAGACGACCACGACCACTATACAACACAGTGAACACGATTAGAATCTCCTGGGAACCGCAATAAGCAGAGGCAAGATAAGCATTTTAGTCGGTTCGAGCAAAAAAAAAGTTCTGTCCCTCCGAGAGGGATATCAGTGTTATTTTCGTGATACCGGACCTGTTCTCATTCGAGGCGTGCTAGTTAAATCAAGAATCATACATGAAACCATTATGAGCCAAGTAGTTCAAATTTTAATCATCGCCATCTGTTAATGTCTTATCACTCAGTGCAAATTTTTTAGAATTTTAAATCATCAATACTGAAATACCCTCCATGTTATCTGGCCTACAATCAGTCAGAGCCTGCAAAAAAACATCAAACTAGATTTGACAACATCCGACCTGAACAAGCCTTCTCTCCCCAAAAACTAATTCTCAAATTCCTTCAGTATAGCAAGATGATGCTGAGCGTCTTATTCAGAGCCCTCAAAACATTAAATGCAACAGGTGGTGATATTGTCAACTATCTAGCCGGTTCTGCACAGCGCTGTCTACCGCCTGTTACAAACGAAATTTTGTTACTTTCAGCAACGGAACTAGCCTCTAGGATAAGAAAACGCGAGATATCTAGTGAGGAAGTCGTCAGAGCATTCATAGATCGCGCCAGGGTTGTCCAATTCTATCTGAACGCCATAATTGACGAACGTTTCGATGATGCTATACGCGACGCACAAGCAATAGATGAATTTTTGAAGACTACCTCATTGAGTGAGGAAGAGCTTGCCAAACAGAAGCCTTTACTGGGGTTGCCCTTTACGACTAAAGACTCCGTTCAAGTTTCTGGCATGAAATGGTCCTCTGGGTGTCTACGACGCAAGGATATCATCTCTGATGAGGATGCTCCTGTTGTGAAGAATTTTCGCAAAGCTGGAGCTATTCCAATCGCATTGACCAATGTGCCTGAGTTATTGTTGTGGTTCGCGACCTCTAACAAACTCTATGGCACCACAAACAACCCTTTTGATCTCTCAAGGACTCCCGGTGGGAGCAGTGGTGGCGAGGCAGCATTGACTGCTGCTTGTGGCAGTCCCTTGTCCATCTGTAGTGATATCGGTGGTAGCATCAGGATGCCAGCATTTTATTGTGGTCTCTTTGGGCACAAGCCCACACACGAAGTAGTAGATTATGGTGGCACTTTTCCTGAGATTAGAGACGGACTAGAGAAACTTTTCTCATTTGGCCCAATTTCTCGCTATGTAGATGACCTGATACTCTCCCTGAAGGCGATGGCCGGCGAAAATGCTTCGAAGTTCAAAGATTTGGACAAACCTGTGGATTTGAGAAAATTGCGGGTGTTCTTCATTGCCGATGCTAACAACAGCATGTCCACCAAGGTGGAGCCATACATCGGCGAAGTAATCAGGCAAGCCGCGTATCACTTCGAAAGAAAATTTGGTTGCCCAGTTCACAGGGCTGAATTCAAGTATTTTAGATATATTTCACTGTGGTACACCTTGTTGTTCTCAAACAACCAACACGTCTCCTCATTAATCACAGAGAATACCCACAAAATCAATCCATTTTTCGAGCTATGCAAGTCGGCCATCGGCCAATCAAACTACAGCCCGTCCGCATTGACTGTTGCTGCGGCACAGGAGGCCACGCAAGCAACCTGTTCGCCCGAGTCCCAACCTGAGTTGTATCAAAGGAGTAGAGACACACTCGAAGAGGCAAGAAAGGAGTTCAACTCTTTGATGGGAGATGATGGAATTCTGATCTATGTAACCTTGCCAAGGACCGCTCCGACCCACTATGCATCCTTGTTCGAGTTCACGAATGTTTGTTGCCCGATGGTGATGAACTACTTGGGAGTCCCTTCTACTCAAGTGCCCACCGGACTGCACGAGGGACTACCATTTGGCATACAAATCGCGGCTGCCCCATTCAATGATCGTTTGACGATTGCCGCTGCCAAAGAGCTGGAACGGCTCTACGGCGGTTGGATTAAACCGTTTCAAGTAGCGCTCGACGAAGAAGTAAAAAAATTACACAGAATCAACATGGACAAAACTAGACCTTCGTCAAGTCCAACGGCTTTGTCCGCAGAGGGAGAACTACCTTCCTCAAACTCGTTTGAAAGTGTCAACTCCACTGTGAACGCCTCAACACCGACCGAGGCAAAAAATTTGCCCGAGCCGACACCAGTCTAGACTTTAGAATCAATTCGCTTTTCACCAAATAAGCCCACAACTGAAACAGAAAAAAAGCACACACACAAGGCCAGAAGCAGAGCTTTTAAAACTCATCTCCATTAGTGTTTTAATTAAACAATTAGGAACTTGATGAGCTGGCACGTTCTCTGAGAGCTCGTCTCATCTCGCGGCCTCCAATCATTTGATTCTCTGTTAAAACTTTCACCGTTGACATTTCTCAACTGTGAAAGCTCACATGGTCTCTACATATCTTCATCCAAATGGCTTTCAGCTAGTCGACGTTACTAAAGCCTTCGTTCTAGGAACCGAAGAGTTAGTTAGTTGGAGTCCAACAGTTGGAGACCAAATCCAACCTACAACGCAATTGAGCGAGCGACATGCACAAATACCTGTCGAGTTCGAGCAGGAGGAATATCAATTTTCTGCTGCTGCACCACTGATCCCATCAAATAGTTGACAAGTTTCAAGCTGAAAGACACGGCTACCGTTCGCGTAATGATCCCGCCAAAGTTTCTGGGCCCTGATGAAGCGTCCGGCTGAGATTTCCGGCCCCGGGTCCTTGTGGTTAGACGGACCTTAGCGTCACCGTGGCAGCTGGTTTTCAAATCATATCGATTCATGCCGGGTAGCTCGATTCACTGACTGAACATATAGTGAGCCCCTTCAAACAGTTTCGAGAGAAATCGATGGCTAGGCCCTCGACATTTCCGAGATTCAACTTGATCTTTGGCGGCGACTTGGCCTCCAACGAGGCGCAAAATCGATGGCCCTTCGACAATCGGCATCCATTTGAGTTTTCGATTGGTGCAGTAGCTACAGATATTGGGCGTACTGTTCCACCTAATAAGTATGCCGCCTAATATGAATGAGGATTTTATTCCTCTGCCAATGTATTCAAATTCAGACTTGAACTTTGAATGATGACTCTGACAGTCAGAGTCTGACTCGAAGAGGTAGACGCAGGCCCAATCGATGCAACGAGCTCAGCTTCAGCGGAGTCAGCACGTCTACTGCTGCACGCGCATGACTCATGCACCATTAGCGTGGATGTACGGTACAATCCGTACAAAGGGGCGTGTCTTGTACGCCGCTGTACGGGCGAAATCGGCGGACAAATGTACAAAATGTACCCCCAATGTACCCCGTACAATTCCGTACAGGG
>Ga0058701_10000991_pt1 | contig 19508 bp, 14 predicted proteins | sample AgamicOrMae_FD_97039 | JGI IMG/M metagenome (GOLD analysis project Ga0058701, IMG submission 97039) | Agave microbial communities from Guanajuato, Mexico - Or.Ma.e | ecosystem: Host-associated > Plants > Phyllosphere > Phylloplane/Leaf | place: Guanajuato, Mexico | collected 2012-06-04
TTTGATCGCGCTTGTGTTTCTGTGGTTTCCTATTCCTCTTGTGTTTTATAGCCCATTTATATAAAGCCAATGGGGGGACGGACATGGAAGTATTGGGCCTCTTCAGGCCCTGTTTTTTAAATGAAGTTATCTTATTACAAGTAAATGTCTCCCAGCATAACAACTCGTGAACCCACTACCGCCCAGCGATGCCGTTCGTAAACAGAAAAAAAATATTATAGAGGATCCTTTCAGTTCAGTATTGTCACAATTTAAAGTAGATCACCGTTCTGGAAACCTGACATTTAATAATTTAGGCATTTTTCAAAGCTTAAAATTGCGTATTTTAACGGAAAAAATCCTTCCAATTTCTCTCAAGCTAAATTTCACTCCAAAGACTTCGGGCTGTTATAGGTTAAATACGTCAGTTTTTTCACGGGCTCATTGTGATAATGTGGTACTCGATTCCAGAGACGGGCATGAACAACTGGTGGGACAACGGCTTCAACCAAATGGCTTTCAGCCGAGGTGACAAGGCCTTCATAGCCTTCAACAACGAAAACAAAGACATGGACGTGACCCTCCATACAGGCTTGCCCGTAGGCGTTTATTGCGACGTAATCAGCGGGGGTCTGTCCGCAAATGGGCAAGGCTGCACTGGAAAGGCGATCTCCGTAGATAACAGCGGCCAGGCCCACATCTCCATCAGGTCCAACGAAGCGGATGGAGTCCTCGCCATCCATGTTGGGGTACGTTACACCCAGTGCCAAAAGTCACGGCCCCCTAATCTCAAAGTTTTCAACCTGACTTCACTTCCATTCTCTACAATAACCATTTATTTTCATTTCCAGGCGAAGACAAGTTAGTCAAGAGTGAATTATACTCGGATCTCAACTGGAAGTAAAAGCCCCGTTCTGGATGAAAAGCATTTTAACTGTAACGTCCCTTGTGAATCGACTGTTTCCCATCAGCAGAGGCATTTATTTCCGCTTCCGCTTGACCTTTTCGTGAAATCGAAATTGTAAACAAGAATTGCGATATTTATTGTCTCTCGTGTCTTTAAAAATGTATATCAAATCTCTTTGACGTAGATTCGTTTCCCTTTTCCACAAGAAATTATTCTAGTCCTCGCAAATGGATGCCCCTTCAAGATAAGGTCAAGTCGTGTTTCAAACACCGGTTTGTAAATCGAAGATTAGGATAATTAGTTAAATATCGTCCAGGTTATATGCCGACCCCCTTCTGCAAACACCAGCCCCTCCTCCACCCTCATTCCAGTTGTTCCATTTTATTTAATGGGCTCTTACCCTCTAATGGCATTCGAAAGAATAATCAATATGGAACTTAAAAATTATCACGTTTTACATTCTCAGCTCGAAAGGTTAATTCCGCCCAGCGATGCCGTTCGGAAACAGGAAAATTTATTTTAGAGGATCCTTCCAGTTCAGTATTGTCACAATTTAAAATATATCACCCCCTTTGAAAACTGAAATGTAATGATTTAGGCATTTTTCAAAACTTAAAATTTCGTATTTTAATGGAAAAAATATTTCTAATTTCTCTTAAGATAAATTTCACTCCAAATACTTTGGGCTGTTATGGGTTAGGGTTGCATTCAAACTCTTCTTTTTCTAACCTCCTGGTTAAGATTTAAGTCTTGACAACATGACTCCCCGTAATTTAAGTTCAGTTGACGTTGAATATAGTGATGTCCTGTCCGCTTCACCAAGCATAATACCGATTACAGCGGTCACAATAACTGCCTGCAAGTAAGCGTTACTAGGCTTAACAACACTCCCTAGTTCCATCCGGCTGCTTGTAGACAAAAGGTAGAGATACTATAAATTGGATTAGATTGTGGGTCAACAGCGTGTAAGAAATGAGTTAACGATCGTCGGCATCCCGTTTACAAGACTCCCCTGACTCCGCGTCGCTTTCGCTAAGTTCATAAAGTCTTCATAAGCGAGCTTCGCTTTAGTATACTGCCGTACTTCCGTGGCTTTAGTGCTTGTTTGAGTTGTCTACGACGCGACCGACTTGCAATATAAAGTGATCAAGTGCGCCTCAGCACGCCAAGGGCGTACACTCAAAGCATTATGCTGTGTGAAATTTCACTTAACTGATATTCAACAGGACGCCATTGAAAAAAAAAGAGTGAAATTTCACGAATAAAGCAAACTTCACAAAAGAGGCAGAATTTTAAATAAAAGACAGTAAAACTGACATTTCACTGAATTTCCTTCGGATAATCACTGGATTTTAGTGCCCTCGGCATGCAAATTGTGTTCTCTACGCCTAGGTGACGACTACACAGAGATTGATAGTACTAACCGATAGATTTGGCTGTTGATCACCCAACAGCAGGGATGGTTTATCAGTTATCTGACTGATTAAGGACTAGGACAGAAATTTAATCTCCGGATTTTTTGCTGTAGTTATTTGAAGGGTGTCTTCCTACTGACAGATAAAATTATTATTAGCAGAGAAATATTTGAGAAAATTTGAGTAAAAAATTTGTATGCATGGTGGCTGACCGCCTGCTCTGACCTCTTTAGTGATATGAAGACATCTCCCGAGTACACTTAAAACCAGACATTCACATTTAGAAGTGTCAATTTTGTAATAAATTTATTTTCGCCATTTTTTTTTCTAGCGCGCGAAAAGTAGCCTACCCCATAGAAATTCGTCTTCAATTATTTTGGGTAATACGGACTGAAGAAGAAAACAAATCAGAAAAAAATCACTAAAAAAAAGACAATTGTTTGACGACGAGTTTCACTAACCGTTGACTAAAAGCTTGCCGATTTCGGAGACACATTTCGGAATTTATTAAGGCACTCTTCGCTGAGAAATACTGTACTGTACAGCTATTGGAGCCATTCTGTTAAGCAATTTCAGAATACTTTAGTAAAGTTTATTACAAAAAAGGAAATGGTTTCAACGAAACGCAGGGAAGCATGATATCACGGCACTGTCGAGGCGGAGGGACCATTTTCCAATAGGTAGCCGATTTTCCTCCATTTTCCGTTACTTGGCTGTCGAGCGCAGAAAAGCGAACATTATCTGGGCTTGCTGCCCACTCAACGACTATGAAAAAATAGAACCAATTACACCTTCAGCAACACTCAACGGATCACCCACTTTTCAACAAACAGGAAAATAAACAACTAATGTTACCGTAACCAGGATATTTTTCCTGAAAACATTTCGACTTCAACCCAAGTATTTTTTTTTTATTTTTTTCGCGTTTTCCTTAAGAGACAAAAATTGGACAATATAACTGTGGTGAGCCCATTCTATACACATTTTGGGGACGGTTATACGTGACATTCTAGGTTAATTTTCCCATTGAGCTATAACTCATGTCGATGGAACGCTTTCGCCAAACTCGATTTAGGCTCTGGAATGATCACCTTCGAAAACGAAACGTAAATTGGCTAGTTTCAATACATGGTAGGCCTATATCAACAGCTCTATCAAACGAGAGGGCGCGACGAGCGCTTTTGTACTGATAGGTCCATCTTGAAAACTAAACAAAATAGGAGCTATTTTCTTTTCGGTTTTATACTCAAAACAGGTGAAGGCCATCCCCAAAACAGGTGTAGCGACGAGTGAATTTGTGAGGGTAACGGGAGAGCTCTTCAACATTTGTAAGCAGACTAGAAGCCTGACTTCCTCCTCCGTTTGTTTTTCTTTCATGACGAGTCTCTCGAGATATGCACCCTTCGTGTCTCGTCCCGTAAACTAGCGCGAGGCGACGTTGTCTTTCTCTGACGAATAGCTTGCGCACGCCATCCAAACCGCCTTCTCTCACAAAAAAGGGAAGAAAAAAGCACAAGGGCATTTCTACAAGGTATCATAGACCAAATTAATTGCACATTCGACGAATTTTGTTTTTATCGACGAACATTCAACATTACATTTTTAATTAATTTGACATTTTAAAAATATGGTTCTTCAAAAACCTATTTGAATATAGGGTGAGGTTGAAATCGTTCATGCTTCTCATATCGTCGTTCTTTCAACGTTTAGCCCTGACTTTAGATTCCTCATACGAAAAAGACGTTATCGGAAAATGAAGTTGAACGTTGAAATCGATTCCGACTCCTATTTCGACGCTTAGCCCTACACTTAGATTCCTCATAACGCAACTAGTCAAAAAATGGGATCGAATGTTAAAATAGGTTATGTTTTCAACACCGACGTTATTTCAATGTCCAGTTCTAAGTTTAGGTTCCTCGTGAGATCAGAAAAATGGATCGACCCCTTGGGTTAAGCAGGGATTTTTGTGATCCCTGTCTTAAATTCTAAATACAGTAGGCCTATAAGTCATATTTCTAGAAAACTATGGTAAAAAAAAGGGAAAAACGACGATATAAATAATAATTTTTGGGCATCATGTGGTTAAATCAGCGTGGAGCCTTTTCCTTGGATTCCAGAAGAAATCACCTTAAAAAAGTGACGTCAATCGTTGAGTGGAGAACACTCAAAACGACCCAAAAAGTATCGAGCGACTTGGTCCTCTCTAAAGAAAAGCCCTCTTTGTCACCGAGTTCGAGACCCAAACCTTCTTTACTCCATGCCATTCGACTTCTCAATATTGGCATTGTTTAGCTCTTGGCACAGCGTCATACCTGAAATGAAATGGGAGTCCCTTCATGTGGTCACCACTTCACCGAGAGCTTCTCAAGGCTGCCCAACTTTTCAGAAGTTAAAATCCCACGTTTCCTGCATTCAGGGAAAATTTTCCGATGGAAAAGTTCTAAAATGAAAAACTTGATGGAACCCGTAATAAAAGTCGATTGATTCCGGACTTATAAAGAATGTTTTGGCTCCTTGACTTCGTTCCATTGAGTTATTCTTCTAGGACCTCAACAAATATTTACTTTTCCGTTTACGAATTAGACCCCTGGAAGCTACCCTTCATGGGCGGCATGCCTTGCTTTTCCGACCGTGGGAGCCCCACCCCAGGCGTCTCTAAAAATATGTCTTATTAGTTATTCGCACGCCTATGGTAATAAAAGGGAGACTTGAACGCACGGAAAACAACCTAAAACATTTTAAAAGGGGCAGCGTGTGAATAGTCACTTCCTTAATTATAACGTACGCACAACCGCGTTCGCGCGTATATACGATATATTCCGGTTCGCAACCCACGCCAAACCAGCAGAACCTGTCGGTGCATAGTCCATTGCAAAAAAAATAAACGAATATTAACCGGGAAAGTCAAATCAACGCACGATTCCAAGCGCTGATGTAAATACACCTGTGGCACTATATTAATTATATCATCCCTTTGATTGGTAAATCGGGGGAGGGGGAGGGGCGAAGTGCGAAGTAGAGGGAGAAGGGAGGATTGAATTTCTGCAAGCACGAACGAGCAGGATGAGCGAACCAGAAAAAAAGGGGGGGGGGAGCGCAACATATGCACTACACTCTACTGTATATCCCACTTTAATCGTATAACAAAAACCGGTAGTACATGCTTTCATACCTTGTTTTAGGTAATGGGTATGAAACTAAAATTGAGGTATGAGTCGTTTGGTTATGCTTCGGGATAGATATATGAATTAATTGTTCTATGAATCAAAAGGGGTTGGTGGGAGCTTACCATAGATATGGTTATTAATATGTTCACCTTGACGAGTGATAAAAATAGGCGTGTTTTAACCTAAACCCACGGGTCAAGACAAATAGAATAACATGAGTAAAAAAAAAACAAGCGATTAACTCGTGTATAAGATGTATTTCTAAATCCGCCACACTGCAAGCACTTAATTTCACCTTCAAGAGGGATAAATTGTATTGAATCATAAAATTTTCTCCTGTACCGCAAAAAGATAAGGCTCTTTAAAAAAAAAAGATTTTTTCTACAGGAAAAAAAATCCCGCGCCTTTTAAATACGTTACCACCTACAGTTCTGGAATTTTGTCACAATCGGCGAACCCTCCGTCTAAAACACGCTGGTTTCATTTTTATGGCAAACCATTCCTGCGCTGTCAACGCAAAATGATCTATTAAAAGTGAAAAATGGAAGGCCTAGGTATAGAAATGGAGCGATTTAAATGGGGTGTAAAAATGGAAATTCCTCGCAATGTGTGGCTGCCGAAGTTTTAACGGAACAGCTATCAAAAGCTCTCACGGGTACGTTGTCACCAACGGGTTCACTCTCTTACAGAGACAACGATGGACATTATTACGATAAAAAATGGATCAATTTTTATCTGGAATCAGAACGTTGCGTCACCGCCCACATCTCACGATACAAACATCAAATGAATCGCGTTGATGTGTGAATTAAAAGCCATTCATCGAGCTACTTTTCTTCCCCGAAATAGAACCTGATTTTCGTATCAAAAATGTTTTCTGTTGTTTTTCCGGTAGCCTGCTGGTTTTCCTCATTAAAAAATGACTGTTGTTTTCCCACTGTACGTATATTATCGTCCTTAAAAGTATTGGAAAAACTTATGATTTTGAAACAAGCGAAATCGCCGATTTAAAATACTTAAAATACTGTACGTAAAACATACACTGATCAAAAAACACTAAGTACCGAAAATCTTTCCTCAGAAAGCTGCAAAGTAAGTTGTTTAAGGGTAAATTAAAGGGAACATGTTTGGGGGAGGTGCTTAGCACAAGTTTGCTAACCTGGCGATATCCATACCTCTTGAGACCGCTAAAAAACACGGCAGGCTTACCTGAAACACACAAAAAACACACAAAAAAATCAGAAAAAGGAAGAGGTACTGCTTGTGAAGACAAAGTTCGTGGTATCCACCTAACAAAATCCTAATCGTTAAAAAAATAATAACTTTTAAAAAATGCTAACAAGCTTTATTTTTTTAATCTAATTTTAACATTACATACTTTTAATAGTGCTGTGGTATCCTGTGTATTTTCAACGGGGGAAAAATTGGAATGTTAGATTGGGCTGAAATAGTCTTTTTACAGATATGGGCAAGAGAAACTCATAACCGCTTTTAAAGGTTGGTGTTGACGTCTCCGTGGTTCTACTGAGGCACTTTGAAGTTTCCATTCAAATTCATGTAATTAGACAAAAAAGTGGTTTAAGTCCCCTTCCTGTCCAAACAAAGGCGCAAAAGTAAGCCGTCCTTTTGGGGAGCGATCGATGGCCCACGGCCTAAGCAACAGAAAAAGCTGAGTTTCATGAAAATCTTGTCTCGTAAGGTGTAGAGTGCGACCACCTTAACCCATTTTTGTCCTTATAGGCTTTCCTCAACATGGATTAAATGAATATCATTTATACAAACACGCAAATCTCTCTTAAATTAATGTAATTAAAAGGAAATATTTCACATCAATATTGCGTTAATAAAAACATTCATCAACTTCAACGAAACGTTTAAAACATTTTACAAAATTTGAAGCCAGAAATTTTCGCTTTTTTTAAAACCAATTTTTTTTATCGTTCCCTGGGCGCAAATCCGTTAAAATACAGCGAAAAATTAGGTATCCAATAATTTTATTAAATATTTTGTGTCTTAGGTCGGAAATGCGGGGCAGGTGGTCTAACAACCCGTTAAACATCCCGAGTTCTTCCGGTCATCCGATGGGTACTGCGCCTCTTTAAATACCCCCAAAATTGCCTCTTTCAATATCACCAACATTTAATTAAGTTTGTGTGTCCTCAAGAAAGTGGGTATTTGCACGGTCAACACGAGCCGCGGACGGCCAAGCGGCGGAAATTAGGGTAGAGTTCGCTCGGCGTTTAGCGAGCCCAACTGCGAATTAATTTATGTGACAGGTCCGGTCAGGTGGCGGGGGGGGGGGGCACGACGAAAACCGGGGGACACGCCTTCCGGTGGGGGCGGGCCGCGGCGAGACGCACCACGCCGTGCGTTCGAAGCGATAACAGCCATCGCCAAATATTATTCACTCTTCAATGAGACAGCTCGCCCAGTAGGCCTATTTGTATGACCCAAAAACGTGACCCAGATATGCCAGCCGTTACCTACGCATAATTCAGGAATCTACCCGCAGGTGTCTTCCTGTACTCTTCCCTTGAACGTTTTTCTTTCCTTTCTTATTTTCATTTTTTCATTTATTTGTGGAATTACCCCAACAAGCTAGGCAAGCTCACTATTGAGGGGTTTTAACAACAGCGATATACAAAATGTTGACAATGCGACAATATGAGAAAAAAAAAGCATTTTTTGGGGCGAGGGGGGATTGTTGGTTTTGTTGTTTTTAGGTTTTTTCTGTTTTTTGATAAACTTTTTTTTGCTTTAATTTTTTTGTTGTTTTTTTTGGTGTTTCTCGTTGCTAAACCTGTGGAGTGTAGAATGCTACTTATTATGTGTTCGAACTCGTATTTACTGTATAAGAAGTGTGGGCCTAGTGAATGTGTAGTGTTTGAAGCTAAAACGGGTGTATTGTCTTGTCTAGTTTTCAAGATAGGTCATCAAATGATAGGTCTATCAATAGCCAAAGGAAAGGTCTCGCGAGGCCCTTTCGTTTGATGTTTGCTGACAGGTCTATCTTGAAAACCAACCAAAATAGTCAGTCGTGGGCAGCTCATTTTAAGAAGTGAAAACAATAATAATAAATCAATCAGAAAAAAGGAGTGAAAGTGCAACTTGCACGTAAAAATACTTATTGTTTTAGTTTTAAAAAAGCGCAAAAAGGGGGGGGAGGTACAGTGTACTATTTTATCACCCGAGTCGCTACAACTCGATTAAGAAAGCATTACGCAGCAAGGACACTTATTACGCGAATCCCTGTCCTCATCTCCACACCTTACAAAGACAAGGGTATACAAAATGGAAAGCTGCGATTGGGGTAAAATCAGACGAATGACGAAAAACCCTTGGAAGTGAAAGTCGATCACCCAGCCAACATATTTCAGGCGTAAATTAAGTTTTAAAACTAGAAGATTTAATTAACGCCCTTGAAATCGACGCTGCGCCGCAGACGGACGTATGGAGCATACAGATTGCCTTGTCGGCATGCAACTCACGTTTTACATGACTTTCTAAATAAAAATCCATAAATAGGGTCATTTTATTTAGGGATCTTGCCGAATTAATTACTATGCAGGGCATGGATGATGCTCAAATGACATCAATACTCCCTCCTCCGCCCAAACTTTATTCGCGATTAGAAAGGTTATTCCCTACGATATTCGGTGGAGAGGAAAGCACGACAGCAGGGTGACTTTTCTTAAGAGAAACTGAAATAAATGGCGGGAGGGGCAACTACAAGAAGAAAAGCATCCTATATTCAGGCCTACTCATTCTACGAAACCAATAAGGTAGAACCGTTTGTAATTCGCGGGGAAACAGTTGATGAGAAGGAACACTCCATAATAGTTTGCGCTCTCCGATTAGTTATTTCTTCGGCATTTTTGTCATTATTTTATATTTTTTTATTTTCCTTTTTTCGCTGATTTGTTGAAAGTAAATTTAATCACCTAGAGGTTTGTTCTCGAGCCTTGTTCTGGTGCGCATGCGGACAAAACAAGTCAGGTTGCCGCTGCACTAAAAGAAAATCAGCGAAAAAAAAAATGTCTTTGTAAATAGGGGATGGGCTGTACTTGTTTACGGTGATAGTTTTTAACGTCGAGCAAGATTATTCCGTGTATTTTAGCTATTTACAGTCGTTTTTACTAAAAAAAAAAACTCGGCAGCGCATTTTCTTGATGTTATTCGAGAGTTTTCCGAAGAAAATTCCATTACGATTTTCCCGCTAAAACCAGGATTAATGAATAATGCCCAGGAGGCACGACGATTTCCAAGAGGCGATCAAAATCTACTCTCGTTAATGGCCCACATCGGTGGTGTGGGAGGGGTGGGCAAGGAGTGGAGTGGGGTGGCTAGAACCAAAGATCAGCATCTCTGCGTAGCGTGAAGCGAATGGGACTATTTACCAACTACACAGGCAGTAAACAGGAATGCTCAAGATTTAAATGTCCCGCCAAAACGATTTTCTTTTTTCATCCTTTTTTTATTATTGTAATTCCAGCTCGTTAGCTATCGTCCTCCAGAATTTACGTTATTTTAGGAGAGCAACTTAAGTGAAGAATTAAGAAAATACGACTAGAAATAGTATGTGAGTTTCAGCCAAAGTCTCCGTCAAATTCGTCGCTTCTCAGAGCTATTTTTACTCGACGTAAATCTTACAGGCGCGCAACTTAATAGAACGACTAAAGGATTTTCTGTTTCCGAAAACCCAAGCAAATTCAATTCTGAGATATAAACGTTCAGAGCTTCGTAAAATCATTTGATGTACTACTTTTGACCTAAAATCGCTAGCCGATAGGGAATGTTTTTTTAGTACGTGTGGAGGTCTGCTAATTAAACGGCGTTATGAATGTTCGCACTACTTAACACATACCTGCGGTACATGCGGGTTTGGTGATGCTCATGCGGTGGGTTTTCAGGCTTGGTTGGGTACATTGAAATTACGCTAGGGTAGGATAGGTACGCTTAGGTTAAGGAAGTTTTCGTTACGCCAGGTTCACTTCGGAAAAGTTCGGCTAAATCAGGCTAGGCTTGGTTCAGTAGGCTATCGGTCAAGTAAAGATTACGCAAAGTAAGGGTAAGCACATTAAAGTCAGGATAGGTTAGGTTAAGTAGTAAGGTGTTGTTCAATTGGTAAAGACTCAATAAAGTTAGGTGTATTGTCAGCACGTTAAGACTACAAAAAAAAGGTATTGTTTCTCTCCTAAAACGTACGTTTGAAAACCACAGCGGTTCTTCTTTAAAATATGGCTTCTTTTTTTTTAAAAGGAAAAGGCCTCATTATTTGTCGTTTTCAATGCTAATTCCGGTTAAAGTCACTGCGTAAGTTAAGATTTTTTCCTTTCTTAAAGACCAGTGCAATTTCATGAGGTTGCGCTACACTCACCTCGTCTAGATTTGGCATCGCGGGTCGGGTCGCGAACCGGAGTCGAATCGAGTTCAGAGTAAACTGCCGGGTTAGTAGGGTCGGTGGGGGGAGGGGGGTTCACCACCGCCACCCGCTCACTCGTCTCTCAAAATAACGTATGCGTGAGCAACACTCGCGACATCGTCGCCCACGCAAGCGACTCTCGCTAGCGACTCCCCGAAACTGCATTCACCGCCGACCAAAATGCAAGGCGCCGCGTCGAGTCACTTCGTCAAGGCGCTGCCGCTGGCGGACTGGCTGGTCCCGCCAGCGAGCCGCGAGCAGCGTCGCGCGGTGGGGGCAATTTGGCGGGAACGACTTCGGCTGCCTCCGGAAGGCTTCGTGCACCTTCGCCGCTCCAGTCCATGCATTGTTGACGCGCTTGCCCGTCCATTAAGGGAAGTGAGTGTTCGACTTACTCAATTAGCGCAAATTGACAACTCAGTTTCTTTTCCCAATTCCCAACTGAACACACTTTGCACCTTTTCCCACTGGGACAATGGGCGTGGGAAGGCCTTTAACGAGGATTTCATGGATCAAGCGAGTGGATGCCTGATGAACTGCAAAGAAAGGTGCCAGTTCTGCTTCTTGCTTTTCCATAAAATTGATTGTTCATTATATTGAGATGGTTAACGACGTTAAAAGGTGGAAAATGCTTCAAGATTTTTTTTAGGAGTTGTTGAGTTTTACGGGGGCCATCTTAAACTTGTAACTCCTGGGTTGAACAGGATGTCGTGAGATGGGGTTGGTCGGGGTAACGTATTTCCCGGCGGTACAATTACTTTGACCCTTCCATTCGTTCGGTATACCCGACGGACCCCGCAGTGCCCCGCGCAGTGTAAATGCCGTTTCCCCCGCCGCCCCAAAAATAACGAGCGAGCCGCGCAAAGAAAAATCGTGAGCCGTCTGAGGCAAAATGTCTTACAGTTACTCTTCAGGCGAGACTTTCTTAAAAAAATTAAACTCATTTGTTCGATGTTAAATGTTCAAATTTTCAGAAAGCTCCCATTCTTTTAAAATACACACGTGAATCAATGAAAGTTCAACACTTCGATGAATACTATGAATACTAATGTCGATGAATATTAAGTGTTCCTTTTTTTGACTTTTCGCGATTTTCATAATTGTGATATTGATGATGAAATTCAGATGCGGGTTGATCCTTGTGCAAAGTAGATTCATCTCCAAAAGGAAGGCAACCCCTTGCCACAATTTCCTTCGAATTCAGCTCTATTTACTCAAATCTCAACTTGGTTGGTAGCCTGGCTTCCAACCGGAACTCGTGGAAAGAGAAGAATCGCGAAAGAAATCCTTCTAATGGGTTATTAGGTCTTTATTTAAACTTAAGTCAAAATTGCTCGAAAGAGCTATAAATAACCATATTGAAAAAAAAATACGACCACAAAGTAAGCTCAATCATGCGTTCGGAAGATTCTAGGGTAGGGATTTTAAATTCTAATACAGTATAGGAGTGATACATGAACAAAGTGGGAAACATCGATGGTTAAAACCGTACTTAATTCCCCTTAAACTATTCCAACCATCAAACGTTAAAAATTCGACAAAAAAATCCGACAAAAACAGCAAGGCCCTCGTTTTCTGTTTTTTTTTTCAATTTTTTTTGGCCGATTTTTTTAAGGGATTTTAATTTTTTGACACTTGGATCTCATTGAGGAAAACTAAGAACGATTAAAACCGACGTGCGTTGCTAAATCGGTCGATTTCAAACGGACCAGAAGAGGGGGAGGTTTGCGCCCGGGAGTTTGGAGTGAAGGTGTACATTTGATATTCCACTTTTTGAAGCGATAAATCGACGAAATGAGCAACCGACGACGGTAAACATCATTTTTGGTTCCCCCTAAAACATTGCAACTATCAAACGTTAAAAATTCAACAAAAAAAATTGGTTTGAAAATTTCAAAAAAAAAAGGCAAGGGGTACCCCTAGCTTTTTTAAACATTTTTGGCCGGAAAATTATATTATGGGATTTTTATTTTGACTATTAGATCTGCTTCAGGGAAACTAAAAATTGTTAGAACCGATGTTTGCTGGTCAATTAGTCGATTGTAAACAGATCAGGCGGGTGGAAGAGTTCGAAGGGGGAAGGTTGGGGTGGAAGGCGTAAATTTCATATTCCATTTTTAAAGCAAAAAATCGACCAAGTGAGTAACCGACGACGGTAAACACAATTTTTAGTTCCCGTTAATTCCAACCTTTAAACATGAAAAACTTGACAAAAAAAAATTGGTTGAAAATTTCTAAAAAAAGCAAGGTGTTTTTTTGTTTGTTTTTTTTTCAATTTTTTAAGGAAATTTTCATTTTTGAATCAATGGTTTTTACAGATTAGATCTGATTGAGGGACACTGAAAAAGTTTAGAACCGATGTCTGTTGCTTGATTTGTCGATTTTAAACTGACCGGGAGAGGCGGCAGTTCACGGTCAGGAGGTTAGAGGGGAAGGCGTAACTTCCAATTCTCTTCTGCACGAGGACAGGCCGCGAAATAGCGATAATATTTATGGTCATCGGTCCGCGCAAATAAAATATCTCAACGAATGAGGCTCACAAAGAGATATCTTTAAAATAGCGACAAAATATACGGAAAAGTGACAGAAATTGTTTCAAGAGACAAAAAAGTGGTAGTTACTCACTGGTTTGCCTGGATTTTTTTCTTTTAGGGATTAAAGTTTAAGTTCATCGGATTTCGCCCTCAGAAAAGGCGTTGACGTCATAACTTTGAGTTTTAGCCGGAAAACCCTGCTGTCGGAATCGCGGTTTGACGTTTGTGCACCGAAACCATTGTACACATACCTTGCATAAATCGCTCGCGGGCTTGTTCAACATGAATATTTACTGAGAGAAAGGTGAGGGGGAGGCTCAAATTTCTTCCTTGGATGGGAGAGCTTGCCGGTCGAAAATGAAACGTTATGATAATCGCAAGGCCAAAAATATCACGGTCTTAGGAATACTTAAATTCAATTTAAAGGTTACATTTTGAACCTCTGAAGTCGATTCGTCACCAAGCCGAGTGAAGCGAGGCACAGGAAACTTAAGTACGTTTTGTCGCGAAGCGGTAGCGTGTAGAGACACATTGCACTTCCGATCGGAGCGAGGCCTAACCCTCTTAACTTTGGTTAACCTAGTCTAACCTAAAATTATGATCTAAATTAAGATAACCTGCGCGGTTGAGGAGTGTTAATCCTTAAGTCGAGAAAGTCACTCGCGTCTAAACAAAAAAAAAAAATTCGACAACTCGAAGCTTCGGCCTGATTTTGTTTAAACGAGCGACTCTCATTCGAAGGTTACAGAGAGTAAGACAGAGTATATTTTATTGGGGACCTCTATGCAGCCACCGGATAAAGCGCTCTTGGCTTCACGGAGCACGAGTTTGTCTCGAGAAAATCTTAAGTGGCCAGTTCCTGAACTCACTGAAATTTCAGGGGAAACGCCCGGAAAACGGAAACTGGTCGGGGCTTGCTGAAAGCGCTTACACAAATGGTGAGTTCAAACGACAATACCAAAGTTGGCCACAGACACAAGCTTCTTTGCCAAATCTTTTCTAGTTAACAAAATCGTCCCAGATGCAAATCGTTTGTTGCCGATCTTTTTCATTTCAGGGATAAATAATGCAAACTCGCTAAGACTTCTTTCAAATCTCAAAGCATTTCATAACACCGCGAGCAAAATAATAAGAAAAGAAAGAGGTCAGCATTTTTTGGACACAAATTAGTTAAATTGTATGATACCATTACAGTCATTATCATAGGCTTTGCGTGCTTTTCAAACACATTACACCCTCAGCACGCGTTCCATTAAACACGAAAAAAGCGACATCCTTCGAGGTCATCCATATATTTCGTTGAGAGAAGAGGACTCAACCCTTCAACGCCTAGCGTTGCCGTTCGGCGTTGCCGTTCGGAAACAGAAAATTTTATTTTACACGATCTTTTTCATTCACTATTGTCAAAACTTAAAAAATATCACCCCTCCGGAAACCTAAAATTTAATAATTTCGGCATTTTTCCAAGCTTAAAATTGCGTATTTTACTGGGAAAAATTCCTCCCATTCCACTTAAGCTAAATTTCACTCCAAATACTTTGGGCTGTTATGGGTTGATATGAACGTGTACGCATGCAAACACACGGGGTAATTCTATTTTTTTTAAATAGTGGAGAAGGGTTAAATTTTGGGAAAAGTGAAGGACGTAATCACCGGTGAACCTCAGACCCTTCGGTAAAAGCCCTACACAAACTATTTCCTCTGAGAAGGGTAGTTCTTCAAACCGAGCGGATCTTGTATTTGACAAGAAAAGTCCAGGGAATGGTATCAAAGGGATTTTTCTTAGGAGCTTAAAGGAGAAAGACTGCCAAAGACATAAAGTAGTCCCTTGTATTTTCATAAAATTTCATGTATTTGCCTTGAGATTTCTAGAAATCTCCCGTAATCTCTGGCAGTACACCCTTTGGTCTTATCTCTTGCAATATCACACATAAATCTTGTCACATAACGCCCTTTTTTAGCGATCTCGTGTAATCACGAAAAAAAAGGTTTTGTTACGGCAACAAAATTACGGACAACAAATAAACTTTTTGTTGCTGCAACCAAAAATTTTCCCGCAGCAACCAAATGTTTCGTTGATAGAACCAAACATTTTGTTGCTGTAACAAAATATTTTTGTTGTCCCTATTTTAACAAATGATTTTGTTGGTATAACAGAACATTTTTTTCCGTAATGCATTGACCCATATAATCTCATGTGTAATTGAAGTAGGTCCTTATAATTTCATGGAATCCCTCGAATTTGCATGATATTTCTTATGAACTCATCGCTCATGATAACTCCGGGTAAATCCTATTCATTACGGTATCCACGTAATTCCTTGTAATCTCATTTTAATCCCCTAATCTTGTTATCGCTAGCACCTTTTTATTATTTAGAAATGTCAAACATAGCTTTTGCAGTATTCTCCGAGAGAACGGAAGCACGCAAAAAAAAAGAGTACGAGTCTTTTCCTCTCGCCTTTTCCAAGATACGTAGCCCAGCAAGATCATGTTCGCCCGGCTGCAACTAACAGGATACAAAAAAATACATGCAATGATGCGGAATGGCTAGGACAAGAGATAAGAGAGTCGAACAGACATAAGTCCCAACGCTTCGACACGGAATGGAATGCTGGCGAAGCGTTGAACGCTTCGCTGTGGCCTTTGCGCACTTATTTCGAGGAACACCATAGAATCACGATTCAGAGGAAGCGTTCGCGAAAAGAAAAACTATCGTAGAAATCTTGAATAGATGGAGATTTCAAAATAATATTTGGCGGGACTATTCCTGGTTTTCCAGTCCAAAGGCCGCACTCTCCAAGACTCATAGGTTCTCAATTTCGCAGATTTCGCAGATTTTCTTAGGCCAAAATAACTTTTTTTAATGCAAATACATCCCCCTTGAAGAATATAGAGGGAATTTTGGACGTTTCGGAGGGCCCCCGGATAAACGAAAGACAATTTGCTTCGCGGCTGAAATAAAAGGCCTTTGGAATACACTCTTCCCGGTGATGTCTCAATGTCCTCCTTTTTTTTTGGGGGGGGGGGGGTGACAGCGCCACTTAAGAAAAGGAAAACGTGATTGACATAGATTGTCGATTGCAACGTTTGGACTATTGTCGTCTTGTTTCAAAACGTAACGCCATAAAAAAAGGAAAAAAAGAAAAAGTTTGGGCCAATTGTATTGTAGAAAGAAGCGCACAGACTTAAGGGGCATCAACGGGTTATATTCGTAACCACAGATACGTTCGAGAAGAAATGAAGACAAACATCAAATCCATCACGCAATATGGACCTTCCGCGGGTCAGGCCGAGTTGAAATGGGTCTCAAATAAACCTTCATCAAACACAAATCTTGACTAGATGATGTCACGATTCTCTCTAAAATGGGGTTTGATTTAAACGTTTTTATCAGACAGGGGTTTGATTTTGAAATTCAATACCCAGTCAAATCTCAATTAAGCGAGTTCTCCAAAACCGACAATCAAAAAAAGGCAAAATTTATCTTGAATTGATAGAATCAGACATCGAAAACAGGGCTGCAATACGAGTATATTCGAAACACAGCACGAATCGAAAAAGATTAGGTAGTGGCTATTCGCCCGTCGGCGCAAATACATGGAGAATGGAACGCACGTAATGCATTTTAAATAGGTGACTTGAACGCACGAAACCCAACCGAATACATTTTATATGGGGCAGGTGGGCGAAAAGCCACTTCGAAAAAATTAAGTTTAAGCGCACCCGTAAGAAATGTTGAATACCGGACCTACTGAAAGACGGAATATTGTTGACACAATAACGAAGTGGACTACGGGGCGCGCAGCAAAAACTAACTTACATTATTCAGCACGGAGATAGTGTTGTCCATATCATCTATATGTATCTCGTAAAAGCGTGGTAATCGTCCCTGTCCTCGACACAGTGTTCATCTTCTCGGTCCCAGTTGTGGTTGTAAACAACATTGCTCGCTGCGTCCCGCCCGCCCGACCGAACAGCTGATCACGCCCGCTTAGAGACCTCAAAAAGCCCCGCTCACCGAAGACTCAACGGCACTCGGCTAGTAGTTCAACTGGCGGTGTCAATCCCGAGCGCATGTTCTCTATGGAACTCCCCCCACCCTTCCGCTCTCACTGCCATCTGCGTTGGACGTCCACGTGGGAACTGGGGAGGTTGGATAGCGCGCGAATATTCAGCCAATGATAGGGCCGCTTGTAACCCTCGTCGAATCGCTCACCTATGTCCGTACTCCGTATTGGATGATCTGACAAAGCGCCCGCCGATCCGAACCCCGGCAGCGGCTCCTCTGTGACTGACCTCCGTGAGGCATGTTTTCATTGTGTTTTTTTCCGTTAGTCTTTTGATCTGCTCGTCCCGTGGACGTGAAATGTACTTTATCGCAGAGTAGGCCGGTGCCGGTGTTGCCGCGACAGGGACCCAGCCTGCGCTCGCTGCCGCTGCCACTGGAGAGGAGACTCTGGAAAAGCAGTTGAGCCCGAAACAACAACGGATATGTGCTAAGATGGCGTCACTTATGGAGAAAGAAGACAGTGTTTTAAATAGTTGGGGACCCAAATGGGAACGCAAGGAACACAAGAAACTACGGTATTCTGGTCAGGAATATGTGTCCAAGTCCGGAAAGGTGATTCCAGCGAAAAAGCAACCAGGTAAATAGGAAGCAATGTGACATGACGGTTAGGCCCCTCGGTGCCGACAAAGGGCAAACATGTGATATATTAATTTACTCGGTATTCTTAGCTTATTTGAGGTTAGATTCGCCGTGTTATTGAAACTGAATCGCTCTAACATAAACGGGTAAACAAAGTAGAGAATCTGTTTCTTTTGTTTATGTTCTCCAGCCTGATTCGGCGTAACCTCAAAAAGTACGTTACACATTTGGCATTAGGTAGTGAAGCAATGTCCTCGCAACGCAAGGGTCAAATCCGTTGATGTTTTTTTTTTTATTATCATTTATTTTATGATACTGTTACATTGTCGGCGCCCCTAAAAGTGATTTTTTTAATTGGGCATTGCGTAAGTCTTTGTTTCGTCACTTTCGATATTTGTGAAAGAAATTGAATACGCGATGACGATGTGTCCTAGGAACGAGATCGAACGAGCGATTATGAAATAGGGTATTGTGCAACGGTCGGAACGCCTGTAGATAGGGGGCCTTAGGTTCACGGCGCAGCGCCGCGCTGTGACCGTTATGCTCTCAACTGCCCCAAGGGGCACCCGATCTGCGCATTCGAATTGGACTTAAAATAAAATTTAAATAGTCCCAGCAAGCCAGCCACCCATTTGAAACTCAGGAACATATAATATCTGTTTTTACATGCAGATCCAATTGCTCTAATCTTATCTCATCCCTACTACAACTAAGATCAATTTTATAACCCTAGAGGGGATCTCAAAAATCTTGGAATCTTACTGTTAATTTGTGGGTTGTGATTTAATACCCAGCAAGAAGACTCATCTTTTTTTTTTTTTTAATGACAGCTATAGTTAGACACTGTAGGTATACTAAAACATCAAAATAAATACAAATATTTAATAAACTTTTAACAGGAAATCTTAAATCAGATAGGAAATGTTAATTAATAAAATTATTAAAATTGTAGCTAACTGTAACTTTGTTATTTTTTTATCTTATTTTTTTACATAAAGAAGTATGAACATTACATGACAAGAGCCAACCTTTGAAAATTTTCAGAATATAGCAAATTCCTGAGAAATATCTCAGGCTATATCTCAATGATTACTTTTCTCTGTGCTGAAGGAAAAAAAAAACACATAAATGTGTCCAAATCAACGATCCGATAAAATAGTTAAAACACGTTCAATCCGAGCTTTCTAATCAGTTGTTATCTAACCTCAAAAGTGTGTCAGTGAAATTTTGAGCGATACGATAAAATACCCATGTCGGATTTGTAAATCGTATAGATCGATAACTGATTAGCGAACTTCGGTCACGTGTCGCCATCAAATAAGAGTTTGGCATTATATATAAAAAAAAAAAAAAAACAAAAAAAAAATTAAAAAAATTATTTACCGAAAATAACCTAAATTTTTTTTAATTCTTTATATTTACAATTTTAAAAA
>Ga0058701_10000992_pt1 | contig 19500 bp, 11 predicted proteins | sample AgamicOrMae_FD_97039 | JGI IMG/M metagenome (GOLD analysis project Ga0058701, IMG submission 97039) | Agave microbial communities from Guanajuato, Mexico - Or.Ma.e | ecosystem: Host-associated > Plants > Phyllosphere > Phylloplane/Leaf | place: Guanajuato, Mexico | collected 2012-06-04
ACCTAACCTAACTTATACGAACTTTGGCGTTTGCGACTTTTCTCGTTGGGCGGTTACGGACTGGCGCTTGCGGCGTTGGCGCTTGTGGTTTTTGGCGCTATCGAATGCCCCCCACAACAACAACAACGAAAAATCTGGTGGAAGTAATGTGGGTTGTCTCGAGCGGGAGCCTGCATGGAGGTCGCGCGACAAAGTTGTGCATACTCTTCGCTCCATCGCCGATCGCGCCCGCGACACCCGATAATTGTGTGAAAATGTTTGATTGGACGGTCTCACACCCCGTTTGATCTCATCAATTCTAATTAGCAGAGGGGAAACGGAAATGCTCCCCCCCCTTATTTGTTTTAAAAAAAGGAACACTTTGATATTTACTTTCTTGTTCAACGAAATACCTCATTGCAGCCGGAAAAATCGAGTGACCGGATTTCGTTCACAGACTCCTGAAGACGTTCAGAAAATGTGATTTCGACGGGACTCGTGTCTGTCGGTCCGTATGACGGATATCCCACTTTTCTAAGTAACGATAATTTCCGTTATGGTTCACGGATTACGATGAACCTTACTTCATTTCTATGAGGACCGGGAGGTCCCCTTTTGGTGCTGATCGGCTGAGCGATTTTCGGCGCCACATTTGGGGACCGTCCTGAAATCCACATATCAAACTTACCTAAAAAATTAAATACCGAGTGGAAAATATTGCTAATGAATTAAGTTTCCCGTATGACTTTTTTTTTCATTGAAAATTTTCAAATCCATTTTTTTAAAGGAAGATGAAAAAAAAAATCAGTGTGTTGTGGTAATTGGAAGCTCTTTAATGGGTTAGTCATCTGAGCGTGAAGCTTACTCGTCTTTATTAAACAAAGCGTTTTGTCTGCAAGACGAGTTGTTTTCCTGGAAAGGCACTTTAATTAGACGTCTGGAAGGAATTCCGTACCAACTCGGCGTGGAGACACCCGCCGATGCAGCTACCGATACATAATTGCCCTGATATATAGTTTCGCGAATACTTTTTACTGATATGTCACCTATATCAGAAGGGGCACAGAAGTGAGGCTACTGTCCGGCCAGGAACATTTAATTATCAAATGATAAACTTTTGGACGAGAAATTTAGCATGCCTGGAAAAATAGCAGTTTTTGTAAAGAAACACGCAATTTTGTTAAGTTTTAAACGTACCAATATATCCTATAACGAAGGCTCTCTACGAGCCCTTTCGGTCCTTACAAACGGTTCTGTATCAAAAACTTCACATGATAAATCTCAATACCTTTTTCAGATATGGGGCATTTACTAAATGGGCGATTACTAAATGAAAGTATCTTTATTCCTGGGCGTGATTATGTATGCAAGGATCAGGTCAGATCCACATATTTTTGAGGACGAATGTTAGTGAAGTCAAAAAGGCTGGCGAGTGGCGAGCCCCCTCTTGAAGACTCCAAGGTCGTCTCCCCCCCTCCCCTCGTTTTCCGTCCGGGGGAGGGGAGGGGGGCCGTCTCGGAGCAGCGTGGCCCTTCGGCACCTTTCCTCCGTGCAGGCGCGTCGCCGCTGCCGTCGCCGCTGCCGTCGCCGAAGATGTGGAAGGTCTCTGGTCTGGTCCTCGCCGGCTTGCCGGCTCCTTCGGCCGTTTCCGCTCGCCTTCGGCTGAATTCGCTGGAAGGATTAATGCTGTCGGGGTGGTCGTAGGTCGGCCAGGCGAGGATAAACCTCTGCTTACCAAGAACACTTTTCATGTATGCGCCACCCAGTTAGTTTTCTTTTCCGAGTTATTTCCACTTTAAAACGGTTTTGTTTGTTTCTCTTGAACCGTAGAATAGCAGCCTTAATCTGGTATCGCCTTTTTCTTTACGATATCTGAAGCGTGTAAGGTGGTTTTCCACAGCGATTCAACGTTGAATCTAGAGCAATTTCAAGTATTAAGGCAAATACTTTTGCCTGCAATGATATAACTTGTTTTGCGTACCCGTTTTGGATATAGAGGTAAAACGTATCTTACCCGTAATTCGGTCAGTGATTCAGACTAAACATTTGTTGGCGACAGCATGAGAGTAGTACAGTTAAAATGTTCTACTCTCATGGCGTCAGAAGAACTCCATAGCTTTTAACCCAAAACGAGTGTTTTCCATCGGGGGTACTTATGTTAGATTTTAACTGGTGCCGTTAAAGTTGGTCAGATTCGTCCCAGTTATTATTAATGCCGAGGAAAAACTCTTTCCCGCTTCCGAGTTCTCTGTAGTGATAAGAAAAGCAAGATATTGCACTAGCGCGTGCCTTGAGCTGCAGGGGAAAAAAAGAAAAAGAAAAAACAACAACATTGTTGAAACTTTAAATTTGCAAAAAAAAACTAACTGTGTGTGCGGTTTGACTTCGCCAATTTTGTTGATATTTGGAAGTTACTTTAATTATTCACCCTAGAAGACAATCCATTTCCGTCGAGTTTGTAACCCTCACGCTTCTTGGGCTATTTTAGCGAAATAAGTAATTTTAGCGCTTTTACAGAGCATTTGACGGGTTTTGTCTCGCCATATAGCTATGCCTGGTATGTTGTGCTCGGATTCTTGCGCTTCTAATGGCACGTCAAGGCTTTCCTATTAAGCCAGACTGTTTATTTGTACCTACTAATTTAAAGCCGATAATTTCTGTAGAGCGTCTTAGGTGTTGAACTGAAGGAGTATTCTATGGTTCCTGCGATTTTGTCGGTTCAAGGTTCAGCGACAACCGCCGAGAGAACCGCAGTGATGCAGATAACCAGTTTCCGGTGGGTGGGGGATATGATTAATGTTGCGCCTTCACGCACTTATGTTTGATAAGGGGTTTCTTAACCCTTTTGCCGTCTTACTTTTGGATTAATAATATTTTCTGTGACATTCTTCATTTTCTGTGGGGCGTTGCTCACTCTTTTTTTGCAATGCGCTTACCGCATTGCTGTTTTGGATATGAAACGGCATTTAGCTGCGTGCTTGTCTCGCATAGGGGTCTGGGCGACGGCGGACGGCGGGAAAACACACAGACAGGAGAGAGGAGAGGGGAGTGGCAGCAGAGCAGAGCAGCAGCGCCCAGCTGACTCTGGACAGACAGGATGTGTTGAGGGGGCGAAGCAATCTTTGGGGCGAAGGCGAAGCGCGAGAGGGGAGGGGTGGCAAGTTCTTTGTCCGAGACCGTCTGTCCGTCTGTCTGCCCGCCCAGCCACCGCCTGAGCAGAGAGCAAAGTCTCGGAGACCTGCCGCTCTGGTGGCTCCGGGCCTGTGGTTGCTGATTGGAGGTTATGTTATTGTGGACGGATAAATCTCTTTGAAAGAGGGAAAATCAAAAGTTGAGTTTTGCTGAGGGCCGCTTTTTCTTCAAGCTGCCTTGCTTTTCTTTTCGCCCTTCAGCCCGGATAATTGCCAGTGGTCGATACATTCCTGATTTTTGTGGCTTTAATTTTATTTTGTTGGAGTTTCAGAACGGATTTGTCTTAATTTTGGCAGAAATTGAGCCGCGTGCTATATTAACCCATAACAGCCCAAACTGTGTGGAGTGAAATCCAGCTTAAGAGAAATTAGAGGGATTTTCCCCGTTAAAATACGAAATTTTATACGATATTACATACGATTTAATACGATATTAAATTTCGGGTTTCCAGAGGGGTGATATCTTTTAAATTGTGACTATACTGAACTAAAAAGATCCTCCGAAATAATTTTTTCTGTTCCCGAAGGGCATCGCTGGGCGGTAGTGGGTTAACTAGGCCGATCGAAATTTTTGGTAAACCAAATATTGGAAGTGGGGCGAGAACATCTGATAAGTTCGAACTAGATCTGCTGTTTCTGCTCGGTAGTGCCCAGTGCCTCGCTCTGCAACAGCTCCACGCAGCACAGACTTGGTGACCTCAAGTTAATGATAACCTAGGTTTAATTAGGTACTATGACGTTCCTGTGCTTTGCTGTGTTGTCGCTCTACTTAACAAAAGTTGGAGCTCAAAAGGTCGAACAATCTTTCAAAATTTCAGTGAATTTCGTCCCTTCTCTCTATTTCCTTTCTTACTTGCACCTGCTCTTTCACCCATCCCGCGGGACATACGAACCCTTAGATTAATGCTGGAAACCTGCCACCTCACGTATACCTGTTGTCTTCACTCAGTGGCCCGAGTGGGGGAAAGGGGGGAGTCCGCGAGACCGATGCCCCCCCCCCACGAGTCTCGCTGAGGCGACTGGCCCGGTTACATCATTAGGACCACAATTTTCAACCTTGCTCGGACATGCACTCGCAAAAAAACAAAATAAAGAAGTGCGTTACGGACCTCGGTTTAGCTTCAGCTTGACGAACACTTTACAAGGTTACGACGATTCGCGGAGGAAGAGCAGTGGCGGGAAAATTTTGTCCCAGACAATTCGAGACAAAGAGCCTAAATCCTGCGTAGATTATCCTAAAACTGCGTGTAAAAACATTTTTTTTTCAATAGGTCACATTAGATAGGTTCAGCGAAAGTGGTGAGATGCGATTCCACCTTTTGTGGTTTACTTTTCCTCGTGAAGTGGAATGACAGGAGAGAGTCACTAGACACAACATTGCATTGGTTATCTAAACGTTCACGGCTATGTTTTTAATCTTCAATTAATGGAACGAAAGGGTTGAAGCAGGGTGGATCACAAATATGGAAAAGTAATGGACGTAAATAGAATCCACTTTTTGTGCCAAAATCCACCCGTGTCTGAGCCAAGACGTGCTTTTTCATATCATACTTTTCCTTAAAATAAGGTCAGTTTAATTCGCACGCCCATGTTAATACAAGGGGAACTTGAAACCAAGCTAATGCATTTTAAACGGAGGGTGACTTGAACGCTCGGAAATCAACTTAATACATTTTAAACGGACCAGCGTGTGAATAGCCACCTGTATAAGATCTATATACTTGGAGCGAGTGAGTTTCACTTATAGTGAATATTTTATTCGAGACGCATATACTACAGGGGCTTTACCTCAAAATAAAAGTGGAGACGTCTTAATTTTTTTTCCAATAGAAGACACCCTATCTCAAGGTCATCTTCCGTGCTCTATGTGCCCAAGCCAATTAAGGCGTTTGACGTGACCACGTGATTAGCCGAGACACTTGAACGGGGCTACACGCAACATGACGAAACTTTGGGAAGCGCGAGAAGGAAGGCAGAGAGAGAGAGAAAAAAGTAGTCTCCTCGCCCCGTTTTGTGATTGCCATGTCATATCTGTACGTTGCTCGACGGGCAGGTTGACTCCATCTCGGCCAATTGCGTGGATCTGCATTTTGAGGTGTTCGTGTCTTGACGGTCAAAAATGGGATTGTGAGATGGCGCCTCGCTTCTTCTCGCCTTGCCTCGCCTCACCTCGCCGCGTCTCGCCGCAAAGCCTGTTACCGAAAGACCAGAGTTATTCAAAATGTTTCCTTTTTACGATTGAGAGCCGTGCATGCGTAGATTATTGCATTTTATTCGGTTCTCGGGTCGTCCGATCCGCGCCTTAACATAAATTTTTGGTACAGTCTGTGTCATAAGTCGGAGAGGTTATGACTTGTTTTTTATCCATCCCCCAAGTAATACGTTCTCAAGAATACACTAAATTTGGAACAGTGAGTGTCTCTGAGATTCAGTGAAAATTCACTTACTTTCAGTTGATATAGCATCACTGAAAAAAAATTGTGGTTCTATATTGACTGAAATTTAGTGAATTTTCGATGAATCTCGGAAACTCACTGATTCAAATTAAGAGTGAAGGGGTTACTGAACTTGTTAATATACTCAATACTGGACTTAAACGATAGCTATTGCGTTATTGTAGCTGTTTAGTCGTGTCCCTTTAACTGTTTTAAGGGCAGTATGGCTGCTGTGACGCTCTTTTGGTTATTTTAAAGTCATTATATTAGGGTCTAACCGTGCAGAGAGAGTTACGAGCCCCGGAGGACTTTCCGAAATGACGATGCTGCCCGCTCGACACGGGAGCACTGCGTGTTGCCTACCTCGGACGAAACCCCTTGCTTTTTAGCATAGGCAACACGCGTAGCACTCGTGTCGAGCAGGTTGTATCGTCATTTCAGAAAATTGACAGTGGCTCGGAATTAGTTCGGTACATTCGTTATGGGCTGGTGTGGCTATTGTAGTTATTTGTGCTTGTAAGGCTATTAAGTATGTTTGGCGGTTGTTGTCTGGCTGTTAAGTGACTTGCCGTTTGTATAGTTGATATCTATAACTTAAGCTTCAGTAATTCGCTACTTTAAATGCCCCTATACACGACTATTACGAACCATGCCACGTCCGTTACGATTGAAGACGTAATTCTATCTTCAATCACGGTATTATCACGCCTTGATATTACGCAATTTGTACGGGGGTATCATACGGTGGGTGGACATAACGCAATTTTCCACTCAGTGCGTATTTAGTTCCGAGCCTGTCACTGTGTTCGGAGAAGAGCGAAGTTTGGAACTTCCCACCGAAAAACCAAACTTGGCGCCACTAATAAGTTGGGATGGACTGAAACGCCCACTAGTTGACAATGCCTCGGCTCAGGAAAACCTTTTGATAATTTAGGAGCTAAAGTATAATGCTTATTTTCTCTCTAGAAGCGAAATCCTAGCCAACCCACAGAATTCGTATGCCGGAACTCATTGTTACGTTTTGGGACACGTTAATGTTTAATGACGGCTCAGACAGGTACAGTGCCGAGCCCACACAGCAATTTGGCTAACCACCCCCTAACTTTCATTTGTGCTAATCCTTTGCACATATTTCTATTTTTCTTGTGGGAGGTAGTAGTTTTTTATACGCCTCGTCTTACTTACCGATCTTGTACATCTTGTACCCTTTCGGTTCCAATTTTATCTAATTTTAACGTACTTTTTCTGGTACGTTGGAAGTTGGATTTTTCTCTTTCTACATCGCCTACCCCTTTTTCCAAATTGGTCATTTCGACGAGAACAGAAAAATGTTATTAGCGTTCAATTATTCAGCTGAAGTTGGTCACAAAAATAGAATGGGTGGACGGACGCCCATTTTCTGAGAAAGGCGCATTAATATAAAGGAGGACGCTTCTGGAAGCCAGGACAAAAACGAATCTAACAATAAAGTCCTGAAGATACAGCCCAAAAGAGCAAACTGTATTACGTTGTAAATGATTAAAGATACAAAATCGTTGAACACTCTGAAGATCTCATTACACACTAAATTTTATAGCCAGCATTTTCTTGTGTTCTATCGCTCGTCGTAAAGTACGTGCTCTAAATGAAAGCTTTATTAACACGCACGCAAAAAATGATTGTTACAGTACCAAATATCTGTGACACTGACAATCGCGCTTCGTTCTGTACAGACTACAGCCGGATCTGTTGAAATAACCATCACTTTTTGTCGCCTCTGTTTTTTTTTTGTCACCGTTACAATTTTTTTAGCATCGGTAACCAAAATTACAATTTTCAGTTGACAAGTTTTCTTTGGTCACAGTTATAATAAAAAATTGCAATGGTGACAAAATAACAACATAGGCAGCAAAAAGTAATTGTTATTTCAACAGAAATGGTTGTAGTTTCTGTAGGAGCAGAGCGCGATTGTCAATGTCATATATTTGTTACTTTGACAGTCTTTTTTTTTTCGTGTGGAAAGCCGGATGGTTTTAAGATGTTGGCGTGAAGTCTGGCTGAATTTTGGAGCTGTTGGTTTCGACGGCCAATGAGCAATAATTATTCAGTACGTGGTGGGGGATCGCGTTACCTTGGTCGCGAGAGTCCAGCAGTTGGAGGTTGAAGTGTTGTGGACGGGTCGTGCATACGGGATGCGGGTTGGGGGGCGGGAGGGGGGGCTCACAGCTGAGCCCAAGCCCTGTTCGCGAGAAGCCCGAGCTTTACGCGGATTTGAAGCGCACACTATTTTTAGAGCAGGGATTGCGGCGTTTCTTTTAGTTTTGTGTGACGTTGACGCTAATCGGACTGTGAAACAGGTGGTTTTTGCAAATGCCCTTATCTGGAGACAACTGCACGATCCCTGTCCTTCATAAAGGACGAAATCCTTTTGAGGAGGCATTTTATCTCAGATCCGGGAATTTCTTCGTCCTGGTACTTGGTCAGTTGCGTTTGAATCCTTGGAATTCCAAGCATAATCAACCTTAAAGGTCGATTTTGTCATCGACCTTAAGGCTGATTTTTTTGTCTTGAGTTTTGGTCAGTTTTGAGGGGGCGACGGAAAGTTACGCCTTTCCGCCGGCGATCCCAAAATCTGGATTCGTTCATGCGCCGCAGGTACCAATTTTTATAGTTGTATTTAAGGTTTCTCTTAATTCTAAAAAAAAGAAAAAAATCAAATGCCAGTAGAAAGTTTTGAATTATTTTAATCAAATTTTGATGTCTTGGTAGAAAGGTTTGAATTTTATGTAGACATCGTTATTTTGTAGTTTTTTGGTGTTATTTTTTAAGCAGAGAGTATGGATACAGAGAAAATACAAATATTTAGCTTAAATAACCAAATAAACGCCATAATCATTCACATTTAACGAGCCTCGACAAGCACAAAACTGGTATTTGGTTGCCCCGGCGCAAGACTTAGACACCACCTTTTCCGCAAAATCTTCGTGGAATCCTTGGAATCGCAAGGCAATTTGAATCGGATTATTTCATTACCCCATAATCGGAGCTGTCCCTTTTGCTTTCAAGTAGGGCTCTCCCGTGTTCGTGATCTGCAAGATGGTACAGCCTTGACTTTTATTCTAACTGAATTTTTGAATCATACAAGACCTGTTCCTTTGAAAGCTTTCTTTTAAATGCGGAGGGAATCCCAAGGACCCCCCCCTTTTTTGAGCGATGACGGGACGGATGTTTGAGGGGGGGCATTCGATAGCGCCAAAAACCACAAGCGCCAACGCCGCAAGCGCCAGTCCGTAACCGGCAAACGAGAAAAGTCGCAAACGCCAAAGTTCGTTTAGGTTAGGTCAAGTTAGGTTAAGTCAGGTTAGGCTATGTTAGGTTAGGTTCAGTTAGGTTAGGTAAGGTTAGTATTGCGGTTAAGACCTTTGGCGTTAGCGACTTTTCTCGTTTGGCGGTTACGGATTGGCGCTTGCGGCGTTGGCGCTTGTGCTTTTTGGCGCTTATGACAGCCACCCAAAGCTTTCTTTTAAATGCGGAGAGAATCCCAAGACCCCTCTCCCCTTTTTTTGAGCGATGACGGGGCGGATGTTTGCATGAGTCCGTTGTAACTGTTACTTTGAGGGACGGGTTAATGCGACGAAATAATTTTGTCAGAGGCAGAGCAGGTCGTCTTGGCGGCGTGTTGTGCGGTGTGTCACCTACGCCTGCGGCGAGCCTGCGGCCTCCGTGACACCGAACCGCGATCGCGTTCTGTCACAAGTACACACACACTAACACAAATGGAATGACGAAGCCACGCGGTGTTAGCGGCGGAGGGCGCTGCGCCACCTTAAATTTTTAAGGTTACCTTTTCGGATAGCTGTCATAAGCGCCAATCCGTAACCGCCAAACGATAAAAGTCGCAAACGCCAAAGGTCTTAACCGCAATACTAACCTTACCTAACCTAATCCACCTTAACCTAACTTAACCTAACCTAACTTAACCTAACTTAGCCTAACCTAACTTAACTTAGCCTAACCTAACTTAGCCTAACCTAACTTAACCTAACCTAACCTATACGAACTTTGGCTTTTGCGACTTTTCTCGTTTGGCGGTTACGGACTGGCGCTTGTGGGGTTGGCGCTTGTCGTTTTTGGCGCTATCGAATGCCCCCCGCCTTTTCTCCCCAAGATGTTATTCTTTTCGTCGCTGAGTGGAACAACAGAACAGCGAGGCACAGTGCACCTAACCTAACTCAAGCGTGAATGCTTTCTGAGATTTGGGATCAAGTTTCCACGTCTGGCATGAGAGATAAGACAGTTTTCCCCTCTGAAAAAAACTCGCATATGTGAGTTTTGACTGAAGAAAAACATGCTCTTATTTTTTTTTCATTACTTTTTTTAACCTGAGGCTTTAAAAAAAAGGGAAAAAACTGAGGGCTATTTTATTTTTCAAAGCACAATTTCATCATTTCAGAGTACACTTTAAATTTGAGTCAGTGAGAATCTCTGAGATTCAGTGAATTTTCTTTGAATCTGACTCTCCTTGATTCAAATTTAACCCATAACAGCCCAATGTATTTGGAGTGAACTTTACCTTAAGAAAAATTGGAAGGATTTTTCCACTAAAATACGCAAAATAAAGCTTTGGAACCTAAATCATTGAAGTTAAGGTCTCCAGAGGGGTGATATTTGTTAAATGTGACAATACTGAACTTTAAAGGTCCGCTAAAATAAATTCTTTTGATTCCGAACGGTATCGCTGGGTGGTTGTGGGTTAAATTGTATTCCTTTTCACGGAAAACTTTATCGGGCGAATAACAACCAACACCTAGGTTTGAATATATCTCAGGAAAGATGTAGATAAGTTTCCCTTTTAGTGTGAGTGCGACAGTGGCGGTTGAATCCGATGTCAGCTCTTTTTTTAGTCTCGTCCCGTCGTCACGTATGAAGCAGTCCCCCTATGCCATCTTATCTGCGTACCAGCACCTGAGTCTACTAGCAACAATGCCCTTGTCAACGACTGCAGCCAGTCGCTGTCAAGTCGGAAAAAGACGAGGCGCGGATGCCGACTGACTTTGTCTTACGTAAAGAGCGTTTCGGTTGAGCGGCCCGGTCCGGCGCGGCGCGGGCCAGTCGAGTCGACGACCGCCGCGCCGCGCCGCGCGGACGAGCCCACGACGCTGCAAGAGGTCACTGTCAAGCCTAACGCCTTCCTCGGCCCGCTCCGCCCCGCCACGCCCCGCGGGTTGCCTACCTACTAGAACCGGTTCGAACAATGAGCTACCCATCCTTACGTCATCCCGAGGCATGTTCCTTGATTGTAAACCAATTGTTAACTCACCTTGCGTGAACTCAATATCCTGTCTCGTTCTAGCAAAGGTGCCATTTGACTGCCATTTGACTCGTGTTATAAGCCCGGGGACCATTGTTATCAGTTCCACAGACTTTGCGGCAAGTGTGAACCTAACTGTAGTTGTACAGTGGGCCACAAAAGTCATGACCCTTGCCTCCATAAGAAACTCTTGGAATCAGGGGTCATGACTTTTGTGGCTCACTGTACACTGGCTTGGAAACCTGATATTTTAACTTTAAGACACGATTTGACTCCTTAGGAAGGTTGTGATAGATACTTCTTTCGAACTCTTTCATCAGTTCACACCTATGTATCTTAACCATCAGACTTTTTTGCACTTTCCAATTTTTCTACCATGTGATCTAAAAATGTCGAAAGTATTTTTATTTCATGGTAATGTTAATTTTGGTATTTCGCTCAATGCATGATTGTGCGTTTGTACCCATTTGACTCGGAAGTTTCCCCCAAAAGAGTGCGGTTTTTATCAAAGACCGCCTCTCATTAACTTCTAATTGCTTCAATGACATTGCATCTTTAGCAATATTATGAATCTCATCAATCAAATTTACGTGAGTAATAAAAAGAACCCATTCGACTAGCCTTTAACCTTAAAATATGTGATTCTTATCTCGCTTAACAATTCCTGGATCGTCTCGTATCTGAGGACCATCGATTCCCGTAATTTGACGTTTATCTGTATTGCCCCAGTCAATCATTCTTTCAACTATCGGCGCGATTCCAGATTTATGGCTATATTAACGGATGTACTCACAAAACTGTTGTGGTGACATAAACTTGAAGCTCCGCGGTGGAAGTTTTGACGGATTCATTTTCTACTTTGTGTTCTGCCTTGGTTCAACCCTTTATCTGATTAGGGGTATAAAGGACGTGCTTTAGCTTAAGAAATAGGTAATAGTTAACTTTTTCAATTTTTCAGTTCGGTGCTTTTTTTTATTTTTTTTAACCAATACTTGTTGCGGGGAAGAAAAGAAGGGCCATTTTCGATGTGGTCTGAGCCAGAGTTTCCGCTCTGTCGATGATATCCGGTAGATGGCGCACCTATCAATAAATTGGGAAGCAATTTGTGGGTCTTGGAGCAGAACACTTTTTCTTCATTTGTTTCCGTTGATCGTCTTTTTATTTTCCTCTTCCAAGCGAACGACGCGCTCTTCTTAAAGCTGCTCCGAAAATAACAGCTTTAGGCTCTCGAACATTATGAAAATCAACTCGATTTTATCAAGTTTCCTTGGGAGATGTTTACGCGGTTGTTAAACTCAAACTTCAATAAATCGACAGCTTTAACTCGGAAATGGTGTACTTCTTACTGCACAAGGCTACTAACTTTGGCTTCTTTGCATCAACTTCGAAAGCTCAAGGGCCCGGGGAAAAAAAAAATATCGCTCAAAAAGGGCAGCAAGGAGGTAACACTTGCCGGCTTTCACTTCTGTCGAACCTAGAGGCTTGATAAACCTTTTGTTGTTGTGAATATATTGAGAATCTCTGAGATCAGTGAAAATTCACTGAATCTCAGCGACGCACACTGATTCAAATTTAGAATGTAATCTCCCTGATTGCCCTGCCAGAAACGGAAAGCGGCCGGACAGGTATACCTCTTCTAGATTATTTTTTGAAGTTTGTAAATAATACATTCATCCTGCAAAATTCGCCTCTTCAGATATTGATTGAAATGCGAGCAAGTAGTGAGTGGCCCCCAAGGTGGCCCCAGTTTGCGCCGCAGGCCGGACCCGAACGCGGCCCTCTCAGGAATGAGCTACAAAGTCTGCGATTCGATTCGAAAATTATTCGAAATTAATTTTTTATCAATCGGAATTCGATAACTCAGGTAGATAACCCAACAATTTTCGTTTCTTCGGAAATCCGATTTGTTACGAATAATCGAAACCCTCACGTTGAAAAGGTTGCATTATCTACCTCTGCGTGTTCCCATCACTGTTAAAATAGAATCTTGAATTCGGATGCAGCAGAAGTCAAATCACTGATCTGCAAAAAATTCAGCCCAAGTATTCGCTGATATTCAGTTATATCATTCTTAAAGTAAGCACTTTATAAAAATTAAAAGCGATGTCTGTAATCCCGTGAATAATTGGACTGATATTCGTTTCAGATCAGTGATTTGGCTTTCGTTGCATCTGAATTTAAGATTATCGTACTGTGATCAGCATATTTCAATTCTAACCCGTGCTTAACTACAAACGCCTAGAGTTAGGTGCCCTATCCCTTCGCCATTGGATCGACGACTAAAAGGTAGGAATCGAGAGGTCGTCAATGCGAAATTAAGTCGACGCAGTCCTGTATTTTTATGGCCTATTGAAGCAGCCTTGACGGGTATTTCGTAGACCCCCGGAAGCGGTCGTGGGGCCCTCTCCGGGCCCGACGTGGCATTGCACGTGGTGCATACCGGCGCAGCCCACCGCGGCCATGAATGTCTGCGAGGAGCGACCGAGCCCAGAGTCACTGTCAGGGACTCGACGGCCGGCCGCCCGGCATCTCGGCCTCCCCACCTGTTGGATAACATAGCTCTGGTCGACGGCCTCCTATGTTCCTTTGGCGCAAATTGTTTTGTTTACGAGGATTGGTTTGTCCCTACTCTTCTTCGGCAGTGGCTTGAGTGTGGCGGCGGTTCGGCCTCGGCCTGGCCGTGGCGAGGTATTCGCTCCGCGTCGCCTCGCTCCGCTCCGGTGGGAGAGGTTCACCGACCCGCGCCTCAAGGCCACCGCACACTGGAACGCGCTTACTCCTATCAGACTGATATTTTTTCACTCGATACGCAATTTTACCGATTTGTACCATGCTTTGATTGTTGTATATCGAGTTATTTTTTTGATTAAATTTTAAAAAATAGCCCTTTTTTGACAGACGTCAATTTTTGACAGACGTTTTGCTGAGGACCGTAGGCCAGGTCTCCTTGAGACATGTGTCATGTTTTGTATTCTTTGGAAGTGCGTTTGGGTGCTCGAACTTACCCTGCTTAAAAGATGTACTAATTTTGATTTTTTTCTTCTGTTTCAGGTAAGTTGACAAAAAATATCGCATGGATATATCTAGAATTAAGGTTGGAAGCACGTTAAACGACGGGTCCTTATCGTAAGTTGCGAAGAGACTTCGCCATTCATTTACTCAAAGCAGCTAGTCAGTGATTTGATGCAAATATCCTTAGGGGGCTGTTTAACCCATAACAGCCGAACGTATGTGGAATGAAATTCAGCTTAAGGGAAATTGAAAGGATTTTTTTCCATTTAAATACGCAATTTCCAGCTCTATAAAATGACTAAATAATTAAATTTCATGTTTCTAGGGTGATGTTTTTAGGCACGAGGCCTAGCTGAGTAGCCTCTTGCGTTCGGTTTCGACGCCGTTTTTTTTTTTCTACGAAACAAGTACTCTTATGGCAGCCTAAACGCCATGACAGATTTGGCTGGTTTGAATTGTGACAATACTGAACTGAAAAGATCCTCTAAAACATTTTTTTCTGTTTCCCAACGGCATCGCCGAGCGGTAGTGGGTTAAGTATGGGGTTGAACGAGTATGTGATGTGGCTAATGTAATGAAATGTTAATCTGAGGTGGATCACTGAGGTGCAAATTTCAACCTTGAAAACTGAGTGTGACCAAAAGAAAAGGTATGCGTACATCTCGCAGAGTGCGGTCTTATACTTTTCGTTTAGATCTGCATATTTTTCCTCGTCTTTTAAATGGGAATTCCTAAGTTTTGTTTTGCCTCAAATGCTGTAACTTCGAAAGTATTTGGACGCAAATCGCCCAAAGCTATTTACCAGGACCAGAAACTCATGCGAAGAAAGTTTGTCGCGAATTTGTAGACGTTTTTTTTACGTGTGTAGGTAACAGGAACTTTTGCGAAACGCACCTTCGGTTTTCAGTGGTTCCCTCTCAAAAACGTCACATTTTTTTGCGTCAAAGGAACGATTTTCCCACCTCTGCCGCAATTCTCTTTTCGATTCTTTTTTTCTCTAAGGTCGACGCCGCGAGTTTTACCTCAAAAAATCTCTTCGACGCTGAATCGTTTCTATACGACTGGCTAATTAGTGACGACTTAGGCAGGAAACTAAAGCTGTCAGAAAGCAATGAAAAGTTGCCTTTCTTCCACTGAACTCGCCAAATTAATGATAAGTGCCAAATCCGATGCACGGTATAAAAGGTTTTGTTATACCAACAAAATCATTTGTTAAAATAGGGATAGCAAAAAAAAATTGTTACAACAACAAAATGTTTATTTCTATCAACAAAAGTTTGGTTGCTGCAGCAAAATTTTTGGTTGCAGCAACAAAAAATTCATTTGTTGTCCCTTATTTTGTTGCCGTAACAAAAGCATTTTTTCCGTGTGCTGTCACTTCTCAGCGGCAGCTGCTGCCACGGCGAAGTTAGCGGCATCAGGCTTGAGGCAACTCATTGGAACCTCAACGGAGAGAGGCTCAGAGTACCTAAGCTACCCCGTTGTATGAAGTTAATCATAGGTTGAACCCATGAACGCAAGGAGCAAAAATCGCTACCCTCAAAACCAAATCTTTGACCAATCAGTGACCACGGTGGAAAGAGATGCAGCATGTTCTTATTCGTTACACCATGCAATAGCTTCCATAGTAAAATAGCCTACATCGGGCAATAGCCTCTACCGTGCAATAGCCATAGCAATGAGGATAGGACTCGACGATCCGTCCATCGATTTTTCTATTCTCAAATTTACGAAGATTTTTTTTTCTCCTTCTTAATATAGACTTTTTTTCCCCGTGTTAATAATGTGCTTGTATTTCTCATTACCGTTTAGCACCATTGTAAAAAACTTACTGCGACTTCCCGTTAAAATAGCCCTATTTGACGTCTGATTTTTTTTGTGCAGGCTTTGCGTTAAAAAGCATCATGATTTAATTTTGCCGCCTGTGAAACGCGCCCTTTGAAGTTTAAAAAAATGCTTTTGGCGCGAACTACATTGTTATTTCCTTTTCGGGAAAGACCCTCGCTTGTTTAGTCCCATTTCCAATTAATTAGGGCTGGGCGGAGAAAGAGTTGCCCATTTTGGAAGAATGGCAATCTTATCATTTGAATTTACGAAAGCGCAGGTCAAGTGATAAGCCAGTGGGCACCTTTATTAAAGATTTTTTCCTGGAACTGTATTATTTGTTTTCCTGTATTTTTAGTCGTGAACCAAGTTTTCATTTAATTCTAGCGAACCTCATCTTGTTCGTCCGAAATCTGTCTTTGGTGCCTCCGCTGTTTAATTTTTTTTCCTGTTATCATAAAATTTCCTTTTTCAAAAGAAGAATTTCCTTTTTTCCCCTAAATTAAAAATTTACGGTCTTAAACGTAGATTTTTTAAAAAATATTACGGTCTTAAACGAAGATTTTTTAAAAATTTTACGGTTTTAAACGAAGATTTTTGTACAAATTTTACGATTTAAAACGAAGATTTTTTTTATTTACGGTTTTAAACAGAGATTTTATTTGTGGATTAGGAACTTTGTATCTGTAAACCATAGATTTCCCTATCTTAAGTCACGAATTTATGTTCCTTGAACCAGAAGTTTGCCTTTCTTAAATTTGGATTTTTTTTTTCGTAAAATCAGGAATTTGTCTTTTATGAACCAAGAATCTTCCTTTGTAGCACCTGGAATCCTTCCTTTTTTAACAAAGAGTCTCCGTATTTTAATCAGGAACGCTTTTTTTGTTGTACCAAGAATCTTCCTTTCTTGAACCAGGATTTTTTTGGGGACAAGGAATTTTCCTTTTTTAAAAAACAAAGATTTCTTTTTCTTTATGTTTTCGCTTGGATAGTATTTTCCGAAGTTGTTTGTGGCAAACGCGGTCCAAATTGCGAGCCCCGCCGAATTTCCTCGCCGCTCCGCGTGCAAACTTTTCCGTCAAGTTTTCGTGATAGCCCACTTCGCCAGCCGAGTCGCGCCCAAGCACAAACACAGCTCCCAAAATAGAATTCTCATAAAATGCACTTAAAGACGCACTAATTGCACCAAGTTTCTCCTCCTGGATTTATCGCGCGTAGAAACTCTGTCGCGACAAACCCGAGCTAAATATGCAAGGAAAGGCGTTTCTTTGTCGCTTTTTCGAATGTCAGCAAGTACAGACCAAATCGATTGGGAAGAGGGTGCATACCGTTGCACCGCTGCACCGGAGAAAAGTGGGAAGAAAAGTGCATTCAAATATGCTGCACTCTGTAGTCTGTCCTACAAGTCGCGAGTTAATGGTTTTCGCGCTTTTTGTTTAGCTGTTCGGACATCGATCCTTATTGCGTCTAAATACATTAGCTATGCCAACTCCTGTGTTTCTGAAAGTCGCATGGACCTGTTTGGGATAGGTCAGATACGGGTATAGGACTGCTCCCACAGAAATGATTTCTGATGCTAAGATTTTTTTAAATGACAATAATTTTTTATCTTCACGCAATTTTTTTCTCCGCAAGAATTTTTTTCCTTAGAACAAGATTTTTTTATTACAAAAAAATTCAAAAATTTTAGTTCAATTGAAATGGAAGAAAAAATTCTAGTGCCAAAACAATAACAACAAAAAATATTGCGGTAAGGAAAAAAATGTTTTGTCACTATATCAAGAAAATATTTTCTTGTCATTAGAAAACACCTCTGTGAGTAGGTTGGACTTCCCGATTTGGGGTAATTCTTTTCCCAAAGTGCATGCACTCAGTAAAAAAAAAAACTTTGGGGGAATGCTTTACCTGTTTTGGCTGTGGAACCAAAACGGGGGTGGTACTTTTTTTGGTTATTTTTCAAGATAGGCCTATGTTCAGCCATATCATTGAAAAGGTCTCGGTGAGAGCTTTCCTTTGATGTGGCTGAACATAGGTCTATGTTGAAAAAATACCAAAATACGCACTACCCCCGTTTAAGTTTTATGCCCAAAACAGGTATAACAATCCCCAAAACGTTTTTATTATTATTATATTTATATTTTTTTACTGTGTTCGTATCCCGAAGATGACTACAGTGAGGTTCGATTTTGGCGAACAAATGGATGTGTTGTCCCGCCTGGGGTGGCGCTGCTTTTATTTTTCTGATAATATTTGGATTGTTTTGTCTGCGGTGGGCCCGCCCAGCCGCCAGCCCGCCACGGCCGTGTCGCTTGTTCGGTGGATTACACGTATCAAAGCCCGCCCCCCAATTAGCCTAAAAATGTGGGTCTCTGTGCCGGAAACAGCAGGCTAATGCTCTTCTTTTTGTGACTGTCAAAATGCTGCCAAGTACGGCAATGCCCATCTGGAAACGATCGAACTCAGTTGTCTGTCAGGAAATTGGACATTTGCGCATTAGAAATTGATTAATAATCTGTAGTCTTTTACTTATTTGGTTCAAGGGGCACAGGTATTTTAGTTGGTGTGATATTATTTGAAAGTTCCGAACAAGCCCTTTATTTTGATTTAACCTAATCAAAATACAACATGTTAACGTTCTCATTTTATATTCAGAAGAGGCGTAGCGTTCCGTAATAGGGATTTTTTTAAGTGTGCTACTAGTTTCATGATCAAAGCTGTATAGAAGTTATTTTGCAGTCGAGTGCACTTTTCGATTAGTTTTCCGCCCTTGGCTAGTAAAATTAAGATTATACATTTTTTCTCTGCCCCTTTCTCTTTCGGCTTGTGATTAAACTAAATTGGTTTTCTAAAATTGAGATATTGCGGCTTGCTTTAAATGAGCAAGGAAATGTTTCCATGAGACTTGGTTTCGCGTGTGATCAGTTTAGAAGCCTATCGCCTAGACCAGGCTTATTAGAGAGCGATTCATCATCAGGAATCAATTATACGAGAAGTGCAAATAGATGCGTGTATATATTTGACGTGGTGAATACGCAGTTTGACCGGAAACCAACGTGAAAGTTACGTCAATGTCAAATGTCAATGCTAAAATAGAACAGCCTTTATTTGCGGAAACTGAATTCGCGAGGTAAAACCAGACAGGTCGAGGACCTGAATTAGCCCAAACCCCAGAGTATTAAAGTTTTAAGAGTAAAAAAATCGCTGCTTATTTACACGCCAACGCCGGTATCGTCCCGAGTCTGAATGGGTTTTAGTCGTTATCGGCGGAAATGGGATCGGCTAGTCGGAACATCCGGAAGAAATCCGAGCGAAAATCTGGTGCTAAAGAGGAGGTCGGTCGTAATAAGAGCAGGGCCACCGCTTTGTTCCCCCCTCGGTGTCTTCCTAACAAGATGACTCTTGCATAAATAACACAAGTTTGCGAATTCATTTCGGGGAGGCAGCCTCGGCATATTAGGCGTCCCTTTGGGTGAGAAATGGCGAAGGGAAAGGGCGGGGATGCGTTAAAAATTGAACGCCCTACTCGTGTCGCTGTATAGTCTGAGGTTGACGACTGTTTTGCTCACGATTTTTGTAATTTTCATCGGTAAGAAAGGGTTGAGGATCGTTTTCTTTTCTACTTTTATCCCGAGTTGGCTTCGGCGGGTCGATTGAAAGCGCCCCAAGACCTAATCACGCCCCATTGACCCGGACCACCGCACAAAATTTACTGCCCTTAACACTGTTGCTGTCCATTTGGCGTAAAGTGCCCTTACGGGTTTCTCTTAAC
>Ga0058701_10000994_pt1 | contig 19484 bp, 10 predicted proteins | sample AgamicOrMae_FD_97039 | JGI IMG/M metagenome (GOLD analysis project Ga0058701, IMG submission 97039) | Agave microbial communities from Guanajuato, Mexico - Or.Ma.e | ecosystem: Host-associated > Plants > Phyllosphere > Phylloplane/Leaf | place: Guanajuato, Mexico | collected 2012-06-04
AAAAAAAAAAAAAAAAAAAACCCCCAAAAAAAAAAAAAAAAAAAAACGTGCGAGGGAAGCATTGTCTAAAGACCCTATGAAAAATCCCCAAACAGCTGAGTCGTGAGACTTCTGGGTAACAACACAATTACTTCATAGACGACGTTTTAGTCTAGACTGCGAATTAAGAGTAGCTCAGAGTGAGTTGGAGAGGCGCGCCGCGGCGCCAATTGGCATGCTGAAAGCCAAGGCCGTCGAAATGCCATTTTTCGTAGTTCGAATTTTGGATGGCGTCCACGCCGCCTCGAGAGTCGAGGCTGAGATCCACTCCGAAACTTATTTCAGGACAAAAGCTATCAACTGAGGCTTTCCGTTTACCCACGCAATTTTTTACATTAAGTGGGTTGTCATCTTTTCCTTTTGTTTCCGAAGCAAGGTCACCGAGGGTGGATTACTTCCGTGCTATGTACTTATTCTTCAATTTTCTTTTAAAAATTGCATTGCATTAATGAGTGATAGGAGCGAAGCAATCTCACAGCAAAAAGGCTCGCGAGTATTTTAGCCATAAACGTGATATCTTCAGTCAGGTTATCAGTGATATGCTTCGAACAAAAAAGTACACGCAAAAAAGTGACTTTGTCACAGTAACAAAAATATCTGTGACACTGAAGCATTTTATCAAAATTAAAAACGATGTCTTAAATTCAGTGCATAATTTGACTGAAATTTTTTTCAGATCAATAATTTGACTTTTGCTGCATCAGACTTTAAGATTCTCTTTTTACAGTGTATATGAGGCACCTAAAAATACGGCTAACAGTGCTATCGGTGGTTAAGCCTGATGCCGCTCGCTTATTGGCGGCGGTAATTGCCGCCGAGAAGTACGCGGTATCACACTTGACAATTGCTGAGTTAGGTGCCCTGTGTCTTGCTCCGTTCCGCAAAAAACGAGACGAATGAAATGCAACCATCGAATTTTTAAAGTAGGCCGATAAACAGTCGATTCTGTCTCTTTAACATGTTTTTCTGCTGTCTTAACGAGTTTCCTGTAAGGCTGACGTTATGTTAATCAACGGTAACGTTAATCAACACGACGCTTGGATTGTTAACCGCATTTATTCATCGCAACAACAGAGTATAAAATAAAATATATTAGTTGCCCCGGTTGATAACTATTTTTTGTACACATACGTGTTAGCTTTTTTCTGTTTTTTATTGTTGCTTTTTTTTATTTGTTTATATTATTTGTTAATGTCATTTTATTTTTATTATTTTTTATTTCTTTACTAAAAAAAAAAATATTTCAGCGACCAGCCTACCATTGACAAAAAAAAAGGGGTTCCGTCGAAAATCGTTCAAAATATCTTTTCGAGGGAAAGTTGTTCACGTTTTGTTTCAAGGTTCGATTTGTTTTTCGAGGGCACAAAATCTAAAAGAGAGGATAAGCAAGGCGTACGAAGACACTTACAGGTAAAATACTGAAAAGTTTTTGTGCTTCTCTACATCATTTAGCTGAAAATTGGTCTTGATGCCAAACCTGTGCAATTTCTTGATTCCGCAGCGTTTAAACGGTAATAACATGTAAATGAGCGTACTTGCGGGGCCGCAATGTAATATGAGCCAGTACAGTACTCGCCGTTTTATAGACAATAAAAGAAAGCGCGGGGAAAGAAGAGATAGTGCAAGTTTACAAAGAGGTGTTCAATATGACCACACACTTTTTTTTCTGCAAAACGAAATCAAGTCAATACACGAGATTTTATATGCTTGTTTATCATTGCGTGCATGCATTTATACTTTTCATATTACCATTTAAAAATAGAAAAATGTGAAACGATGAACTGAGCCACATTCATATCGCTAACGAGGCCACGCCAACAATCTAGCATGTCTTTAAGTTCTGAACTTTATTTCGGTGTGCTTCTTAGAACAAGAACCACTTTCTAAGCAGCAAGCAACTCAAAATGAGCTACGAACATTACTTAGAGGTTTAATGACAGTGTACATGAGATGGCTAAACTTTGAGAATCACTTTCTCGAACTGTTTGTCCATGAAAAGGAAATTTCCAACACGACTCTGGGATACTCTGATTCAACGAGGCTCTGCGTACAAAAATTGACGTTTGATTTGATTTCGGTTTCATTTGACGAGTGGGAAGCAAAAAAAACAAAAAAAAAACAAACGCAACGTGTCTCGCGACTTTTTTCCAGGAAAGCAAAACGATAACTTGCGAGCTGAAACTTTCAGAAGCTCGTCTCTCAACACAGCCTCTTTCAGAGACCGTTCAAGTTTGCTGAAGTTTAGATTTTTTATTGAGCCGTATTGTATAAAACTGTCCATTCGGAAAGAAAATTTAGCTTACACGGAGAAAATGACTTTATGTTGCCTTAACTAAACGTTTTGATATGGCCTCAACAAAGCAGAATTGTTGTGGAGACTATGTCACTTGTTACGGCGACAACGGTAATTGTTGTGGTAACAATTCATATTGTTAGGTTACTGCCACTTTCTCGACTATAGCGGAATGTATCGCGGTGGGATATTGATCCCATCGGTTTCTCGGAAGGTGAAACACATAACAGAAAATGCAACTTCCAAAATTTCCGGTGCAGAAAAATGGCTGCACGCTCCATAGACGAGTATAGCAGGGGCGTTATATTTGTAAAACAAACATAAGTCCAATATCCTTTCGGAAACTCCAAGAAAATCTATCAAAGTTTGGAGAAGTCGTTCCCGGAAGCTCAAACTCAATTAGACTTCCGGCCGGTCAGATGCATTCAACCAAAAACTAACACAAGTTTCCAGGACCCGCAGAATCAACTCAGGCCTTTGCCGAAACAATCACATTGTGATCAATCAACTCCTTGATCACCGACGACTGTTTATGAAACTACTTCGTATTTCGCGGAATGGCACTACGATAGCAAGCTCTACCAAACCAAAAACTATTTTACAATGTAAAGCAATATTAACATATTACAGGTGATATATTCCGGCCATTAAAAAAAGGGGGGCAAATATTGACCCGACCGACATGCATTAATATAGGGAGACTTTGAACGCACGTAACTTGAGGCATTTTAAATGGGGGGTGACTTGAACGCACGGAAACCAACCTAATACATTTTATATGGGGCAGTCGGGTCAATGGACATTCCCTTAAAAAAAAAACATTTACGAGATCGTCGAAAATTAACAAGATCTTCCTAACCCCCCCCCCCCTTTTTTTTTAACAAATGAGTGAACTACACCTTGAGACTTTGCAAAATCAACATTTTAACATAGCTCCAATCAGAACTGAATAGATCCCGTGGATTCTATGTCACATCAGTTTCCGTTTTAGAAGTGTGTCCTCCCCGAATTTATTTTCGCATCAGCTTAGTCACAACTTTTTTTTTTCAATGCAAGTCTCAAATGGAAGGTATTAAGTTGTCTCAAAACAACGCCGTGTTGACAGCTCAAAGCCAGAAATTGAAAAGTCACGACACGTGTAAAATGGTCGTTTTCCAACCATTTCTAGTAATTCTCTATTTAAATATACGGCATTTTGCCTCTCTCCGCGTTCTGGTTGTCTGCTTAAATATTTACATCTATTTCTTTCTTTTTCGTAAAAATTTGAAGGGGGAAAAACAAAAAAAAAACAACAAAAAAACTGGTACCTTTAATTTTTTTATAAACCCGCTTCGAGTGTTGATACGTGTTGAGGTATTAAAAAAAGTTTACCTATTTTTTTTCAAACAACGTCATTTTAAGATTTAAACACAGTAAAAACAAAACATCTGTTTTGAGTTCATACTTGTTTTGGATATAAAATTAAAACGGGGGTGATATGTACTTTGGTAATTTTTCAATTTAGACCTATATGAGCCACATGAAAGAAAGATGGACCTTAGGGTATCGGTTTTAATTTAGGTACTGGATTCAAAAAAAAAGGTAGGGGATGCCTTGACAAGCCTCAATTTTGAAAGGAGTATTAATGCGAGGTAAATGGCTTGAGTTGTCTCGGTTTCTCCAAAGGATTATGATTTACTTGCTAGAATATGTGTATATTCCTATGTAGTTTACGCAAAGAGGTAGTAGACTTGACGCGTATGACCTTGTACTACTCCAATAAAAAGTGAGTGATTATTATAATGACGAGTTTTGAGTGACGCCGCGAGATCTTTTGTACGAACGTCACATCAATAAAGCATTCCCAAAAAGCTATTCCGATTGAAAGCTTTTGTTGTTCGCTTTTCTAAATGGCTTAGGAAATTGTTTTCGATTTACCTGCGCTGCCCATAATTCTTCACTACGTAAAAAAGTGGGAAATGAGAAAAGAACACGCAAAAAATGACTCAAAATTACAATTTTCAGAGAATTGTTATTTGGTTAGTTATTAAAAAAATTGTAATGCTATCAAAAAAATGGTAAAGGCGACAAAAAAAAACATTATTTCAACAGATACGGTTGTAGTTTGTCTAGGAACAAAGCGAGATTGTCAGTGTCACACATTTGTTACTGTGACAAAGTCATTTTTTTGCGTGAACACTGAACAGTATCAGAGACTTTTAACTAATTATTCTGACATTTCAATGGATAAACTAAAATTGCATCTTCAAAAATCTATGATAGTTAATAAATCAGTGACAGAATTTTAAATGGAATATCAGTGAAACCCTGTCAGGTCTGTTCATAATATCAGTGATTTGTTGCTGTAATTTCAGAGAACAATCAATCTTTTGATTAATTAGTCTATTCCTTAATTGGCCAAATGATTAATAAGTGTATTGATTTTGGCCTTCTGCGATTAGAACGACCACATTCCCGCTGCGGTCCCTTAAACTCAACGACCACCGCCTCATAAAAAACGAAAAATTGGGTGTTGCTACAGACCCGACATGCGTTAATATAGGGAGACTTGAACGCACGTAACCAAAATAATGCATTTTAAATGGGAGGTGACTTGAATGCACAGAACCCAAACTAATACATTTTAAATGGGTCAGTCGGGTAAATAAACACTCCCATACCAAAAAGCTTGGACAGGTGGTCACTGCGAGTGGTCTCGACCGTAATCAGACGAATACGGGAAATTATGCTTATCCCAATGAGTCTAAAGATTCAGCGCGCGTGATGTGGGTCTGGCATCCTTTAAATTTGAGGCTCATGAAAAAAGTAATATTGGGCGTGAGACCCGCATGAAGAATTTTTGTTTTGCTGGTAGCTAGACATGACTCACTAGATCAGCCTGTTTTTAACGTTAAATTGGTACCCACATAAAGTACCACTTCGCGGGTCCTTGGGTCCGTCCTCCTGATAATAAACTTTTCCGAAGGTTACAAAATATCACCTCGATTGCGCTGGAAATGGAAATGCCTTGTTTTCAAAAGACGTCCTTTTTGGGAAGGCATTCGATAGCGCCAAAAACCACACGCGCCAACGCCGCGAGCGCCAGTCCGTAACCGCCAAACGAGAAAAGTCGCACACGCTTAAGTTTGTATAGGTTAGGTAAAATTAGGTTAAGTTAGGTTAAATTAGGTTAGGTAAGGTTAGCATTGCGGTTAAGACCTTTGGCGTTTGCGACTTTTCTCGCTAGCTTGTGGTTTTTGGCGCTTATGACAGCTACCCCTTTCTTAAAGGTGACGTTTAATACGTGTCGTTATTATCTAAGGATATTGTTATACAAGAAAACGCCATTAAAACGCTCACAAAACCACTGTTTTCACGTTCCTCTTTAATGGCGGACGAATGCCGAGCGATATTCTTTGATCAATAATTGATAGCATCGCATAGACTATCATTTTGCCCTGTAAACGTTACCTGTCTGTCCTTGTCACATGAACGTTCGCGTTCATCGCCCACACAAGAAATTAAAACACCACTGCACCTCACTACAGTATTGACGCCACTTTCGAAATGCCTTTTCAGCAATTCTACAAACCCGCTAAATTTTCAAGTTAGTACTTCTTGCCACGTGCGCTCCTCTGTAAACAAAGGTCGCGTTTTCCGACCCTGTGCGTGTTCCACCTTCCGTTGCCAAGCCGAGAAACAAGCATAAACGATTGCTGAGCTAAACTGAACGGTCGAAGTCTCATGCCGCTTCTTTCTCGGCGGCAGTTAATATACAATATGCCGCGGTAACCAAGTGAAACACAAGGCACCTAAACCCACCCTAAAAATTAACCTAGGTCACGCGGTTATAAAATAGGCTATATGCGTTTGAGTCGTGTCAATAAGGCCTATGCAAAGCTTTAATGGCTTCCCTCAACTCGAAAAAAAAAGGCCTACAGTAAAAACTACCCCTGCACGGAAATAAATGGTTTTGTTACGGCAACAAAATCAGAGACAACAGATAAAATTTTTGTTGCTGCAGCCAAAAATTTCGCTGCAGCAACCAAACGCTTGGTTGACAGAACTAAACATTTTGTTGTTGTAACAAAATGTTTTCGCTATCCCTATTTTAAGAAATGATTTTGTTAGTATAACAAAACCTTTTTTCCCGTGTGTTTTAGGCATAAAGGTAAAACGGGGGGAGAGCGTGAATTAGCTATTTCTAACCCATGACTGCCCAAACTATTTGGAGTGAAATTTAGCTTAATAGAAATTGAAAGGAATTTTTCCATTAAAATGCGCAATTTTAAGCTTTGGAAAATGACTAGATAATTAAATTTGAGTTTTCAGAGGGGTTATATTTTTAAAATTGTGACAATAATGAACTAAAAAGATCCTGTAAATTTTTTTTCCGTTTCCGAACGGCATCGCTGGGCGGTAGTGGGTTAAGATATCCCTATCAATAAATAACCCCACCATATCAATGGAGAGCTCTCGAGTCAATACCATACTATCTTGTTTAAAGTAATAGACCAAAGCCACGTGCCACGTGAATATTAACTAAATTATAAAGGGCCTTGGCCTTACGTGACTCCGCTTTTCAAAACACATTTGCCGCCAAAACGGTTCGCGTGACCAAAACACTGACGGAATTTTCCCGCCAAAACTTCAAGTGCGGACCACGCGCCGTTCTACTGTATATGTATCGATGTAAACATGTGGGCAGGGGAACGACTTAAAACGCGAGGCGTGGAGCCACTTGAAGCGGTGTGCGTCCCGAAAATCCCTTCCGGCTCAAAGCGGCCGCCGCGCCGCGCGAGCCCTCCTCAAGCCGCTTCAATACAACGCGGTGCCATTTATGCAAATTTCTCATACTTCAGGCGGAAAAAGTGGGCTTGAGAATGTCACGGCACCAATAAAAAAAATCACTAACTTTGTAAGCGGCGAAGGACAAGCTCACTTGTTCACACAAATCTCAAGGCGCAAGAATTTCTTTCACCGTGCAAAAACCGACAGGCTACACGGAAAAAAAGGTTTTGTTATACCAACAAAATCATTTGTTAAAATAGGGACAAAAATATTTTGTTACAACAAAATGTTTGGTTCTATCAACAAAACGTTTGGTTGCTGCGGCAAAATTTTTGGTTGCAGCAACAAAAATTTTATTTGTCGTCCCTAATTTTGTTGCCGTAACAAAACTATTTTTTTCCGTGACCTAGTAAAAACAAAACACCCGTTTCAGGGTGTCTTATACATGTTTTGGGTGTGTAACTAAAATGCGGGTTGTACGTATTTCGGTTATTTTTCAAGATAGACCAATGTTCAGCCACATCAATGGAAAGCTCTCGCCGAGACCTTTTAAATGATGGGGCTGAACACAGGTCCACCTTGAAAAATAACTATAATACGCACTACCTCCGTTTTAGTTTCACGCCAAAAAAAAAGGTTATGAACTCCCTAAAACGGGTGTTTTGTTTTTACTGTGGTAGTTTATTGAATCAAAAAGCGCATTAGTCAAGACAAAATTTCTTGTTTCAAGCTTGTTACAGCTTGAATTGCTTCGCGACTTATAATGAGGCCGTAAGCGGAATAAGGCTCGGCGTTGAGGTGCCTTGTCTTTACCTTTCGCACTATCCGCTCGGCTCAGCGACAAAGTATACGTAACAGGCGAGCAGGTAGAAAATGCAAACCTTATTATGAACATTGTAGATATTGCCACAGTATCAGTTAACACGCTCTACCAAAAAAACGCGAAATAAGGTGACGGTGTGGACCTCTATTTACAGCTTTCGAGGGAAATCCCTCGTTGATCACCTGAGCCTAATTGCAAATGGCTTTTGGCAACGTCATCCTGTGACACTGACATACAAAGTTGCACCTGCCCACACAAACGTACAGCTTTTGAAAACACCGACTTCTTTCAATCTAAAAATTGTGTCACGCCGATAAAAGTTTCACTTCCGGGGGGAAATATAAAGAATTCGGTGCGTCTCACTAAAACTGATTTTGAAGAGAGGAGCGGTAGCGAAACCTTAACTACACGGAAAAAAATTGTTTTGTTACGGCAACAAAATTAGGGACAACAAATATTTTTTTTTTGTTTCTGCAACAAAAAATTTTGCTGCAGCAACCAAACGTTTTGTCAATAGAACTAAACATTTTGTTGATAGAACTAAATATTTGGTTGTTGTAACAAAATATTTTCGTTATCCCTATTTTAACAAATGATTTTGTTGGTACAACAAAACCTTTTTTACAGTGAACCTTGGTTACTACTAAGTGTCTACTAGGTAAACCTAACCTAATATTCACGGTTGTATTTCGTTCATAAAAAGAAACGAAAAATTAAAACAGGGTGGAGGTGGAGTACGATATGGTGCGTTCTACCTTCAAACCTTTTCTGGTAAGAAAACCTTTTTTTTTTTTTAATTTCCAGGGTATAGGCTTCGTAAAGCTCCAAATCCCCAAAATTAAATCAAACAAAAAACGTTTTCTTTTTTTGTGTTTAATAATGTTCTACTTTTTTGTCGAATCTTCACAAGGAAGGTGGGATTTTTTAAAAATAAGGTTAAATTAGGGCGGAAGACTGCAATCCTGAAAGCAGAACGAGTTCTCGATTTCCAGACGAAGGGCTAGCCCAAAGAAAGACCTCTAACGTGAAAACCCTCAACAACAGCTCACCGCCTAAGCGGTACGTTCTTGTGAAGGGTTAAGCTTAATGTAGGTATATCTTGAAAACTAACCAATACAACCTAGATCGAGTTTAACGTCATATCTGACAGAACTCGGTCAACCCAAAAGAATAAGTATTTTCCGGGGGGCATTCGATAGCGCCAAAACAAGCGCCAACGCTGCAAGCGCCAGTCCGTAACCGCCAAACGAGAAAAGTCGCAACGCCAAAGTTCGTATAGGTTAGGTTAAGTCAAGTTAGGTTAGGCTAAGTTAGGTTACGTTAAGTTGGGTTAGGTTAGTATTGCAGTTAAGAACTTGGCGTTTGCGACTTTTCTCGTTTGGCGGTTACGGATTGGCGCTTGCGGCGTTGGCGCTTGTGGTTTTTGGCGCTTATGACAGCTACCCAATAAGTATTTTCCTTCAGCAGATGAAGAGAGATGAAGAGCGAGGACGCGCTCATGCATGTTGTGTTTGTAATCTTAAGCGTGTGCCCGCTTAAGGCCCTGCCCGATAAGTTCCATGACCTAGGGCATTATTGATCGCTTAAGCGATAACGAACGTGGCTACTATGACATCCATTACGTCAAGTGCACGTCACTTTGCGTTGCCTCAGCAGAGCAAGCAAAGCACACCCAACCCGTTCATCTTGAAGGAAGGCCAAAGGCCGCATATAAATAAACCCCGTCTATACGATCCAAATGAATACAAGTACCTTTAACACTACAACGCCGGATGGTGACAGTTTAGCACGCTGCTAGTACGTTCTGCATACCCGTAGCCTCCCTTCGTAATATTCTGTTTTTGAAAAAAAGAAAAAAAAAAGCTTGTGCACTTCTAATTTGAATCAGTATGAGTCTGAGATTCAGTGAAAATGTACTGAATCTCAGAGACTCGCTCACTGGATCAAATTTAGAGTAAGGCTTTTATTCATTTTGAGATCAAAACTAGACTGCATTACGAGAAAAATACCCCATAATATTTCTTAATCATTTTTTTTCTTCCTAAAAATCGGATTTTTTAGGGAATGTTCACTCACTGAATCAAATTTAGTGTGGCTTTAAATCATTTTAAGGTCGAAACTAGACCGCAATACGAGAAAAATACCCCCTAGAGTTTTTTTTTTAATTTTTTTTTAAAATATTTCTTTAAAAAAAATTGATTTTTTAAGGGAATGTTGTTCATTTGCACTGATTCAAATTTAGAGTGTGGTTTTCACTCATTTTAAGGTCAAAGCAAGACCGCAATACGTGAAAAATAGCCCCTAAAATTAATATTTAAAAAAAATCTTTTTGAAAATTTGATATTTTTTCAGGGAATATTCACTTCCACTGATCCAAATTTAGAGTGCGGCTTTTATTCATTTTAAGGTCAAAACAAGACCGCAATACGTAAAAAGTACTCTCTAATATTAAATATTTGTGTATATATTTCTAAAAATTGGATTTTTTTTTTAGAGAATGTTCACTGCACTGATTCAAATTTCGAGTGTTTGAGTGCGTTATTTTGACAGCCTTTGAAAAGTCTTCCTTATTCCGTTTCCGTTTCGAGTGTTTTCGCGTGTTCTCTCATGAGCTCAACTCGTAAAACGAGGTAGTTTCATTAACACTAGAAACGATAACATGCACAACTACGCGTGAAAACGACGCTTTTCACTCGTAAAGAGGGAAGTGTCGAAAAAGCAACCTTCCGAGGTTCAAAGAGGGGGTACAGTTTATCCGGTATCCTGATGTCGAACAGCCTCAAGAAAAACGACAATTGCGAGCGAAAAACAATGTTACGGTGTCATCTCATAGCCATTTCTACCGATCACAGGTTACGCTTGAAAGGCGTGTCTAATAGTGGGAAAGCTACCGCAAAATGTTTATGTCACAAATAAATTGTTCAAATGGTGCATTAGTTAACAAAAACCCCAGTCAAAAAAATGTTAAAAAGCGTTTCAAATATTTCTGGGTTTTAAATGAAGGTGAGTGCGTCCGAAGAACAGAGCTGTTTGTGAGCAGATTGGTCATTTGCGAGCAAAGCCATTTCGACATTAATTTTTAACGATATCTTTCGATTCACGGGCGACCTGTCAAAACTGCCAATCCAATCGAAATGATTGTTACGATGAAGGTTTGACAAGGATGACACCATAAAAAATGTTCCGCGGCATTCTTTAAAGATTCAGGTGTGTACAGTTGATTAAGCCGTGCTTACTTCCGATTGCTCATACTTCGCGGCTGGGGCACAGAGCTTCCGAAATATCTTCTAATGGATCGCTATCTTCAAAACCTCTACGTGTACTATATCTTCTTACACTACGTCTTGAAATAAGTTATTGGATTTTCCACGTCTTGTATACCTTTCATACACCAGCTCAGCCGAGCAAGAGAGAAGCGAGGCAAAGGTACCTAAGCTAGATCAGCCTGTAGTAACATCGGTCGTTTATCTTCATAACGTGATGGATAGCCTAGTTTAAACGAGACAGAAAGATGCTTTAGAACTTAATGGGTACCAAAATCTGCAGGTCACTTTTTTCAGAAGCATTGAAAGCAAAAGATTTCAGACGACCCATTAATTAAATATGCTGCTGTTTTTTTAATACTTTTTTCCCATTATTGTTCTAGACAAATATTGTAGACGTGTAATTTAACTCTTCAATAAATGCGATTAAAATTCAACCTAATGTTTTGTTTTTTATTATTATTATTTTATTAGTACCCAAGAAAATATTGAATTCGTGTAATTTTCCTCTTTTATAAATTGCTTTTTTTCTTTCTCATCAACCGATTTTGAAAATACAAGACGTGTCATTTGGTTTGACAAGTTTAGGAACGTGAAAGCATGGGTCTTATATTATCAGAAAAAAACTAGGTTTGGCTGAAAAGCTTGCGTGAAAGTAAAAAGAAAGGAATTTCGCGAGGTAAAAACTCGAACACACAGGCACTTGTTAATTTTACAGAGTTCGCATTTTCGAATTCTTGTGTTCCGGCATTCTTCGCTAGGCCGAGCGAAGTAACATCGTCGAGAGGCACGAAGCACTTAACCTTCCTAAAATAACTGTCATTCAAGCCCGATGCCGCTTACGTAGCGGCATCATATGCAGCGATAACCAAGCCGAGCGGTAGCGAGCCAAGGCATATGGTACCTGCGATATACGTCAACATTTCTGTCTTTCGGCTGTTTCTATATTTCCCTTTGTCGGCATTTATTACCTATATTGTTTGAAAAGAGATATAAAACGAATTTTCATAAATGAACACGGTCGCTGTGAGTCATAAATTCATAAAATGCAATTATGTAACAATATTAATTTCTGATTTCAAAGCAATGATGTTACGGAGGTTATCAGTGGTTCCCAAAAAAAAGGCCCGCGAGCTATTAAGTTGACTTCTAGATTTTCATGATAACAGCGAGATGATCGATTTTTCTTTAATTGGTTTAGATGCAGTTAGCAGGGCGTGTTTACTTGCGAACGGATCACACTTGTGCATATATTCTCACAGAAATACTTTCGAATTTTTTACACTATTGTTCCAGGAATAACTCTAATGACTTACAACAGCCAATTTGTTAAAACCACACGTGCGATTACTTGAAATAAATAAAAAAAAGATAAAAAAGACAATTGAAAAAAGAGGAAAAAAAGCAAGGTCGTTTGAAATCGCGGACGGCGGCATTCGCAGGTAGTACAGCTTTCCGTATTTGCTTTAGGAAATCTTTTCATTGACACACTGATAACGTGCTACCGATCGGGGTCCTACGCTAACAGTGTTTCGGCGTTTAGGAGGGCTTGAGATAAGCTCTCAATAGGGAAACATTTAAAAAGGATGCAGTGTGCTGCTTTGAGTGTTTAAGTAAACAGTGCTGAGTAAATATTTGTCTACTCACCTGAGTAACCACGTAGGATCCCTTCCAGCTGAAGAGAGGTTTGTTGAACATAGTGAACTGTAGACGTAGTTTTCCCATGTCATCTGCCACACGGAAACTGTCTGCTACTGTAGTCACCCAGTTAACAACATGCTCATTTGCATATGTAATGAGCCCTTGGCCGAACTGGTGCTTGCCATCAAGCACAAAATTGAGTATTCCTCTCACAGAGTTTTCTGTCAGGAGAGTCTCTTCATCAAGGTGCACAATCCAGTCATTGTCTCCAAGGATATTAACACCATCTTCCAGACAGTATTGTAGAGCTCTTGCTTTGAACAACGCACCACTTTTTGGTTGATAAGTTCTCGGCACTACAATTTCCCTTGACCTCCTGTGAGCAGGTAGGCCCACAGGTTTATCTGTCACAACTTCAATTAAAAAGTTTTCCAGGCCCGCATCTTGGCACTGTTTCATGTTGCGAGCAACATTTGTCCTTACTAATTGAGGGTAATCCCCTCTTGTCACAACTCTGATGCAGATAAAAGGTGCAAGAAGGGGAGACCCATTCAAAACAACCTTATCAGGAAAAGCATTGTACATAATCAGTCCAACAAAATTAAAAAGAACCTGAGGCAGTGGTAAAAATGTAAATAACCGTAAAAGATACAGGAATACAGTACCCCCTAACCCATACCGTTCCACTGGGTCAAAATCAAGATTATCTTTACTAAAAATTCTGATACCACCCGTAAGCACTTCATGAATAAGAATCACTAAGAACAGCACAAGCACGTGGAGTAAATGTTTAGTTTTACTTGTCAGCATTGTCACTTCTTATGGTCACAAATCTGTAACAAAACAAAAAACAAAGGTTAGAATGACACATCCTATAAACAATCAATAATATCACAGCATGAAGAATTTCATACTCGATCGAAATACAGAAAATTTAAATCGTCCAAAAAGGGACATTCGAAGTAAAAACTAGTACTAGTCAAGTTTCTCGGTCGCAACCTCAGTCAAACAAATAATAAAAACAGAGGGGCGAAAAATATCACGTAAGAACTTCAATTGGCGCCATGCCGGGTTTACAAGGTTTGTATGGAATTTAAGACTTGTGAAGAGTTTAAACAAAAATAATAGTCAACCCGATCAAATCAAAGTACAGTCTTTGATACAGAATTAAGTGAAATTATTGAATTTTGTTGAATACATGATAAAGTGGATAAGCCCGGTATGGATCACGTGAATCAAGACCAAATATCAACAAAACTTACCAGCACTACTCTTCAAACGTTGTTTGAATGTTCTACGAGGAAAAACTACACATCACTACGCGTTCGGAACACAATTTTGAAATTTATAACGAAAAAAAAAACTTAGGAATAGGTTCCACCGCCGAAGAAACCTCCCAGCACCTTGCGTGCCCTGCGTCCGACCCGACCCGACCGACCACCGGTTGTCAGTTGTCAAGCACAATTTTGGATCGAAGCGCCTGCGCGGGAAGCGAGAACTGGCGGAGATGTCGAGAACTAAACACAAAGATGTATTTACCAAGAGACATGCGTCTTAGACAAAGAAAATCACATGCAAAAATTGAACGATCTTGGGATGACGTCTTGAAAGATTAAAATGGCCAAATAATAGAGCCAAATACTCTGAAACAGCAGAAAATCAAGGTCAGAGTAAAGCCCATTACGACTCCAGCGCTCCAAGCGGCAAGTTTCCAAACTACGCTAATTAGATGGAGAGGCGCGGAGGATTTAATTTTTTTCAAAAGAGCGAGGTTCTACGTCAAACGAGAATGAGGCTCAAAATAATGAACATGCGTCAAGGAAAAGTTTGGAGTAATCCAAGATGAGGAGGAATATCGTAGATTATTTAAAACAATGAGTACAAAGCAGGAGTAAGATGAAAGATACCGGTACAGCACGATCATCTGAACAAAGACGGTTCCGATAGTTCTCGTTTCAATTTCCCGCGGTCACGTAGCCAGAATTTTTCCTCGATGTTGTTGAATCAAGTGCGATTCCGATTGCCAGTCATTCAAGCGACAGTCAACAAAAATCAGTAAAATATTTTTGTATTGACCGTATCAGATAAGTGTGAGATTTTCAGACTAAATCAAGAAGGCCTAATCAACAGCATACCGATATCCTTGACGGTCATCAGAGCAGATGATTGGCTTTTAATTTAGCCAATAACTTGTAAATCCACCAAAAATCATAGACTTAAAAAGATCTTTGGAGGGGCTTGCCCTCTTGGTCCCCTTCAGTCTACGAAAAAAAAAACAAAAAGAAAAGGTTAACTTGTTCCCGAACCGCTGAACTTTTGCATCGAAACACGGCTCTAGCAAGCACGTTAATGTTTGGCTTAAAAAAATAATGAAAGAAGTATTGAGCCAGGCTGGTCCGGACATTATTTTTAATGTCTAGATAGGCCTAAAGATAAGATACTTGCTCAATTACATTGTTATCCTGATACTGATTTTAGATACCAGCGAGAAAAGTATCCATGCAGATCCAAGATATGACTTGTCGAAGGTATCTGAGACTTTGAGATACTTTTTAAATACCGTTACTCGGCATCTTTGCAGCAAAGACCGATTTTTGTACTGTACATTCCGTTAAGTAGAAAAGACGTCCCCTACACATACTTTGGAAATCATTAGTATCTTTTTGTAAAATAGCGAAGAAGTGCACCTTAGTGTTCTCCCCCCCCCCTCGGATTAGTCCAGAAGTATCTAGATACGATCGGGCTATCGGAAAAAGTATCTCAATACAATAGGCCTATCTAGATACAAGTATCTACATACCCATCCCAACACTGGGTAACCAATGAATTTTGCGGTAAAAATCACCCGGGTTAGTTCGCCATAGGGTACTGAGGCAAACTTCGTAAAAAAAAGCGCAAAGCCATGATTGGCAACTCTTCACCGATGCAGTGGAAGTCGCCGATACAAAGTCCGTGCTTGATCATTTGTCGCCGATAAAACTTTCCAGCGGCGAAATTCGTGAGGAATCTCGAATTAAAAGGAATACAGAAAAAAGGAACCTCCTAGGAGGTAGCAATTTTATTTGTTTGATGTAGCTATGAGGCGCATTTTATGCACACAGGCACCTCACCTAAAATGTGCATATTATATACATCTGGAGGTACATCACTGGGTGCATCGAGTTGTACTTTTCAGCTTGTCTATTAGGTACATCACTCACGCCTCCTAAGGCGCCTGCTAGGTACATCACTCGTGCCTCCTGAAAAGGTGCCTCCTTGGAGGCGCATGCGAGGCAACGTCTCCATATCTTTCCTATAAACGCGTTCTTTTTTTGCGACCTAACGCGTTCAGCAGGAATATATTTTTGGATACTAAGTTATGCTCACGGAATGAAAGTAACACACTTCCAAATCACATCTCACATGGCATCTTACGGCAGTGATGTACCTAAAATACGCCTTCCAAGAGGCGCGAGTAACTCAATTATTACGTAAAACACGAACATCTCGGCGCATCTAATGATGTACCGGTACCAAGAGGTGTGTGCATACAGTATAATGCCAAAATTATGATGTGCCTGAGTGCATAAAATACCGGTACACGCGCTCCTCATGAAACGATCAACTTTCTATCTGGGGCGACACTTTTTTTCTTTTTTAGATGTTGGTACCTTTAAGTCTTTTATACAACTTACAATTAGACAAGTTCCTGTTTCATATCAGGGCTCGTTTCGGTAGGCAGTTAAGGGCACCGCAATGGAAACATCTTATAGGAACCTGAAATACGCCTTTCGTGGTGCCCGCCTACAACGCGCCTCCTGGGAAACACCGTATATACACTTTATTAGAGGTGCCTTTTTTTGTATCTTGCCGGAGGTACATAAAATACTCGATTTTTTAGACACGTTAGGAGGTAGTTGCGGGATAGGCGCCTTTTAGACACTACTGTTCTACCTGAGTTAACCAACTACGGCAAATAACATAATATCGCTGCTTCCCATTTCACATTTTCTCTACTACGTCTCGCTAGAGATTCATTCTTGCTTTATTAGATACTGGTACCAATTTGCTCCTCATTATGCCGACCAAAAATAAAGACATTACAGATGTTCCAGTCTAAAACGACCAAACTGACTCCTACTCGGAGAGCGCCTGTGAACTCTGACTTCGATAACAAGCACTACTTCCGTGTGTTCACTTTGCCTACCCACATGTTTTCAGGGGCGCTAAATCAGAAACTTTTCTCATTGTCAGCTTCTCACCAGTTCAAAACAAGGATGGAGAAGACATATTAGCTAACTTCAGGTGCGCTCAGCTATTCGTGCATCGATTTTTTAAAGATGTTTTGGAAATATGGGTAAGCTGCACCATACCAGAAAGATCTCTTCGAAGGGCTGAAATAGTTTATATTGTTAGGTCGTGAAGCAGTCATTTTCAGTAGTAGCACGCGAACGTTCGCTGAAGATTCATAGAGGGATCGTGCACACTGGTTTGCACCTCACATCAGGTTCGGAGGAAAACAAAAAGAAAAAAGTACGTTATTCCGTTTAATTCCTTTTGTTTACATTCCTTTTTGACCGATCTTACTGGTCAATATAGACTTTACAAAATTCAATGAATGGATCAATGTCGAGACGTACTACCTCTTTTGACGACTGTTAAAAATCTAAGTAGGACGACTGTCAAAGTGGCAAATAAAAAAGAAGTTTGCCCAAAGTGTAGCTAAAAAAAGGTCTAGAATGAATGTGAATGGGGCGATGCAAAGAAATTCAGCCCCTTTTTATAGCACAGTATCATATATTTCCATGTAAAAAAGTCATTCTCATACTTTTTTAAAGCTTTTTAAGCATTTATAAGGAAAGCGATTTACTAGGCATTTCTTTTAAAGCATCAGACGGCAAAACTCGATCAGGAGTCACAAAACCACAAACTCTTACTTTGCCCCTTCTCTCAAACAATCAATTCCGAATAATTTCGAAGGACTTACACACAGAGCAAAGATTTGCTTAATTAAGGTTCGGATTACACCAGAAAATGGAAGAACGTTCGGAGACCGTTCGCCGAATGTTCTGGAGGCCTATCCTATCTTTCCATGGATATCCGCAAAGATATTCACAAACTCGATGGATAATCCTCATTCATGAGGATATCCACGATACGGATATAATAACAATGATATCCGATGGGTATCCATTAAATATCCAATGATATTCAATGGACAAAGAGCCAAGAATATCCGTATCCGTGGATGGGCTCGGATATCCGTGATAACACAAATATTTTAACGAGGATATCTGTCGTTCCACGGATCCTTACGGACAAGGATGAAGCACGGACCGTTCGATCCGGGTCGCGTGCTACTTGAGAATGCATGTATTTTATTTAAGAATTAAAATGACAGCTTCTGAGCAGCGTGGCAATATATGATCGATGACAGCTACTGTTCAACACGGAAATCAACCGGGTCACCCTCAACAGCTTACTAGTTTTTACACGATTCCATTCAAGCTTTTTTTTTACTCATTAAAATCGGTCTACCCCCTAGGCTGCTATCTCAACGAGGGTTCGTTCGTCCCAAGGTAAAAACGACAATAACTACTATGTGGGCCCATAACCTTCGCCTGATCGCGCTGCGTGCATGGCGGGCTGATACTTGGAAGTCGTTAGAGAAAGATGTCTTCCAGCTGAGTTGGTCGGGCATCGGCTCTTGGTCGCTGACCTAAACGTTATGGTTTTACGCTGACGCGGAGGGCTCATCAAAGGCAGCAGGTTTAGCGGCTCTGTGGCAAGCATTATTGAGCGGCCGACTCGGCCTGCACGATTTTTGTGTGGACACGCAAGGAACATTGATATTACGGCTCCATCCGTTTTGACGTCATCTTGGTTCAAAATCGCAATCTCAAAATGTGACATACCTGCCCCAGTCAAGCAACGACCATGGAAGAGTTGTTAAAGAAAAACCGACTTTGCTCTCTTTCATAGGTCTGGGATAGTACTAGTCTCAGGTTAAATCATTAAAACCTTCATCAACCTTCTTTTTACTTCCCAAGTTCTAGCTTCTAACTTTTTGCTATCGCGATAGACCTCAAAATTTATAGGAATATTGGAAGGCGTTTCTTTACTGCTTTGGGAGCATCCCCAGATCAAGTTTGAACCATCCAGATAATTTCTATCTACCCACGAAACTCATCGGCGTTGATTTCCGGTAGGAAAGAAGCACCCTGTAAACGGTGTTTGAGCAAATATCGGCTCAGAGATTACTCAAGGTAAGCAAGGAGACCGATGCCGAATAACGCTGAAGGTCTAATTCAAAACATGAGGTTCAAAATCAAAAAGGGCGATTAGCTGGCCAAACGCCCCTTGAAATCATTTCCTGGAAGTCATGAAACCCAACTCGTGGTGATCTTGAGAGGAGAGCCAAAGGCGATTCCGGCGTGTATGGTGAGTTGCCTACCCATGGCCCTGCGCACTTCAGTGTTACCATTTCTAAAAACCAGGTAATTCACTCTGTTGAACAGTACGTTTGATTCGAGCATATGACACTTATTTTTAGAACTAGTTGAAGTCACAGACTTTGTGGCTGAGCTTGGCTACCGCGTTGCAGCCGGTATTTAGAATCGTTAGCAAGGTAATAGCGAAGCGAAGACGTTTCGGGGGAAGGTCTGAAAACTTGGCA
>Ga0058701_10000995_pt1 | contig 19476 bp, 13 predicted proteins | sample AgamicOrMae_FD_97039 | JGI IMG/M metagenome (GOLD analysis project Ga0058701, IMG submission 97039) | Agave microbial communities from Guanajuato, Mexico - Or.Ma.e | ecosystem: Host-associated > Plants > Phyllosphere > Phylloplane/Leaf | place: Guanajuato, Mexico | collected 2012-06-04
CAATATAACCTAGATTTTCCGAAATCTACGCAACCTAAGTTAAGCAAGGTGCATTCTAAACTTAGTTTAACTTAATTTAGGTCGTTGACAAACCTAGTTTAAATATTATTATATTCACTTATCATTAGTCAAAACCGTTCGGGAAAAAATCATTCTATGGTCCTACTTTCCCCGGGGATTTCTACCCACTTTTTTTGGAGAGAAACATTTACTTGTTTTCTAGAAAAGCACAGTATTTCTGGTGAGCATTAAACGTGAATAGTTTTTGGCAAATTTGGAAGCAAATCTGGGCTAGCAAGAAACCCTTCTGGCTCCTCCCCTTGTTTACTTTGTCCCCGTCTTCCGTCCCTTTCTACCCACCGGAGTGCGTCTTACAGACGGGTCAACAGCGCAGCCACGTTGATTAACTTTTCAAACTAAACAAATTAACCCCTTAAAACACATTGATTTGAGAGTGAATTTGAACGGCATGTCGCAGGTTTCTGTAAAAGGACTGCAAGTTTTTGTGTATGGAATGGATACCCTCTTTACCGAAAGTCAAGTTGAAGTTTGACGCAATCATGTTGTGAGTAGCGATGTTGTGCATAAGAAATTTTTCATACTCTTTGCTCCAGACATATTTATTCCATGTAAAATTTTGATGCTAGCTCTATCTCTATCTGATGCATCATGCGGTTCTTGAGTCTGTGTGGAATGCAACGCATTTTCGAGCAACCTTCTACAAGGCGCAGGCTATGTGCTCTTGTTTGTTTTTCCAGGGCGGTTGGATTTTTCGCTCGTGGGAGAGCGCTTCGACTCGAGAATAATTACCTAATTACAAACGACGCGAGTATTTTCGTATTAGACAAGCTTTGTGGGTTATAAACTTCTTCACTTATCAGATTCTATGTTTATGCTCCACGAGTAGGGAATACAGTAAAACTTATCTAAGCCAAAAAGTCTTTAATCCGTTTGTCTTTTTCCCGGCGGATCAACGTAATGTTTACAAGCACCCCTTCTGAGGCAGGAACACCTTTATCCCGTAAATGCACAAAATCCTTCGGGTGAAAACTCACTCTCTTAGAATCAAAATCTGCCATAAAGAAACTTTGAGTTCATCTTCTCTTAAAATGCCGATCTCTATCCTCGAATGGATTTCATTAGAAGGAATAACGAAAGAAAGAAACAGACTCAACCGTGTAATATGTTTTATACATATATCAGGGCCTTATCGGAGTTTGTGTCCCTGCGCGATTGATAAAAAAAGCTGTGAGTTCGATTTTCGAACCGCGTTTTTCTATCCATCAGCGAGCAAATGGATGGTTGCTTTATTTGGCCAATGACCAAGCGGTTTAAATAAAAAGAGAAGAGACAATTACCGAGGTAATAGCACGTACGTGACTCGTGTATTTGAAGATCCACTCGTTATTCAGGCCATGCAAACCCACTGAGTCATTGTTTTGATTTAGTTCCCTTCGTAATTGCCGCGAAATCACTTCGTTTCCATTAAGCCGTGCGAATAATAATCCTTGTGCGAGTACTCATTGTTAAGGATCACACTCACTACCACGCGCGGATAAAGCGGTCATCGTAATGATCACGACCGTGCGAATAGTCATTAGTGACCTGAATAGCCCGTTCCTCTAATTCTGTTCTCCCGGGATCGTACTTCTGCGTGCGAATAAACTGCTCTCCAAACTGACGATAGGAACTTGTTTGATCGGTAATAATTTCGGTCGGTTTGTGTAGGTCCCTGTAAACTTGGAGGCATTGTATTCAGATGCTTTCATAGGTGAAGGATTTTCAGAGCCCGTAACGCGTCAGGCCTTCACCTTCACTGCGTGGGTGAAATCAGAGATTTTCTTCTTGTTGTAGCTCATTTTGAAGCAAAACAAGGTTACGCCAAGACGTCATGTCAGGTTGTGTTTGAGGTTAGGCTATGTTGAAGAGGGGCGTTTAAGTAGGGCTCGTCTAGTATATTAGTCATGTAAATCAATGGGAAATGTGTAATAATAAAAAAACTATAAATTCATTTTTACTACTACTACTTTTATTTTTTCTATTTTATTTTAACTACTGCTTTATAGGAGCAAAAAGTGAAATTGAGCGCGTGTCCCTGTGGTGGCAAGCGTCTTTAAAACGTCTTACATACCTCTGAAACGATACAAACACCCCAAGGAGGACCTTTGAGGTTAGAGCCGAAAAATAGCATCCTCTTGTTAGTGGACCAATTTACGATGGACGTTATGTCAAGAGCAATTCGGTCCAGAAAAAGCAATATCTTAACCTTTCAATGTCTGTGTTCAAGTATCCGGGTATTGACACAGTGCGGGTAAATAGCGACCCTCTTTTCGGAGTGCGAATAGTGGCCTCTGCGAGTAGCAGCAGCACTCATATTTTCCGTTGGTGTGTGCTCAGTTCCGCCTACTTGGGAAAATGAACCAACCGACGTTGCGGTAGAGCGCGGCAGAAGTGCCATGCTCAACTGCCGGGCCAAAGGAGTGCCGCCACCTGTGACTGTGTGGAAGAAGGCGGCAGGTAAGGATGAAGTATGCCTTTATCTTTTTATGAAGCAGTTTCCATACCTTCCTGTTTGTGCTCCTCAGGTGGCCGAGGAGGAGATTATGAAGAGATCCGCGATAAGCCTCAAGTGAGATTACTAAATAATGGTTCGCTTCACATCATCTCTGTCACTGAAACTGCCGAAGGATTCTATCTGTGCCAAGCTAATAACTCAATCGGAAGCCCGCTTGGAAAAGTCGTCGAACTTCGAGTCAATTGTGAGTATTTTCTCATCCACGATCCGGGATCAAGTTCCATTCTATTTAGATTCAAATCTACTCTGTAAATATGAACTGTCGCTTATTTCATCTTTAGTATTTCACCTTGCGTCGCAAAAGCTTCTTAACTTTGCAAATCCTAACCCTACTTTACCCAAACTAGCGTAACGCAACCTATCGCAAGACGCGTTACAATGCTGGATTCTCTTTCAGCTGCATCCGGCTTTGTGACCGTTAGGTTTAGGTTAGGTTAACTTAGACCAGGTTAGGTTAACTTAAACCAGGTTAGGTTAACTTAGGTTAGGACAAGGTTTAGTACCTTTTTCCTGGCTCTGATCGGCTTGGTAACGGGAGGTGAAAGACAAGATTCCGGAACTCCGATTTCTGAAACTCACGCCGGCTTTGTGACCGTTAGGTTTAGGTTAGGTTAACTCAAACCAGGTTAGGTTAACTTAAACCAGGTTAGGTTAACTTAGGTTAGGATGAGGTTTAGTACCTTTTTCCTGGCTCTGATCGGCTTGGTGACGGGAGGTGGAAGACAAGATTCCGGAACTCCGATATCTGCAATTCACGCACAGTTACTGTAGCGGTACCGGTATGTACTGCACCAACGACCTGTAACCTCTACTGTATTTCGTGTCATGTTCCAGCCGCGCCGTACTTCACGGGCCCCTCGTCGCGGGTTGTGTCGGTGCGGCGGGGCGAGTCCGCTGTTTTACGTTGCGACGTTCGGGGTGATCGACCCATCACCGTCGTCTGGTTGAGGGGATCATCCGAGTTGACACCCGCTACGAATTACAGGTTGGTGTCGGGGACGCTTTTACAGTCCCTCGCCTCTCCTTCTCAGCGGTTATATCTACTGCGCCGCGTGAACCTAGTGTTAGTGATTGATGATGAACATGCTGCTTTTGGTAGAGTCTCGGTGAAGCAGGAGCCCAGGGCCGAAGGGGTGTCAGCGGAACTCCAGGTGACGGCGGCCGAGTCCGGGGACTCGGGCTCTTATTACTGCGAGGCCAGCAACCTCTTTGGCCGCGATAGACAGCTGCTACAGCTACAAGTGCAAGGTATACCCTTCTTAGATCTCAAGGATGAATTATGAACTGCTTTACCTTATCGAAGTTAGTTCTCACGTAAACTTCGCCTAACCAAACCTACGCTTCAGATGATTTTTATTGGTAATCCAACCAAACTCTTTTGTAGACGGAGGTCTTATCAAGTTAAGGGAAATGAAGTTTTTTTTTACCAAAATTAAACCACCTCCAGCTGCTCTAATTTAATCGAACGCATTTTAACCAACCTTAGTCAAATATCGTCCTCCCGTCCCCAACCACCACGCATATCGTGAACGCCGCAGTGACGGGGTAATGGAGTTGTTCGCTCAAAAAGTGTTGCGGTAGCGGTCGTAAACAGGGTCCCGCCACCGTACTCAAGCTGACAGGCAAAATATTGAACTGTAAGGCAGGTTCTGTCGGAAAGTCCACTAGGTAAGATTGCCTTGCCGTAACTTGAGTTTATTTTGAGTCATAATTTAACCTTACAATATTCCGGAATTTTGGAGACTTTATCATTTTGAAACCGGTAGTGAGTAGTATTTTGTCTGCTTCCCACTTCGGATTTTTAAACAACTAATACTTTGAAAGTAGGGAATAATGAGAGCAATACCAACCAAAAAACTTAAAATAAGTGTGCATAATGGTTTCAAAGCCCTTATTTTGGCAATAACGGTGTGTGGCAAGACTTTTTAAATCTTAAAAACGTCGCGGGATCCGTGGTTGGTGTTTGCTGTTTACCACTACCGCAACATTTTCGAAGCAAAGCCTGTTTGTCAAATGTTCTATTATTCTTTTTATATTTTATTTTTATCAGAGCCTCCGCCAAGTCCAACGAGCTTGCGAGTCGCGCATTTGACCAGCCGGTCAGCAGCCATCCAGTGGAACCAGCCTCAGACGTCTCCTGTCCTGGCTTTCGGTCAACCACTCTCGGAAGTCACGCACTTCATTCTGGAATATCGTCATGTTGGCGACCCTGCCGGTGAGCATATTGTGCCCAACAAAATCACGGTCTCTTCTGTCATTTTGATAGACAGATCCACGATGCGTAACGCAGAAAAATTATTCAGAAAAGAAGCAATATTCAAAGTGTTTAAATGATTCGACAATAAATTTTGACTGTTTTGACATCTCGTATCTGTCAGGAAACCATTTTATGAGTAATATTCTCGAGAGTCTGGTCAAAGAAAAAAAAAACGCGGAGAGTATCGATGTAGCTCGAAGCGATCTCCTGCAAAAGGTTATTGGTCGGTAGGCACTCTGAAAGGGCGTATTTTGAGCAGATGCCCCTTTATATAACATGTTTTGAGACTGGGTACGGCGGATGGGTGGGGGGATGGTGGATTTTAGATAATCCAAGGTATAGTGGAAACATATGCTCCTTTACTTGAGGCGCCGTCAAGACGCTCATGAAAATGCCCGGCCTGAAAGCATCAACGCAAAGATATTGGATAGGACAGCTCCCGCACCTGGTCTCGCTCCGCTCCCTCCTCACCGCCCCCCATCATCGGGTCGCCAACGACCCCATGTAACCCTACCACAAACACAGCATCGTACTTAAGCAAGGCAGAAGGGCGCTTGCAGGTTCAAATGAGTGTATGTAGGGCTAATGGACGGATGGCACATAAGTTCAGTAACTTTGCTGCTTTGTCAACAGGGTCTATGAACTTTCCGTGTTGTTTTTGTTAACACGGAATGTAAGAAATTAGCTTCAGCCTAGTAGCAAACTTCATCGAGAGACTCAAACAAAATCTCTATCAAAATAGAAAAAAAAATATTCTTATTTGAGAACGTAAACAAACGATTTTTAGGGAAATATTCAGGTGCTGACGTGCGTATAAAGCGATAGTTTGTGAGTCAAATTAAGACGATCTGGTCCGACAGACTTGTCCTGGACGATTTCTCTTCAAATGAAAGCGCTAGATTTAAGACATGAGTAAAAACATTCTTCGATCGAATGAAAGAGGATTGAAACTTTAATCGCCGTTCTTTACTTTGACCAATAAGTATTGTCGACTCTGGATTGTGAAAATCGGTTATCAATCATCTAATATCATATATGGCATACATTAGAATTATTTAGTAACGTAGACTGCACCGATGCAGTGATAGCTACTTCTCAAGGCTTCGTTTACTTAGGCTGCCTCTACGTACTGAGTAATGCCCTGCAAAAAATAACGTTTGTGGTTTATAGCGTTTATTCTTCTCCATTTTTATAGATTCTTTTTCCACTCTTCAAACGATCCCTCATAAACAAAAGAAAGAACGCTGATCAAAGTTTTGACCCTCTGCTATAACTCAATCAAAACTTGGTACTTCTCATATTAAAGGTCTACCACCCCAAGTTTCTGAGAAATCGCCGGCAACTGCCCTAGTTGCCGGCGAGCTCGCGGTATCACAATTACGAAACAACGGAACGAAAGCTTTTCCCCCTCGTCAAGTGAAAATATACTCTACGTTAAACTCGCACTCTTAGTATACTGTCGTTATGAATATTTTTTTTGCAGTACTTTTTTTAAAAACGAAGTATTTTGGGCGTTATAAGTAATGGTGTCTCTCAAAATTGGTTTGTTTTTCTTTTTGTAAAAGTTGTGTCATTGTTTCTCATTGATGTAGACAACTTTCCTAGTTGGATTCTAGTTTAGGTTACATTTTAGGAGAGGTTTTCATCATCAAAAAAAAAATGAATTTTCTACTTTTGGGTTGTCACACGTTTCCTGGTAAAAAAGGAAATACCGAAAATGTTCTATAGCAATTTTCAGGCTTTGATAATTTACGGTACTACATTTTATTTCAGTAGACTCTCGTCCTATTTTTTAGACGTAACAAAGAAATATTTAACTTTTAAACTACTTCGTGAGGCCCGGGAAACTCTGTAGAGCAAATCATGTAATACATACAAGGTTATGTCTCGATTCTTGACTCAACCACGGCCTAAGTATGACAAGTCACATACTTTAGCGACATTTATTTAGCGACATATACATTTAGCGAGAGGCGGATGTATAGTTCCTTCTGTTTTATCTACCCAGGTTCATGGCAGTTAAAAGAAGTTTCTGGCCAACAATCAGCGCTCCTTTCCGACCTCCGACCCGCGACCCGATACGTGATTCGGGTTTCAGCCGAGGGTCCGGCAGGTCGCTCTCAACCCTCCAGAGAGCTCAACATCCGAACTGAACCTCAGCAGCCCGCAGGACCTCCGCAGGACATCACGGTCCGTGGAATGTCCTCTACATCCTTGTTGGTCTCGTGGAGTCCTCCAGACCCCGAGCTCCGCAACGGAGACATTACAGGATATAACGTCGGCTTCAGATTAAGCAGGTATGAGTAACGAAGTTCTTTATGATTGGGGCGTAAATGATGACTGACGCGTATAGACAATGATCTAGTGAACACTCGTTTTGGATGGTCTGGTCAGCCCCTGAAATGTGAAGTGTAGGCAACCGCAACTCATATGTGATGTGCGTGTTGCCTACTCTCTGATTCTGATATTTCGTCGTCAGTATGTATCTTCAGTAGGGGTCATTCACATATTACAGAAGGCTCTTTCCCATTTGTTTTTTCTTTTTCTATTTTTTTTTGTTTATCTGCACTGCTCCTTCGTAAGGGTATCGAAAAAGGCTTTCTTAACCCTTCCCCTTCCTCAAAAATTATTACGTGAGAGTTAAGTATTCGCAGACGGACGTTGTTAAGCGGTTTTTAAATTTTATGTTTCATTAAAAATTGTATTCAGGCGTTGTTAACGTCCATTTTTTCGCGAGGGACTTTGTAAAGCTTTGTCGATTTTATTACAGGTCTAGCAGTACGTACAATATCACCAAAGTAGCGGCTGACTTTGTTGCAACTAACAGCGATTCTGCGGAAGAGCCTTGTCAACTCGTGTTGTCTGGTCTTCAACCGTATTCAGCATACGAAGTCATAGTTCAAGCTATTAATTCCGTCGGAACGGGTCCACAATCAGAACCAGTGACCGCGCTGACCTTGGAAGATGGTAAGACTGAATAATGTAGCCAGATTTACCTACTCAAATTTACACGAACAAAACTTTATAATCTTGTCAAATGAACCTTATAGTAACGCTTGGTAGCGTTTTGAAACCAGGGTGGCGATCCAATGGTATGTCTTGAAAACACCTTGAACAGCAAAGCCCTTTGAAGCCGTGAAAAGAAAACCTTCATTCGGAGGCTTAAACCTTGATTTTTTTTTTTTTAAGAATGTTACAGGCGAGTTTGCGTTTAAAATCAAAACCACGCGCTAACCCGATAGCTAGCATTAAGGTTACTCTGTCTGTTTTGACAAGGTATCGTAAAGAATAAAAATCATTACAAAAAATGCAATTTTGTTGGTGTTTTCATATGTGCGTCGTTAAGACAATATTTAGCGTCTAGTGATTCAGTAGTGTATGTATTTGATATTCTAACATCGTCAAACATAGCGCATAAAGAAAGGGGGAATCGGGAGAAAAAAAAAGTTGAATTGGGAAATGAAAAGTCGGTAGCCTCCCTATGAAATCACCAATTCACGTTGGGCTATCGCTAATATTTGGCGAATGAACCGTGGTGAAATCTCAAGTCGCAACATTAAAAGTGTTTGTCCGCTTTCAGTTCCTGGAGCTCCCCCAGAAGAAGTGCGGTGTGCCCCGTTGTCTTCGGAATCGCTTCAGATATCTTGGAAACCTCCTCCAGCTGGAAAAATCCACGGCACTTTGGATGGATATCGTCTGCACTACGAACCGTTGCCGTCTCTAGCACAATTTGATTCGCTAATCGATACGGGTAAGAAACACGATGTCGTGTCCAACCGAAAATCAATAAATACTTTGCCTTCCGTTCCGTTGGAGATCCTGCAATATTCCGGTACCAGTTTAACGCTTCATTTAAGTTTTTATCATGATCTATCTCAAACAAAAAGCCCGAAAATGCGAAGGTTGTAAGGGAGTTGCCTTTGAGCGAGAAGGAGACAAATAGAACGGAAATGCGCAATCTTTTTTTTTGGGGGTGGGGGAAAGAGATGGAGTAAACATAAGTTTCATGAACACTATCCGACATCTAGAACCGTTTCGATTCTGAATGTTCGAGCATAGCTATTGATTCGAGCTTATTGTTAGCTATCGATTCGAGCATAGCTATCGATTCGAGCATAGCTATCGATTCGAGCGTAGCTATCGATTGTAGCATACGCATCCTTTGGCGACGGAATGTGGAACGCAGAGGTGGAAAATTTTACTCTCTCGAATTCCTTGATCGGACTCAATAAAGTTATTCTTCCACAGACGCAATCAGCCAATGGAGTTCAACAGCAGGTCAGCAAGCCGTTCTGCAGAAGCTGCGGAGGGCGATGAATTACAGTATCACAGTGCGGGCGTTCACGCGAAAAGGAGATGGTGTGCCTTCAGCACCGATTTTCTGCCAGACAGACGAAGACGGTAACTGACTTGTCGTAGTGTACAGTCGAGGAGAGAAGTAGTATGAATCTTGTCAAAGAGCAACGCGACTCTAGATTATACTGCCTGTTGATCCGTTGGGAGCGTTTGAATATGATTTTACCTAATTATTTTTTGCAGTGCCGGGGCCTCCTGCGGATATTAAGGTAGTCCAGACGTCGATCGACGCGTTTTTAGTTTCATGGCGGCCACCGGTTGAACAGAACGGACAACTGACAAAATACACCTTGTATAAAAGGTAATAGATTAATGGCTCCAAAGCTTGTGCATCAAAATGTAATATTCGCACGGCAGCATAGGCGTTGGTGGCCATACCCAAATAAAGTCCAACTCTAATCCAACCCAACGTATCTAATCCAACCTTATATAACCTAAACCAACCAAACCTATACTAGCCTATCCCACCCTAAGGTCACTCGTAGTGAAAATATTTAACCTAAGATAGCCTGACATAAATTATGATGAAAAACAATGTCATCGCCAAAGGCAATTCTTGAATCAAAGAATACTCGTCAGGTGAGTTTCGCGCAAGCATATGTGTCTTGGCTACATTTAGCATTAGGAGATCGTGGTAAGGAATTATCGCTCACGTTTATTAGCTCATATACCACGCTATGAATAAAAATTTTCCCCCTGCCATAGAAAAAGTAACTTAACGTCGTATTCTACATATCGGCTAGCTTGGTTGCATACTTGATCTGTAACTTACAACTTCTGTTTTCAGAGTAATGGATAAACAGGAGGAGGTGACCCATGGCAAGGAGGTAGTCATGGCGTCGCAAACCAGCTTTGAGGCTAAACGTCTTATGAAAAACGTCCAATATCAGTTTTGGGTAACTGCTCATACCAGGATTGGTGAGGGTCAGAGCTCTCCGGTAGTCGCTCAGACCCTCGACGATAAAGGTACTTTTGACAATTTTTCTTATTGATATAATACCAATGTTCCCAGTTCTTACGAAATCGCCAAAGTCAATCAAGTTTATCTCTAAAACTGAGATGGCTAATACCAAGTTTGGAAATCAGTTATGATGAAAATTTCGTCATATCTCTGCTGGTTTTAGAGATAACCACGATGAAATTTAGATATCTCGCAAAATATACCAACAAATATGAGTACCATTACCCTTCGAGAGAATTGACGTCTTACACCTTCTTTTGGCGAGGAAATATTTCCAGACGCGGATACTGTCCAACTTAGCAGATTTTTAAATTAATTGTTCAGGTAAGGTTAGGTTAGCTTATGTTTGGTTAGCCTAAGTATGGTTAGCTTGCAATTTGATCGTACAGCATCTGTGTTGGACAGCTCCCCGTATCTCTTTTCTGCTTAAATAATTGTGTTTATAAAAGAAATACCGGTACGCTATTTATTTAAATATGCTTATAAAAGAAAAATCTGCCTAGCAAAATTGATCTTGCGTGGTTCCTAATGGCAGTCTTGAGCGCTTGTAGGTTAACTCAAGATTTTCTTTTTCAGTTCCCGCGCGAATCGCGTCCATAGCTCACGTTATCAGAAGGCCGCGGCTATCTTCAGTGACGCTAGCCTGTCGGGCGGTGGGCCAGCCCAGCCCGCGAATAAACTGGGACGGTCCGATGGCGGACTCCGTTTCCGGTAGCATGAGCTCCATCAGACTGCTTCGTCGAGGTAGAGTCCTCGATTCGGGAGAGCTACTTATATCGGATCTGCAGCGAGAAGATTCGGGGAACTACACTTGCAGTGTTACCAACCCATACGGCGCTGACGCTATTACGTATAGTCTAATTGTTCAGGGTATGTATTGTGGAGGTAGCCTACGTAGAGAGCCTCATAGAGAGAGAGGCGACAACTTACTCCCGCGGTGTGCGCTGATTCGTGGGATGCATGAGACCAGCAACGCTGAATGGTGGGATGCAACGGTGACGTGGCAGTTGACGCCTCTCTCCCAGTGAGGCTCTCTAAGCTTACGGGAAGATTGCCTTAACCTCAAAGCGGTTTCTTTTTCAGTCCCGCCCAGCGCTCCAGTCTTGTTCGTCGGATTGGCTACTAGTTCTTCGGTTCTCCTCCACTGGAAGACGGCTGATACAGGAGGGGCCCCGATCACGGGTTATACTTTGACGTATCGTAGATTTAATATGGATTCGAATAGAATTCAAATACCACGCTACGACACTAGTCATGACCTGAAGGTTAGTGAATCTGCGGTATCTTTTCTAAGCGGTCTTTGCCTAATTTTAACCTAAGGATAAATCGTCCAGGTCGGAGCGAAATTGCTCGTAGCACCACTTTGTCGATAATCCCAAAAACAATTTTTAAAGCAAAGCTGTGTCTTTTCGGTAGTACTTCCTAATTGGAACAAGATACGTTGTGCTGATAGATTGTTTGTTTCTGTTTTTTTGTGTTTTTTTTTTCATTGATTTTTTAATATTTACTCTAAGCAATGAACCCTTTTTATAGGCTTTGATTACATCCTTGAAAAAAATGGCATTTTTCCTCTGAATGAGGTCATTCAAAGCTAACCATACGCATAACCCATACTATGCATAACCAATACCATCATATGCAACCTAACTTAAAATCTTACACTTCCGGTCTGCCAATCGATTCCTGTGAGACTATATAATCTAAGGCCACTTTTTGAATAACGTATGTCATTATGAGCTAGTCTTTTGAATACCGTGTTTTTCCTTGTACAAGCCGCCCCCGTGTACAAGCCGCACCCGGTTTTTCGAGGGGTACAAAGGATGAAAAAATGTGCATCTTATACACGGCAAAATACGACAACCCATGCCATCCTAAGCTAATTCAGAATATCTGGTCAATGGCCATTGTGCCGTTAAAGGATTCTATTCAAAGAACGAAGACCTTTTTATGGCTACAAGTCTAACCTAATCTATCTTAAGCCAGGTTATTGGCAAATTACAGTGTGTGTTTGAGTGCTCGGATGGTTGAGTCCGTTGTACATTGTAACCGGGTGTTTTTCGAACAGGGTCTCCAGTGTGGCTCCAACTACCTGGTGCACCTAGTGGCCATGAACCACGTGGGGTCGTCTCTGCCGTCCGCGTCGTTGACGGTGCGCACCCAGGGCCAGGCCCCCGGCGTGGCGCCTATCGCCTCGCTCATCCAGCCCAACACCACCAGCGTCGCCCTTCGCCTTGCCTCCTGGCCGGACAACGGCTGCCCTCTACTCTACTTCGTCGTGCGCTACCGTCCGTTACTATCGCGGGAATGGATATTAGGTAACCGAACTTTATCTGCCCCAATAACAATCCGAACACGACCAGCTGCTTGATAGTCGGTGACCTTGACACTTATAGGATCAAAAACGTACTGCTTTCATTTAACAATCTTTCTTATTTTCAGTTTCGAATTCTTTAAAACCGCAGAGAAGGTTTATAATATCCGGTCTGACACCTGCAACCGGATATCAGCTGCATATCGAAGCTCATAACATTGCTGGATCTTCAAACGCCGAGTACACCGTTTTCACCCTCACTAAAGATGGAGGCAAGTTTCGTACCATCACGGTTTTGTGATAATTTCGGAAAAATCGAATTTATTGTTTTTGTTGCAGAACGACCTCCTCAAGATGTTTTATTGCGCGGTGGGTTAACGCAGCCTTTCTATAAAGATCTTAGGGTAATTCTACCTCTCTCAGGAGCGCTGATAGCAGTCTTAGTAGCCGTAATAGCCACGGCTCTCTGTTGGAGAACAAGTAAGTTAGAAACTGTAAGCCCGAGTAGAGACAGACTTCTAAACTGAACCTGTCTTCGTAAAGCCTGGCGCCGCTTACTTAAAGTGTCGTCACAATTTGGGACAGCGGACAGCAAAATGTGGCACAGTTTACTTGGCCTTTAGATGCCCTTCCTCCAGTTGGCTCCTTAGCGAGACTTGGAATGAATTTATGTTCTCATTTTCAGAGCAAGGCAGAGCCGGTAAAGAAATCATAGACAATCAGCAGAACGCAGATGCTCAGAGAGATCGTTGTTATGCCACCATCCACAAGATGGCGTTATCTTCTGGTTCGGAAAAAATACCAGGTGAGTCTCCGACCCGTGTAGAGTCAAGAGCCGTTGCAGAATCGTTGCATAAATCGTTGCAGAGAATTTTCCTCCCACCCAAAATAGCGTTGGCAGCCCTGCTGGGCCTTTTTGGTGGGGGTGACAGGACGCAACACTTTTCGCAATGTGCCGTCCCTTTTGAAGCGTTGAGACAATTCTTGTTTGTTTACAGAAACGGCCGAAGATATTTCACCTTACGCGACGTTCCAGCTTTCGGGCACCAGCGTGGTGCCCGGGGCGGCCAACACGCTGTTGCACAGCTTCATGTACCACGAGCGGGCCATGACGGAAGGGTGCGCGTCGCCGCCGCCTCCGCCGCACCTGGTGGGCAGCACGGCGCGCGTGCGGCGCCGCAGCAGCCGCAAGACGGACGCCGACACGGACGAATCCGACTCCGACGAGACTGCGACGCCAAGCGTCTCGGCTGTACCCTCTTTAGACGCAGCGCGCACTAAGCACAGTGAGCACAAGTCTTTCACCGATTCGCGGCAAGGGAGTACACCAGTGAACATTTCCAGCCCTCAGCTTTTTGGGCTTGGAAATCCGTTGAATAGTTTTTTTGAATCGGCTGAAATTCTCAGCGAAGATAAGGTCGCGTTTCTATCATAATGATGGTCTAGAGATGTCTTCGCGTTTTTTTATTGTTTCTAAATTTTAGAGGAAACACTAGAAAAGAGAATATAGCAAGATCTGTGGGACTGAAATTCAGCGCAATAGTGATTTTGGACGGCTGAAACTCTTGATTTAAGCATTGTTGAGGGGGCTTTATTTTTTAAGTTTTTTTTGGGGGGGAGTGTCTATTGACCCGACGGCGTATTATAAAATGTATTAGATTAGGTTCTGTGCGTTCAAGTCACCTTCCACTTAAAAACATTAGGTTAGTTACGTGCGTTCAAGTCTCCCTATATGATTTGCATGCCGGGTCAATAGCAACACTTTTTTTTCCTAAGTTGTTTATCTGTGAACGAATTAGGCTCTAGGGGGTTGGCACCCGTAAAGTATGCGTTTTTTCAAAAATTGCCTCTTTCGTGGGCCTGAAATTTCATAAAACAGTGTAATCGAATAGGGTAAGATCTTGGTTTAGGCAGAAATATTTTTTAAAATGTTTCTATCGTTGTGAGCTGATCAACGACTAGGCTATGAAACGGTAACCCAATGAAACCCTTTCCGTGTTGAGCACTTTCCCAAATACCGTGTCCTGCATGACTGTCCGTCTTCTGATGTATCAAAATCTGATTTCTTGTGTTGCTGTCAACAGATTTTATCTACCATGGCGCGCAATCAAGCACGTCGTCAGACATGTCCCCAATGTCTGAGCAGAAGTCCCTCGGCCGTCGCGGCAGACACAGGTGAGGTAGGCACACACGTTGGGTCTCAGTCCGTTCGTCGGATATCAAGTCCGTTGGACGTCAAGTCCGAACTCCGGACTGCGATTATCGTAACCCCACTCGCGGTCTACTCGCACTTGTGATGCCCCCTTTGAGGCTCAACAACTGCACAGCACTACGTCTTTGGTTTTGATGCGCGTTTTGTAAGTGACAAAGAGGCGTGGCGACGGAAGAGGAGCGGAGAGCTTTCTGTTTCATGGACTTCTTCCCTGCATAGACAGACCACCGGAAATCTTCCAACAATCGCTCTGAATTTCTCATATCAGCACCTGTTTCTTCTCAGGACTGCCTCCTTTTCTCTGCTGGACTGTCAAATATCTGCTTAGATAAAAAAATCTTGATCCTCCCTTGAGGACTGTTTTTTCTTGCAAGTTTTCCTTGATTAAAAACATTACAATTTGTAATGTTTCATTTAAAACTAAATTTTCATTTTACGTTTGTAATTTACAAACGTAAAATGAAATATTATAACCATATCTTTTTTGTAGATCCCTGGAAGGGGATATATTTTTATAGCTTCTCTCAGGTAAAAGATTAAGGTATTGTACCTTATCAAGGAATCTCTTCTCTGAAAATTTAGAAAGAAAGAGAATGTAAAGAACTCTGAAAATTTGGAAAGAAAGAGAATTATGTTAATACACCTTTGGGATATTTGTTCTTAGAGCATAGTTTAGATTTTCTCCTTACTTGAAATCTAACTTTTTTTTTTTATTCAAAAACTAAAAACCAACTAACTTTGCTGCCTAGGGAGACCGAGCAGAGAATCGGTCTACCGCAATGCATTGAAAAATCGTCAGTGAGACTTATTTAGTCCTTCGTTGGAGCATAATAACTATTTCGAGCGATTTCTTTTTGAAGTTAATACGGAGAGGATAATCTTGGTTTGAACAGTCCGAACAATCATAAATCCGTGGTCTGCCTGTGGAATGCATACGCTTGCAAAAGCTTCTTTACCTCCCTACTAACGCGCCCTTTTTCAAACCTATAGGCGCGCGTTATCGACGAGTGTCCTTCCATTCCCAGGATTTCCTCGTGAATCAATGGCGGATTCGCGCGATTGCCACGTGGAAATCACTACGAGGAACGACGCGGAACGTCTTTTTTTATTTTCAGGATCATTGGTCATCATGCTGACCAGCCGAAATTGTGAAATCCCTTCTCGTAATAGCTTACTCGAGACGGTTTACATATTCTTACACGCCTACTTATTATGGCATAGGCAACACACTTAACACGCGTGTACGCTCGTTGCCTAGTCATTCGTTGGTAGGCGCTCTTTTTCAAGAGCAACGATTGTGATGAAATAATGCGGAACTTAAAACTAAGTTTAAACCAACCTTTTGATTTGGAGCATATTTCCTGTTTCCCATAGATTATTTTTTAACATAACGTCCTTGAGGATATGAGTGCTGTTTTCAAAGGTCTTTGGAATGATTTATTGAATTTTCAGATGCTTTTATTCTGAACTCAAAATCTATTTCCTCAATCTCTCCTCACTGTAATGAATCCGCTGTCGTCAGTCATTGTCAACAGGAGATAACCTGTTGTTTATGGTCTTACTAAGTTAAGGGAAATGAAAAGATGAGAAGATGAAAAGATGACAAGTGTTCGCACGACCATCTGGATACGAGTCGAATCCAGATGGCCGTGCGAACACTTAACATATTTCAACGGTCATCTTTTAATCTTTTCCTTTCCCTTAACTTGATAAGACCTATCATTGTTTATAGCTGGTGCTGTCAATTGTCTTTTAGTAAGCTATGATTCGACAACTAATTGGCAACGTTAGATTGGAGACGCGCGCCTATCGGGAGCTATTTTCTGAATGTTTACTTCGATGTAAACAAACCTCAGATTGCGGACCAACTGAGTAACTGCGTTTGTCTATGGCAGGTGGCTCGGGCCCACGAAGGTTTTCCGAGGGCCGCACGCGCTGCAGCCCATAGATACTTATCGGAATCAGTCAACGACGCCCCGTCGGCGCCGAGCTTTGTCCGACGCAACCGCTGCCCCTGACCGGCCCAACCTGAGCGAAGCAGAAAGTGAAATGGACTCCATGACGAAACTGAAGCTCGGTCTGCGATCGAGTTTCTGGAGAACGACCGGAAGTGGAAGCGGAGGAGGGGGTGGTGGTGGTGGTTGCACGCCGGACACAGCACCTTCTACGACGGATTACTCTATCGCTGTATAATGCTCATCCCCGAAGCTTCAAACTGCTCAATGGTCTATTCCTTGTGCCAAAGAAACTTCTTTTTATGTACATACCTGACGACTGCCTTTTGTTTTGAAACTGAGCAGCGTTGACTGATTATGACTGCCGAAAAAACGAATAGACTGTTTTTAAAAAGGAATAAGCGGTCCATCTCTTCCAAGTGTATTTGTGATCAGAGTAGGCTTAATTTAAGATTGGCGTCGCTTTAGGAAAGATATTTGTCAGTGCACCGTAAATTTAAAAAGTGGGGTTCGCCACCTCTTGTGTTTCGTCGTTTGTCGCTGACCGAAGCGACAGCGGAGCGAGCACCCAGGCAACGTAAACTAACAGTCTCCAGGCCTGATGCCGAGACCTGTAGCAGGGGGAAAGTACCATCGCCGAGAAGTAAGCAGCATCAAGCTGGGTGACCGCGAAGCGGTTGAGAAGCGAGGTGATCTATCCCACGCTAATTTAATCGAACCGTCGTCGCTGAATGTCGTTAAAACCTGAAAATGAAATATTTTTCCAGGAAGGAACATGAGAGGTAGAAAATAACACTGTGAAATTTTTTAAGATTTCAATGTTTGTCCTTTAGACATTGTTTTGTTCGATTTTGGGTGCAGTATGTTGCGCCCCTCACCCAGTACTGAAGTATCCTTTGAAACTGGGTAGGATGAGTGGGTAGATTTCATACACTTTGGACTTCAAAATTGGTTGCTAATTTTGTCAATCCAGACCTCCTTCTCTGAACAGAAATCCCGCTTTAGCGTGAATGATTTGAATTATGTGTGCCATAGAAAGTTGATCAGTCGTAGAGTTTAAATTAATATCTGTTTAAAATGTTACATTCAAACGTGTTGTTCTTCACGTAACCTAATTATCCCGGACTGTTGCTATAATGTTGAGCCAGTCGAACTTAAACTGCTTTAAGCGGACGCAGAGCCTGCGTGAAATACCGTTTGTGTTTTTGTGGAAAAAAAAATCTGAGTTCTCGGAACACTTAATTATAGGCAGTGATGGTTTGACTAAACGAGCGACCAAAATCTCGTTAAGATAAAATTTAGATGATTTGCAAGGTATTGTGTAATTTCAAGTTATGTTGTGAGATTGCGTTTTATAGGAAGTCATTTTGTACTTATTTATAGTGGAGTCATACTCGTTTCAACGAGTGAAAGGAAAGACTGGAAGTATGGAAACGTTATCTAGGTATGAGAAATGTTGGAAGAGTGAACCGCTGCTGAGCCGTATTACGCAAATTTATGTTTGTCTTGCTGATTCTCAAAATTTTTGCCAAACTTTAAACCTTTTGTTTCCTCTGCTGAGTTTGGAGAAAATATTTCTCTCGCGGGTCGAAAACTCACACCAACGTGTTCATATGTTTACGGAGAGCTCGGTGTACGTTTTCGCAGTCTAACCATAATTTTTTTACGCATCGTTTTGTACATATTTTAAGTTTGTATGATGTACTCTTTTGGTGATTTATTTCGTCATTTTGTAGTCCGGTTTTGTCATCGTATGACGTTCATCATTGTGCATGTGTATGTCCACTTGTAATATTGACGATTTTGGGGCTTACGCATGCTTTTATCAGAAATGTGACCGATCTTGTGTTTATAGGTACATGTTTATCGGCTGTCACTTTCGGTCCTCTTTGTGTACCGAAGTTTTAATAATGGGTACAAATCAAAGCAAACCACGTTTTGCTAGGGTTGTGTTCAAGATGCCGTAAGTGTGGTCTTTCTTAAGCGGAGGCGGAAAAGACACTGCTCCTTGAGGCAATGTTTTCGAATGCTTTGCCGTAATCCCGTCGCTCTTAAGGTACGATTTTTGAAACTCCGCCAGTACCATCAAAACAGAAGCAGATGTAATCTCGAATCTATGTTGGTTGTACCCGCCTGTTTTCAACTGTAGCCCGGAGTTGGATTTCATTTTCCTCTGATTTTGGTGCGGTACATTTCAAGATAGTTTCAGCTAGATCAAAACCTTACGAATAATATCTAGAAAAGATTAACTTGAATTATTTGTTACAAGACTCAAAGGTCATCTAGTCATCTATATAAGTTAGTACGCGGGAGCGACCTCTCTTTAAGATGAAATCTAACCTAACCAGAATTCTACCATGAAATCTAACTTGTCCTATCCTGACCGAGGACGGTCTATTCCAGATTGAACCAGCCTGAGATGGGACTTAATTTAGGTCATTATTAAAAACGTTTTTAAAAAGGAAGCTCAAGAATCCCGTTTCTTTTGGAGACCTACCATGTCTCTTACGTTGAATAGGTTCCAAGAAATCGTAGGATATATTCGCATTATTTTGGAGAGATGCTCTCAAGTGCAGGAGACATAAAATGCGGAACTGTCCCAAAAAAAACGAAAAAGGAAATTGATAATTTGGTGAAGGAACGGGAAGAGGTCTTACGTTCTTCTTCTTCTTTTTTTCTGAGAATAGGAGAGAAAGAAGCTTTTATTTGTCTATTGCCTCTTCGCTAAAAAGCGGCGCCTTTGTAATTGATCGAAATCTGTCCAGCTCACTTGGTTGGTTTCAGAATATTTGTTCTGTTTCTCAAACTGTTGATTTACTGCAGCTGTGCGTCTGTGTGGTCCCATGTAC
>Ga0058701_10000996_pt1 | contig 19467 bp, 13 predicted proteins | sample AgamicOrMae_FD_97039 | JGI IMG/M metagenome (GOLD analysis project Ga0058701, IMG submission 97039) | Agave microbial communities from Guanajuato, Mexico - Or.Ma.e | ecosystem: Host-associated > Plants > Phyllosphere > Phylloplane/Leaf | place: Guanajuato, Mexico | collected 2012-06-04
AAGCAATGTCCGAGATGTACATCACGGGGGCTAAGAAATTAGAAAATATTCTTCAGCAATGATTGCGAGTGAACGGTCGCAGCGTTTCATTTTCAACAGCCGCTACAACTTGGGGTTTCGTGTGCCTCAGAATGATCATCGCACCGAGTGCAACCGGTACAAAGCAGCAACCAGAGAAGAGAAGAAGCAATTCAAGCCGACTTTGGCGTGACACATATTAACAAAGTTCAGTCTAAGGAGATCATGGTAGAAGATTCCAAAGTTCAGCCTAAGGAGAACCTGGTAGAAAATACCGAAGCGGTAGAGGCATCAAATGGGAAAAAGAAGCACCTGCTCTTTTGACATGCAGCAGATTTTACCCTGTCCTAAACGCAAACACTCCATCAGGTTCAACAAGAGAGGAATCAGCGTACTATTTTCCATCATGCTAAAAACGAAGGGCACTGCTACGTGTGGGCCGAGGTTACAGCCAACCGTGGAAACAATGAAATTGCAAGCTACTTTAACCACTTCGCAAAGTCAAAACACGAAGAAGAGGGATGGTCTGAATTCCGGTTCGCAGACAATGGTTCTCTCTTTCTCTCCCCCCCTCTCTCTCTGTTTTTTTCTTCTTTTTTTACTGATTTCTCTTTGACTCAGTGTAAAGGTTTGGCCTACCTTTCTCGAACCTGGTCACACAAATGGAGTGCGACTTGATGCACGGATGGATTGAAACCTCCGCAAAGCACAAACAGATCTTTACCAAGAAAGAATGGATCTTCCATGTACGACAAGACATGGAAGAAGGATGAATTTACCTTGTCCATGATGTCACCCAGGACCGAATTTTGGACTTTGATCTGGGTAGCTATCTCCAATGGGATGTCACGACAGAAAAGGTAAAAATTAATTGGCAGAAGGTCGAGATAGCAGAAGCGGACCCATTCTCTCAAGAAATACATTTCAAATACGCCTACGATGCTGTCAATACGTACTCTACAAGATTAAAAAAGAGGGGAAGATCAGTAAACCTAAATACGGTTGAGTAAAAACGAGCGTAGTTCTTAACTCCCTCTAAAGGAGAAGAAAGTGGATCTCGCCTATCTCTGTGACAAGGGGGCGGTGCCGTCCAGGTACCACAAGAGTACTTGACCTTCGTTGGTTTTCCGGTCGATTCAGAACGAGATTCGCTTTGGGCACCATCAGCTGACCTGGGGGCGGACGCTCACCCTGGTGAAGGTGTAAATTATCAGCGAGATAGTGAAGATGAAAACCAAGAGCAACCCATGCATAGAGATCCCGAGGAGTTTGATGAAGACGACGGGATTGCGGTTCCAGAAGGTTTCGACCTGGATGAGTGAATACCTCCGGCTAGACGACTTGGCTTCGGAAAATGACGCTGCAACCGGAGATGCCCGTTATCGAGTGTACCTGCTTGTAACCCCCATCTGATAAACAAGACAACTGCTCGTATCATTTTATTTTGTGTGATGATACTTTTAGCTATTTTCGATATTTCAATAATTTAAGAAGTCTCTCACAGTTTTACGTATTTTCAGTCAGTTAGCGACGTCGCGTCTCAAAGGTTTTACTCTATGCCTCTTCGGGACCAAATGCCAATGAAGTCCGAACTGCTGTCCAAGGGTTTCATTTATAGTTTCCTTAAACTCAGGTAGAACTGAAAAGTTTCTTCAACTTTGTTGTGGCAAGAAAACGGATTGTATCGTTACCGCAACGCATCCTGCGCCAGTTTGGGGACCGTATTCTAACCTCAAACATGGGTTACCGGCCATCACATAAAATTTTCGACTCAACAGATTATGACGACGAGGGTTCTCAGACCCAGCAAATTAGTACGTTAAACTTGCTGAAAACTGCCGTCATAGGAGATAAATAAAGTTAATCCACATCATCATTGTTTTTCTGGCAATCAGCCCTGAAAGAATAGGTTGTACTTCTGTATACATTGCTGCTTCCTTTCCTGTGTGTGTTTTAACATTCTAGCTGTGAAGGAACAAATAACAGAGCTTAGAAAATGAGTTCAGTTTGAAGCCCTGATTTGTAAATTCCTGGTAAGGACTGTTTCTAGGGTTTATGTTTTCTATGTTCAGCCCCAGAATCACGATTATGACCTGAAAGAGTATATTGTATTATTGTCTTAATATCAGATAGACCAAAGCTACCATTGCCGAAAACAACTTTTACCAATATTTCTGGTGACAGCTAAAACCGTAAGTGCCTCGGTGATATACAAGTTGAAAGACTACACATGTCCTTTATCAAAAAGGATTGTGGGGTAAGTAATATTTGTAGTCCACTGACTACAGAATTCAGCCTTAACCATCATCAGATGTAAGACAGTTCAGGCTGTCACTTCCTTATAGCAACAACTTGCTTTAGCTAGCTTTATTATTCTATCTAATATCCAGCATCCATCAGCGATAAACAACGGGCAAAGCTAGGATTGAACTATGGCCATTGGTGTTGTGATTTGTAAACAAACTTAAGATGCGCTAGCTCAAGATACTTTAATGGGTTAGTTTGAGATACAAACTAGATTTGCTTTAGTAATATGGGCTAGCTTAGAATTAGCCAGGTTGAAATAATCCGTCTTGAGATTAGCTGGCTTGAGGTGGGCTAGTTTGGCATGGGGCTGCCTCAGGTAAGTCCGCTCTTGACAAGTCAGCTCATCTCTAGCAAGTTCGTCTCAAGCCAAAGTAAACTCAAGCCAGTTGACTTTTAAGCCAGCTCATTGAGTGAAATAAACTAACAGTGCCAAGGGATCTACGCTGATATACAACGTGTTTCAGGTTTAATGTAAAATATTTCCGATCTGGATTCCTCATGAAAACGTAGGATAGAAATGTCTGAAGAACGTACGGTCGGAAATGCACCCAAAAGGGCTTACCTGAATTTTTTCTTCAACCAATGAGAGGTCAAGTTTCACCATCCGATGCCCGCTTGGCCGGGCAGTTGCCCGGGCCCGGTCTCCGAAGCAAGCCGTGTCGAGGCGCAGACTTGGCTGCCCGAGCTTGGGCGAGGCGGAACAAGCGAGACCCGCAAGAGTCAGTTTGGTTTGGGTTTGCAGTGCAGAGGCGTTGAGGTGGGAGCGAGGAAGCGGTGGGAGGAGCAAGCTGTCAGCTGCAGTCAGATGACTGAATTTAAAATATTCTGTTTTCAACTGGCCACTAACCTAAGCCTGAAAATACAAATAGCCGGTAGGCATTTGTGTTTTCGAGCCATTTCGTCGCAAACGCAAGAGGGGGAAAAAACAGCCCAAAAGAGGGACTGTGTCATGAAACAATATTTGGGTTCTAAGATTGCTTCCTACTTATGAGGTTCTAACTGATGTTTCTATTTTTTGTTGTTGCTTATCTAAGCCCATCATGAAGAAAAAATTAACCTGAACCGCTTCGAAATCGCGAATGTCCCCTTTATTCCAAAGTGATGTAGAACAAAATACTGCTGACGCGTGTTTTGTTTGGGTAGTGTTTAGTGTACACTCTGTGTTAAGAGAACCCAACCTCAAAAAGAAAATGATGAAGTAACTGATTGATTATTTGGCTCTTAGTACAGCTGCTGATAATATCTTTTAGCTCTGGTAGCAAGAGTATTGTTCCACTCTTTTTCCAAACAGTTGTCGACTTGTCCGCAAACGGTTGCGCCCTCGTAGAACTGTAATGAGTAGTAAAGGACAACGGACGCACTGCACTGGTCGTTCGTTGATGTTCTTAAGTTGTAAGTGTTGGCGTTCTCCTTAAATTTAAATGTTGATATCTCATACCGTACCACGTCACACACCGGTCCCGTCGCCGTCATGCACCTAGTAGACACTGTCAGCTGACTGCGGCTGACCGCTTGCTCCTACCACCGCTCCCTCCCTCCCGCCTCAACGCCTGTGCACTGTAAACCAAACTGACATTGCGGGTCTCGCTTGTTCCGCCTCGCCCGGGCAGCCAAGTCTGCGCCTCGATTCGGCTTGCTCTGGCGACCGGGCCCGGGCAACCGCCCGGCCAAGTGGTCGTCGGATGGTGAAAAGCGGCTTCTCATTGGTTGAAGAAAAAGTTCAATTAAGACCTTTAATGTGTATTTCCGACCCTGTGTTCTTCAGACATCCCTATCTTACTTTTTCACCAGGAATCCAGATTGGAGGTATTTTACATTAAACTTGAAACACGTTGTATATATACTGTGCATAAAAAATGCCGAAAATCGGGTCGGCCCGCCTCCTATTTTGGTGGCACATTCCCAATTAAACTCAACTGCTACTAGAATAGGAGGCGGGCCGAGCCGATTAAAAAAAATCCCTGCGCTAGGGAGGCTGTGGGGCACTTTACCAGGAAAAAAATGCCCCCTCATCTTCAATATTTAGGCGTTTCTCGACTACCTGATGCTATCCTGAAAAGATGACAAACACCTTTAAAAAAAATTCTTGTTTTTTTCTTGCGCTGGGGAGAGGGAGCGGGCGACTACCCCCTGAAAAAAAAGCACGCTCATCTGTCGTACTTAGGTGCTTCTTGACCCTCTGATTTTGCTCTGAATAGATGGGAAAGACGAATTTTTTGCTTGTAACTTTCATTTTTTAAAAAAATTTATTGTCTTGCGTTCTTGTACCACGTGACAAAGCATACCCCATACCGCTACAGTGGAGACAGTTTGTGTGAAAACAAGATAACACTTGATTTTACCGAAAGTTTTTTCTTCTCTTGTGCGCCTTGAGCGTACAAACAATCGAAGGCGCATCAAATAGTCATAAAGTCGAATGTCTGTAGAAATACTGAGAAAGATTCCTTAGCGCTTCACTGCTGAAATGTTCTGTCACCTGCAGAATTAAAAAAAATAAGTCTGCATTAAGCAATCTGCACAACGCGTGATATGGCGGTTAAGGCGATAGGTTGGTTTAGGGCACCCAACCTTACCCACTTCTATCGCATATATCCGCAAAAAAAGAACAGGGAAAGCTTGACTGTTTAATTTCTGTTGAAAAACCATTAAATCTCTAGATGAATTGCTACCTATGGGAGCCCACCCGTGGTCATGAAAGCGCAGCCAGAGGGCGGACGCTGCCCCGGCTGGATTACGGTAAAATCCAGATGAATCTGAGCTGCGGGCCAAGCCGATTCTAAGCCAACTCGCAGCCCATTCCGAGCCGGTTCTGGGTCGATTCTGAGCCACCGCAGCGGAACGGTTCGCAGCCAGTTCTGAGCTACTCAACCCAGTGGATTCTCAGCCGGTTGTGAGCCAATTATTCTTACGTGGGTCGGGGCACGCTGGTGCTGGTTATTTTCTTACGTTTTTCCCCTTACTTTTTCTTGTGTCGTCTTCACAGCACGACTAATCTAACACTAAATCTTCTATTTACGAGTTATTATTAGCTCGCGTTTCGCTGGAAATGGCCTTTTGATTGAACTGAAAAAATCGCTGGCATTGACTGGATACCGGTCAAATTTTTCACCTTTCCCTTTCAGTGAAAATAATACTGTAATGAAAAAAGACCCCGTGGGGACAGGAGCCATCCAGTCAAATTTACTTGCATATCAGTCAAAATTGACGAAAGGATTTAGAGTACCTGTACGTTAGATTATTGACGGAGAGCTGCCATTCCGCAATTCGTTTTGCCTTTGGCATATGGACTCATAAAAAAAAAAACAATCCTCCCCACCCAAAAAATAACGCATTCCTTTGAAGACAAAATTGGGAGATCGGACTTTTAGCCGAGAATGATTTTTGTACTAACTTCCTCTGATGCTAGAAAAAAAAACAAAAAAAACTTGCATTCCGATGTTCAAAAAAACAACAAAAAAACATCATGATTAAGCAGCCGGGTGTGATATTGTGTGACAGGCCTCTGCAGGTGAACCGTACGGCACATGCAGCAGCTCGCCATTCCAAGCAACCTCTTTCTTTTCCCTGGGAAGAGGGATTAAAACAATGGGGCTCAACTGCAACACAAGTAATCATCAATATGAGCTCAATTTCAAAACACGAACCACTAACTTTGCCAAAAAAAATTTATACTTATGTACCTCAGTAAGAACAAGCAAGGACCACCATGCAGCAAAGCGCATCAACGACAGACGAATGTGATCGAAGGCACACACCCATACATTAAAAATACAGCCTGAACTCATCTTGATCAGTCTAATCACCTCTAGAAAACCTTAACACATTTTAACCCAATTCTCTCTAAAACGTAACTTAGCCAGAGCCAGGTCAACTTCAGCATGTCCTTCCGTCAACTTACTCAGTGTGCGGTCATTTTCTATGCTTACCAGCATAGGAAACTGGTTGTTCAATAATAAAAATTAATTGTAAGATACTGAGGACGGACCACTCATAGTATAGAACTCAACTGACATAGATGTATGGTCCATTGGCCGGATCGAAGTCATTCTCGAGGATCCCATCTGATCCGGCAAGGTGAAGAAGAGGAGGCAAAGGTATACTTGGTATACTCGAGATTGCGTATAGTCAGTTTGTACTACCAGTAGGCTTACCAAACAAGGTGGGAGTCCAACATTACCGTTCTATAGCCAAATAATCTTCTTCACAACAAATATACAGGGTTAGGATAGGTGTCCTGTACCAAGCTTCGCTATGACGCGGTTGAAGCTGTCACCTAGTCATATGCCGCTTACTTCGCGGTGGCAGTTATTGCTGCCGACACATCAGAAGCATCAACTTTGCATCGATGAGAAGACTTGATTAGGTTGGGTCAGATGAGATAAGCTAGTCTCGCATCCGTGAATCTGTAGCTTTGAGGCCTGTTTGAAAAAAAAAAGGGGCAAGCCCACCATTCGGAAAAGCAACCCACGGATAAAACTCGTATGATCACGATATCGTCTGGAAATTCACTACGTATAGAAAAGGAGGGACCTCAAAGTCTGCATGGAGAGCAGTCTGCGGTTGGAATGTCCGTTTTCTTGGATGGCGCGGCGCCGTGGTCTGGTTACTGTAACCCTTCCGTCGGTGACAAGCGAGCATCGCGGGCTGATTTATGTTCACAATTATGGGCTCCGGAACGAAAAGAAAGATGAAAGCAAGTGTTTTGTCGCGAGGACCACTTTCGCGGCGCCCAGGCTGAACGGGCCCGGTCGTCGCAGTCCGCTCTGGCCCAGCCTGCGGCCCACTTCCCAGGAAGCAACTTTTTCGAGAAGTTGTCGACGCGTTGTGCCTTGATCGCTCATGATGGATAGTTCTTGGTCTGGATGTCGACGTTGTACCACTGCGAAAATCTCTCAAAAATGTCATCAATTTTTCTCGTGTTATTATGAGATGACGTTCCCGAGAGCAAGCTGCTGTTGCGGCCACGACGCTGTACATGAAACATTCTCAAGTCGTGGGCCATCCGGTAAGCAAAGTAAAATTAAAGAAGATCCCATCATCTTCTCTTTACGCAAGAGATCAACAAGGCCTCTAAAGTTTGCCCGAGAAACAAATTTTTCGTATTTACTTGGATCGTAGCAAGAAATCCGCTTAGAAAAAAATCTTCACACAATTGGTAGGCATGTTGCCTAAATCGAGCTGCATTCGCGTCGGCAACACGCCTCGTATCCAATCAGTATATATTCCGCCTGGGCGATCTATTTCCATTAATTGGGGCTCTAAAATTTTCGCGATAAGAGGCTTTTCATTTTCGCAGTTCAAGTTTCACCAAATAAAAGTTAAATAAAAATGCCTCATAGGTGTGCATGAAGTATTTCACTTAAGAAAATTCACAGTGAAAACAAAACACTCGTTTTAGGGATTTCTATCAATTCGTTCAGGAAGTTTTATCCCTATCTTGGGTTTAAATATGGGGGTCTTACGTATTCTGGTTATTTTTCAAGATAGACTAATGCTCAGCCACATAAATATAAATAGGTCTTGCCAAGGCCTTTTAGAGGATGCGGCTGAACACAGGTCTATCTTGTAAAATAACCAAAATACGTACTAACCCCGTTTTAGTTTCACACCCAAAACAGGTATGGCATTACCTAAAACGGGTGTTTTGTTCTTACTGTGTTGTAATATGAACTGTAATATCAGGGTTCTAATTAGTTTTTAATATATATGCAATCTCTTTCAGATGTAAGACCTATAACAAAGTAATTGTGATAAAAACATAATCATGACAAACTTCCCACCGATTTTTTTTTCTGAATAGGGTACGAAACATTTTTATGAATAAGACATAAGTGAGATGAGACATTTGATTTGTTTTAAAGGCAAATATTTTGGAGAACAAGCACGAGATAAATAATGACTACCGCTTTAATTTTATTAAGATTTTATTTACGAACACACGCTGGGCTTTGAACCGCGCCGTATTTTTCATAGCCTCCCCCCAAAAAAAGCATTTTAAAAGAGTATAGTCTAGTAAGATGGTGAAATCTGCCCCCAAGCGCACGCTTTTAAAACACAGCTCAACTTGTCGGCCAAAATCCGGAACGTTTTTAGCAAGATTTTCAGCCCCCCAGGTTGACGGGTTGCTCCATAGGGATGAAAAAAGGTAAATTCGATTTTATTTTTTTCTGACGTTTCCCATCAAAAAATTCGAAGGGAAAAAAAAAGATACCTCTGAGGTAAAGAGGCACCACTCATATATTTTTAAGTTTTATTTTCGAGCAAAAGTCAATCTAAGGAAGTTTTTTGACATTTTCAAAGTGGAATTTTTTACAGGGTTAACCCTTTCAAACACGCCCGTTTTTTTTTTGTTTTTTTTTTACCCTGGGCATAGGTCTTGTAATGATACATAACATGTATTTTTTTTAAATATCTGAACTATGTGGAAGGCTGTCGAAATAAACTTCGAAAGTTTTGAAGTAGCATTTTTTACTCTTTTTACGTACTTAACCTTTTTTTGGCAAGAATACGGTGCCGGAATCCATAGATATGATATAATTATTGTGCAATCAACCTATGCGTGAGACGTACCACATTTGACGGTCCAGCTTTGGAGAACATGTTAATTACGACTTTTAAATCGGCGAATTATGAAAAGTATCTATTAGTCACAAAGGTCTTGCTCGAGGTGAAGAGCCATCCCTTTGCTGACATCAGCCAAAAGATGGCTCTTGCCTCTCTCATAAAAAAACTCGTATTGAAAATGTTCTTCAAAGCCGGACCGTCAAATGCGGTACGTCTCTTACACGCATGTAAAGGTTAATTGCACATCATAATAATTATATCAGATCTATGGGTTCCGGAACATACCCTTGCAAAAAAGGTCTAAGTACATAAAAACGGTAAAAAAATCCTTCTTAACAACTTTCGAAGTTTATTTTGACAGCCTTTCACATAGCTAGGATTTTTTTAATGTTATGTATCATTACAACACCAATACCCGAAAAAAAACGGGCATGGTTGAAAGGGTTTACTCTGTAAAAAATTCACTTCAAAAAGTTCAAAAAAATACCCAACTTTGAATTTTCCTCGAAAAAAATGAATATATATACAAATATCCCACAAGGAGAAGCCCCTCATCTTAGGGGGCTGATAATCTCGGTAATAACGTTTCCGATTACGGCCTACAAGTTGAGCTAGGTTATAAAAGCGTACGCTTGGTGGCAGATTTCACCATCTTACTCGGCTTTGCTCTTTTAGTACCCCATCTCATTAGTTCTATGTCAATCGGACCAATTTCCGGCAAAAACGTGATATTTATAAATATCTACGTCCAGGAGACCATAACGAATAATGGTAGGAAAAAAAGATTAGAAACATACATGCGTGTTTATGTTCTGAATAAACAAGGCTAGCATGAGACACGACAACTATTCTGATACATAACATTTCCAGTGAAAACACGCTGGTCTACTGCTCGGAATCGCAGGTTGCCTAGAAATGAATAATTCGTAAAAATGCTGCTACGACAATGAGGGTCACAAACCTTTCAATAGCTGTCGGTATTAACAGAAGAATTTCTCCGAATTTCGTTCGTATTGGATAAGGGCTTTTGAGTGTGTTCCTTTGACAGAAATCATCCCCTAGTGACGAGAAAAACGTTCCGGAAACATTGCACTAACTCTTCCTTTCATATCACAAGGCGGAGTGATTCGTGCAGAGCGAAAGGGCCTTTCCTTCCCTTTCCCCTCGCGCTAACGCGTTTTGAAAGGAGTGAGCGATGCAAGATCTTATCACAAAGAAAAAGTAAGGTATTCCCCTTATTTTTCAGCCAAAAGGCTCAACATGGAATTGAGCAGATTTCTATCGCGCCCTACGCAATTCGCTTTTTTTTGATAGGAGAATCCGACATTATTTTGGCGTTGTTCGATGAAGGAATCCAGCCGCAGCGTGCCACGGTCGGAACGCAGCGGAGACGTTGGGGGACACTGGTATTAGATGAATGCCGCCCGCCGAAATAGAGAATCAACATCAAGAGTACGGTACTTGATGAAGACACGAGAAAACCGTCTCTTCCTAAGCTCAGCTTTTTTTAAGGACCACTGGATGCAAGATCTTGATGTATTGGAGATATGGCTTCACTGATTTCACTTCACTGAAAAAAAAAATCGTGAAGGTTTTTGTAAGCACAGTAAAACAAAGCAGCCGTTTTCATGACGACTATACGTGTTTTGGAGGTTAAAATCGATCCCACTACTTAACAATCGATCAAGTAAAAAAAATGTTTCAAAAATTGATGAAATGACCTTGTTTGTTTCAAAAATCGATTAACTGCTAGCTTTTACAGTGAAGTAACAACTACAAAAAATTGAAATAAAAATAAATAAAAATGGCTGACGTTTATAATCTGCTAATCTGGTTCTTGAACTATAGGGGGTTTATCCTTCCGAAATCAAACCATTGAACTACATTTAAGTGACCTTAAGAATGCGCTTATATTCTATCTCATTCGCCAAAAATAAAAAATAAATAATAACCAAAAAGTGTAAACCTTTAAGCGAACAAAAAAAGGCTAATATCGGGCTCATAGTCAATGAATGCAAGTCTTCCTACTTCAACGTTAGGCAACCCGATGAACATGTGCGTGTTCCGGTTGCCTATAGTAAGTTAATCAGGCACTCAGTAACCGTCACGGTCACGCCTTTTTCATACGAAGATATATTCCCCAAATAATTACGCAAGCTCTCTCTTTGTAAAGTCGGAAAAGCTGAAAGTTAGCTAATGGCTAACGAATAGAAAAATAAAAGTTTCGCTGGCATTTTTTCCCCCTGCAACATTTCTGTCCCTGACAAAACGCAGTTCGTAAATTACTTTAGTAAAGTGTTTTATGATAAATTAATTGAAGGAAGACACACGTAAGATGAATGGTTCTGGAGTCTGCGACAAGCTTTCTTTTACGAGGACGAATCAGAGAGTTAATTAATTTTTTTCTTTCGTCTTGACACAAGAAGTGATGCACCAGAAACCTCAGCGAGCCTTTCTTTGCGGACTTCGAAACAAAATAAATTAAAACTGTGAGGAAAGCTGAAGCCTACCTTTCAGAGAAAACAAAAAAAAATGGCAAGCGGTTTTGATCGATAAAAGAGCTTTTCCACGCGAAAAAGAAAAGTTTAACGGGGACAATATTCTCGTCTGGCAGGGACACTCTACGCGCTCTTTTTTTAAATTTTAGATCAGCGAAAATGTATTTCTTACACCATTTAAGTTGGAGAAAAACAACAAAACAATGCCCCAAATGTGAGATACATGTCATCTTTGGTGGCAACGTTCAAAAGGATCCCGTTGCTATTTCAGATCGCCGCGACAGTCCTCCATTGTTTCAAATTTCTCGGCAGGTATACGTTTTGATGGGCGAAAAATAAAGATTGAACTTTCATTTACATTTCCAATTCATTAAAAAAAAAGCACTTTTTGAGACACATGAAGATTTTAGCGCGCCCCATATTATTGATAGAACCGTTTTCATTTAAAAAGGTACGAAAAAGGCGAGTTCTTCTTGAAGAGTCCAAAAAATGTTAAACCTAACAATAAGACACTGAAAAATATACTTCACCCAAAGCAGAGAGGTGCGGAAGACCTGCATCAGGAAACTTACCTATAACAAAAAGAAAACACAAATGTAAGCTATGGAGAAATATACATTCCGAAAAGGAGCAAAGGATCAGCTGACAATAAGTTGCCCCCTTCCCCTCCCCTTTAACCAACGAGATTATCAATCAAACCCTTACTAATTATTACAGAATCGTTCTAAATGAAATCTACTAGAATAATGTTGAAGAAAGCGACTCTTCTTGGGTACGTTTGGTTACATGCCTTTACGAGTATTGTATAGGATTTGGCTAGGTTGATGTAAGTTGGGCTTGAATGGTGTGATGCGGACTAGGTTACGTCACAAAGCACCTCGGTGAGTTTTCTCCTCTCAGTTCCCTTTTGGTTTGGCGAAGTCCATTCGGAGCTGTTGGCGCTGTTGGTCAGCTAGAGCAATGTCAATGCCAACAGCACTTTTTCCAAAGATTCAATCGCCGAGCAAATTTAAGGTCCAAATGACAGGGCATGTCTACTCTTCACGCCCGTTTTACAAGGCCCCTCTTTGTGGTAGGTCAACCTAAAAAAATATGGGACAAGCAAGAACTCAATTCAAACAAAAATTAAAGCCTGCCGTGACGTCAGCAAACAGCCATTGCCGACAAATCACTCCCCCACAACGTTTAATTAAAAAAACCCACACGAAGACGATTTATAGTTAGTTGACCACCGAGGCGCACTTGCGGCGAACTTAAAGCAGTGCCCATATGAGACCAACGGTTCTCAACAAATATATTGCAATAACGTGGTTTAGCTGCCTCTGACAGTCGAATTAATTGCTTAACAATAAAAGCTGGGAAACAAAGAATGGTAAGGGCGATTTCGTACCCATAGCGAGTAACTTGAGACCCCCAGAAATTCCAACTTTGGACATTAATCTCTAAATGCGGCGAACAGCTCCTACCTTGTCCATGCTACGATACTCACTAGAAGTTTGCCTAATAATGGGTCTATTCCTAGCCAGAACTTCTCTTGTGCCTCAGCCCGAGATATAGTAATTACTGTTTTCTCTGAGTGTTGCAGGCGTGTCTTCGAAATGAAAGTGACCCTTTTTTGTGTGGGATTTTATAGAATTGGTTTAAGTTAATAATGTGCTTTAGCGCCAACTTCTATAAAATGAGTTTTTTTTGTTTGTTTTTCTTTGGGTACCATACTTACGCGCTCGCACGTAAGATGAAAAAAATAAATAAAAATGGCTTTTATGGTCGCCAGTGTACCCGTCTACAGATAATTAAACTATATTTGCTTGCGTTTACACGCATAGTTAGCTGGAAATATGTGAAAGTTGACTCTCTCAACACTGAGCAGCTACGCGGCGATATTTTAGACAAAGAATTTCACGTATTCCCGAGATATTTAAACAGTAACAGAGACGTGTACTTAGAACAAACATTTATGACGTAGACGTACACGTACACGCGATTCTTTTGTGTTGTAACTCACTTACTTGTGTACAGCGCCTTAAAGAGAGTTGGCCCAGGAAACAATAGAAATACAATTTTGTGAAAATACGTTAAATATTGCGATTTCGAAAAATGGCCTTGACGTTACGTGTATGTGTCCGGTTTTTGCGGTTGCTGGTACCAATGAAAACCTCATAAAATTTCTTATGATTTGCGATCACGCGAAGATCAAAAGCACCTTAAGCGGAGTTCAATCCTGAAATAGCTCTCAAGACAGAGGAAAAATGGGATTTTTGCCTAAAAAAACGACGAAAAGGTCGGAAAATTGCCTTACGTTGCGTGCGTGGGCCCGGATAGTTTTTGGTACCGATGGAAGCCATATAAAATTATCTTCCATATAAAACCACGGGGATCAAAATAGGAGCTTTTTAAGGGGAGTTACAGCCCAAAATAGCTCTTAAAATTGGGGAAAAGTATCATTTTGGCCAAAAAAATGATAAAAATGTTGAAAAATGGCCTGCACGAAGCATGTATAAGTTCAGATTTCGCGGGGACTGGTAGCTATGGAAAGCTTACATAATTATTTGTCATTTGAAACCACAGGAATCAAAATCGGAGCACTCTAGCCATAAATAGCACCATAAATGAGAGCAAATACGATTTTGACCTAAAAATTGACTTTGATTGCCCCCCTTCGCAGTCGGTGAACCTCGGTGTGGTAATATATTGATTATATGGTGTCCACTTAACAATTTTAGTTGCAGTACGTGCGATTCCGAACCCATTGTCTTCGCGTTTCTGGCCAAAAACCCTGAAAAATAACCCTTTTATTTTTATCTGCCATGTTTCTGCCCGATCTACCGGACCCGGGAAGTTGATTTTCCAACCATTTGACACCTAAAGAATAATAAAAAAAAAAAACAAGGAAAAAGTTAGGCAGAAAAAAAATAATTGTCGAACAGTGTAATGTGTAAGAGTTACAATGTTGATAAAACTGTCGAGCGTGTTCCCTACTCTAGCCATCAAAAGCATTATATTAATTTATTGTTTTCGTTTTAAATCAACGGAAACCATTTACAGCCCGAATTCCACTTGGATCGCCAAACGCCTCGCACCAGAGTCACGATTTCGCCTTGAAAATTTTCATTTGCACGATCTTCAGCAGACTCCCTTCGTGAGCAGCCTTATTTTAAATCACATAGTCGAGTAGTACAAGTCGTTAAATCAAATCGTAAAAATCCTTTTGAAAAGATTTGTTAGTCCGAGCAAAAGCAGCTGGTTTTATTCTCGGATATTCAAAGACGTTATCGCCTTGCGCCTTGCACATCCCGCAGCGCCGTCAGCGTTTTATTTACGGGCAACTTGTGGAACTGACGTGCTGAGCTGACTGCTGCGTTGCCCAACCACCGCCCCAAATCCGCCTCACCACCACCCCCAACAAAAATGACGAATCGCTAGGTGCAGGTGCACACGGCCTTTTATTTACATGGCTTGTCTCGCAACCCCTTCTAGGACTAAACTCCAAGGGAATCAGGATCGCTTGTGTACTGTGCTCAGGATTTCCGATAAAAAAGAGAGGCTTTGAGAAATGAAGTCGGTAAACAGCGGACGGCGTTTGTTTTGCTGTAATCTCGTCTTTCCTTGAATAGGTTTCACGGTCAAAGAACGATATTTCAATCATGGGCATTTCGGTACATTATATTTAGTGCAGTTCTTAAGGCGCTTACATGATTTTTCGTATCTGGTCAAAGAAAAGCAAGTTATTACAAGATGGCAATTGAAGCTAATAATAAACTAGTATTGGCTAAGTAATAGGTAGGCAGAGGCCTTGAGTAAGTTTCGGCTACAACGGAAAAGTGTTTTAGGCTACATTTGGTTCCTTGGTTGAAGGTACAGTCGAGAGAAGAAGTCATTGACAGTGGAGTTTCATCGCGCGCAAAATTATGTTGGCAGCCCTGCAGGGCCTCTATGGTGGGGGGTGTAATAACACGACCCTTAATGCAATATGCCTTAACTTTTGGCGCATTAAACAGTAAAAATTTGGGCTTCATTCTTGTCTCCTTGGATGTTGTGATCAAGAGCACTCGCAAGATGTTTCCTCTTTCACCTCAACCGTAGAAGCTCAAACAGGACAGCCATCACTTTTTGCGCAGGATGCAATGCCACTGTCAATGACTTACGCTGTCGATTGTTTGGGTAAAATTAGATCTTCGCTACCTCCATACTATGAGATCCTCTCTCCACGTTGTTCTGGACAAGATCTTACCTCGGAGTCCACGCGGATAGAATCCTATCTCGGCCTTGTCACGAAAAGATCCTCCGTAACTGGTTGCACAAGATCCTTACTCGCGAATAAGTTAATTTTTCAGTGCAGATAAATCAATAACTGACCGCTTATTATAAATCGAAAACGCCGTCGTGGTGAATAGAGCAGGAGTAAAACAAAGAGTCTCTAATCTCACAGTCTGACTGGTCACTAAACTAACAAAAAATACTTAAAAAAACATTTAACTGCATAAGGTTTCAATTTCCTTGAGTACCCTTCCTTATTTATTATCAGTAAAAGTTAGGCACCCAGATTTTACAAAGTAGAGTGAGGCGGTAACTTTCTTTAACAAAAAAATAAATAAAAAGACATGAAAGGAAACTTGTTCGCCACAGCAGGGCTGATACCTTCTGGTAGTGATCATCTTATTCAACATATTCTTTCTCTTGGTCTCGAACTAAAGCCCGATCTAAAGGGCAGAAAAAGCTTTGTCCGTGTAAGCATGCTCTTGCGACTGGCCACCTCACGGCGCGCGGTGGCCGACCCTGGAGCATTAGGCTATGCTTATTACATCCTGTTGTAGACCGGGCTTAACGACTTAAAATATCATTATAATATGAATTACTATGTGTACAGTACATGTACTTACTTGAACTTTAAAGTAATTGTAAGTTTACGATGCCAATGACGTTAAATTCCGTCCGCACAAGAAAAGATTTTTATCGAAGGCCTAACTATGAACTCATATCCCCTAACATGGACGTAGTCACGTCGCAAAGAGAATCTTCCACCTGCATAGTCAGTTTTTGGGTGAAAAGTACGGTCATTATCTTCTCAGGTTATAAGTTGCTTTGCACAATGTGAAACATTACGACCAATATTCGGAGGATTGGCCTTGTCACCGAAGCAATAAGCCGGAGAGAGGAACACTTTATCCAGAGAACATGGGTGCAGCACGAAGTTTGTAAAATTTTACAGGCAATCATCAAAAAAATCTACTGCTTCAATTCCCTTGAAATTTTGGCAGTAGAATACACTTGTATGACCATAGAGATCATTCAAGATCAGTAAAAATATAGAAAGTATTTTTGGCAAGTTAGGATCTTGTGCAGCCTCTAACGAAGGAGAAATATTTTTTGTGATCAGCAACTTGACGGTTACGAAGACGCCCTTTCAAACTCGATGGTTCCGAAAAACGTGACACGCAACTAAAGGGTTAATGCTTGCGGTCACCGGGTTAACATGATGAGCTGAGGTTAGGCTGCATTACAGAAAGGTAGGTTAGGATCGAGTCACTTTAAATTACGTTTAGTTACGTGGCCTTTTGAGTAAGAGAAATTCTGTTGTGGGAGAATTTTGTGCATCTCTTTCTAGTGATAATCCACAGAATAGAAGCAGTAGACCACAAGAGACAGAATAAATGTTTACACAGCAGAAAGGGAAGTTTACAAGACGTTAATGATGGGGCTGGCTCGTAAACTGGTCGAGCAGAATATCTTTTTCCTTGCAAGGCGACATAATGGCTCGATCGTGCGCCTACGCCGCACCGCGCCGTCGCGCCGCCATCACAAAAGACAGACAAAATAAAAATTTTATAAGCCATATGAGAGGCGATTCCGGGCCAGTAAGAGCCATCTTATTCTTCCATCCGCGGAGTTATATAGCGGCCGATTTTTGCACAGATACTCCTTTCTATTCCTACCAAAACTTCATGATGTTTCTTCGAGGTCATAGCAACAAAACTTCGAGAACCCAACAAAAGTAGAAAAGCTTTTCGTAGGTCGAGACTCTCGAATCTTCTTATTGAAAACAAAGTTACTTCATACAGTGTAAAAACGAAACACCAGTTACTCAGAGCGTTTGCATCTTATTTGGGTGTGAAACTAAAAAGAGGGTTGTATGACGTACTTTGATATTTTTTCACGATATACCTGCGTTTAGCCACATCGTTGGTGAGCTCTTGCCGAGGCCTTTTAAATGATATAGCGATATCTGGAAAAGGAATCAAAATGCCGTTCATCCCCGTTTTATTTCCATCACCAAAACAGCTGTTTCTTCGTTTTTACAGTGTCAAGTTTATTTTAAGGGCAAAACTTCGAGATAGAGGAAACTATGAGATGAAACATTCCTTCAAACGTAAAGTTTGGTTAAAAAACATACGTCTAATTCCGCTCAAATTCGGTGCAAAAGGTAGCACACAACACGTGGCAGGTTTTAACCTTCAGAATAAACAGTGGTGTGATAGAGACATTACTTGCAAGGAAGAACCGCGCGGGGAAGTTCTGATACATTTCGTGTATCGTGAGTTCGAATCTTTCACAGTAAAACAGGTTTGTGGAAGAGTAATTTGAGGGAGAGCGTCGACTTGTTTTGCTTTTTCAGGAGTTTGGAAAATTGAAATAATGGCAGTAAACAAGCGGGCCTTTCAATAATGCGGGCCTTGGCATGGAAACAGTCGTTGCGTGATTGGAAGCGACACGCAAACAATAAGTATGGCAGTGGGTCAGTGTAGATCCCACACCCAACCACTTCTCACCCTCTACTTCATTAATGTTTTTCACAGACGGTGTAACAAAAAGCCAAAGAGTTATTATTGATTTACAAGTAAGAAGAACCTGGAAAAACTCATACGCGTTCTAAGAAGCGAAAGGTTCTAAGAAGCTGTCGAAACACGCATGGAAAACAAAAAAAAAAGTTACTTTATCGAACAACGAATGAAAAATGCACTGAATGTTTCACTACGAATACTTACATTGCTGTACAAGACGTTCCTTTATTAGTGTGCCAACCGAAAATGGGTGTCAGGGCTCAGAAATCGATACCTCCAAGCCAAAGTCGCCCAGTTTTTACTGTCGGTTCAAAAAAACGACTGGTCCAGTTAGCGTGTTCAAAAAAACGACTAGTTATGTCCCCCTCGGCAAAAAGCGACTGTTTTTTTGAAAAATATTTTCTCCGGAAAATGTGACGAGTGAATTTCTAATATCGGCCAACGACCGCCATTAGTACGCTGCCTGGTGGCGACTGCGGTATTTACGAACTGTTATAGGTAACTGCAGTTCATAGTGGTGGTATCTCACCAACTCACTAGACTGACACCAGCGAATATATGCAATTCTTCTGACTCGCGACCGACTTGTATAACACCAAAAGACTATGTTGGACAGGACTGACTGAATAACTCGATTCGATACCTCAAAACAAGGGAGGCCCACCGGCTTGCAGCCCAATACTTTAGGGGTGCGTCGGTCTGGAGCCATTTCTACTAATTATTTTCTGACAAAGTTGAGTTTGTATTTAGAAAAAGAACTCATTCTAGTCATTTTGAGGGTAGGCCCGAGATGATTCTCGAAAAAGAGAAGTCTTGGCGGCTGAACACCCGGTTCCAGACCAACTTGCTATTTGTTCTAAAGTATGGTAAGTTGTCATTTTCCAACTAAAATATTTTGATCGCGTTATTTCACTTAGCAGCACCTAGCACCTATATATTAATGTTTTGAATAATAATTACAAATTCGTTACCTTGATATATGTTTTTTGGTCAGTGGCGTAGCCAGGAAGAAAGCCGAGGGGGGCTCTGTTACGTGTTGCCTACCTTGTAGGATGCAGCTGCCGTGCGGGTTGCTTGCGTATGGGAATCGAAGGAAGTAAATGAATGTTCTATGACCAATGAAACTTATTTATTGTAAATTTTGGGCCTATACTAACAGCATTCTTCCTTTAGTCCATGCGAACTTCGCCACTAAATTCTCGTACTTTATTTTAAGCGTGATATCCCTTTCGACGGTCGCGAACATCAAACTTTCTAGTCTCGGCTGGGTAATTGTGGTCCGTAATTATGACTTGACTAAA
>Ga0058701_10000997_pt1 | contig 19457 bp, 10 predicted proteins | sample AgamicOrMae_FD_97039 | JGI IMG/M metagenome (GOLD analysis project Ga0058701, IMG submission 97039) | Agave microbial communities from Guanajuato, Mexico - Or.Ma.e | ecosystem: Host-associated > Plants > Phyllosphere > Phylloplane/Leaf | place: Guanajuato, Mexico | collected 2012-06-04
GCAAAAACAATCTAATCGGAACCAAATCTTCTGGGCTTTGTTTAGGAATGTTGTCCAAACATTTTAAGCACAGAACGAACATTTTTAACCCACTGGTCCGATTTCTACAGCAGTTTTAAAAAACGAAAAAAAGTGAGTCCATACTTTTGACCGGTACTGTACTTTCAATTACTATATGTTTAAAATCCTTTATCGTGCAACGAATAGGGTTAAAGCAACCTTTGAACCTAAATATTTTTGTTTCAGAAATTCTTATCAAATCTTTTTAAAAAAAAAATCGGTGTGTCCATTAAAGTTTCTTACTTTATGTGAACATAAAAATGAATGTTATCAAATGCTTAAAATTTTTGTTCAAACAGCAAAACGGATTGAACAACCGACTTTAGGTGGGAAATTATTATCCCAGTGCGCGTTAAAAGGCTAAAGTTTTTTATCTTAGATGTTTAGATGTTTGAGAAACTTTCCTTCTGAATTAGTAAACTATAGTAATCTCAAAGAAAGTTTAGATTGGGTTTAATGTTTGCAACTGTTACAAACCAAGAATAATTACGACATAAACAAATCTGTGCGACTGTAAAATCTTATCCCGTTTTTAAGGGAGTTGTAGAAATTTAGTTGTAGAAATTCCATGATTTTTCCTCCAGGTGTTCTGCATTGAACAAGAAGTGTTTAAGAAGGAACATATGGGTGGTCTGTACAGAGTGGACACCTACTTCTTGGCGAAAACCATCGCAGAGGTTCCGATATTCACTGCTCTTCCGTTAGTGTACATCTGCCTGGTTTACTACTCGGTCGGCTTGTACGCGAGTCTCAGCCATTTCTTCACAGCAGCTTTTGTCTTGATTCTCATCAGCCACGTCGCCACTTCATTCGGTAAGAAACGGCCGTTTCGATTAAAGCTTGTTGCCTGTGTTTCGGATTTTAGAGTATCGGTCTTCTGATTCACAGGTTACATGATTTCGGCGATGTGCAATAACCTGGGAACTGCGTTAGCGATCGGCAGTCCAGCCGTCATTCCTGTGTTGCTCTTTGGAGGTTTCTTCGCAAACTTGGAGTGAGTATCTGTCTACGTTGGTGTTGAGTGCGTATCTAGACCCAATGAGAAACGGTTGGTTGAATCGTCGTCGATTCGACGTCGATACGTCGGAGCCAGGTTGATTACGAAATGAAGTCGATTTTTTTTTTATTTTCGACCCTTTATTTGGCTCAAACTGCGTCAAAGAGTGTTTTGAAGAGAACTGTCGTTTTCTTACAATACAAAGGAAGTCGGAAGCTCTCATGCGATTTAGACTTCGTTCCGTCGTCGAAACTTCGTCAAAGCGACAAGTTTGTCGAAATTAGGTCGAATTTTTCATAAGGATTTTGTCGATTTCGACCGAGATTTCGATTTTTTTTTCGACTCGCTCTCCCACGTCGAATTGACGTCCATTCGACCGACCATTTTTCACTAGGAGTGTGTGTTAGACCAAATTGAAGTATCAGAAGTTGGAGTGTGTGTCATACCAAATCAGTGTGTGTATCATACCAAATCAGAGTGTGTATCAGGCTTGATAGGAGTTAGCAGCACGTAAGGCGAAACTTAGTATCAGGCTAAATTTAAAGTAGTAGTAGAGGCTGGGAGTAAGTTGGAGTGTATATCAGGTTGAATTGGAGTCAGTAGGAGGCCTAATTGAAGTTTGTCTAAGACCAAGTTGGATTCGGTATCATGCTGAATCGGAGTGAGAATTAAGCCAACTTGGAGCATGAAAATCTATCGACGGTCTAGATAGACATGAAGTCGCCTCCTGAAGTGGCCGTAAGGTCCAGAACGGATCACTAACATATCCCTCCATCGGTTTTTATCCTGTACCCGATCTGTTTTCCACAGCTTAAGATAATAGCAAACCAGACTTCCCTCCTGGTTTGCGACCACAACCTGGCGATTAAGAAAAACTTCATAACATCAGTGTTTAAGTGCCATTTTGAAAGATTCCGAACCAAAAGTTTTAAATTCAGACTTCAGAGATTCATTTGTCTTGTCTCTTTAATCTTTATATGTTTTACCTACACGTACCGCGTACATTATTTATGGACTTTTCAACAACGAACATTAAATCAATCAATTGTAACTTTAAAAATAAATTCAGAACCTAGCAGGATCTTTAAAAAGTTTTCCGCATTTTTGTTAGCTAGTTATTATTGTTATCTTATTTCGGAGGGATGTTTTTTAAGGGATGATTCTCTTTTTCCAGCACGATCCCGCCGATCTTTTCATGGATCCAATGGATTTCGTGGTTCCGGTACGGAAACGAGGCGCTCGTAGTGAACCAATGGGAAGACGTCCAGCAAATATCCTGTGCAGGCTCGTACAGTAATTCTACGTGCGTTCGGAGCGGCCACGTCGCCTTGCAGATCTACAGTTTCAAAGAGGTGAGTTCTCCGTGCGATCCACTCGTAAGCGCCATCAGACTTTGCGACAGCTGATTGTGAGCTGTAGCGATGCCCACGGCACCCAACTAATTAATTCTTCGTCACTGGTTTTACCTAGAGTCCTTATTAAAGCAGAGAAACGCGAACGGTGTACCAGGGTATTGATTGCTCTCTTTTTCAGCCGCCATTTTAGAGAGGCGGGAAAGTTTTTGAATTTCACAGTGGGGTTGTCTGGCGAATCTCGTGCTGATCTATTTTTAGGCACGAGGCACAGCCTAGTAGCCGCTTGTTTTTTTTTTTTTTTTTTAAAAGAAAACTTAAATCACCGAAGTCTGGAATAACTGTCATCATGATCAATAAACTTCCCTTTTACGTAGATAAAAGCAAAATAACACCTTTTCCCCCTCGATGATTATCGTTGGAATCTTCCTTTTAATTAGCTATTCAATTCATGATCAATTTATTAAACAAACTCCAGCGTCAGGAAAATATGCATAGCTTTCTTTCTCTTAAACCTCAGAGGTGTTCTTTTCGTCTTCTCTCTCTAATGAAGATTTTTCTATCATTTAATTTCCATGGTCTAACTCAGAGGTCGTAGTTGATTGTTAAGCACAGTAAAGTCTCGTTTATACGTTTTCCAAAGGGAACGAGGAAAAATACGTGTAAGTGAATAAAACGTATAAGTGAATATGTCAAAACTGTATAGTGTTTCCGCCGGGGAATAAAAAACCACGCACAACCGAATAATACGTACAAGTGAATAACATATAAACGAGAATTTACTGTAGATGTTTTATCGTAGTTAAGTGCCTGTTTTGAATTTGGGTGTATGTTTTTCAGGGTAACATCCCTTACGATGCTTTGGGTCTGATAACTCTCATCCTTGTTTTCCGTTTGATGGCCTTCGTATCTCTGTATATCAAAGCCCGAAGACACAACTGATATCCGTTGGGGTCTTTTGTACTGTTATACTTGTCGGTACTTACCATGTGTATATATGTGTATCACCTTTCCGAAAAGTGTTCCCTTAAGATTTTGGAGCTGGTGAGGGGTTGAACGGGAGCACTATTGGGAAAGATTGTACTAGTATGTTGTTTGTGCATATAAATAATGGAGATATGCATGTATCTGCGTGTCATATATCGCCGTTATTCGAGTAAAATATGAACTGAATTTAAGGATCGAAAGAGCAAGAGTTAGTTGAAGAAGTTTTGTTGCATTTAAGAATATATTATGTGCAGTTTGTTCTTTTAATTAGTACAAATTTGTTTTGTGTGATTTTGCTGTGGATTTTTATCTTAAATAAGAATATTGTGATCTTTCTAGTCCGTACAAATACTAGCATTACTAAATCTCGTCTTCTCTTCGCGTAATGTTTACTTTTCTAGCAATTAGAATCATGTATGGACGGGTTTAGGATGATGAACTCAGGCGTCTGTTCCGGAACTTCTGAACCAAATAAGACTGTGCCACTACCTAATCATTGCCGAGTTTGACTGAATTTATGTTAGGATCTATGAAAGAATTTAGTAAAAGATAGTTGAAATATACTTGATGTTGAAAAAAAAAAGCGGATATCTTCTCTTGTCTTTCCCACCGACTCGGTTCAGTACGCTTCTCGTGCGGCTTAACAGTTAGGCAACTTCGTGTACATGTACGTTAAGTTGGCTGCCTGCTCCATCTCTTTGGGTTCTTCACTGGCTTCCATGTCAATGAAAATACGGTGATCGGTCTATTGCTGTTTTAGATGAGACCGGATTCTGAGTTAGGACTCCTTTCAAAAAATCGAAAAAAAAACGGTTTTTAGTGAACTGTCCGTGTGTCTGTCAGGTTGTCACACTTTCTAGATATAATTGATATTACCCTCGAAATCCCGCACCGGGTTGTGGACCTTTCGTTGATCGTGGAGTTTCTCGATTTTTTGTGACTGCTCTTCGTGAAGACTTCGCTTAGAAGGCAGTTCCTCTTCTTGCGTCTCAATCTTTCGAGATCCACAATAAGGTTCTGCACGGTCAGTTGCAAGGATGTGCGCATCTCCGAGCAGTTTGGCAGCCCTCTAGTAAAGTGGACTCACTGGAATTTCCCTTCTTGCACTCCCGAGGTGTAGTTAGTTTCTAGTCTTGGTTTCTAGATTCGATCGTACCTTCCAAGGATTTGTTTCCAGTCCGTCTTAAGATTCTATCACCTCCCTTCGCCCCTTCTTCATCCGATCCACTTTTGGTGGTTTCCGCAGTTTTTGTAGCCTTGGTGACCTCCTTCTTCTCCTCACTCATCTTCGTCCTGCTGTGACCCTTGCATTCACAACCCGTGGACTACTGGTTTATCAATGTTAACTAGGGTGATTTTTTACGACTCTAGTTCCGTTTTTTTTTGTTTTTTTTCTTTTTGTCTCCCTCCTCATCTTAATTTTACCACCTTATCTGTTCTTATTGGGACATATCTTCCTTATCCCTCATGGGCTGGGTGATTGGTTCTTCTGAAGTTTCAGAAATTTCAAGGCATGGGTACTGGTATAATTCGCTTGGTCAATGCTCTTTTAATACTACCATCGTGAAGAAAAAAACGAAATGACTATTTACACGCTACCTCATTTAAAATGTATTTGGTTGGTTTCCGAGCGGTCAAGTCACCTCCCATTTAAAATGCCTAAGGTTGCTTCCCGTGCGTTCAAGTCTCACTTCTATTAGCATAGGCGTGCGAATAGAATTGACCTAATTTTTTTTAGGTTGGTTTCCGTATGTTCATGTCACCTCACAATTGGAATGCATTAGGTTGGTTTCCTTGCATTTAAGTCTCCCTTGTATTAACATAGGCGTGCGAATAGAACCGACCAAAAAAAAATCCAAAACTTGTATCGTATTGATAAGAATTTTATTGGTATTTTAATTATTAATTGCCACCTAAATTTCTTGTTTCCTGATGGCCCCAGAGCGGGCGCTTAAAGGTGCAATTTAACATGAAAGTACAACGATAACCGAGGAACAAGCACAGCCAATAGCAGAATAACCAGGAGAGAGTGAGAGACCACCATAAGCACTAATGGTAAACAGAAAAGCAAGAGCATTAACTAAATCAGCAAAACTTTAACTGTAAAATTTAACGAGACGCAAGGCGTTTGGGATTTGTTATTGTCAATATTTTTTTAATAATTTTTTACACGGTACACACGTGTCAGCACGACGCAGTCCACTCATTTTAGTTCGTTAAATCGTCTAATACGATGTGGACGTTGATGATGACAGTGAAAGACGCTCATTTTACGTTTGGCGTCATCGTTATTTTTCTACATCACCAGATGGTTCTGTTTCAGACGTTTAATATTTCCTTCCTTAACCCAATCCAGCGTAATGCATCTTACTCAAACCCACCCTTAGTTGAGAACTTCCGACGTTACTATTGAACTCCTTCCATGCCGTTTTAAAAGATTCTGCAACGTTTGAGCACAGAGCTTGTGTTCATTTGAACATATAAGTCAGCGTGCGAACCTCTGTTTTCTTACTGTCTCGATTTCCGACTCGTTACGAACCCCTCGGCCATTGAAAATCGGTTGTAAAATCTTGCATGGGTAAAAAGTCGGATTAAAGCACTGAGAAGTGGGGATGGCTCGCTACCGTCTATTATCAAGACGTTCGTTCTCTGTGGCTTATCAGTTCGCGCTGAATTCGAGCTACTCGCACAGCCGCGCATCACGTCCACATTTCTCAATATGGCGAACGTAACAACACAAGGTAAGCAAACAAGAAAAGCAATTAGGACAAACTAATCCTTTAAAAATAGCATAATTATCAAATATTAATGGCGTGTTTATTATATACCCTTGGGTTATCGTAAACCAACGAAGACTTCTGTTGGAGTGATATAAACCTGTCATTTTCGTGAGATTCGTTTTCTGCTTAAATTTTGCTTCTGAGAAGGACAAGCAATTATTATGATCGCTTATTGTTTAAAGTAATCGTTTTGCTGATCTTTTTGCGCGAAATTATTTACCATTGATCAATTTTATTTGGTGGATTATAGTTTAAATTGAGTATATTGATTTTTTTTGGATTATAGTTTAAATTGAGTAAATTGAGTATATTGATTTTTTAAAAATTTTATAAGAGTTTATTTTTTAAAGGGGCTCAATTTTTTTTCGTATCCCTAAAGGTTGTCATTTTAATGGGTTAAATTAGGAGGGCCCACGTTTTCAATTTTTTCTAAACCGCACCGCGTAATTTTTTTAGTTTTTCAAAATTTTTGCGCTGTTGACCATCTTATTAAAATCCTACAGGGATGGAATGTCAATATTTTTATTCGCTAATTGTGTTATTGCTTGCGATGCCTCTAACAGGTTTTTAGTAACATTTTTTTATTAACCGCTTGTTACCAGTAAGTTATAAAAACCTCGTTATGTGATATGTTTGCAGTCCGCATTTGTATTTTGATACACTCTTGTAGACTAATGGCAATGATAAAAAGCCGCGTTCTAAATTTGCTTAATCCAATCAGAAAACTGATCTTACTATCAGCTGGTGGCCGCTCGCTTACATTGTTGTTTTCTTCGTGTTGGCATAAAATTACTTTAATTGCATGTCAACACACTACAGCCTCTTTTTGAAATTTCCCTTTCGGTTCGCGAAGACTAGCTTTTTAATCTTATGTTTACATCTTACTTAATAGATTAGAAATTCTGGGTCGTTCATCTTTTATACTGTAAAAGTATGCTGAGAGCCTTTTAATTACTACTACCTATTCTGAAAGTGAAATCATTTCGTACGGTTGTCATCCTTAAAAAAATCCAACTAGTTTCTTAACTAAAAACCTTTCCTTACGACTAAATTTTAAGGCTGGAAAAGATATTTTGCGCGTTTCTTTCTTAGAATCCTTTTTATTTATTTGTTGTTTTTTTCGGCCAAACAATATCAAAAATAAGTCCAAATCAATGTGACTGTTGGAAAGGGAAAATGTTAAATCGAAACGAACAGGTTTGCGTCTGCACATTCAGAGTAATGAATGAATTGTTTACTTATTCTTTTTTTAGGTTTTCGGAGAGCATTTTCGCCCGTCAGTCGGTCAATCGCAAGGCCGATATCTCTGTCAGCCAAACTGTGTTCTGGACCTGAATTGCCCCCGTGCGAATTCACTCCTAAACCTTACACAGTGTGTACGCCTATCTCTATTTCCGTTTATTCTCCTACGGTTGCCCTGGTTTTCATTTTCTTTTTGTTTTCAGGGCCCTAGCTTCGAGGAAGTCTCTCGAATTCGGGCAACGCACCTGTCGCCATCCCTTACAACCAATTTCAAAAAGCCGCTCTTTATCGTAGAGGGGAAAATGCAGTGGCTTTTCGATCACACCGGGCGCAGGTACCTGGACATGTACGGCGGCATAGTGACCGTGAGTGTCGGTCATTGCCATCCCAAAGTGACCGCCGCCGCCGTCGAACAAATGAACACACTCTCTCACACCACCAACATCTATTACCATCCGAAAATCCACGAGTACGCCGCGGCGTTGACAGCGCGTTTACCGGGAGATTTGAAAGTAGCTTACTTCGTCAACTCGGGCACCGAAGCTAACGATCTCGCTATAACCATGGCAAAACTGTACACGCGCCAGACCGATGTGATATCTCTCCGAAACGGATACCATGGAGTCATGGGGCCCACTGCCATGTCAACGTGGAGACATGACTTACCACTTGCTCCCGCCTTTCACCACGCCATGAATCCGGATGTGTACGCTGGTCTTTGGGGTGGTTCGAACTGCCGCGATTCCCCTGTTCAAACGAACAGGGCATGTGACTGCACAGGGCAGTGTCTAGCTGCAGAAAAGTATTACCAGCAGCTAGAGGAAGTATTCAAATACTCGCTGCCGCGAGGAAGAGTGGCGGCTTTTATCGCCGAGTCGATCCAGGGAGTAGGAGGCGCCGTGCAGTTCCCGAAGGGATACTTGAAGAAGGCTTTTGAGTTGGTGCGAATAAACGGCGGCGTGTGCATATCAGATGAGGTTCAAACGGGCTTTGGAAGGACGGGAGAACACTTCTGGGGATTCGAAGGACACGGAGTCCGGCCAGATATAGTCACCATGGCAAAAGGAATTGGCAACGGTTTCCCGTTGGCAGCTGTTGTAACTACACCAGCCATCGCCGAAGCTCTAACACAGGCTCTGCATTTCAACACTTTTGGCGGGAATCCGGTGGCGTCGGCCGTCGGGTTGGCTGTGCTCGATGTCATAGAGACAGAGAGACTGCAGAGGAATGCTGCGTCGGTCGGTACTCATTTGCTATTGGCTCTTGCAGAGTTGAGGGACAAGTTTGAGTGCGTCGGGGACGTGAGGGGGAAGGGGCTGATGATTGCTGTGGAGCTCGTGAGGGACAAGGAGTCGAGGGTACCCATGGCGAACAAACATTTCATGGACATATGGGATCACTGTAAGGAAATGGGCTTGCTGCTGGGTAGAGGCGGGTTCAATGGGAATGTCTTGAGGGTCAAGCCGCCCATGTGCATCACGAGGCAAGACGCTGACTTTGCGGTGGCAGTTTTGAGGAGAGCGTTGCAAGCCCATAGTGAAAAGGTTCGGAGAGTTTGAACGTAAATCTTACCAGTAATCGTATAAGAATCGCTATTCAAGGCTTCTTGTAGAAGTCACAGTAAAGCCCTAAATTTATTGGTATGGCAGTATGTTAAAGCTGATGATACCTAAGCGTCAGGGGTAATGCTGTGCCAAAAATCAAAATTAGAAAACATACTAAGCTTGGAGTGCCGATAGCTTTATTTTCAAAGTTGGTACGACGATTTACGAAGCTCTTAACTACTGTTTATTAGATTTAATGCTGCAGCTCAGCTTTTGCCAGCAAATCCCCAACAATGATTTTTTCACAGATATCTTTTTACAAGAGTGACAACTTTTACTAGTATTTCACTTTTTTAAAAATTTGTAGTTGGCTTTTTTTCTAGTAATTTAAAAGGACAGCCATACTCGACGTCGTTACGAATGGAATATCCCAGTTAATTCGAGTGGGGTCGTAAGTTGTTAATCCAAGCCTACTGTGTACTGGTAGGTGATCGGACAACAGTGACTTAATTCTGAAAACAAGTCAAAATTCTTTCAAGAAAAAATCTTGTCCATTCTCGAATTAAACAAACTTACAACCTTTACGTCGAAGGAAGGTGGATCACAATTATGTCAGCATTGACAGTACAATTAGTTATGAACCTTCGTCGTAGGAACTACCTTGAGAGTGTGTGCGAGCCCGATGGCCGAAATGTATTCGAAACTTACGATTGTGTTTTGTTGAGACGGTCAGTTGCGTTGAATAAAACAATGAAAGGAGTGCTTTCTCATACATGAATACAAATTGCGCTCCCGAAGAGAAGTTACGTATGAAGATTAGCATTACGCGATGTGCGGTGCAAACCGATGTACTTATCGACAACTCTTCCGAGCGCCGAATGTGCTGAAAATGATGCCATAACCTGAAAAATTTTTCGTCTGAAATGTTGATCGTGTTTATAATAGCGGGTGTGCCTGTTACCTAAGCGTTTAGAAAAAGAACGTTGGTGAGAAAAAAAAGGTTGACATGTGTCGACGGACGACGATTTCTAAGGTTTTGTTCCTGTCAAGTCATATTTGAATATGAAACACGTGAATTTTTCAAACCTAAACTTTGTGATTTATTGTTTATCTGTTACGTTTTGTCCTGCAGAGGCATTTGTGTATTTACAATGATTTCAATGGTAAATATTACACGGTATGTTGATCGACTGAATTAAGTAGAAAATAGATATGCTTTTTTGGCATTTGTTTGATGATATTGCACATACACAATAGGTATTAAAAATATATTTCTTGCAAGTTCTTGGTTGTAACTTTTAGTTTTGCACGGAATTAACTCGTACAGTAATCTATCCTTATGAGAGGCGACTTATATGTCATGAAGAACAGTAGCGTTTTATTTGCTTGAATAGCAACACTCTTGCATAATCTTTTACAATATACGTAATTATCTTCGCTCCTCGACTTTTACAACGGAGCATTGTGCAAGTTAATTGATCTTGGATTAAAGCATCACGGGAGCTTTGAAATTCACATTTTATAAATCTCAATAAAACGATGATAAAAGGGAAAGTACGTATTATAAAGACGGGAATAAAAGGTTTTAAAAATATTTTTTACATAAAAATATTTATTGTTTGAGCTAAACAATAACAACAATATCTGGTAAAGGTGAGCACATATGTATTGTACCGAGTAACTTTGACTACGGTATATGAACCAGGATAACCTGTACATGATTTTATTTACATTGATGAGAGACTAATATATTTTACACATGCATCCATTTTACAAAGTCTTTCTACCCATCATTTTATCGTGGTATTTTCAGTCTATTAAGTAGATCACCTGCCCCATGCATTTTCTAAAAAAAAAAATTGACCAGAAAATATATTTTGTGCTCGGAATATCACAAATCATATTTACTTAATACCTGTAGTAAATTTTAGTGTGGCTAAATATCATTATGATATTGGTAAATCATATTTCAACACCCAAATTATGAAATAAAATTGACCCTTGACGGTAAAATCAGCCATGAATGATATATTTAGAAAAGAAAAAAAAAGTAATATACCGTAATCGAATTGTAACAAAGAGAGCATAATTAGATTTACATCAAATTAAAAATTTGATGTGAAGGTCTTTCTGTTCATGAACTCAGTGCCCCAAAAAAATATGATCATTTTACATGAATTGAATGCTCAAAAAATTAATGACCGCTTAAATCCTCGAATGGACGTATTTTGTTTTTGTTACATTAAAAAAAATATATACCTGCGACTAAATATCTGGCTCGAAAATTAGAATGTTTTTGCCGTCTAAATGTATTTTTTTTTGGTCTAAATTATACGGTGTGATAATGTTCATACAAATCCAATTGTGAAGACACGTCAAATAGAATTTTTTTTTAAAAAAAAGGTTAGCAGCAGTCTTTATTTTTTAAGAATAAACTCTCGGTCCTCTCAAACTTTTCGCATGGATCCGGATGTACCGTAGAAGATAGACGATAGGTATCTCTCATTATTATTTTGTTCCAGTTCATTTTTTGTACCCTATTTCATTTTTACGTAATCCAACGTTGGGACAAAGACAAACAAACAAAAAGAAAGAAAATCTGAAAGGGCCGTCCAATTCTTTCAACTGAAAAGCGAAGCGACCGTTAGAAGGTAGACTTCTTACAGACCACGTATGTATCCCTAGTTGCGTACCCAGTGGGACTTGAGTTGCCAGTCACATTGAAGAACACAGATCCACCTAAAAGATTAGTAATCTTTCTCGGTATGGTGCAACAATGACTATAGCTAGATCACTTATTAACTACACTTGATACAACAGAAATATTTGGTCACCGATCTGTTCTGGTCACCGATTTTATAAAATATTTGGCGCGAGACTTTGCGATCAGATGTGGCGCTAAACTTATCATAAAATCATGCAATTTTAGGGGCGTTCATACGTCACACAAATTTTGCCCATTTTTTTAACACTCATCCTCGGATCTAAAAAATATCCATAGAAATGTCTTTGCCGGATATTTACCGTTAAAATATCCACGTAGATATTCCGATCCGGGCGTGTCACGCTAAACCGAATTTATCTCGCTCACAAACAGCTTTGTGTTTGCCGCTCCCCAAAGAAGCGAGGCGTACTTGATGGGCGACCCCTCAATGATATCCTTGTTTCAACGGGAATCAGAAATATCTTAGAAGATATTTTCTCATTAGATATGGTACATTAATGTTTGGTTGAACAGTCGGAGATTTAGCTCAGAACTCCTGGGGGGTTGTACGAAAATTACGTAACGCTCCATGGCGGGAGGGGTTCTCGTTTCCCTTACGCTCCATACATAAGGAGAAAGCGTTACAGGGGATCAAAAAGTAGCATTTTTAGCGTTACGTAATTTACGCACGAACCCTTAGAATCGCGCAACATTAAGTGTTCAGCATTCCCGCTTGCACTAGTTTGAAAAAAATAGTATTTCGGAGAAGAATAGTGTTTTACGGTTCACCACAGCCTTTGAATAAATAACGGTGTGAGCAGCTAGCAAGTCCAGCTCGCGTGCACTGCCTTGTAGAAAGATCAGCATTCTGACGCGCCTTGCGTCGGCAGAGTTGTCGTCGAATTGTGTTTGGCGGCTTCCGCTGCGGCTGCGGCGACGGCGGCGACCAGCGCCGGCGGCAGCTCTTCCGTCGCACTCGGACACATGTCTTCGACGATCGCTGAGCGCTCATTGGTCCGCAGGGCTCCGTCAGCCGCGGCAGCTCCGGCGGCGCCGTTTCCGGACCGGAACCCCGCGTAGTCCGCTAGCGCCGCGTCGTGCATTCCCGACCGGCCGGGGGATGTTCCACGCAGAGCAGATACGCGCCTGCCAAAACACAAACCATAGTCTCATTAGTTTCCCATCTTTGAGATCTTCTTTTTCAATCTTAATTTAAATATATTTGAGAGGACACCACGGAACACCTGTTTGCGGGAGTTCTTATCTGATGTGAAAATAAAACGGGGGTAGAAATCTTTCGATTACTTTTCAAGATAGACCTATAGTCAGCCAAATTTCGAAAGGTCTCGGCGTGAGCTTTCCATTGATGTGGCTGAACTTGTCTACCTTGAAAGGTAGTGTTTATTGACCTTACTCCCCATTTTAGATGTATTAGGTTGGGTTCCGTGCGTTCAAGTCACCTCCCATTTAAAATGCGAAGGGTTGGTGACGTGCGTTCAAGTCTCCCTATTAATGCATGTCGGGTCAACCCGTCTTGAAAAATTACCAAAATGTACGTATTTCCCCCGTTCCATTTTCTCTATGTACATAAGAGCTCCCTTAAACAGGTGTTTCGTTATTTGTGTGATTAAGGCACTCCGTAGCCCTAATGCGCGATCGCGTCGAGGCATATCCGGAATATCAATAGAAAATGTTAGCTTATTCGACAAGTTAAAAATAAGGTTGTTGCTATTGACCCGACATGCATCAATATAGGAGACTTGAACGCACGTAACTAACCAAATGCATTCTAAATGGGAGGTGACTTGAACGTACGGAACCCAACCTAATACATTATTAATGGGGAAGTCGGGTCAATAGACACTACCTTAGAATAATTGGGATTCACGTGCGTTGAAGTCTTCCCTCATAAGTGTTTGCAATTACGAAATGTTGGATCGGTTGCCTATCGACTCTTTTGAAGGTGGGATTTTCCTTCTCTGAGAGTGTACTACAGTGGGCCACACAAGTCATGACCCCTGCTTCCATGTATTTCTTATGGAGGCAGGGGTCATGACTTTTGTGGGCCACTGTACGTCTATTTCAAGGGGCGTGGTGGCTTGACTCGCTAAAATCTTCCCCAGGACGGATAACGTAATCACGCATGACAATGCTCCGAACATTCCCGACAATTCCTAGAAAATTTGATGGACTTCAATCTTTAGATACCTATATTTTAAACACTTATTTTACACCAATTTTAAGGAGAAAGTGAATCAGTCGCGGGTTGAAAATAACGAGCCATTAAACAAAACGCAGTTCTGTTGACGATTGAAATCAGCTTAACGCGCTCTTGGGCTTTTTGTTGCACTTGAAATAACGAGCTACGCGTCCATTAGCGAAAGTTTTGGAGCACTTTCTCCTGAAACTATCAGCGGAGGAAAAGTTGCATCGATAATTTAATCTAAAAGGCGTCGCTTTGTGATTATAAGAGAACACGCGGGAGAGTTGAGCATGAGATGTGGTATGAAGGGAGAAAAAAATGCGCACGAAGGCGTGCCAAGCTACAATTCAGTGGCACAGGAAATGAAGAACGAAGTGCGTATTCGAAGTCTGACCTAACCTCACTTTGATGAAATAACAGTGATCTTAAAGGTGGAAGGACAGTCTTTTTACCGTTACGCCTTTCAATTCGCTAGCAAAGTTCTAAAAACGCAGTAATCTAATGGGGCTTTCGAAGAGCGATCCTCGAATAAAGTAATCATCGATCACAAAAATGTTTGGAATAGTTACGAGATGAGTGCTCCCTACTTGGACAGAAACGCCACACCCCGCTGCAACCGCCAACACACGGGGGTGTTATAGTTGCCTACGTCCGCTCGGTCAGATTTCTAGAAGCCCTATGGGAAGCTCCCAGGTATTAACTTGTTGGACTACTTAACTTACCACTTTAAGATTAATAAACCTAATTACCACTAATATAATCAACAATGGCTCATTTTCGGAATGATGTTCCAAGCGAAGGAAAGTGAACGCAACATACCCGTGTGTTGGTTGCAAGGAGATTAGGTTAACTTAGGTTAGGTGTCTCAATCTGGTGATGAAAGTTGAAAAATAGGTTAAAAAAATACATCTGAGAAAGGTCGGTAGCAACCTGAAAACATGCACTGCTGAAATTTATGTACGCACAGTGCTGGTGGATGAAGGGTTAGAGATCTGTGATGCTCGGACAGCATGTTTGACAACGTACCTATTCCATCTATCCATCAGGAGTGCCAGTGAGAAAAGTAGGACGACCGTGGCCAGGACGCCGAAGACAACCGCTACCAGGACGCTCGGGGCCACGCCGACGACATGGGAAGCGCTCTCCGTCCCGTCGGATCCATCCAGAGGCCCCTCTGCAAAAAAGGTAAGCGTCATTTTATTTACTTCGGTTGGCAATCGTGACATTTTCGCGCCAATACTTCCGACGCTTGCGAAGGCCTATTACGTGAGAACCAAGTTTATTATTTTTATTGTTAGAAGTCTTACTTCCCAGGGAACGTTATCTGATCGTGTTTGCAAGGATTCTCTGACGGACTAAATTGAGTAATTTGTGACTTTCTCAATGGAAATTGGATCCGAATAAGAGTTTCGTGCCAAGTTGTCATTCTAAAAGCCCGGGTTGAAGTGTCCATGCAATATCCATGCCGCATTATCCATTTATTTAAAAAAACACGAATGGATATTTGCGTGTCCATGTCATGTCCCCATGCACCATGTCCATTCCAGTACTTTTAAGTGAATGGATTTTTCGGCATGGATATTAGCATTTACCATGGATTTTGCATGGACACTTCAACCCGAGAGTAGGGTTTAGGGGTTCCCTCTCAAGTTCCGCTTCTTGAGCAGTGGTTGTGGTCCAACGACTTTTCCAGTAGTTTAATCTCATCACATAGATTGTTTTAGTTACCGAATAGTGTTCTTCTTTTCGCTTGGATAGGTTTCAATTTCGGATTTACGTCATCGAACTAATAATTTTCTTTTGACGAGAAGAGGTTATTGAAAGGACTTTAACTAACTGACGTTTAAGTTTTCGTATCTTCATAAATCTCAACAATTATTTCGTTTATTTAGGGAATTTTTTTAACCGATCTATGCCCAGAAGCGTTGACTTAATGCTAAAAAAAAGCAAACCCTTAAAAATTCGTAGAATGCCTTTTTGAAGCTGACTCACTGTCAGTTCTTTCTTTGAGCAAATTTATTTATCCGTATAATTTTACTGAAAATTTTCAAATTAAGTTAGGGTTTTTCATGTAGAGAAATATTCGCACTGGTCCTGGAACAGTCTATGGCGATTGCGATCAAAAGTTGTTAAGGCTCAAAACATGGGCGTTAACGAATGCGAAAAGACCTTAACGACTCTTCCCGGATAAGTACCATCCACGAACACATGAAAACCGATTTAATCGGTTTTGGTACTAATAGTACCAAGTGGACTCAGATGACTAGTGACAACGATTTAGTTACACGAAAAAATTGTATTTAGTGAATTCCAGTATGAACTGTTTTAGTCTACCCCGAAATAAATTCAAAAACCGATTTCCTAGTCCAAAATATTGGAAATTATTAACCATTATTTATTTATTTTTTTGTGCGCAAGTTATAATACAATCCCGTAATTACATAGAAAGTCGGGGACATGGAAAGTATATTTTTATGTTTGTCAGCCTGCGATAGTCGAATACAGCTGGTTGAGTCCCCCTTCCCTCTTTTTTCAGTGATTGTATAGGCTACGCCACTGTTTTTTTTTTTATTACCTCTTGTTTACCGCGCGTGAGTTTTACTGAAACGCGCCCGATGGATTATTTTCGCTTTCTAGTAAAGATTGTCTTCACCCGAAAGCAATTTGATTATTTTCCTTCACGGGAAGGTTTCGCCTTCAACGCTACGATTTGCCTCAGTGTTTCACCAGTGTAGCATCTGTTGCATTGCGCTAGATAGCTCCATTTTGATGGCAGCGAATGTTATCGTCCCAACAGTAATTCGGCTGGAAACCGATTAGAAATTTAAACTTGGTAACGGTAACCACTTGGTAACTACTACGTGAAAACTGACGAGCCCCTATCCTAAACGAATCACGCTTGCTAAACCATCTCTTGACCCTGTCTCGGCTGGTCGGCTTCAGGGTGGTCGAGGTTATAAGGTCGTTATAATCTTGTGTCGTTATAAACGCAAGTCGGTCGCTGATAAAGCATGAAAGGTGTGGTCGTTAGGGACTGAATCGGTTAAAAGCTCTTCGTCGAAGCGTCTTTTTAAAAATTAAACAAATGGTCGTTATAATTAAATTTTCGGGTCGTTACGTGACTTTGGTTGTCGGAAGCGCGTAGTTAAAAACGGATATATTCTTATGAGATATACTGGAGGTTATCAACGTTGTCAGTTGCAACAAAATCGTGTTGTTGGCCCAGTTGCATTGATTAAGTTTGTCTTACACAAGTCATAAGGTTCCCTGGTTATTTTAATACTGGCACTCTCACAGACTTGTTTTCTGATGCCGAGAAAATGTTTTCTTGATATAGAGACAAAACTTTTTGTTCTTGCCACAAGATTCTTTTCTTGGCTCAAGAATTTTTTCTAGCCGTAAGAAAAAATTTCTTGTTGCAAGGAAAACAATGTTGCAATATTTTTTTTGTCAGTATGTCAAGAAAACATTGTCTTGGCATCCAAAATAATTTCTGTGGGAAAGTCATCTTTTACAAGGATATGAAGCAAAAAGGGAAAGCCCCAGATATTGCTCGAATTGTAACGATTTATTTATTGGCACACAGTCTGAAGGATTTTTTTTTGCACTTGCGTTGACGAACCGAAGTCGTGGTTCGTTGTATTGATGATCTCTCCCAAAAAACGGCGTTGCAAAACTGTAGCCATTTTTTTCGACCTCCGGTAATATTTCAAACACGACAGAGAATCTGAGAAGCTCTCATTTAAACTTGTGACATCACAAAGCTGTCATCACAAAGTGGACCGAGGCCTTATATCAAATTTATCGACGGACGCGCGTCATTAAAAGAAAAGTTACTATTTCTTAATTTTGCTGACTTTGCCTTCATTAAGGCCCCCCCAATTATTAATTTCGAGAATTTAGAAATATGTTAGTTTATTCTCAAAATGTCGGAAGCAGCCTCTTGAATGAGCAGGCTTTCTCCGAAGATGCCTTATTGTTTATTATTGTAATTAACCTTTAGTAATTAAGGAACAGTAATGTGCTTTTAACTCGTTTAGCTAAAAGCTTTTTTTTTTCACCGGAGCAATTCATCTCTCAAAGTGATCGGCTATTTTTCAACATCTCGAAGAATTTAGGCCAGTATGGTTGGCTACCCTGAGACGCGAAAAGGACTTATTTTTGCGATAAAAATTTTAATTTTATTTCATCAAAAAAAAAATGAAATAGATATCCGCTTTTTAAACCGGTTTTTTAATATTCACACATATCATTCACCTCATATTTCTCATCCTTCAGATTAATACAATATCCTAACTTCGCGGCTTAAAAGCTTATCGTGGTGTGGTTAATACCTTTCCGATTCAGAATCTTAACTGTTGAGAAAATGGTCATGGATATTATAAGAAAAAAGGAAATCAAGTTTTTTCTAAGCCATCATTTCAAATGCATAGCTTTAAAAAATCGATCATTGATTAGAAACTATTCCTCCTCGTTAAAAAAATTCTACATTTACGGAGTTACTATAATGGCTTACTTGTTAGTTCATTAAGAGTATGAAATTATCTTTTGATGACACGAACTCAATTCGACTCGAATTGGATTCCAAATGTTGGGAGCGTCACTCCGGTCTCCAGGGAAGAGACGAAGAGAGCCTCGTGCGAGTGAAATCCCAATTAATTCTCTTTTGCGTCATCTCGCCGTTCGTACGTCAACCGGGCGTAAGTTGAGGGATGCGCTGAAAACGAGTTCGTCTAAAACTGGGCTATCCGTAGATTTAGGTAAAACCTGTAAACATGGGCTCGTTTTCGCTTATTCGGAAATCTTCGGCAGAATTCGGGTCCTCCTTTGAGAAAAAACGTAAGTTAACTTTGAGCGAGGCATAATGTGGGTCATGTGGTCACTCGGGATGAGACCCACTTTCAAGGTCACGCTAAGGTCACTTTAGACGAACCGTGACCATATAGCGGTCCCGCCGCGTTAGTCGATCAACACGACTTACGTTAACTTTTTTACGTTAACCCGCATACAATTTTTATCGAAATTCGCGGCGTTCTGTAACATTTTTTTTTCATAATTTATGTCTATAATTGTAAAGCTGACGTCGGAATCGGTGCAGTGCCGCTTTTGAGAAAAATTAGACCGCGTGATTTCTCATACTTTTTTTTAGTAAGCAGAGTGAAATCTGTCAAGGTCAATTACAGCACTTTATTTGTTATCATTAAAGAATAGTGACAAAAGAGTTCAAGCTCCGAGTTTCTCGTTCTAAACTTCTTTCCGTTCATTCAAGGTCGTAGACAAAAGACATACCATTGTCGCTGGATGATAGCTTAGCCGTTTGTTGAATTGAGTTAGCGGTTTTGTTTCGTTCCTTCTCTGGATTTCTCATATCCGTGACGGGCCGAATATCGGGGGAGGAGGCATTGCAGACGGGCCGAAACTGAATCAGGCTTGGTAACATCTGAGCGGGACACACAATGCTTAAGGATATTCCAGCGCTTCCGACTAGTCAAGTTTATAGAAAAACTCAAAACGCGTGTTAAAAATCTGAAAATTGAGAAAATTATAGCTTTCGACAAGTATTTACACGAGCTGTTCTTCGCTTTGTA
>Ga0058701_10000998_pt1 | contig 19457 bp, 8 predicted proteins | sample AgamicOrMae_FD_97039 | JGI IMG/M metagenome (GOLD analysis project Ga0058701, IMG submission 97039) | Agave microbial communities from Guanajuato, Mexico - Or.Ma.e | ecosystem: Host-associated > Plants > Phyllosphere > Phylloplane/Leaf | place: Guanajuato, Mexico | collected 2012-06-04
GTAAGAGAAGGTACCCTGAAAATTTCATAATGATCGGATAATAATTACTCAAGTTTTCGCACGCCATAGCCAAAACCCGTTTACTAGACTATCTTATGAACGGGTTCACAAATCGCCTCAAAAATTGGTACGACGCAGAGCACCATGTAACCGAACATACCCCTAAAGTTTCAACTCGATCGAGCTATCTAATCCGTTGTGTCCCACTTAAGGCGCGTGTCCCGCTAAAGGAATTGACCGATTGGGTCCAAAATCAATAGCGCTCGTGTCCTCCTATAAGAGGAGGTAACCTGAAAATTTCATAACGATCTGATAATAATTACTCGTTTTCGCACGCCATAGCCAAAACCCGTTTACTAGATTATCTTATAAACGGGTTCACGAATCGCCTCGAAAGTTAGTTTGGCACAATGCCCCATGTAACTGAACATACCCCTAAAGTTTCAACTCGATCGGTTAATCCTTCCGCCCGTGAGAGCTCGCGGGAAAAGCGACAGCAAGACAGACAGACAGACAAACAGACAAACAGACGGATTGTCCAAAATCACTTTTCTCGACGCTTTGAGGGTTGTACATACCAAAGCCGGTCTTATCTCGAAGTCGATTTTTTGCACGATGCCAATACTTCCATTGACATGGAAGTAAAATATAATAAAACAAATCATGACAGCCGTTTATATTTTTGCATGTTAAAACACCTTGTGGATGGTACACAATCCACGTGGTTCGTTAAGGGGGGAGGAGGGGGAGGTTCCTTGCCAATCCACGTCAAATCACAATGGGGGATGGGTGGGGTCCGAAAAAAACACGTGGTCTTGTTTGGGTTTTTTTTCTTAAACCGAGGCGAGATCCGGCACATAGGTGGCGAAGTCTTTACATCCGCATCTTTTCTGGGTCCTCGCCGCCCCCTCTCTTCGTTCGCAATCGCCTTTTCTTTCCCCGTCCGCGGTTAATACTGACTGATTTATAATAATATTAATGATATTAATGATCAAATGATCATATCATAAATCAAATATCATAATAAATCAAATGATCATAATGATCATGGCAAATATCAATGATAACCCGTGTTCGTTTGTGAGGTAAATAGCCTGCCGGTAAATCCCCATTTTTTCTTCAAAATGCCACTTGGTTTTCTTTGGGGGAAGGGGGTTCTCTCTCTCGAAAAAAAACAACAAAAAAAACAAAAAAAACGTAGAACCACAATGTGGAAGGGGCGGGGGTCAAAAATTGCCAAAAAGACCACGTGGTTTGTGTACCGTACCTTGTTTGCAAGTTGAAAGAGGCTCGGCCGGGCCGGCTATGTAGCACTTGGCGACGCGAGTTTAGTCGCGACCACCGACAGTACAGCCAGAGCAGATACGCGTAACGCCATAGGATAAGACTGATCCACCGAAAGAATGAACGTCACAACAATGCGAACTCGGGCTTGCCAGCGCAGCCTTGGTTAAGTATGCAAAAATGAAAGAATTTTGTAGAAAACCGCGATTAACGGAAAGACCACGTGTTTTTCCGTTCTTACCTAAACTTTACGTCACTGGTCTGCTTAGAATTATCAGACGCATCTTCTGAAGCATTTTAGACAAAACCTGTAAGAGATCTTGGGAGCTGCCATAAGGGGCTGTGTGTAGCCCCCCACCCAAAAAATAAAAAAATAAACGGGAAAAGCGAATGCAACAGGCGGCTCGAAAGGTGAGACGAAATTGCTTTGATTGCTGAACCACATCTCACAGCCACGGCTAATTTATTCTCTTCAGATTTATTTTCTCTTCTCTTTTTCTTTTTTTTTTCTTTTAACCAGTAGAAAGGGTTTTCCGCCCAAGAGGCAAACTTCACGCTCACAAGAAAAATTGCGGTCAACCTTTTTTTTATCCTTGCCACCTCTCCTCTACTAAAAGATCAAGCAATATAAGCTAGGAAGTAAATTTAGCAAAAAGCAAAATTTATTGAGAAGATATTATCAACGGCACAAAAAAAGGAAGCCCCCAACGAAATATAATCAATTGTCTAGTAAATTTCGGCCATTCATAAAAAAGAAAAAGAAGAAGAAAAAGACTCATTAAAAAAGAAAAGGTTTAAGCCGAAAAAAATGGACTGGAATAGTCTTTCTTGGTCTGAAAATAATGCAGGTTTAGCTTATAACCATAAAAGAAAAAGTGCCAAGTCGAGTGGGTTGCCGAACTGCTGCGGGTCCAGATGGGGCTGCTCCCTACAAAGGCCGCCATGGCTACAGGAGCATTGTTTCTTCACTCGCGGCCGTGACCCGGTCCGACAGAGCCTGACCCCGGCGCCGCACCCAGCCACCGATAACTTCTGACCTCATTGCTTCGAATCTTTAAACTAGGAATCCATATCTAAACCTTATCAAACGGATGTACGAAAAAAAATTCTCTTCGGAACTAAAGGTCGTATCCTCCACCTCTTCTGCTCTACTGTATCGCCGAGCCGAGCCTAGCGGAGCAACATCCGAGCGCGGCAAAAGACACGTAATAAGGTAACTTGAAATTTTCGGCCCCGGTGCATAATATTACAGGTAAAACGATCCCCCTAGCCTGGGCGTTACAAATATTTTCTTGATTTGTAAAAATAATTTGTTTTTAGCTGACGATAAGATGTTAGCGTCAGGGCTTCTGTTGATAGGAACGAATAATCTCATAAAAAGTTAATAAATGAGAACGCATCCTAAAATCAACACAATAATGGCCCTCACCAAAGATGCACCTGACATGTCGCCTCTAAGCACAGTCGGTGATACAAAAAAATAAATAATAATCAAAATAGATTAACAATCAGGATTATTATAGTTTCAACTCCCTTAACCGTTGCTATGATCGATTGCTATGAATTAGTGAATAGCCTCTCGCGAAAGATCCTATGTGTTCTTACACAAAAACGAACAAAAAAATATGGTCACATCATTTCACAAAACCATCAATGTGTGTGTTCTTTCTTTGTAGATAATAGAATGATGCGATTTACGGAAGATCATTTGCCGCATTCTGAATAAGGAAAAAATCGGTAATTTATCGGTTCCCTGACCCAGTAAATAGAAACGCTTAACGTACGCTGAATCATAATTTTTAGATTAGATGTATGGTGAAGTCAAATCATTTTTGTAATATATTTTTTTAATCTAAATTTAAAGCAAAACCAATCTTATGAAAGTACTGGCTGACTTTCAGTTATAACGAAAGGTAACAATTTTAGGTACCCAATATGATTAGTGAAAAAACTACGAAAGGTAAAAAAAAAGGAGCGCGTTTGGACAAATATTAACCATTTTGATTGGATAAGCCTAACATTCACAATAGTTTCATTAGCAGTACATCTATTAAAATAAAAAAAAATATCTTAAAATTCAAATAATAATTTATGTTTGTTTCCGAATAAAGCTCAATAAAAGTGTTCTATGAATGGCGTGAACAAGAAAAAAAAACTACTTCGATAAGTGCGAGAAAGAAATCGGACTTAGTATTGGTTTCATGGCCACGGTCTCCACAAAGTAAAATTTACCTTACAACAACAAGAAGCCTTGCTTTAGGTTGTTGCTGAACCTTTCTCTGTCGGAAACAAATCCCCAGATGATCTAAACATGAAATAGACTATGCATGACGGCGCACTCACACAAAGTCCACTTCCGCAGTGCACAAAAATTCAGCTCATCAAAACCTCCTCCATTACTGTGGGCTTGAATACTTGAATACAGTAAGGAGACAGCGATGAACTTCACTCGACAGCAGTCTACACTAAACTGAACACATTGAGGCTCCAGCTAAGAGTTGCCAATTCGGGAAATGTTTTGAAGCGACTGGATCCTTCGGTTCCCTCGCCGGGCTGCTGGGCCGCTCGAGCTGCGGTGGGGAGGGGCAACCATTCAGGCAAAAGCCACGGGGACTATCGACTTTGCCCATACTCTTGCCATAATGTCGCGATATTGACGACGGTGAGTATGGCTGAGAAGACTCGCAATAAATGCGTAAAAACGCCGCCAGACTCCAGAGACTACAATCCCATACTGCAGCCATGCTGCTTTCAGAGCTCCCATACTCAATCCATCGTCCCCCGTATTTTTTTTGTCTCGGGCCCGAGACAAATAAAGAGTATGGGAATGAAAGACTTAGAGACTAAAACATACTCCGTGCCATACTCTTCCCATATCGGTTAAGCATATGGGACCGGTACGGCAACAGTCATCTGGATAGAGTATGGCTTTGTGGTAAATCCCATACTCCCGCTGCGATGCGGGCCTGGTATCGCTGGCTTTACCTGCCGGTACAGTACGGGCTTAGTATAGCATCGGTCGTCCGATCCACATCCCGCCCGTAGCATGCCTATATTGTACCAACAAGGTACTCGTTTACGTTTTACTACCAGTCTCATTTCTATGGTACATGTGTTTACACTTTCGCATAAGAGTACATGGTTTGTAGTGAAGGCCCTTAGTTTGGGGACATGCTTTTTTGTTTTTCACTTGAGAGTTTATGTCGACAACATAAACTTCCTTATGAAAAATAATAGCTTGTTAGACTCAAAACTATCACCCAGTCTGCGCGATAAGAATACAAATGCAGTTTTTCCTCCATAAGCCGCAATGTATTTTAGATAAACTCTGACTGAGCAGCGGGAAAAGAAGGAACTAAGGCACCTGATATGTCCCCATTCAGCACAGTCGGTGACAAGAAAAAAAAAAGTAAAAATAATCGATAAAAAATCACGTTTAGTAACTCTCTTCTCCGTTGTTATGATCGATTCCTGCGAATTAGTGAGAAGCAATTCGAAAAAGGGCCTCCGTGTTCTTGTGCTTGTAAAAAAACAGGCCGACAGAAAAAAATTGAAAAAAATGGTCACTTTTGTTCTAAAAATCTACATTATTTTACAAAAACATCCGCATGGTTGTGTTTTCTTCGTAGAAAATAGAAGGATGCGATTTACGGAAAATCATTTGCCGCATTTTAAAAAGGAAAAAAGTCGGTAAGTTACCGGTTACCTGAACCCAGTAAAAAGAAACGCTCAACATAGGTAAATATTTCATTTTAATATGTATGTAATATGAAGCCAAATAGTTTTTTATTTTATTTTTTTAAGTACATTTTTTTAACCTGAATCTACAGCAAAACCACTTTGTTGAGATTATTGACTGAATTTTAGTTATAACTTAAGGTAACAATTTTAGGTACTTAATATGATGAGTGGAAAACCTACGAAACGTAAAAAAGGTGCGGGCTCCGAATTATTAATTAAGAAAATTATCGATTTTGATATAGGCATAGGCCTAATATTGACAATTGTTTCATGAGCAGTATATTTATTCAAGTAAAAACGTGTCTTAAAACCTCAGTAAGTTTTTGCATTCAAATCAGGATAGCAATCCCTGGAATGAAAGTATTCTAATAATGGCATAAACAAGAAAAAAAGAAGAAGGAAAAAAAACTTATTATATGAGGCAAAAGTCGTACTTAAACTGATTGGTTTCATGGTCACGATCTTCACTCATCAGTAAAATTTTCCTTATAAAAACAAGAAGCTCTGGTGTAAGGTGCACAGTAAAAACTAACCCTTTGTTTTAGGTATGAAGGTAAAACAGGGGAAGAGCGCACTTTGTTTATTTTTTAAGATACACGTATGAATAATCATATCAATGGAGATCTCTCGACGAGACCTTTTCATTGATATGGTTGTTGATGGGATTATCTTCAAAAATACTTAAAATACTCTATACCCCTGTTTTACCTTCATACCCAAAACAGTTGTAGGACTACCTGAAATAGGGGGTAGTCTTTACTGTGTGTTGCTGAACCTATTTCTGTCGAAAACAAGTCCACCTAGAGGATGTTAACATGAAAGTGACCCTGACGGCGCGCTCACACCCACGATTTCACACCCGCAGTCTACAAAAATTTAGCTCATCAAAACCTCCTCCTTTAGCATAAACTTGAATACTCAATTAAGGAAACAGCTATGAACTACACTCGACAGAAGTCAACACTAAACTGAACACATTGAGGCTCCAGCCAAGAGTTAGTTGCCGGCTTCGAAAATGTGAAGCGACAGGATCCTTCCATTCCCACGCCGGGCTGGGTCACCCGGACCTTGGTGGGGAGGGGCAAGCATTCAGGCAAAAGCCACGAGGACTCTAGACTTTGGCCATACTCTTGCCATACTCTTCGAAATTAACAACGGTGAGTATGGCTGAGAAGACTCTCGCCATACCATGCGTAAATACGCCGCCAGACTCCAGAGACTGCTCCCACACTGCAGCCATACCTCTGTCAGAGCTCCCACACTCAATGCATACCCCCCATACTTTTTTTTTCGTCTCGGGGGGCGCTACATGCGTTTATTTGGTGGCTCTCCAATAAAACTTGTAAGAAAAAATAAGGTCAAGTTTGGGTCGAGCGGATAAAGTTGGATTCGAATACGCATAGGTAACAGATTAAAAGTTTTCAGCGTTATTAGGAAAGATTATGTTGCGCTACTTTAGACTACACTTTTTATGAATACAGTAAGCATAATTCGCTGTTTCTATGCAATCCGCCACCTTCAAATAAATTCGGTCAAGTTTCTTCAAATTGGGTTACATTCATTTAGATCTGTTTACAAGGTACCACACATAAGAGGATGGTGTTCACACAATCATCGCTAACAGTTTTTTTTTCTTGTTTTTTTTTCGAAAATCTTCCACGGCCTATATCCGCGAGCATGCCTGCCAGATAAGCGCCAATGAAGTTGATTATTTTTAGCGGGGACTGTCAAGCCCAATTAGCTTCAATGGTTAGCAATCTCCTAGAGAACCTTGCAACCACACCCCCGATTCACAGACAATGTGACGTCATTTTGGTACGCATTATTTCTTTACTTAAATCGTCTGGGTGGGTAATGGAACTGATGAGGGATTAAGCAAAGTCCGTTGATTTCACGATAATCAGAATGTAAACAACGAAGTGCCTTGCGAACTGCCCCCAGTAGGAAATTATTATTATTATTTGCCGGTACAGTCACCAACAGAAAGAGTCTGCTAAACTGTAACAGCGATTTACTTCAAGACAAATTTTAATCTCTTTAATCGTTTATAAGAGGAAAGGTTAAATACAAAATTAAAAATTACCCGTAAGTCCTGTTTTGGCAAATCAGTTATTGTCCTCACAATAATTGTGCGATTGTGCATATGAACGTCCACCTAAAAAAGATTTTTATTGGTGGCTCTCCTCCCCCCCCCCCGGTTTCTACGCCCCTGGTTTGATAAATCAAAAACCAAATGATATTTCGGGTGAATATGATAGTTTTTAGTAATTTTTTAAAGGGAGGATAAGACGCAAAGTCCCGGATTCGGACTGTCGTTTCATCCGACGGTCCGTTTGAAGTACATTAAAGCCTTTATGTGTGCGTTGACCTTTCCCCCATATAATGACGGTCTTGTCATTTGCCGAGCGTTGAAGTCTCGCAATGTAAATGAATGTCGGGTTGATAGCAACACCCAGTTTAGTTTGTCCCAAAACATGGCCTTGTTAGCATGTTCTTACAAGAACGAATAATCTTCAATGAGATCAGAGTAATACCAGACTTTACACCGACAATAATTCAGGGTAAAGAAAGACTTATTGTTAGTCCATGGCTTCGATCTTTAGACAGCCTTATCAAACCTAATTTAATTACTCGCAATCAGATTCGGATACGCCAAGATAGTTTCAAAACGTCGCAAAGCAAGCTGATTTATATAGCCTTTAGCTTATCTAATCTCACGATAATTAGGGATGCTGCGAGTAATAACACTAGACAAAAAGTGACGTAAAAGAGAGAAATTTGCGCAAAGAGTACCATACCATTGGATTAATCGTAGTACCGGAAGCTTTGAAAAGAAAAAGAAAACTATACATGCGCATAAATGTGCAAAATAGGTATGTATCAGAGCCGCGCAAAACACGATGTAAGCCCGCCCTGGCCCAGCCAGCGCTGCGAATCCGGGTATTTTCTGGCAGAGCAGGGCTTAACCGACCCCGCCAGGCCTATTGATAAGCTGCGGCCCTATGGCTACCCTGTAAGCCCTGACTGGCCCTGCCATTACCTGGCGGGCTGGGTGCTTATCGGGAGGGCTCAGCACTACCCAGTGGGCGGGGTATTACCCCGAGGACCCAGGGGTAATTACCCGACGTTAATTACCCCGAGGATTCATTATAGAATCGTGGTTTTGAGAAAAGCATCTTTCAGGACTGGTACTTTTAATCAGTTCGGTCAGTCTGAACAGGGGCCACAATATTCAACGCGGATAAGATTAAAAAATAAAATGCCCTTTGTTTTGATCAACGAGTAGAGAACACCTCAAATTTGGTGAAATGAATTCCCTGAGATTTTGGTACTCGTGGAGATAACGCTGGCTAAAATAATCAGCTGGTTCAGCTCGGGGAGAACGCGCGCTCAAGTGTTCGCGGGGTGGATGACGGTTTGTGAGGGTGAGTTTAATTTTTTACCGGCACATAATCGTGGAGGGACAAGTTTTTCAAGTGTGCGGTATTCTCAGCCTAAGTAATGGAAAATAACACCCTTTCTGCTCCTGTTTTCCCCTCGACACCTGGCAAGGGCCATGCAAGTTCTCACATGTTCTAGAAAATATGGGGTCAGCTTAGATTAGATGAGGTCCCTCTCGCTGCTTTCTTATGTTTTATTCGAATACATAAGCGAGGCGCCTAGGCGGCGGCTTCTGCATACATTCGATAAAGACCGAAAATAATCTAATGACAAGATGTATGACGGGAATACAACTTCATCAAAAGAAGTTGATGTTGCATATTCAAAACGGTGATAAAGGGGAAAGATTTCTAATCGAAACATACTATTAGTATTTTATTATTGAAGCCTAACTATGATAGATTGCGCGCAACTTGGAGCCACCATAGACGAACTCTAAAACGGACTGGCAACAAAACGGCCGTTGAGCCTACCCGCCATTTTATAATTCTTCAGATTCCCAGATTGGGTGGTTGCGCCCCAACTTAATCAAATAACTTGAAGCAAGAAAAGCCGTTTTCTGTGAACTTATGACTCGATGCTCCGCCTTCTTAATCTGCCGTTACAAGTATGTGTCTAAGGTATTTGTGGAACGTTTTAAAATAAGAAATAGGTTGAAGACTTGATCAAAATTCATTAAAACCTATTTTTATGTACCGGTACTATCGTCCCAAAAGGTATTGTCCAGTTCAGGTCGTGCAACAAGGCGGTGGTCAATGTATTTCCCCATAAGGTGGAGCCTTCCTGCGCGACCAGAACCGGACAATACCTTTTGGCACGATAGTACATTGCACCTCTTTTTAGTGCTGGAACGTTCCGAAAATGCCTTGGAACAGAACGGCAAATTAACAAGGCGGAGAATCGTGCCAGAGGCTGACAGAAAACGGTGTTGCTGCTTTAAGAGTGATATTCTGTGAGTTCAGGTTATCCGATCAAATTCGGGAACCAACCAGCCAATCTAGGAACGTTAATGAGTATAAAAATATGCAACATAAGGGAAACAAGTACCGCATAGATGCACAAGGTGTTAGCAAATCACGGCAGATAGGTAGGCTCAACGGCCGTTCTGTTGCGAGCCCATTTAGTGTTCGTCTCATGTTGAGGTCCAAAGAAACAGTTTTGGTTCGTATTTACCTACTGTATGCCATTATGCACGTATCTATCTGTCTATGCTGGTAAATAAATTTCGCACAGGCACAAGTTGAACCAGTCCAACTTGAAACAGTACTCACAGTACTTTATCCGTGGGGGCGAGCCATTATGATGCACTGGTAACAATATCGACGAGGCTAGTTTTACAATCCTCCCAAATGTATATGAAAAAACAAAAACAGAAAAAGCACTAGACTAGGTACTCAGAATATTTACGGACACATTCACGTCAAGTTAAAAATATGTTGACTTAAGAAAAATCGTAAAAGAAAAACTTGTTTTTTTTCGAAGAGCTAAAAGTTCATGCTAACCTCTGCCTGAGTAAAATAAAAAAAATGTCTTATTTTTACTTTCACTACAGGGAAAGTATTGTCATCGCAGAAAAAAATATCGATGTTGAGATTTCAATGAATCTTCACGAATTGAGGTCCCAGGAGTCCGAAATAGAGTTTTTTTCCTTCTTCTTCTTCAAATATCGTGTGTACTCTGTGGCGCTTGCTGGAGACGAAAGTACAAGCGGGTTATCCGGGTTGAAAGTACAAGATGAAACTCTGGATAAGACAAGACTAGGACACAGATGCGTTTTTTCGGGGTCTTGTGTAATAAAGGGTACAATGGAGGGTAATTTATAAGGAGAAGTTTTGGCATATTTGCAGACCTTTCGAAATCGGCTCCAACCGAGCTCTAACCATTTTGATAAAACGCGGTAAGTAGCTTAATATAGGTGCTGCCTTTGATATGCGATAGGTAAGTAGCATGGAAAGATCCACATAAGGGTAGTTCAGCTTTCTTACGCACCAATGCGATGCCTAATGAAGCAAAGTACCTTTAATTTGCGCGTTATTGAGAAATTAATAAAACCCAAAAATGCGGTACATCATATTTTCTTCGGGTATTCAATACAAATGTTCAGATCCCTTAGGGAATGCCCGTATCGAAGGCGTAACTAAGTGAAAATGTGCATTTTGTATTGTTGAGCTCGACGACGCACCGGCAACAGTCCAACAATCAAATTGAAGTCTTGCAAAAATACTGATTTTCGGTCAAGAAAAAACAAACAAGAACAAAACACCAAAACGTTGACAAACATGCCAAAAAAATTTAAAAAAAGAAACAGTGATTCCTTTGGGTGCTTGCCTCTCTCCACCGACACTTTTACGGATCAAAAGCCGCCCGAAAAGCTGAGATGGACTTTTTTTAAGTTTTTGACCGACATTCGGAAAAAAGCGCTTTCTTTTTCTTATATTTGGACCGGTTGTATCGGAACAATCACCGTCCGGTGTTTCTTTATTATCATTATTATTTTTATTATTATTCTTAAAAATATTGTCGTAAATTTTTACTCTTTCAAATAACGCGCCACTAACGACTTAATTTCTTCAGCGGAGGTGTTGTTCAATGACATTTTTGAGAAATTGAAAAAAAAAGTGAATGCTTATCCTAGGAACGCTCTAATCACATTTTCCTACTCGTTGATTTTTCCTCGTAAGCTCTCTGAAGTTAAATAGATGAGAGCAGCGAGCGTCCTTCACCTTCGACGTCGGACCTGCTAATCAGGAACGAGTTCACCACTGCAGCGAACCAAGGACCAGGCCGGGCGGGCCGAGCGGCCAGGCGGCCGCGGGTGACCGGCGTAGCGGCCAAGTTCTTTAAGCCGCTACGACCAGATGCAAGCACATGTCTGCCTCTGACGGCTCCGCGCTGCCGCTTCCCTTTCCCTCGTCCTTCCCGCGCCGCCACCGCCAGTCAAACCGAAACGAGCAGAGGTTAGGTGGCAGCTCCAAGGCGTCCGGCTGCAACCTAAGTTCTATTTGCCCGCCGGTATCTGTTTCGACGGCGCGTTTCAGTGACCAAGTTGTGCGTTTTCTAGTGCAGTGATCTCTCGTTTTCGCCGATTCCCTGACCAAAACAAAAGAGCAACAGGTGAGAAGCGCAAATGGATATACCGGAAGTGATCTGCCGGTCCGTTGGGACTTGGGACCCTTCGCCTAAAATCTTCAAACTGTCTCTACCGGGCAGTGATCGGACAGTTGACGAATGATTTAATAGTGTCAAATGGGCATTGTAAACCTTTTTCTTCCAGAGGGCAGTGCATAACAAATCTACTCCAACAATTTAGCTGTAAGGTGTTATGGTAAGGATGTTCGGAGTATCATTACCATTATTTCGACACTAGAAATGAACGTTTTTCACGTGGTTTAACTTAATACATCTTCTAATTTCATCAACCAAACAGGTATTTTATTAAGGATGCTTAAGAAATGTAATGAGGTATTTCAGCACAAAGATCGGACCATAACAAACTCCTGCCATCTTTAATTTTCAAATTGCGAATTATTTGATTTAGGCCTAGTTGCAATTTTAACTCTCGATCTACTAATTGAATCTTTGTCTAGGAAGTTTTATACGCTTTTCGTATCTTATAACGAAGTGTTAATCGTCATAAACTTCCCGAAAATCGCCTTTCTTCAAAATTTCTGTCTAGCAGACTACCCTGGTCAGCGGGTGAGTCTCGAGGTTGTCTGCTGGACACATTTTGAGAAATGCGATTTTCTGGAAGTTTTCAACTGTCAAAACTCGTACATATGATACCGGAAACGTATAAAAAATTTAAGAGTATAGATTTAACGTATGGATAACAGGCCAAAATTGCAAGAAAAGCAACTAATTCAATTTTCAAAATCAAAGATGGCGGCGGTTTGTTATAGTCCAAACTTTCTGCTGAAATACCCCATTCGACGATTTAATCCATAAATAAACTGTCAAATAGGTCTTCTGATAGCCTGTGGAAAAATAAATTAAAATCAATACAAACAAGGATTCTGCGACCTTATTTCGACAAAATAACAGCTGCTATGAAAATGGTGACGTAATTTCCCTGGAAAGCAGCGGCAATTTTAGGCTTTTTCTGAATCGCGGTAACTTTGGCTGTCATGGCGACCAATAAAGCCTTTTATATATTGAAAAGAAAACTACACCAATATTTCAGGGCATTTGTTTAGGATAAGACCTACAAAAACAAGGAATTTTGACGTTTACAACGAGACATTTGTAGTTGTCAACATAGAGTGAGAGGCTCCCCCGAAGAGAATTAATAAAACAGAAGCTTGACCCATTTGACATTGCCGAAGTACTCCCCGACAACTTTAAGGCAAGGAACGCAATGCATATGCAAATTACAAGCTACATCTTGAAATTCTACTCGTAAGGATAACTCGTGTTTTAATGTTACCGTTTGTACTTCTGCATGTAAGTTCTGTATTCTTTGAAAAGTTGAACATTCGACTACAAAGCTTTGATATGTATATATAAGAAAAAATATTTATTTAAATGATTCACAGGAGTAAAGTATTTCCTCGGAGTCTTGAATGAAATTGAAACTTGGCGTGTGAAGCGCTCATCTTACAACTACTTTTATAGATTTACCTTCATTGACGACGTCAATATTTACAAATTCTGGTATCTGTCGATCTTCAGACAACGAGTTGAAACCGGTACCGAAACCCAGGTTTACGGAGGTGATTAACGTTCGATGGCATTTAAATATTACACGTCACGCAAAAATACCGCGTACCGGTTTAGAAGGCCATGGCGAATCGGCCCACAACAAATATTAGGAGACACCAACATTTTTCATCGATAATTTTAAAGCATAAATAATGCACCGCAAGTATATTCTGCGGTTCAAGTCAAAGAACGCGTCATTAACGTCCACAATTTAGAGGGTGTTGCTATTGACCAGACATGCATTAATATAGGAAGACTTGAACGCACGTAACCAACCCAGTGCATTTTAAATGGGGCAGACAGGTCAATAGACACTCTCCAATTTAGATATTTAATTTGGCGTCAAAAGGAAGCGAGCCAGCTTGTTTCAGGTACAAGCTGAGTGAAATGAAAACATGCACCCCTCAAAATCCGATCGGTTAGGGGTAGCCTCGCTATTTTGAAATTGGCCCCTTTTTTAAGTTCTATTGACAAACCATCTGAGATATTTTCTACTGTCGATTCCTGAATGGGTGCAACCATCTTTCTCATAATCTTTCCCACGGATAGCTAAATTTACGGGGTGTTTCTTTTAAACATCCCCAAACTTTTCTTTTAAAAAACTCCGGCGCGTTACGAAAAAAAAAGAAGAAAAAAGATTAAAAAATCGCAACTTTTACTCTTAAGAGTCTTTTTGATTGCTGTCTGCTTCTTACTGATTTTTTTCCTCTTAGGATTTTTTTAAGTTCAATGATAACTTTTTAGTAAATATCCCACAAAATAATCTTAACTATCCGAAAATATAACTTGTCTTAGTTATCAAGATTTTACTCGATCTTACAACGATTAATAAATCAGTCACACCTGAAAGTAATAATAGGCCACTCTAAGTCGATAATTTTTTTTTCTGAATATTCCATCAAAGCGTGCTTACTGTAAATATAAAACTAAAAAAAGAAAAATGCATTTAAATTGCAGCGTTACTTAATTGCAGCGTTTATTATTTGCACTAACTTATATAAATCCATTAATAAGCATTAAACCGACGAGCTGCAGGATCAAAAGTATTAACTTTGATCATGCAGTATTTTTAGGAATTCATTAAGGATAGTATCTTTGCATTGTACTGTATATCGTACAATATCCAATGAGACGGACTTCTCACCGAAAAACCCGTAAATACTGTATATCAGCCTGTGATACTTCCTTTATGTTTGTTGTCTTCCGTTGGGAACCGACGAGCGGTACGGCATTTATTAAAATAATTATCACAGTTATTATTGTTTTTATTAATATTATTGTTATAACAAGATTTACAAGAAGTAGCGTATATCAAACATATTTACCACTGTAAAACAAATCATCATTATCATTTCTTCGGCCTTAACCTATCACAGCTCTTAGCCGGTACTTGCTGACTTGCTGACGTTGTGGCGGCTCGGGAGTAAGACACCACAAGAATTCTGTCGGCGCAAAGGCAAGACAGAAGCGTTTCAGTAAAAATTGATTGAGAGATGGGGATCAGAACATATAAAACGCGCAAAGTGCGCTTAACTACAACTTATTATGGGGGATATACAAACAAATAAGCTAAAAACCCAGGGATAAAAAAAAAATCAAAACTCAAACTAAAGTTATCATTATCATTATGATGATAATTTTTCATGTAGCGTTCTGTTGATATCAAAATTTGTGTCGCCTTTCTGACTTTTCTGTGAATAAGAGTAACATGACTTATGCCATGACGGTTCTTTCGATAGTGGGTCTGTTGATGTTGTTAGAGTTTACGGTAACCAATACGGTACTCTATACATGATTTATGAGCAATGGGTCTCGAGGAACTCTCTCACGCCCAAAACACGTTTCCATTAGGAGTGACGAGTAATTAGCTGCTCACACTACGATTCGGTCAACTTCCTCCGTTAGTAAAATTAATTAGGAATAGATAAAAAAAAAATGTCGCGGAAAATTCGGTAAGAAAAGTATTCGTGCAAACATGATGAGTTAGTTATTATTTAGGATGCCAAAAACAATGAGACCTCTAACCTTAAGCTTTCCATATCTCTTCTTGACATAAACATAACTTCAGCTTGTCCACCCTAGCATCAACGTACCTTTAACCTCAGTAAACATGCCTTCTTTTGGCTTTCCCAACTTTACCTCAACTTTTACCTAACCAATCTGACCTCCCCTGACCCTACCTTGTAATTGTTGAGTTTTACCTTGGCGTACTCTCCGTAAATAGCGTCACGGAGAGTATGGTGCGTGCCAGAGAGCTACCGTTTCAGGTGACAAGCTTCTCCCAGAAAACTCACGAATGCCCTGAAAAACCCTTTCGAAACCTCTCTTCGTGAATTCCTCCCCCCCCAAAAAAAAAGTTTTAAAAGAGAACTTTAACCCTTACATTTTTTGTACTATTTTCAAACAAAACATTGTGTTATGTGTAACATTAAGTATTTAATAATTAAAAAGTCTTACACAGCAAATTTCCGAAATTTCAAAAGTGAAGCCATTTTCACGTCTTGTGCTCCTCCCTGGAGCAAGCTTTTCTTTAATTAAGAGGATTTTCCGACCTACAGACCTACATCCGCTGAGGTCAGGTAAACCCACGATCACTTACTTCAGTTATATCAGGTTAGTAGGTGCCTTGTGCCTCGCCATCGCTCCGGCGATGTTACACCGCTCTCGACCGTCACCAAGACTGATGCAGCTTACTTCTCAACGTGCCACTGCCAACAAGAAGGCGTCAACAGGTTTAGCGCCTATAAGGTTAAGGTAAAAAATTTAGGTTGGTTTTGATTAGGTTTGCTTAGATTAAGTTATTTTCGATAAGGTTAACTTTAATTAGGTTAACTCTGGTTAGGTTAACTTAGGTCAGGTCTCTTGCCTTATGCCTTGCTATAGGCTTGGCTACTAAAGGTGGAATTACAGTTGGGAGACGCAACTTTTCAAATTTACACAACGTAGGCTTGGTACTTTCCTTTGAACTGTAATGTTTCGAATCGATTTATTTAATCGGGTTCGACTTGATTAGCTTCAAGATATCGAAAATGTTCAATAAATATGACAAGGTGACCGTTAGACGGCGCTTTTCTCGTGTCAGAAGTTCATTTCCTACAACTGACACGTCTCATGACAACGTCAGAGTTATTGATGACATGCCACCAAAGATATCGTCTTGACACCGAGTCATATCTTGTCGCCCTTATTTATCAGCGTCCAACTTGTACCACTTATATATTGCTTCATTCAGACTGCCCGTTCTCAATGAATCTATAAATGGAGACAGGGCTACTACGCGAAAATCTGGTGCTTATATTTGAAAGCCTAAGTTTCCCAACCTAAGTTGACATAACCTTGGTTGGTTAACTTAAACGTCAACTAAATTTAACATAAGTTAACCTAAACTAATTTAATCTGACATATCTGAACCTAAACTAATTGTAAGTTTACCTATAAAGTAAGTTAAGTTAAACTATCCTCAGTTAACTCAAACTAAGGGACCCTAACGTAAGTTACCTTAGCCTGAGTTAACCTAACCTAAGTTAACCTAACCCAAGTGAAATCTAAGACATATCCCGTCACTCGTAAGATGGCTGGAACACTTTCAATGAGAGGTTGCGTTTCAAGCCGCTACTTAAATTGGTTCATCTTTTCATTTCCAGAGGAGCGAGGCACAGTGCACTGAACTGAACCTCTTGTATCCAAGCCTGATCGCCGTTGCTTCTCTGCGGTTGTTTTTACTGTGTGGGGAAGTGACATCGGGCTTGGCGACGTGTGCTTTGCACCCGTGACGCGCCTGAATGAATCGCATGGTACGCAAACTTGCGATATTCTAAATCTAAAAATTCCGTAAGAATGAAAAAAATGGAAGAGCAATTGCACATTAGGTGTACACGTCTGGTTTGATCCCGTTAAAAAAGTGTCATATATGTTCCATATAAATTGCCATATATTATGCCGTATAATTACATATGGGGTATAATTATATATATGGGAACATGCGTGCCAAATTTAAGTCGTATACCTGCCCCATGTATCGGGCATGTGTTACGGATAATTTCTTAAACCCCTCCCTTTAAAGAAGCAATGAAGTGTTAGTCAATGAACGCACGGATCAGCGAGTCCGGTGCGGAGCGCATCGAAAAAAGAGAGTTCGGTCACTTGGGCAACGGACGGAATATCGCGCACAGCCTTCAGATCTCCAAGAGAAGAGTCCGAATAAATAATCAGTGAGTTCGGAAAGTCGGCTCCTGTATTTTCTCATCCTTCTCTCGTACACCCCCTAAACCTGAAACCAACTCTTTTAGCGATCTCGTCCAAAAGTTCGGCCCGTCACACATGTATGGGACATAAATTACATGGCGGCACATATTGGGAATTTTCTTCCATACACAGTTAACAGAATGGGTTAAATTACAACGCAGCAGCTCTAACCCCCAAGTTGTTATTTTTTACAAGCAGGGTGGCGGGTGAGCAAAACATGTCTATAGGTAAAGTTAACTTCACACAAAAGTTTTACTACCTTCAAACTGGTGTTATTTTACAAAAATGTGTAATGTTGTTCAAAAAAGGTTTGAATTACCCAGTTATAAGGTGATGTTACATCTCAGGGGGGTTAAGTTACAACTTGGGCTAAAACCGCTGCGTCGTAATTTAACCCATTCTATTTACAGTGTACGTTTTTACAAAGCATCCATACATCATACATACATCAGACCCATACATCAAGACAAGATAAAATCAAGAAAAATATGGATACATCATCGTATGGACCCATACATCAAGAAAAATATTGATAAATACATGGCACCATATTTGATTTCCTCTAATGGAGAGGTGAATTTACAGCACTATACTAGGTCCTATTTATGCCTCACATATAGGGCATATGCATATATTTGGCATGAGTTTGGCATACATACATGTCCAGTATATAATGTATGTGGCAGAAGAGTACTTTGTATGCAACATATATGGCACTTTTTTCACGCGCGAGTACGGACACCCAAGGCAATACTCACGTAAGTCGGCTAGTTTTCAAGATATTCCTATGAATAGCCATATTAAAGAAAAAGGTTTATTGTCGAGAGCAGTGATACGATCTCAGATAAAGTTATCGTGAAAACCATCAGAAAAACGTTGTTAACTCTTTATAATTTCGTACTCAAAACAGGAGCAATAAGCTATACAAGAAACGCACTCTTTTGATCGGAGCAGCCCATTGCAACGTAAACGGATCCACAAGCACACCCACACAGTTTTTCCCACTGGACTTAAAGCCATTCGCCATGTTAACATTCCCGCGATTACCAACAGTCAGACATTGATGTTTCAACACTTCCTAAATCTGTACATAAAACTATGACTGTAATGTAGCAAGGAGCTCAAAAGCAGGTTATTGGGTCAATGCGAATCCTATCATTATCAGTCTTTCGACGTAGATATTATTTTTTAGACATGTATTTTGATGAGGCAAATTTATTTTATGTAAGTTACTGATAGCCATTCGTAAAAACAAACTTATTGTGAGTAGGTATGGCGACGTATATTCTTCGTGAACGTCGCTCGACTCAGAGGATTTTTTTCCCATTGGTTGAAGATTTTGCAATGTTTTGAAAGGCTCCTTTTTCACCTCTTTGTGGAAAGGGCGATTTTTCCTTCGCATGATGAAAATTTGCCGACAGCAGGACAGAGCGACAGGGAGGCGAGACAAATAAGGCACAAGGTAACTTCACTCGGCCTAAAGCTAACCTAACAATTGTAAGAGTCACCAAGACCAGAGAAACGAGGCACAACGCCGAAACCAGCATAACCTATGTCAACCTCACCTGGCCCCGATTGGCTCTTCTTGGTTTACTTAACCCTAACCTATAAATCGTTTGTCGCTCTAAATTTAAGGGAAAAGTAGATCAGGGTGAAGACAAGCAGAAGGGCAAGGAACCTGAACCCACGAGAGTGAATAAGTTACGGCAAATTTGTCAAAACCGATCTAAATAATTGCCCACTCGTTTATCAAAAACTAACTCAACATACTACAACCTCTGCTGCTGATGGTAGCCGCTCCGAGGTAGCAGCTTGGCGAAGGTCCTTATCGGAGATGGGGAAGTGTTCATAGTGCTTGAAGGAGTATAAACTTGAATGTAAATTACTCGTTAGAGCCATACTCAACGGCTTTCAGAAAAGTCTTGAATTTATGAAGAATTCACATACCAACAACTTACATGCTTCTTCAAATGTAGTTTTCACGATTTGATAAATAATGACAAGAAAAACTCAAAATGGTCAAATGAAAATCTCAAGAGCTCCAATAC